>SXGS01336369.1_pt1 | contig 11552 bp, 8 predicted proteins | sample 3174681 | NCBI WGS metagenome assembly SXGS01 (sample SAMN11356861, study PRJNA531348) | freshwater metagenome | isolation source: freshwater sample F1-80 | place: China: Fuxian Lake, Yuxi | collected 2017-12-25 | reverse complement strand
CTTGCCGGCGCCGTTCGGACCGAGGAACCCGAAGACTTCGCCTTGACGCACGGAGAGATCGAGATCGGCGACGCCCGCACCGGGCGCGTGCAGCGCGGTCAGTCCGCGACAAAGAATGGCCGGAGCTTCCATGCGGCCCTCGTTCTAACCGCCCGGTCGACGACCCCTCTCTATGCCGCCGACCGATCGAAGCCGAACGTCGGCGGAGGCGACTTCCGGAATTCGTGCGCACGATCAGGGACGCAGTTGCGTCCGAACGTCCGAACGTCCGAACGTCCGAACGTCCGAACGTCCGAACGTCGGATCGTCCGGGCGTCGGATCGTCCGGGCGTCATCGTCGTCTTCGTCACGAACCATCCCCCGGGGATCCTGCCCGTCCTCGGCGCGAGTAGACTCCGTGCCATGCAGCGCTCATTCCGACTTCCGCGTCGCAATCTCCTCGCCCTCCTCACGGCGACCCTCTGCTTCTCCTGCTCCGCCCCGGATCCACGGCGCGAACCGACGACGGCGCCGGTCTTGCCGCCCTCGCTCGTCCTCATCGGGCGCGTGAGGACGATGGACGCCCGGCTGCCGGAGGCCGAAGCGGTCCTCGTTCGCGACGGGAAGATCATGCGAGCGACGACCGCGGCCGAAGCCATGGCCGCCGCCGTACCGTCGACGCGCGTGGTGCGCATCCCGGAAGGGGCCGTGATCCTGCCCGGCCTCATCGAATCGCACGCGCATCTCCGCGGCGTCGGGCGCGCCGGCCGCGAGGTCGACCTCACCGGAACGACTTCGATCGCCGACGCGCTCGCGCGGATCGCGGCCGCCGCAGAGACGCAAAGCGGCTCGGCATGGATCGTCGGCCGCGGCTGGAATCAGGAGCGCTGGACGGAGAAGCGCTGGCCGACGGCGGCGGAGCTCGACCTGGTTACGAAGGGCCGTCCCGCCTATCTCGCCCGCGTCGACGGGCATGCCGCTTGGGTGAACACCGAAGCGCTCAAGCTCTCCGGCGTCGACGGAGGGACCAACCCGGGACCCGGAGGAGAACTCCTCAAAGGCGCCGACGGTTCGCCCCTCGGCGTTCTCATCGACGATGCCATGGGGCTCGTCGGCAGTCGCGCCGAAGGACGGCTCAACACCGAACTCATGGAGCGCGATTTCCTGCGCGGCCAGGAAGAGGCGTTCCGGCAAGGCATCACCACGTTCGTCGACGCCGGCGATTCCTATCTAGCGCTGCTCACGTTGCTCAAGCTCTACGACGCCGACCGGATGAAGCTCAGGGTTTACGGCCTTGCCGGAGTCTCGACCGCAGCCGAGCTCGTCGAGGTGCTGGCCCGGCCGATCGTCGTCGATCATCGCGATCGGTTCACGGTCCGTGCGCTGAAACTCTATGCCGACGGCGCGCTCGGATCACGCGGCGCAGCGCTGCTCTCGCCGTACGCCGATCGACCGGACGCGAAGGGTCTCGACGTCGCGACCCCGGACTTCCTCCGTCGCGTCGCGGACCGCTGCCTCGAGCGCGGTTGGCAGATGTGCGTGCACGCGATCGGCGATCGCGCCAATCGGAACGTCCTCGACGCGATGGCCGCGGCCCTCAAAGATCGTCCGGCTAAGGATCACCGCTTCCGGATCGAGCACGCGCAACTGCTCGACCCGGCCGACGTCCCGCGGTTCGCCGCGCTCGGCGTCATCCCTTCGATGCAGCCCTGCCACGCGACGAGCGATTTCACGTGGGCCGCCGACCGGGTCGGGCCTCTGCGCTTGGCGCAAACCGGCTATGTCTGGCGAGACCTCTTGGAGACGGGGGCGATCATCCCCTCCGGCACCGACGCACCGGTCGAGCCGCTCTCGCCGTTCCAAAACTTCTACGCTGCGGTCGTCCGCCGGGATCCGCAGGGCCGCGCGACCGCGACCTTCGCTCCCGAGCAGCGGATGAACCGCTACGAAGCGCTGGCGGCGGCGACGATCTGGGGCGCTCGCGCGACGTTCACCGAAGATCGCCGCGGCATGATCGCGCCCGGTTTCGACGCCGATCTGTGCGTCGTATCGCACGACTTGATGACGGTCGCCGAAGAAGCGCTCCTCAAAGCGCGCTGCCTCTTGACCGTAGTCGCAGGCGAAACCGTCTACGAATCCCCTTGACGTTCGGTTCCGCGGCGGCTGCCCCGGAGCTCGCTCTCGGCTCCGCAGCCCCTGCCGCGGAGTTCATTCTCGATTCTGCGGCAAGTGCCGCAGAATTCTAAATCAAGTCGGCCGCGACCTCGCGCAACACCTGTTCGACGTGGTGTTGCTGCGGCACCGAGTTGTCTTCGAGGACCGGAGCCAAGCCGACGCCCGGCAAATGCTTGCCCGCAAGGACGCGCGGACGGGCTTCGAGCTCGTAGAAGAGCTCGTCGATCGTCCGGCGGAGCAGGTGTTCGCCGAAGTTCGTGATCGAAGTGTCTTCGTTCAGGAAGACGACGCGTTTCGTCTTGCGGATCGAAGCGGTCACGCATTCCCAGTCGTACGGGAAGAGCGAACGCAGATCCAAGACTTCGACGTCGATACCTTCGGCTAGAAGCTTCTCGGCCGCGGCCTTCGCGATGAGCACGTGCCGTCCGTACGTCACCACGGTGAGGTGCGAGCCTTTTTTGACGATCTTCGCTTTGCCGATCTCGACCGTGTAATCGGTCAAAGCAGGCCACTCCGGCTTCCAATTTGAGCGGTCGCCGAGCGGTGCGTCGATCATCTGCGACAAGGCTTTGTCGTCCGCAGGTTCGCCGGGGATGCGCTCTTCGCCTTTCGTGCGGAGAAGCGCCTTCGGCTTCATGAACATGACCGGGTTCGAGTCCTTGAGCGCGGCGATCATCAGCCCGTAGGCGTCGATCGGCGTGGACGGCATCACGATCTTCCAGCCGGGAAGATGGGTCATGATCGCGTCGAAGGAATGCGAGTGGTAGATCGAGCCGTGGATGCCGGCGCCGACCGGTGTCATGACCGTGAGCGGCAGGTTGTACTCGCCGCGACAGCCCCACGAGGCGTTACCGATCAGTTTCAAAAGATCGATCGTGTTGAAGATGTAGTCGCAGAATTGGATCTCGGCGACCGGGCGCTGTCCCGCAAGCGCGAGGCCGTATGCCGCGCCGAGGATGCCGCGTTCGTCGAGCGGCGCGTTCCACGCCGTCTTGAGACCTTGCGTCGCCGTGAAGACGCCGCCGAGCGGCGGTCCGACGTCTTCGCCGAAGATATCGGTCACGCCTAAGTGCTGCTCGCCGTAGGCGAGGGCCATGCGGATGGCTTGGGCCATGTTGGCCATGATTAGAACGCCTCTCCGCCGGACTTGGCGATGCGGTTGCCGGGGTCGTTGTGAAACGTCCAGTTCCATTCGTCGCCGGGGTTCGGAAACGGCTCTGCCCGGACGGTCGTCGCCGCGTCCTCGGCTTCGTGCTTGTATTTATCCCAGACAAGCGCGAGTTCGGCCTTGGTCGAGACGCCGTCCGCGACCATGCGCTCTTCGAACTGCAGGATGCAATCCGTGTCGGCGCTGCGGTTCGCGCCCGACGAACTCGAGTGGCCGTTCAATCGAGAGACGGTCGCCTCGATCAGGTACGGCCGGCGCTCTTTTCGAACGTAGGCCATGCCCTTCTCGATCGCCGCCCATGAAGCGGCCGGATCGTTGCCGTCGACGACGTCCGTCGGCATGCCGTGCGGAACGGCGCGGTCGGCGATGTTGCGGACGCCGTGCTGGGTACCGTGGCGGGTCGAGATCCCGAAGCCGTTGTTCATGACGACCATGAGCACCGGAAGTTCTTGACCGGGTCGCGTCGACCAGATGAGGCAAGTCGCGAAATCGCCTTCCGCCGTGCCGGCGTCGCCGCCGTTCACGATGGTGATGCCGGTTCCGCCATGGCGCTTTTGCGCCATGGCCGTGCCGGGAGCGATCGAGTATTGGGTCTCGATGGTCGGAGCCATCGGGACGACGTTCCACTTCTTCACCGCGTAGTGGTTGGCGAAGTTCCGGCCCGCCGAATAAGGATCGGTCGATCGCATGCCCATCTGGCGGATGGAGTCGATCATCTGCGCCCCCATGGCGAGCAGGATGCCCGAGGAGCGATAGTGCAGATGCAGATAGTCGTGGTCGAGGCCTTCGCCCCTCTTGACCTGCATCCCGAGCGGAACGGAGAAGGCCTCTTCGCCGGGACCGCCGATCCAGAAGTAGCCGTCGCCCTTCCGGTTCATGGTGATGAGGCGCTCTTCGAGGACGCGCGCCTTGACCATGAGATCGTGAATCTGAAGCTGGCGCTCGGCGGACAAGCGGTGCGCGGACATGCTCTTCGACATGAGGAACCCCGTCGACCTTACGACGCGATCAGGCGTCGCGTGACGGTCGGACAAGACGCCGGTTTTACTCCCCCGCGTCCCCCCCCCCAAGGAGCGAGGATCGGCCCTTCTTGACCGCCGCGAAACCGATGGCCGCTAGGACCGCCGCAGCGACGCCGGTCCAAACGCGGAGGACGGGATCTTCGCCGAGGACGACGGACGACAGAAAGCGGCCGAGGCCGGAGTCCGGAGGCACGAAAAACGCGCCGAGGCCGAGCGCGTTGTTGCAGATATGCGCGACGACGGCGGGCCAAAGCGAGCCCCCCGCAAGCCGCACGGCCCCGAGAAGCATGCCGAGCAGCAGCAACTGGGGAAAGCGGTCCCGATCCAAATGCGCCGCGGCGAAAACGACCGCCGTGCCGACGACCGCTCCGAACCGACCGAGTCCGGAACGGAGCCCGGCCAGCACGAAGCCGCGGAAGTGGATTTCTTCGACGACCCCCGGAACAAGGGCGAAGGCGAGCAACGCGACGAACGGTCCGCGGTCGAGCAACGGCGCCAAAGTCGTCCTCAAGCCTTCGGCGGCCCCGGATCCCGTACCGCCGAACGCGCGGGCGCACTCCAGTGCAAGCAACGCCCCCCCGCAACCGACGAGCGCTCCGCCCGCGAGCGCGAGCGGGCGCGGCCTAATGAATCCGAAGGTGGCGACGGTCGAAAGCCGCGCCGCCCGAGCGACGACGAGCGGCGCCGCAAGCAGGCAGCCGAACTGGGCGGCCATTCCGCCGATGAATCCGTATCGCGCCTGCATCGCCGGAACGAGAAACCAGACGAGGCCGACGGCGGCGAGCGGCGCAAGCAGCGCTAAGCCGACGGTCGGAACCCCGGAAGACCCGCCGCGTGAAACGGAGCCGACGGCCTCCCCGGATTCGCGGAAGAGGATCTCCTCACGCTCGAACGCTCGCGTGCAGGTCTTCAACGCGGCGGCGGCCAGCGCCAAGAGGACCGCGGAAGCGCCGAGCGCGCGCCAAAGATCCGCTTCCCCCGTCATCGCGCCCTTCACGAGCAGCGCGACGTTCGCGACCGGGGCCCACCACCAATCGGCGAACTTGGCGGTCGGAAGCATCGCGCTCATCGCGAGCGGCATCACGACGACATAGAGCGGCGAAAGATAGGCCGCGCCTTCTTTGTAGGTCCGGGCGGCCGCCGACATCGTGAGCGCCACGGCGCCGAACACCGCGGTCAAGAGGACGAGTCCTAGCGCCACGAGCGCGAACCCGGCCGGACTGAAGCGCACCGCGGCGGTCGCCCCGCCGATCGGAGCCGATCCGAGCGAAGCGGCGAGAGAGCCGAGATTGGCGAGCGCCGACGCGGCGCCGCAGGCGAGGACGGCGAGGTACTTGCCGAAGACGATCTCCCGTCGCGACGCCGGCGTCGTCAGCAGGGCTTCGAGCGTGCCGCGCTCCTTCTCTCCCGCGGCGAGATCCACCGCGGGCCCGAACGTTCCGAGCAACGCCATAAGTACGACGACGAAAGCAATGATGCCGCCGAACCGAGCCCCGCCGCGCTCGCCCGCATCGGAGAGGTCGTCGGCCTCGGTCCGCAACGGGGCGTAGCGATCGCGGATCGCGCGGACGGCCTCCTGAAACGCGTCGTACGCGGCCGTCGAAGCGGGATCATGCGAGCGGTACACGGGCCGAAGTACGACCTCCTCGCGCGCCGCCAGCCGCCGCTCGAGGTCGGCCGGCGCCTCGACGCCGAGCGCGACGCGGCCTTCGCGGACCGCCGCGCGCAGGTCGGGCTCGTCCGTCAGTACGAACTGCGGCTTCTTCGCCAACTCGGCGACGAGCGGGTGGTCCGATTGCGGCGCGCCGCCGTCGGCGCCGACGAGGCGGACGATCACGCGCGCCTCGCGCTTCTCAAGCGACGCCTTCTCCTTCGCCGCCAACGCGCCGAATCCGACGGTCAACGCCGGATAGAGCACGACCGGCAGGACGAACGTGGCGAACAACGTGCGGCGATCCCGCAGCACGTCGAGCAGTTCGCGGAAAAGCACGGCCTTGACGACGGACCATCTCATGCGCCGGCCCCTTCCGCCAGGGCGGGATCGGCCGCCGCGATCAGCCGGAAAAACGCGTCTTCGATCGAGCCCGCGCCGCGAAGCTCCGCAGCCGTGCCCGAAAAAAGCACGCGCCCCTTATGGATGACGACGACGTCGTCGCAGAGCCGTTCGACTTCGCCCATGATGTGCGACGAAAAGACGACGGCTTTGCCTTGATCCCGCGTCTTCGAAATGAAAGCGAGCACGTCGCGCGCGACCAGCACGTCCAGTTTGGCGGTGGCTTCGTCGAGGATCAGGAGCGGCGGATCGTGTACGAGCATGCGTGCAAGGCGCGTCTTCTGACGCTGGCCGTCCGATAGCCTGCCGCACGGCCGATCGAGAAACTCGCCCATCTTGAGGAGTTGCGCCAGCTCTTCGACCCGCCCGCGGATCGTGCCCTGGTCCAATCCGTGCAGCGCACCGAAGAACCCGACCAGTTCGCGCGCGGTGGATCGTTCGTAGAGGCCCGCCGCTCCGGTGAGAAACCCGGTCTTCGCACGCGCCGCTTCCGGCTGTCGGCCGACGTCGACGCCGAAGACGCGCACCGCACCCGACGTCGGACGGAGCAAAGTCGCGACGACCCGGAGCGCCGTGGTCTTCCCCGCTCCGTTGGGCCCGAGCAGACCCAGCACGCGTCCGGGCCTCGCCGTGAAAGAGACGCCGTCGACCGCCGTGACGCTCCCGCGCCGCCGATCCTCGAAAATCTTGACGAGGTTTTCGACTACGAGAGGCGGTGCATCCGTCACGCCTTGAACTCGGCGACGATCGCCGTGATGTTGTCCCGGCCGCCGTTCTCGTTCGCCTCTTTGACCATGGTCTTGGTCATCGCGTCGAGGGACAGCGGCCCGCCGAGGATGCGGCCGAGTCGTTCGTCGACGACCATGTCGGAGAGTCCGTCCGAGCACATGAGGAAGCGGTCGTCCTGCTCAAGATCGAGCAGGATGAAATCCGCTTTCACGGCCGGCGCGGTGCCGACCGCGCGGGTGATGATGTTTTTCTGGGACGACTCGCGCGCCTCATCGACCGTGAGGCGGCCCTCTTTCACTTGAGAGTTGACGAGGGAGTGATCCTCGGTCAATTGCTCGAGATTGCCCTTCCGCGAGCGGTAGCAACGCGAGTCGCCGACATGGGCCACGAGCACGTGCCGACCGAGATCGACCATCGCGACCAAAGTGGTGCCCATGTCCCGGAACCGCTCGTCCTCTTGACCGCGTCGCCAGATCCGGAGATTGACGTCGCGGATCCACTCGTCCAGCAGATTCCGCGCGGCGGCGGCTTGATCCGCGGGCGCCATGCGGCGCACGGAGGCGGGAAAATCCTTCCGGATGTGCCCGCCGAGGATCTCGACCGCCATATCGGAGGCGACTTCGCCGTAGAGGCGTCCGCCCATTCCGTCGGCGAGGACGGCGAAGCCCGCCCCGTCGTCGCAGACGAATCGATCTTCGTTTTCCGTTCGCTTCTGTCCGACGTCCGTCAACCCGACGAATCGCATCACGTGCGGAACTCCTATGAATGGCGGGCGGATGATAGCCGCTCATGCCGCGTTCATGGACAAGGCTTAGAATCAAAGTCGTGGACGCCCCGAATTCCGACCCGCCCGGATCTCCGGCAGACGACGCGCGAATCGCCGCGGAATGCATTCTTGCAGCCGAAGGAATCGCTTCTTTTCCGACCGCGCTCATCGTTCATCCGGACGACCCGATGCATCGGCATTTGCTGCGCCTCGGACGTCCGCCGGCCTACGCGCTCGGCGAATACGTCCGATCCGGGCTGGAGGCGGTAAGGCTCGTCGGCCGGATCTCCGCCGCGGAAGGCCCCTTTTCGACCGCGCGACCGATCCTCGATTTCGCCGCCGGATTCGGCCGAACGGCCCGTTTCGTCCGGCGGGACTTCGGGCCGGGAAGCGTGGACGCCGCCGATGTTTTGCCCGGTTCCGCGGCGTTCAATCGGGACGTTCTCGGCCTCGGCGCCTTCGATTCGACCTTCGACCCCGCTCTCGCGCGATTTCCCCGCCGCTACGGACTGATCTACGTCATCTCCCTCTTCACTCATCTACCCGCCTCACGGGCGTCGGCTTGGATCGAGCGCCTCCGTTCCTCCCTTACGAACGACGGGATCCTGATTCTGACCACGCACGGCGTCGGATACGGAAAACGCGAGGGACTGATTCCTCCGGAGTCGACCGCCCCCTACGTCTACTTGCCGCGTAGCGAGATCGAGACGCTCGACCCGAGCGAATACGGCACCGTCTACTACGACCCGGCGGAATTCCGCCGTCTATTGGCCGTCGCCGGTTGCTCGGGCGCGACGACCAAGGAACGCGGACTCTTCGGTGCTCACGACGTTCACATCGTGAGCCGGGACGGACGGCGCATTCAGCCGCCGCCCGCCGCGCCGCGCGGCGGATTCTCGCGATTGTCCTTGCATGCGGACGGCCGCTTTTCCGGCGAAGCGTGGGGCGACGTCGACCCCGGCGGCCCCGGACGCGCGGGCGGGCGCCCAAGGCGCGACCGGGCCCCCGGCCCGCCGCGGCCGTTTCCGGGCGCGGTCGAAGCGGAGGACGAGAACGGCGATCGTCGCCTGCGCTACCGCGTCGAGACCTCGGGACGCGCGGCGCCGTTCGCCCCCGGAGCACGCGTCGTCGGTTTGACCGCGACGGAACGAGACGGTGCGCGCACGCTCGTCGCCGGCGAAATCGTCGTCCCGTCTTGAAGGGACGACGAAGCGATCAAGGCGCGATTTCGACTTTCCGCGCCGCGGATTCGTCCAATCGGAGCCCGTAGCGGGCCTCGAGCAAGCCTAAATCGGCGGTCGACAGCGCGGCGCGCGGCGACTTCGGACGGACGGCGGCGATCGCCGCTTTGATCGCATATCGCAGCGATATGCCGAGGTAGACCAGCCAATTCACGAAGAACGGATAGCGGTCCGTCAGGTGCTTCTTGTGAAAGAGCACCATCGCGCGGTGGAAATGCCAGTTCATCCGCTGCGGGGCCTGCCGCGTCGAGGCGCCCTTGTGATGCACGACGCCGCGGTCGCCGACGTACCAGACGCGCCAGCCGCGCGCCTTCACGCGGAAGCACCAGTCGAGGTCCTCTCCGAACATGAAGAAACTCTCGTCGAGTCCGCCGACGTCTTCGACCGTCTCCCGCCGGACGAGCATGAATGCTCCGACGACCGCGTCGACGTCGTAGCTGCCGCGCGGATCGTCGGCCGCCCGACGATAGCCGCCGAACAGGCGAGGCAGCCATCGATCGAGTCCGAGGAACCGGCCGAGCGCGTTCCAAGGAGTCGGGAAGCTCCTCTTACAGGCTTGGTCCAAGCCGCCGTCCGGCCGGTCGACCCGGCAGCCCGCGACGCCGACTTCGGGATGTTCGTCCATCAATCGGATCATCGGTCGCAGCAGTTCCGGCGGCACGAGCGTGTCGGGATTGAGCAACAGCACATAGCGGCCGCGAGAGAGGCGAAGTGCGCGGTTGTTCGCTTTCGCGAACCCCTCGTTGACCGGATTGCGGACGAGCGCCACATCGGGGAAGCGCTCCGCCACCGCATCGGCGGAGCCGTCGGCCGATGCGTTGTCGACCACGATCACTTCGAGCGGCACGTCGCCCCGGTTTCGGTCGAGAGTCGACAAGCATTCGAGCAGCAGCGGCCGCGTGTTGTAGGACGCGACGAGCACTGAAAGCAGCGGTACCGGACGGGCGCTGGAACTGGTCATGGTTTTCGCGGTGAATGGCGGCGGCGGAGGGTCTCGCGTACGCCCCGCCACGCCTGTCGATAGGCGGGTAGGACGTCCGGTTCACGCACGAGGAGATACGACGCCCGGGCGATCTCGTACAGGAGGAGGACGGGAAGCCGCAAAAAAATCGCGGGCCAGCTTTCGTTCTTCAGCACGTTCCACAGCCGGTTGCGCACCGAGCATCGACGGAGAAACAACGGCTGCGCCCGGCGCTCTCCTTCTTTCCAACCACGCTCGTGCGTCGCGACGGCCTCGGGCAGGTAGCGGATCCGCCAACCGGCGCGCCGAAGCCTTGCCCCGAGGTCGACGTCCTCCTGATAGGCGAAGTAACGGGAGTCCAAGACCTCCCCACCGCCGTCCGCGGCCGCATACAACGCCGTGCGCCGAAGCAAAGCGCCTGCGAGACAGGCCGCGGCGACGTCCTCCGGCTTTAGATATCGCCCCGCGGCCGCTTGTCCGGCGCCGCGGTCGGACGCACGCCAAAGGATCGGATCGAGCACGATTCCCGCTGAATCGAGCGCGACCTCGCCCGTCCGGTACAGCCGGAACGCGACGGCGCCGAGGCGCGGATCCCGGTCGAGTTCCGCGGCCGCCAGTCGGACCGCGTCCGGCCGGACGTAGCAATCCGGATTGAGCGAAAGCACGTACGGCGCTTCCGGTCCGCTAGCGGCGAGTCCGTCGTTGAAACCGGCGGCGAATCCGGGATTCGCCGTCCGACGGAGCCGCAAACTTCGGCGAATCGCGCCGCCGACTCCGTCGCCGTGAGCGCCGCCTAGCGACGGCGGCACGCCGGCCGAAGCCCCATTGTCGACGACGACCGCCGAAACGACGACGCCCTCCGACGAACGGAGGGCGTCGAGGCACGCGGTGACGCGCGGGTCGTCCTGATGGACGACCACGACGGCGGCGATCCGCGGAAGGTTCACGGAGCCGGGGTGTACAGCTCGGCCGAAGAAAGTCCGGTGCCCGCCGCGTCGCCGCCGCCCGCGATCAAGACCGAACCGTCGCGCAAGAGGACCGCCAAATGCGAACCGCGAGCCGAAGGCAGGGCCGTCGTGAGCGTGAACGCATTGGAGCCCTGCGTGCGCGTCGCGCAGACGTTGGTCGCCGTGTAGGCGAGCAGGGTGCCGGAACCGCCGCCGGAGAGATGGCACTTGCCGTTCTTGAGCAGGACCTGCCCGTGCAGCGCGATGCCCGTCGCAAGCGTGTTCGTCGCCGTCCACGAATTGGCGGCGACGCTGTAGCGCGCGCAGAGCCCGCTGGTCGTCGGCACGAAGAGGTTCGAGTAGATCCCTCCGCCCACAAAGACCTCGCCGTTGTTCATGGTCGTGGCACGGTGGCCGGCGCGGCCCGGGATGCCGCCGAACCCGAAGATGCCCGCGGGCAGCGCGGCTGCAGCCTCGTACGCATTGGTCGTCGGATTGTAGAGGTTGTTCG
>SXGS01764607.1_pt1 | contig 11553 bp, 11 predicted proteins | sample 3174681 | NCBI WGS metagenome assembly SXGS01 (sample SAMN11356861, study PRJNA531348) | freshwater metagenome | isolation source: freshwater sample F1-80 | place: China: Fuxian Lake, Yuxi | collected 2017-12-25 | reverse complement strand
CACCACCGACCCCCGCATCGTGCCGCGCGCGAGGAAGCTCGCCAAGGTGACCTACGAGGAGATGCTGGAGCTGGCATCGGTGGGCGCGAAGGTGCTCCAGACCCGCTCGGTCGGCCTCGCGATGAAGGAACAGGTCCGTGTCCAGGTGCTGTCGTCGTTCACCGACGCCGACGCCCCGATGGCGGACACGCTGCCCGGCACGATGATCGTCGGCGAAGAGGAGATCGAAGACGTGGAACGCCAGCTCATCACCGGCATCGCGCACGACAAGAACGAGGCCAAGATCACGCTGACCGCGGTGCCCGACAAGCCCGGCGCGGTGGCGGCGATCTTCGAGCCCCTGGCGGCGGCGACCGCGACCGCGCTGGTGTCCGATCCGCCGCGGCCCAGCGTCGTGACCCGGTTGCCCTCGGCCACGCCCTGGAAGCCGGGGATCACCGCGACCACGCCCGCCGCCAGACTTTCGTCGAGCGCGGTCGTGTCGATCTCGCCGATCCGCGCTTTTGCGAACGCCGTGTCGGTATGGATCGGCAGCTGCCAGCCCAGCCACGAGCGGGCGGGCACGCCCATCGCCTGGAGCGTGATCGCCAGCAGCCCGCTGGTGATCTGTTCGCCCGCCGAGACGACGACGTCATATTCCTGGGGATCGTAGAGCGACGAGGCCTCGCGGCAGAAACCGACCAGCCGGTCGGTCTCGCCCGCCATCGCGGAGACGACGACCGCGACCTGATGCCCAGCCTCCACCTCGCGTTTGACCCGCGCCGCCACGTTGCGGATGCGCTCGATTCCGGCCATCGAGGTGCCGCCGAACTTCATCACGATACGGGCCATGCGGTTTTTGCCAATCTCCTTGGGGTAAAACGGCGGTCCTGATAGGTAGCCCCCATGACGAACGCAAGCCATTTGAACGATTCTACCATTATTGGGGCCGAAGCCGCACATTTCGGAAAGATGGCCGCCGATTGGTGGGACCCCAAGGGGTCGAGCGCGATGCTGCACCGACTCAACCCGCCCCGGCTGCGTTACATTCGCGAGCAGATCGACCTGCACTGGGACGCCGACGGACAGGGCTTCACGCCGCTGGCGGGCAAGCGCGCGCTGGACGTCGGGTGCGGCGCGGGGTTGTTGTGCGAGCCGCTGGCGCGACTCGGGGCCGAGGTGACGGGGCTCGACGCCGCGCCGGAGAATGTCGCGGTCGCCGCCGCGCATGCCGCGCAATCAGGACTGGACATCCATTACCGTGCGGGCAGCGTCGAGGGGCTGGCGGGTGAGACCTTCGACCTCGTCACCTCGCTGGAGGTGATCGAGCATGTCGCCGATCCGGCCCGATTCGTGCGCGGGCTGGCCGATGCGCTGGCGCCCGGCGGGCTGATGATCCTGTCGACGCCCAACCGCACGCCTTTGTCCAGGCTGGCGCTGATCACGCTGGCCGAGGGGACGGGTACGATCCCGAAGGGCACGCATGACTGGTCGAAATTCCTGACGCCCGACGAGCTGACCGGGCTGGTGCAGGAGGCCGGGCTGACGGTGCGCGATGTGCGCGGCCTCAGCTTTTCGCCGACCAAGGGCTTCATGGTCGGCGACTCGACCGCGCTCGACTATTTCGTGACCGCGACCGCAGCGTGACCGCAATCGGCCGGGCGGATCGGCCCTGGTGGATGGCGGGACTGCTCGCGGTCCTGCTCTGCGCCCTGGCGATCGCCCGCCCGGTCGACCATGACGAAAGCCAATATGTCGCCGCCGCGATGCTCAGCGGTGCCGGGCTGATCCCGTATCGCGACTATGCCTATCTGCAGACCCCGCTCCAGCCGCTGCTGTTCGCGCCGATCGCCTGGGCGAGCGGGCGCTGGGTCTGGCCGGTGCTGCGGCTGGTCAATGCCTTGCTCGGGCTGGCGGCGATCGCGGGCGTATACCGGGCGGCAAGGCTGTGGGGCGCGGATCGGCGTGCGGCGCATTGGGCCGGGGGGCTGTTCGCGACCTGCGACATCCTGTTGTTCGCGGTCGGCACCGCCCGCAACGATGCGCTGCCCGCCGCCCTGCTCGCCTGGGCGATGGTCGGGGTGGCGAGGGGCGAGCGCGGCGATGCGAGTCGGGGCACCGCGATCCTGACCGGCCTGGTCTTGGCCGCCGCTGCCGCCGCCAAGATCTCCTATGCGTTGCCGGCCGTCGCGTACGGTTTGTGGGCGCTGGTCCATCGCGGGCATCGGCCCGTCTGGGTGGTCGTCGGGACATTGCCCGTCATCGTGCTGATCGCCGCGCTGTACACCGCCGCGCCGGAGGGATTCCTGTTCGGCGTCCTGCATTTCCCCTCGCAAGCCCCGGCCGAATATTATGCCGCCCGCCCCTGGAAGCTGAGCTGGGCGGCCAAGCTGCTCGATTCGCTCAAATTTCTGGCGCTCGGGCCGGCGCTGATCGGGATCGTCAGGGTGATGCGGAAAAGGCCGCCCGCCGTGCTGGTCTTGTTGATGATCGGCGGGGCGATCGGCGCGATGCTGCCCTTTCCGACCTGGCGACAATATTGGCTGCCCCTCTTACCGCCGCTGTTCGTCGCGCTGGCGCTGCTGTGGCACGTCGCCCAGCCCTCCCCGCGCTGGCGTGGCGCGCTCGCCTTCTTCGCCATGGCCGGGCTGGTGCCGACGCTGATCACCTTGATCGGCCGCGACGAGGCGATGAGCCTGCCCGCCGCGCTTCGGGAAGGGCAGCGTGTCGCGGCGACGATGGACCGGATCGGCGTGACCGGCCCGGTCGCCACGCTGGCGCCGCAGATGCTGGCGGTGACCGGGCGGATGCCGCATCCCGATTTCGCCACCGGCCCCTTTTACTTCCGCAGCCGCGCTTTGCTGGATGCCGGCGCCGAGCGCCGGCTGCATCTGGTCGCGCAGACCCAGCCACGGATTGCCGCCGACTGGGTGCTGGTCGGCGGTGAAGGCCCCTGGTCGGCGGGGGATGCACGGCTGGACGCGACGCTCGCGGCGGCGGCCGGGGGACAAGCCGTCGCGATTTCCGGCACCCGCTTCCGGCTGATCCGTGTGGCGCACTGATCCGGCGGGTCGATCACGCCGGCGGGCATCTTCCATTGGGCAGCGTGGCGGCGGGGGTGTAAGGGGTTGGCCATGAAACGCCTTCTCGCCTCGATCCATGACGTCTCCCCCCGTTTCGAGGGGGCGGTCGATTCGCTGTTCGACCGGCTGTCGGGGCATCTGGGCAGGCCGCGTCTGGCGATGCTGGTCATCCCCGACCATTGGAACAGCGCGCCGATCGCACCCGGCACGCCCTTCGCCACGCGGCTGCGGAACTGGGCGGACATGGGGATCGAGATGTTCGTCCATGGCTGGTCGCACAAGGACGACATGGTCCACACCGACCAGAAGACCGCACTGAAGGCCAAGCACATGACGGCGGGCGAAGGCGAGTTCGTCGGCTTGGATCGCGCCGAGGCACTCCGCCGGATGCAGCGCGGCACCATGCTGATCGAGGACATCATCGGCCGCCGCGCGACCGGCTTCATCGCGCCCGCCTGGCTCTATTCGGATGACGCCCGACTGGCGCTCGGCGATGCGGGCTTTGGTCTTGCCGAGGATCATTTCCGTGTGTGGACGCCCGCCGATGGCAAGATCATTGCGCGCGGCCCCGTCGTCACCTGGGCCAGCCGTTCGCGCGGTCGCCAACTCAGCTCGCTCGCCGCCGCCGCCGTGCTGCGCCATGGCCTGCGCCCCGCCTCGGTCGCGCGGGTGGCGGTCCATCCGGGCGACAACGGCGTGCCCGCGCTGCTCGACAGCATCGACAAGACCTATGCGCGCCTCGCCCGCACGCACCGGCCGTCCCGCTACGCGGACCTGCTCGCCGCCTGATCAGCGCGCGGCCAGCGCATGGAGGTAGCGATGCCGCGCTTCCGACCCGCGCGGATAGCGGGCGAGCGTCTTTTCCTCGGCACGCGTCAGTGTGACGCGGCGATAGCCCTTGTCGGTCAGGCATCGCTCGACATCGCCGACCTGAATCGCATGAAGATCGCGCTTCTGGCGATCGGGGCGCACGCGCTGCACCGAATCGATCCAGACATCCCTATTGGGTATGCCCGCCTGATTGAGGCCGTTATCCGCCGTCTCGAAACCCCGGATGAACCGCTTGGCGGGTTTGTCCTGCGACACGTCCCGGAAATAGCCGATCGTCGCGCAGGCGACTGCGTCGTTGCGATACTGGTCGAAGCTGACGCCGGGCTTGCCCCAGCTTTCGACAGGAGGACGGTCCGCGGCCCAGGCAGCGCCCGAACAGGCCAGCATGATGCCGATCACGACCGCAAAGCCACGACTCATCCATCGTCTCCCATGACAATCTTGTCATGATGACATACTCACAGGAGGCGTGAAAGGTCCGGCCCGGTCCGTTCCGGTGCAATTCCGCTCAGGCGGCGGCGCGTTCGCCCTGTTCGCCGTCGAGCAACCGCTGGTAGCGCGCGATCAGCGCCTCGGCATGGTCGCGGTCGCTGAACACCTTGGCGGCCGCGACGCGCGCGGCATTGCGCAGGACGCGCTGGTCGCGCGACAGCAGCCGCTCGATCGCCTCGGCACAGGCCGCGCCGTCGCGGGCGCGGAAGGTCTCGGCGAACAGCGGCTGCGCGACCTCGGCACAGCCGCCATAATCGGGCACCACCAGCGGCAGGCCCGAGGCGAGCGCCTCGGACGCCACCAGCCCGAACGTCTCGGTCTCGCAGCCATGGACCAGCGCGTCGCAGCTCGCCATGATCCGCGCCAGGCGCGGGCGGTCATAGACCGGGCGGAACAGCCGGATATGCGGACTTCCCGCGATCCGTTTCTCCAGCGTGCGGCTGGCGACGCCGCCGCCGATCAGGATCAGCCCGACCGGACGGGTCGAGGCCACCCGCTCGACCGCGTCGATGACCATCGGCCAGCGCTTCTCGGGGTGATGCCGGCCCAGGCCCAGCAGCAGATGCGCATCCTCGGGCAGCGCACACTGCGCCAGCAACGCGGCGCGCAGGCGTTCGTCGCGGTGTTCGGGCGAGAAGAAGTGCCGCTCGATCCCCAGCGGAATCCCCTCGTCCACCCGCACGCCGCGCTTGCCGAGTCGCTTGACCAGCGCCGGGCCGTTGGACAGCACCAGGTCGTAATGGTCGAGGAAGCGGTTCATGTAGCGGCTGTACCAGCTGAACCAGTCCTCCACCCGTTCCTGCGCGACGATGCCGTCCAGCCAGCGGACCGGATAGGTGCCGACATTGTCGTTGTGCATGAAGAAGACCTTCTTCGCGCGCCCCTGCCACCCGGCGACGAACCAGGCGGGCTTGGCGGGCGAGGAGACCTCGACGATATCGGGGTCCAGCTCGTCGAGCAGGCGGCACACGGGGTCGCCGTCCCAGAACATGCCGTAATTGGTGTCCAGGATCAGGCGCGGCGCCTTGATATAGATGATCTTGCCGCCGCCGGGACGCTCCTCGACCATGTCCTCGGTACCGGGGGCGAGCACGATCAGCTCGTGACCCATCTCGGCCAGGATCGCCATCTTGCGGTCGATATAGGTCCTGACACCCCCGCCGGTGGGCGAGTAGAATTCATTGACGTCGACGATGCGCATCGTCTTCCCCTCAGTCCGGGTCGACCGGGCCGAAACCGCCCAGCCCGCGCAGATATTGCGCGCGGATCGTGACATTGGCGACGCCGCTCGGCACGTCGATCAACGCCGAGGCGAGCGGCGGCTTGCGCCGGCCCAGCTTGGTGTTGGCCGGAAAGCCCGCGCCATCGCTCCAGAAGTTGAACTTGTTCTTGCCGTCGCGGTCATGCGTGAACAGCAGCGCATAGCGGCCGGGATGCGGCACGCGGATGCACATCATCGGCGTCCCACCACCCGCCGGGGTCGGCACCTGCACGCGGCGGAACGTCTTGCCCGCGCGGATCAGGACGCCGTCATCGGCCAGGAAATCCTCTTCGTTCGCCGGATAGAGTTCCAGCTTCAGATTGCCCTTGCGATCCTTCAGCCCCTCGATCCGGGCCAGGATGGCAGGGCCGCCGCCACCGGTGCAGGCAGCGGCATCGCTGCCCAGCACCTGCGCGGTCGCCGCCTGCGGCACCGCCACCGCCATCATCGTCGCGGCCGCCAGCCCGGTCGCCGTCATCCATGTCGCCATCGCGCGGTTCATGCTCTTACTCTCCGCACCAGTTCCATCAGACCGAACAGCGCGATCAGCACGACATGGACCAGCAGGGTCAGTGCCGCGGTGAAGGCGATCAGCTCGCTCAATGCCTGATCCTGCCCGATCAACAGGATCGCGAAATTGGCGAAAAGAAGGTCCTTGTTGGGCACCAGTGGCAAACGTGAGACGAGCAGCCGCGCCGCCGACAGGAACAGCCACATGCCCAGCGAGACATCGGGCATGCCGAAATGCCAGGCGAGCGCGATCAGCAGCGAGTTGACGATCAGGCGCACGCAGTGAACCGTGAAGATCCACCACAAGGTCTTGCGATCGAGCGAAAAGACCCGTCGCGAAAAGATCAGGAAGGGCAGCGAGGTCGCCATGACGATGGCGATCGATCCCCATACCAGCCGCAGCTGCTCATGGGTCAACAGCTCGCGACCGACCGGCAGCGCCAGCGCGACCATCAACAGCGTGATGGCATTGCCCGCGATCGCGGAGAGAATGCCGACATCCTTGACCGCGCCGAAGGGGGCCGCGACCATCTTGGCATGCGCGCGCGCCCAGGCGTAGAAATAGGCCTCGCCCGAATAGCTGAAAGCGACTTCGTTGGCGATCCGCTTGCGGATCAGCGCGGCCAGCCCGCTGACCGGAATGCCCCATAGCCGCCGGAAGATGATATAGTCGCCGATCGGCAAGGCCATGTAGAGCCCCACGAACACGACATAGAATAACGGGTTGGTCGGCACCGAATGGCTGAGCCCCACCAGTCCGCGCCCGAACAGCTCGCGCCCCAGCCCCACGACCATGGCCAGCGTCAGCAGCCCGCCGATGATGGCGGGCCAGCGGCGCTTGACCGTCTTCAGCGGCTCCAGCGCGGCCATGTCGGTCGCGACCGGTCCGGCCGCCCCGGCTGGCATCGCCTGCTCAGGGGTCATGGGATCATTCCGTTCATCTTGCACGTTATAGGCAATCCTCGGCGGCGAATGCCCGGGAGCGTTCGCAAACCTCAAACCAGCTTTCTCACACCTGAATATGTCGCCGCTGTGTCCGGCGATTGTGTCCTCGATAGGGCCGCGCCTGACATAATTGCGCGACAAGGTGCAATTAACCCCAGGATCAACCGCCTCTTTTCCCATCCCGCCCCCATCCGGACAAGGCCCAATCCATGCCAGCCGATCATATCCTGACCTATGCCCAGACCATGTCGGGCGGCGTGGAGGCGGCGCTCGGCCGGATGCTGGGCGGCTGGATCGAACGGGGGCGGCGGGTGACGCTGTTGCTGGGCCAGGACGGCGGCAGCTTTCGCGATGCGGTGCCGCGCGGGGTGGAGACGGTGACGCTGGGCCGCGATCATTATGCCGGGGTCGGCGCCGCGCTGCCGCTGCTGATCGACGCGGTGCAGCCCGACATCCTGTTCTGTCCGGGCAATCATTATACCAGCATGGCGGCCTATGCCCGGCTGCGGCTGGCGGAGCGCTGTCCGCCGATCGTCGCCAAGATGTCCAATGCCGTCGATCGCGGCGACCATTCCGCCTGGCTGGCCTGGGGCCAGCGGCAATGGCTGGCGCTGCACGGGCTGTTCCTCGACATGCTGGTCGCGATGACGCCGGCCACTGCGCGCGCGGCGCAGGCCGCGACGGGCATGTCGGTGGCGGTGATCCCCAATCCCCCGGCCGCGCTGCCCGGCGGCACGCTGGCCCAGACTCTGGTCGGCGAGCGGCGTATCCTGGGCGTCGGGCGGCTCGAGCCGCAGAAGCGCTGGGACCGGCTGATCGCCGCGATGGCGCATCTGCCCGAGAATGTCGGGCTGACCCTGCTCGGCGAAGGAAGCCTGCGCCCGGCTTTGACCGCGCAGATCGATACGCTGGGGCTAAGCCACCGGGTGGCGATGCCGGGCCACAGCGCGCACGCCCCGGCGGCCATGGCCGCCGCGCATGTCCTGGCGCTGCCGTCCGACTATGAGGGCGTGCCGGGCGTCCTGCGCGAGGCCCTGGCGGTGGGGACGCCGGTGGTCGCCACCGATTCGAGCCCGGCGGTGGCGGAGATCGTCACCCATCCGGGTCTGGGCAGCGTCGTCGCGCGCGAGGATGGCGCGGCGCTGGTCGCCGCCTTGCGCCACTGGCTCGATCCCGCGACGCCGCGCCCCGCGCCGGTATCGCAGCCGGGGGCCGACTCGGCCGAACGCTATCTGGCGCTGTTCGATTCGGTCGTCGCCACGCGGAAGCGCGAGACGGCGCGGTCAGCCGCGCTCGGCCAGTCCCTCTTCCGCCGCCTGGCGTTCCGACCGGCGCTGTAGCGCGGACTTGATCATCGCGGTCATCGGGTCGGCCAGCGCCAGCCCCATGATGCCGAACAGCGCGCTCGCCAGGATCTGGGTCGACAAGGTGAGCGCGGGCGGCAGGTCGACGGTGCGCTTGGCGACCATCGGCACCACGACATATCCGTCGAAGGTCTGCACGATCAGATAGGTGCCGATCGCCCAGAAGCCCGCATCGGTGCCCGCCGAAAAGCCGACCGCGACCATCAATATGCCGGTGACGATCGCGCCGATATTGGGGATGAAGGCCAGGATGCCGGCGATGATGCCCAGCAGCAGCGCCATCGGCACGCCGCCGATCATCAGCGCGATCCCGGTCAGCACGCCCTCGAACGCCATGCCCAGCAGACGCCCCGCCAGCAGCTTGCGCAGCGTGGTCATCACCCGTTCCTGGATAATCGCGAACTCCGCCCGGCCTGAGCGCGGCACCATCCATTGCAGCCCGCGCGCGTAGCCATCGGGGTTCATCGCCAGGAACAGCCCGATGATCAGGATCATGAACAGCGAGGTGACCGCCCCCACCGCCGTGCCGACCCACGAGGTCAGCCGCCCGATCGACCCCAGCGACTGGCGCAGCAGCCCGTTGAGGTCGGACGGCCCCGGCATCAGTCCCTGCGACGCCAGCCAGCCGGTCGCGCGTCCCGCCTGGCTCTCCAGCGTCGAGCGTAGCTGCGTCACCTGCTGCGTGACCTCGACTCCGGTTAGATAGAAGGTGCCGAGCAGGAAGACCGTCACCGCGAGCACGACGATCAGCAACCGCCAGCCGCGCCCGATTGGCAGGACCCGGCCGAGCAACCGCACGCCACCGTCCAGCAGCGTGGCGAAGACCAGCCCGCCGAAAATGACGAGGAGCGGCTGGACCAGCAGCACCGCGATCGCCATCGCGCCGGCCAGTCCCAGCCAGATCGCCGCGCGGGTCAGTTCGCGCCGGGCGAAACCATCCTTCATTTCCAGGGGAGCGGGACGGTCCGTCAGCGGCGCGGGGTCGGTCATCGCAATCAGTTCACCGTGGTCGGATGCAGCGAGGTTCCCGCCCGCCCCGATCGCAGCGACCCCCACCAGGTCAGCGGGTTGAGCGTCGCATCGCCATCCAGGCTGAAGGTCACGAACTCGGCACGGCCGCCGATATTCTCATAGGGCACCGGCCCGCCCAGCCCCAGCTCGGCCAGCGAGAAGCGGCTGTCGGCCGAGCGGTCGCGATTGTCGCCCATCAGGAAGACATGGTTGGCCGGAATGGTGATCGGCCCGTAATTGTCGCCCGGGCTCCAGCCCAGCTCGACCGTGTCGTAGCGGCGGTTGTTGGGCAGCGTCTCGGTCACGATCGGCAGGTGGCAGACCCATTGCCCGCTGGCGTTGCGGACGCGCGCCTCCTCGCCATAATCCGACGCCTTGCACGGGCTGTTGGTGTCGACCGGTATGTCGACATAGTGGACCGGGCCGCGCTGGACCGGCTTGCCGTTGAGGATCACGGTGCCGTCGCGCACCTCCAGCCGGTCGCCGGGCAGGCCGATCACCCGCTTGATATAGTCGTTATGCGTGCCCGGCGGGGTCACGATCACGACATCGCCGCGCGTCGGCAGCGATCCGAACAGACGGCCGTGGACGAACGGCATCTGCCAGCTCCAGCTGTCCTCGGGCTGGCGTAGCACGACCGATTTGAAGATCGCGACCGGGTTGGGGATGGTCGGCGAGACGAACGACCAGCCATAGGCGAATTTCGACACGACCAGCCGGTCGCCGACGCGCAGGCCCGGCAGCATCGACTCGGACGGGATGTAGAAGGGCTTGGCGATAAAGCTGTGGAAGCCCAGCACGATCAGCAGCAGCCAGAACAGCCCCTTGACCTCGGCCCACCAATCGGTGCCCTTCTTCTGGCTCGCGGGTGGCGGCGCGGCGTTCACCGGCTGATCGCCCCCCGGCTGGTTCACCGGCGAGCCTGGGTTCGTGTCCAACACCGCGTCCTTCATGCGGAAACTTCCGGTCGTGCCTCGATCACGACAAAGGCCTGCGCCCAGGGGTGATCGTCGGTCATGGTCAAGTGGATATGGGCGACGTGGCCCTCCGGCGTCATCGCGTCAAGCCGTTCGCGCGCGCCGCCGGTCAAAGACAGGGTCGGCGCACCCCCGGGGAGGTTCACCACGCCGATGTCGCGCATGAACACGCCTTGCGAAAAGCCGGTGCCGACCGCCTTGGAAAAGGCCTCCTTGGCGGCGCAGCGCTTGGCGTAGGTGCCTGCACGGGTGAAGGGGCGCCTGGCGGCCTTGGCCAGCTCGACATCGGTGAAACAGCGCGCCTCGAACCGGCCGCCATGCCGGTCGAGCGCGGCCTGGATACGCTCGATATTGCAGAGGTCGGAGCCGAGACCGATGATCACGCTCTTTCCTCCCCTTGCAGGGGAGGTGGCTGTCCGCAGGACTGACGGAGGGGTGTCACGGCCAGCGGGGACACCCCTCCACCACGGCTTCGCCGTGGTCCCCCTCCCCTTGCAGGGGAGGAATGGGTGCAGCCTCTCACCGCGCGAGGTCCCTCGCGGCGCGCATCTTGCGCACCGTTTCGGGCAGGCCGACGAACACCGCGTCCGCGATCAGGAAGTGCCCGATGTTCAGCTCGCGCACCTGCGGGATCGCGGCGATCGGCGCGACATTGTCATAGGTCAGGCCGTGGCCGGCATGAACCTCGATCCCGTTCTTCGCCGCCAGCGCCGCGGCATCCGACAGGCGGCGCAGTTCGTCGGTGCGCTCGGGACCGTCCAGTTCGGCATAACGGCCGGTGTGCAGCTCCACCACCGGCACGCGCAAGTGGAGCGCCGCCTCGATCTGGCGAGGATCGGGTTCGATGAACAGCGACACGCGAATACCCGCCTCGCCCAGCTTGGCCACCATGGGGCTGAGCCACTCGCGCTGCCCGGCGGCGTCGAGGCCGCCTTCGGTAGTCCGCTCCTCGCGCTTTTCGGGCACGATGCACGCGGCGTGCGGGCGATGCTTCAGCGCGATGGCGAGCATCTCCTCGGTCGCCGCCATCTCCAGGTTCAGGGGGATGGTCAGCCGCCCCATCAGCCGGTCGATGTCGCCGTCGGTGATGTGCCGCCGGT
>SXGS01211038.1_pt1 | contig 11553 bp, 9 predicted proteins | sample 3174681 | NCBI WGS metagenome assembly SXGS01 (sample SAMN11356861, study PRJNA531348) | freshwater metagenome | isolation source: freshwater sample F1-80 | place: China: Fuxian Lake, Yuxi | collected 2017-12-25 | reverse complement strand
GTAATAACCTCGCTGGTCTTGACTCCCATGGACTCGGCCAGTTCGCTGACGGTAATGTACTCCATCACCCGCAACAGGCTGCGTTCCTCGCCGCCCTCCTCAGTGCCACCGTCCTCTTTGCGGACCCGTTCGTACCGCCGGCGGGTGCGCCCCTCGTTCATCTGGGAAAGGGTCTTGCGGACATTGTCCTGAATGGCCTTGGTGTCCACCGTGCGGCGCCGTTTGCCGCGCCCCGCCCCACCCCCACCACCGCGCCAGCGCCCGCTCAGATCGGACGTGGTCGCCGGGGCTGCTGCTGGAGCGTCTTTTTTCTGGCCGCGCTCGCCCAGTTCCTCGAGGGTGCGCGGTTCAGCTTCCTTCTGGCCGCGTTTTTTGGGCCGCTTGCGTTCGTCGTCTGCCTTTGGGGGCAGTGCCACCACGGAGGAACGGGGACCGTCGCCGCCCATGCGGCGCTTTGGCCTGTCGGTTCCGGGGCCGGTTCCAGATCCCGCGGGCCTGGGGCCGCGACGCTCTTCGCCCGGGTGGGCACTGGGGGCAGCGCTGGCGGGCCGTGCCGGACGCGGCTCAGTTTTCTTCCGCGTCTCCTCCTTGATCTTCTGGCGCTGCACCTCCTGGATGGAGTTCTTCTTTTCCTCGGCGATCTTCAGGGAAATGGCCGTCAACATGCCGTCGTCGACCACGCTCATATGGCTCTTGACGTCGTAATTGAGCGCCTTGAGCATCGAGATCAGCGCGTCGCTGGAGAGCTTCTTCTCTTTTGCTACCTGGTATACTCTGAGTTTTTCCAAGTAAATCCCCCTTCCCAGCGGGAAAGAATGCTTTTTGCCGCCACACGCGGCGAGTATCAACCCTCTGAACTAGGGGCGTTGTCTTCTGCAGCTACCGCCGGTGGGTCTGTCGTTTCGCTTGCCGCTTCGGCCGGTGCCGGTGCAGCATCGCTTTCTGGGTGCTCGACCAAGTAGGCCCGTGCTGCTTCTTGGATCTGATTGGCAGCCGAACCCTCGAGGCCGGGTACGGTGCGCAGGAGCTCCACCGTCGCCTCCGCCACCGAGGCCACGGTGCTGAAACCAGAGGTGATGAGGCTCAGCGCTATGAGTTCGCTGATCCCAGGGACGCGGCGCATTTCCTGTTGGAAGGCATCGATCTGGGCCCGACGGTCCTGGTACTTGTCCTGGGTAATGATATCCAGCCCCCAACCCGTGAGCTGCACGGCCAAACGGGAGTTCTGGCCCGACTTGCCGATGGCAAGTGAGAGTTGCCCCTCCTCGACGATCACCATGGCGTGTTTGCGCCTATGGTCGAGTATCACCCGGGAAACAGCAGCTGGACTGAGGGCCCGGCCGATGAACACCGAGGTCTCCTCGCTCCACGGCACAATGTCGATGCGTTCGCCGCTCAGTTCGCGTACGATGGCTTGCACCCGGGAGCCCTTGACCCCGACGCAGGCCCCGACTGGATCAACGCGGTCATCGTTGGAACTCACCGCGATCTTGGCGCGCTCCCCGGGTTCGCGGGCCACGGCGTGGATCTTGACGATACCATCGCTGATCTCTGGTACCTCGATCGAAAATAGTTTGCGCAACAACTCAGGATGGGTGCGGGAGAGTAGAATCTGCGGGCCTTTGCTCACCTTGAGTACATCGAAGATATACCCCCGCACGGTGTCGCCCTGCCGGTAGCGCTCGCGCCGGATCTGCTCCTTCAGCGGAATGGCCGCTTCGGCGCGACCCAGATTCAGAATGATGTCGCCATGGCTGATCTGTTGAACCACCCCGGACTCGATCTGGCCGACCCGCGGCGCAAAGGCCTCGTGGACCCGCTCGCGTTCGGCTTCGCGCATACGCTGAATCAGCACCTGCTTGGCGGTCTGGATGGCGTTGCGGCCAAACTCCGAGAAGTTCAGCGGTTCTGACACCACACCGCCCAGTTGCGCGTGGTCGTCGAGGCGCTTGGCATCCTGCAGCTCGATCTGGGTGCCGGGGTCGATCACCTCCTCCACCACCGTTTTGTTCGCCACCACCGTCATCCTACCCGAATTGGCGTCGATATCGACAGCGAAGTTCTCGGTGTTGCCGTATCGCTTCTTGGCCGCCGAGATCAACGCCTCTGAGAGCGTCTGGATCACCAGGTTGCGATCGACGCTCTTCTCGCGGGCAATTTGGGTCAAGGCTTCGACGATATTGAGATTTTCCATAGGTTTCTGTCTTTAGAATTCAGCCTCGATGGTGGCTTTGGCGATCTCAAGGCGCGGGATTTTTTCCCGGCCCTTTTTGGTTTCCAGGGAGATCGTGTCCGCCTCCCATTCGACGAGACGACCGCTGAGGGTGCGCCCGGTAGGTTGCACCACCTTGAGCAGCCGCATCAGCGCCCGGGCAAAATCGCGATCCGTTTTCAGGGGCCGATCGAATCCGGGAGAGGTTACCTCAATCCGGTAACGCCCGGGAATCGGTTCGTGCAGATCCAACAGATCCCCAGCCTCGGAGCTGATCTCTTCACAGAGCTTGACCGTTGCACCGGGCTCTTTATACACCAAAATACGGAGTGTGCAATTGCCAAGAGCGCCCGCCAATTCCAGATCGACCAGCTCGGCGCCGTGGTCCTGGACCACAGGTTCGAGCAGATCCACCAGTTTGGCCCGCAGCTCCGCGCGCTGTTCGCCGGACAAGCCCAGTATCCTCCCCTAACAAAAAACGGGCCTACTGCCCATCCCTTAGAACAATAAAGATAGGCAATCGCGGGAAGTTGGGCAAGATCAACTTAGGCAGCGCCTTAGATGGCGCAGCCAATCAGTTGCCCCCCATGGGTCTAGGCAAGTAGGCGGAGGAGCGCCTGTAATTCGGCCCTGATCTGAGCGATCATTTCCTGCCCCTGGGGGGGAGTGGAGGTGGGGTAAGGGCCGTGGGCAGTGGGGTTAAGGCTGGGTGCAACGGGGAGGGGCGGGGCAGCAGGCAGGGGCGCGGTTTCCGCTGCTGCGCCGTTGGTGGCTCCTTCCCCGTCAGGGCTCTGGTCTGGTTCGGGCGCGGCGAGGTCCCCATCGAACTCGACGGCCTCCCTGACCAGGGCGGCGTCGTTTTTCAGCTTCTGGCGTACGCCCTGGACGGTGAACCGTTCCTCATAGAGGAGGCGTTTGATCAGGAGGATGAGATTGATGTCCCGCTGCCTATAGGCCCGGTTCTTGCCCCGCAGTCGCCGGGGTCTGAGGCAGGTGAACTCCTTTTCCCAGGTGCGCAGGATATAGGGCTGGAGGTCGGTGAGTTCGGCGACCTCGCTGATGCTGAAGTACAGTTTTTGTCCCAGCGGGTGTTTCACCGGCAGACTCCCATTCAGTTTTCTGCATCCCGGCGATTGCGGCGGAACACGATGCGGACCGGAGTGCCGAAAAAGCCGAACTCCCGGCGCAAATGGTTCTCCACAAACCGTTTATATACCTCGGGGACCTTCTTTGGGTGATTGACAAAAGCAACAAAGGTCGGCGGGGCGACACCTTGTTGGGTCATATAGTACACCCGCACATCTAGGCTGCCCGCCGGCGGAGTGGCGGCCACCACCGTAGCCATGAACTTGTTCAGCCTGGCGGTAAGTACCCGCTCGCGGCGGACCTCCCAAACCCTCACCGCCTCGCGCAGGCAGGCCCAGACACCCTTGCCGGTCAACCCCGAGCTAAAGAGAATGGGGAAATGGAGGAGAAAGGGGAAGCGGTCACTCAATTCCCTGGCGTACTCGCGGGTATCCACCCCTCGCGCCTCGAGTTGGTCCCATTTGTTGGCGACTACTATCAATCCCCGGCCAGCCTCGATGACCTGCCCCATGATCCGGGCATCCTGGACCGTTATTCCCTCGACGGCGTCGATCAAAAGCAGCACTAGATCGGCCCGGCCAATGGCATGGTTGGCGCGCAAACCACTATAGTATTCGACCTGCCCATCGACCTTTGAGCGGTGGCGAAGGCCGGCGGTGTCGGTGACCTGGAAATTCCTGCCTTCCCACTCGAGGCGGATCGAGGTGGCATCGCGGGTGGTTCCTGGTTCGCTGTCGACGATGGAAACCTGCGCATCGGCGAGTCGGTTGATCATCGTGGATTTGCCCGCATTCGGCCGCCCGGCAATGGCGATGGCGATGGCTTCCGCTTTCTCCTCAGGCGCGGTCGGGGCCAGCGCGAGCACCCGAGTGAGTACGTCGAGCAGGTCCCCGGATCGGCGGCCCGTGACTGCGGAGACCGGGCAGGGATCGCCCAGACCAAGGCTATAAAACTCCGCCACCGCATCTGCCTGCTCCGGGTGGTCTACCTTGTTGACGACGACCAGGCTTGAACGGCCGCTGCGGCGCAACATGCCCGCCACCTGTAGATCAGCCTCGGTGACCCCTGTGGAAACATCGCAGAGGAGCACAACCAGATCTGCCTCGGCGATGGCTTGTTCGGCCTGGGCGAGCACGGCTTTCTCGATTTCGTCTTTGGACCGGGGCACCAGACCGCCGGTGTCGACCAGCGTGAAATGGCGGCCGACCCACTCGACCTCGGCGTAGAGTCGATCCCGGGTGACCCCAGGTTGGTCGTCGGTGATCGCCCACCGCGAGCCGACCAGGCGGTTGAAGAGTGTGGATTTGCCCACGTTCGGCCGGCCTACGATCGCTACCATGGGTCTACGGTGTCCAATCAGGTGCGCTCCGCTCGCCGTTCCCATCAGGGCCTGCCCACGTAATATCCGAGTTCGGAGAGCTGGCGGCCGCTGCCTCGAAGGGGCAGGGCCGCACCACCTAGCACGGACTGCAGGGTTGAGGGCAGGTCGTATTGCCCCACGGAAATAGACAGGCCTGCGCGTTCCTGCAACACGGTCAGGGTCAGGTCATCCAGGGTCAGGCCCTCCCCGTTGATACAATTGGGCGGCAGGAGCACTAGGTCCCAGAAGCCCCCTGCCAGCCGATGGAGGATGTCCTCGCCCGAGAGCAGCCCAGAGACCGTGATGCCCGGCCCGAAGGTCTGGTTGGTGACCAGCAGCAGCTCTGCCGTGAGCCCGTCAATCTGGTTGAGCCTAGCGACGATGGGGGCCATGAAACTGCTGGCCAATTGGCCGGTGACCAACCCCAGGCGAAGGGGTTGGGCCACTTTTTTGGGCAGGGTCGGCTCACCCTTCTCCCAGCGGTCAACGAAGGAACGGACCATACCGATGCCATTTTCTATCTGGGGAAAAGCATCGTAATAATTGCCGGGGGGCGGCAGACGCCCGATCAGCAGAAAGAGTTCGTCTGCCGCGTAGACCAACCGCTCCCCCAGGGTCTGGGAGAAAGCGTCCCCCCACTCCTCTGCCTGGTCCACATATTGGCGGGCAAGTGCCGGGGTAACGGGTTTGAGCGTAGGCAGGTGATCGCGAAACCGGGTCAGGCCCACGGGCACCAGAGCCACAGAACGCACCGCCGGATAGAGGCGGCTGAGGTCGTTCACTGTGCGCTGGAGGTGTTGCCCGTCGTTAAAACCCGGGCAGACGACAACCTGGGTATGCATCTCGATGCCGTGTGCGGCCATACGCTCTAACCGCGGCAGGATCTCGGCCGTGGGCTTCGTGCGGCCCAGCATCACCTGGCGCAGTTTGGGGTCCGTCGCGTGGACCGAGATGTACTGCGGGGAGAGACCCTGGGCAATGATCCGCTCCAAGTCCTTTTCATGGGTGTTGGTGAGGGTCACATAGGAGCCGTGCAGAAAGGAAAGGCGGTAGTCGTCGTCCTCGAAGTAGAGGCTGCGGCGCATACCCCTGGGCATCTGGTGGATAAAACAGAACACACACTTATTGTTGCAGCTGCGCAGGCGCAGATCCCCAAAATCCAGACCCATCTCCTCGTCAAGGCCCCGCTCCACCTCCACCTCGTAGTCTTCGCCGTCGCGACGGACCTCGAAAAGCAGGAATTCGTCGGCGCTGTGGACCTGAAAGTCGATGAGGTCGCCGATGGGATGGCCATTGATGGCGTGGACCTGGTCGCCCGCGAGAAAACCAGCCCTTGCACCGAGGCTGCCAGGAGCGATTTCCCGTATGACTACCATTACTTACCTGAGATTTCAGTCTGAAAGTTTGAGGCTGAGGGTGTTCCCGGTCACTCCGAGAATCTCGACATTCAAGTCCCCAAGGCCTTTGGCGCTCAACTCGCGGGCTACCTGGAAACCCTCGTGGCGTGCCCGAACCTCGTACCGTCCCACTCCTCCTTCTGCCCCGCGGGGGTGCAGGCGGTCGACGCCTCCAACCCGAGTCGGGAACTCGCGCTCGAAGCGATGGAGCTGGGTAGTCGAAGCTTCAACCTGCACCTGCAACATCCTGCCCGAATAGACCTTTTCCTGCCAGTCCCCCAGCAGTTTTTTGACCATCTGCGGTGCCAGTCTGGCGGTTCCCTGGCCCGCCGCCTTCCTCGCGGCCGCTTCGAAACTGCCTGCCGCGGCCCGGCTGCTCTGGTTGAGCACCGCCACTACCTCTCCGGTGTCGACCCATATCAGGCGAATCTCGACCGCCGCGAGTGCAGAACTGATGCCAAGGTCCTTTAGCTGGCTGCCACCCGGCACCCTGGCACTAGGCAGTGGCCGCACGACCGCCTGACCGAGGACCAGTACCGCAGCGCCGCGGGTACGGGCTACCTCGAGGGCCTGGCCGATGTCCCAGGGCCCGGTGGCCGGTGACAGGAGCGTAAAACGAGAGCTGGCGGCCTTGAGGGCTCTTTCCAGTTCCCCAACCACCACACCCCAATCTGGATCGGCACCCCGCTGCTCGGCCACCACCTCCCTTCCCAAACAGAGCAGAGGTGGATTGCCGGCGGCCTCGATCAGCAGATTCTTGGCTTCGAGCTGCTGGTGCAGAAAACCCAGATCGACCTCGGCATCCACCGTCACTTCGCAGGTGAAGGGGTCGACCTGGCGCTGAGCGACCACCGAGTAACGGCGTACGTACCCGGTGGTTTGCAGGAAAACGGCGTCCGAAAACACCTCAAACCCCTCGACCAGAGTGGACCCGGTGACCAGCGTGCCCGCAGCCTGTTCGACCGCCTCCCGCAGGGCGGACTTCTTGGCCTGCTCGAAGGCATTGCCCAGGTCGTTATCCACAATGGCCGCTGTGCTGGTCGCCTGCAGGGTCTGGGTAACGGCCCCTTCAGAGCACGTTGGTCCGAGCATACCGAGCACCAGGACCCAAACCGAGCCAAGCGCCCCCCTTCGCTTCATGTAGCACGACCCCTCAAAACTCGAAGCGCACCGCGTTCTGTAACTGGCGGATGATCTGCATGGCCTCGGCCCCAGAAATGGGGGCCTCCGGACGAAATAGCCCCGTGAGCTGGTCGGCCGTAATGATGCCGCGTTCGGTGTTGACAGCGATGGCATTGTAGGCAAATGAATCACCACGCACATCGGGGAAGCGCGAGGTCTCCCCCAAATACCTGGTCGCCAGACTTTCGTCGCCGGTAAGCAGGAGCAAAATTCCGTGGGTGACCACTGCCATGGCGGCACGGTCAACCGTGGAAGCGGGCAGAAAACGACGGTCGGGCATGAGTTCTAGGCCGGGTATACCCAGTTTCAGGACCTCCTCGATCCAGACCCGGGCCCAGGAGGGATCGATGTCCGTCGGCCGAACCAGGGAGTCGGATCTCGACAGTGCCGGAGCGGCAAAACGCGGTTCGCGGCTCGGGAGCCGGCGCTGGCTGACCAGCTCAGCGACCTTCAGTTCCTCGAGCAAAAGGACCGCCAGCTCTGCGCGCGATACCTGGGGTAACCGGGCGATCTTCAGGCCCCAGGCCGAGCCAGGAGCAACCCTCTCGATGGTCTGGACCAGCTCCAGTTGCTTCTGGGCCGGGACCAGGTACCGGCCCCTGCCCACGGCCAGCACTCGACCGAGCTCCCCACGCGCCGCCTCGAGTTCGCCGGCATCGAAATGGCACATCCCCAGGTAGTAGGCAATACCTGGGTCTCCGGGACTGCGTTCTTCCGCTTTCCGATACGCGGCCTGAGCCTCCTTATACCAGGACTCGACTGGATACCCCCGCGCCAGCCCCTCAGCTGCGATCACCCTACCGAGTGCTACATACGAATCAACAAGCCTGCCATCCTGGTGTATGGCTTTGCCCAGATCCTGTCGGGCCCGCCAGAAATCCCCCTGTGCCATCGACAGCAATGCGGTTCCAACCCAATGCCCGGGGAAACCGGGGTCCAGCACCCGGGCCCTCTCGAACTCCCGGGCTGCATCCATCTGCTCCCCCGCCTCGAGGTGAGCCAGACCCCGCTGGTAGTGATTGGCTGCGGTGTCTAGTGGAGATTCGGAGGGAACAGGCTTGGGGCCACAGGCGGAGAACTGGAGGGAGGCTGCGCAGAGAAGACGGAAAAGCAGCGACGTTAAAAAAAAGTTGGAGCGGGAGACGGGAATCGAACCCGCGACATCAAGCTTGGGAAGCTTGCGTTCTACCCCTGAACTACTCCCGCCCCCAAGATCAGCCGAAGGCCTCAAATTCCACCGCCTTCACTTGAGAACATGGATTAAGATAACGGACCTATCTCTTAGTGTCAACGCCTAAAACCTCCTCCGGTTCCGGTATTCCATGACCATGCGTTCGGCAACCCCCTCCCTGCCCCAGCGGCTTATATCCAGCCAGCGGTAGCGCCGGTCCCTGCGGAACCAGGTGATCTGCCGCTTGGCGAACTGCCTCGTGCGCAACCGGATTCTCCCGAGGGCGCTTTCGAGTGGACACCGACCCTCCAGGTAATCCAACATTTCCTCGTAACCGAGGGTCTGCATAGCCGGGGTGTCGCGGCCGTACCCCAGCCTGACGAGTTGCTCGGTTTCGGCGACCAGGCCCTGGGCGGCCATCTGCTCGATACGCTCGCCAATACGCCGGTCCAGTTCATCGCGGGGCCGATGGAGGCAGAAACACACCGCAGCCTCTGGCATCGGGTCCCAGCCCTCTACCGGGCCAGTCGGCGAATTGCCCACCAGCTCCAGGGCACGCAGGACTCGCTGGGTGTCATTGGCGGCCACGCGGGACTGAGCGACTGGATCCAGACGTCCCAATTCTGCATATAAGGACGCCAAGCCCTTAGAGCGCAAACGCTCACGGATGGCGGCGCGCGCGGAACTGCTGGGCCTTTCCTCTGTCCTCAGGCCATCGAGGAGCGCCTGGATATAAAGGCCAGTTCCTCCAGCTACGATCGGTGTTTTTCCCCGCTCCCAGATCTCTGCGGCCTTTGCCCTGGCAAAACGGGTAAACTCCCCTGCACTGTATGGTTCATCGGGGAGCCTGAGATCTAGGCCGTGGTGTACGGCAGCGGCCGTTTCGTCTCCTGTGGGTTTAGCAGTGGCGATATCCATGAAGCGATAGAGCTGCCGGGCGTCGGCGGAAATGACTTCGCCGTCTAATAGTTGAGCTAAATGGATTGCGATTGAGGTTTTGCCGGTTGCAGTGGGTCCAGCAATGATAATTAGTTTACGTAACATTTGTTATGCGAATTAAAGTTGTTGTGCGTCGTCTTCCTCGGGCAGGAGTTTCGGTTCGACCATTATACTTTTCTCCCGTTTCATCAGCGCCTGCCCTGGAGCCCCCCCGCGTGGTTTGGAGACGAATTTGGCCAGGGTATAGACGACAGCCACCTTTTTGGCAGTCTTGCCCTTGCTCCAGAAGGCAGCGACCCCGGCTGCCTCCCTCAGCGTCTGCGGACAGGGCTCCTCCTTCCTTCCCTGCCGCCTGAGCACCACGTGGGACCCCGGGTAGCCGTGGGCGTGGAACCAGTAGTCGTTTTGGGCTGCAAGGCGGTGGGTGAGTACGTCGTTTTCGGTATTGTTCCTCCCCGCCCATACACTCCACCCGGTGGAGGTGCGATAACGGCGGGGGTGAGCTGCCCTCTCCCCCGAGCTTTGGCGCTGTTCGATTTCGTTTTGCATGCCTGTCTTCCTAAGCCAGTTCGCGATCCCCTCGCTGTTAGTTGGTTGTGCCAAAAAGTCCACTCCTTCCCCAATGAGGGTGCGCACCTCACTGATACGCTCGGGTAGGACCTGCTGCCGCCGCCGGTACCGCTCGGCCCTTTTGGCGAGGCGCGCGGCGTGTTCGGCCGGCGGGCACCCAGGAGCCAACTCCACGCAACAGGTGCCATCCCCCTGGGCGTAGGGATCGGGCAGCACCACCAGGCTGGCGCCCCGCGGGATCCGATGTAGGTTGGCGAGGATGATTGTCGCCTGTCTCTGCAACAGCGCTGCCGTTTCGGCCTCGGCAAGGTCAGCCTCTAGAGCCTGAAGGCGCCGCCGGAGTCGCTCCGTGGCCGTTCGCAGTGCAGGTCTGGGGTCCTCGAGAGGCCGCGCGTTGGTCTGGGCGCCGATCTCACAGCCACGCCGGATCGCCTCGCTGATGCTGGCCAGGTGCTGCGCATCGCAGCTGACCGGAGGCGTACCAGAAAATTGGGTGCGGCCCCGGCTCGCCCACAGGAATCCACCCGTTGCCGCTGGTCGGCCATACCATTCCTCGGCCCGTTGCCAGAGGTCGCGCAGCCCTGTTTCGCCGATAGGACTTTTGTCCCTGATACCCGCCGAGGCGAGCAACTCGCTGGCCAGAAACCCGTCCATGCCCACAATCCCGCCGGCCAGCGCGCGTCTGGGGTCCATCACCCCACAGCACGCATCGATGAAGCAATCGACAGAATCCACCCCTGGAAGTAGACGCGGCGGCCCGCCCGGGGGGAGATAGGTCGCGCCCACCTCGAGCCTGGATTGGCGGTCCCCGCCCCAGCACCGCAGTACTGCGCCACTCCGTTCGCTGACCAGGTACGCCTGATACGCCGGGTGAATCAGCTCGAAGACCAGGAGGCCGAAGGATGGCCCCCCTTGGCTATCGACGCGCCTGAGCCTGAGCCACAGGAGGCGGTCCCGAGATTCGGCCCACACCCGATCCACGGTGGCACCGCCCAAGAATGGTTCCGCATGGCGCTGCTCAGTGCTCTGCTGCCAATACCCTGGCGCTTCGTCCAGCAGACAGAGCCACCCCTTTCCCCCAAGAGTAGCGGCCAGAATACCACCGCCGTTGACCTCGAGGCGCAGCTCCCGCCCTATCAACTCCCCGCGGGAAAAGGTCTTTGCCGCTAGCCTTGCGCTCAGCTCCGCGGCCAGGTTGCGGATAGTGAAATAGTCGAATCCCATGGTCAGAAACCGCGCGGGCTAGAGCTGGGGACCTATGCTGCCGGGAGGGGATTTACTCCCAGACAACAATCTCGATGCGGCGGTTGAGCGCCTTGTTCTCGGGGGTGTCGTTGTTCACCAGGGGTCTCGCCTCGCCCAAACCCTTGGCCTGGATCATTGCGGGGCTGATGAACTGGTAGGTGTTGATCAGGTACTGGCGCACCACCTGGGCCCGCATTTCGGAGAGCTCCTGATTGTCGGTCTCGTCGCCGTCGGCGTCGGTGTGACCTTCGATCACCAGGCGCGAAGGGGCGAGATTCTGCACGAACTCCCCCACCTTGCGGAATTCCTCTGCCACCCCAGGTTTTAGATCGGTCTTGCCTGGATCGAAAAGCGCCGTGGCGTTGATGACCAGCTTCGGCATGACGATGTC
>SXGS01212855.1_pt1 | contig 11557 bp, 10 predicted proteins | sample 3174681 | NCBI WGS metagenome assembly SXGS01 (sample SAMN11356861, study PRJNA531348) | freshwater metagenome | isolation source: freshwater sample F1-80 | place: China: Fuxian Lake, Yuxi | collected 2017-12-25 | reverse complement strand
CTATGATGAGCGCGGTGGCTGGGCAAACACCCAAACTCGACCTCACACAAGTGGGGATGTACCGTGGGGGTGTACCGTGGGTAGTTCATGTGCCAGGCACCGTCCTCACGCATGTGGGGTGCTGCTGTTGATACTGGCGGCGGCAGCGGACGGTAGAAGGGTCGGGGACGATCATTTCCGTCTCCCGTCTCCAGTCTCCCGTCCACCGTCCGCTGCCGCTGGCTCATCGGGTTACACTTGATGGTTAGCGGATGATGCCCCTACAGGAACGCATCGGCTCGAACGCGGATCTCCGCAGCATCCCGTCACTCCCGGCGCAGCGTGCCGATCAGGTCCTGGAGCAAAGCATCATCTACCGGATCTCCCTCCAGGGTGCGAAACAGTGCGGGGAGCTTCCCCATCAATTCCTGATCCGAGAGCACAGCCGGGGGCAACTCCCCGCGATCGAGCGCTGCCAGACGCCGCAACTCCCGCGCTTCCGGGCCGTCCGGCGCCAGATCCAATACCCGTTCAAACGTGCGCAGTTTTGGGTCCTGCGGCGGTGCGAGCAATCCCCGCTCCATCTTGCTGTAGTTGCCGGGGTCCATCCCCAGGCTTTCGCTGAAGTGGCGCAGCGTCACGCGCCGCGCAGCGCGCAGCCGGCGAACATAGGCGCCAAACGAGTTCATGTCTGCTCCTCCTGCACAGAGGATAACAGTCTCGGGACCTGTTGTAAACAGATTACTACATCACTCGGCGCAGAAGGAACAGGAGGGGCGGAGGAGAACAATCGAGGCGGGAAGGGAGGCACAGCATGGCACTCAAGGTAGGGATGGTCGGGCTGCGGGGGATCGGCGTGCCGCACGCGGAGGCCCACCGGCAGGACCCGCTGGCGGAGTTCGTCGCCGTGTGCGACACGGTGAAGGAACGGGGGGAGAAGGCCGCGGAGAAATACGGGGTCCGGGCCTACGGCTCCCTGCGCGAGATGCTGGACGGCGAGCCGGACCTGGACGTGGTGGATATCTGCACCGGCGGCTACGAGAACGGCTCCTGGCACTACGAGCCGGCGATGGAGGCGATGGCGGCCGGCAAGCATGTGCTGGTGGAGAAGCCGCTCTCCAGCGAGATCGCCCACGCGCGGGAGATGGTGCGCCTGGCCGATGCGCAGGGCGTCTACCTCGGCTGCAACCTGAACCACTTCTTTTCGGACCCAGCCGAGCAGGCCCGGGCGTATCTGGACCAGGGCGCGCTCGGGGAACTGGTCTTCTGCCTCTGCAAGATGGGCTTCCAGGGGGGCCAGCCGGAGAACTACCGCGCGCCCGGGTCGCCCAAGGTGGCGGGGTTCCCCTACTTCCACCTGAAGGCGTTCCTCTCCCACCCGCTTTCCGTGATGCGCCACTTCTGCGGCGATGTGACCCACGTGCAGGCGTTCCTCAACCGCCCCGGGTTCCGCCGGGCCGCGGGCGAGGTGATGCTCTCGACGGCCAGCATTCACCTCCGGTTCGCCAACGACTGCGTGGGCTATCTCCTCAGCCAGCGCGGCGATGCGTCCTACGGCCTGGGGGGCTGGTGGAGCGTCGAGGTGGGCGGCACGCGGGGGACCTTCTGCATCGAGAACTGCGTCGAGCGCGTCACGTTCTGGAAAGCGCCCGATGTCCGCGGCCCCGGCAAGCCGGCCGATACGGCAGCGGACCAGCCGGGCGCCCCGGTCGTGACCGCTTCGGGCACGCATGAATTCGGGCAGACCTTCGCCCGGCGCATCCACGCCTTCCTCGAAGACATCACGAACGGCGTGCCCCGCGACCGCCTTCGCGCCTCCGGCCGGGACGCGCTCGCCGTGCTGGAATACACCTTCGCGGCCATCGAGTCCCACGAAAGCGGCGGCGCTCTGGTCCGCCCCCATCCCCTCCCGCCGCTCCACGGAGACCCGGCCACACTCCGGGACTGATGCCGCGAAGCGGAGTCTCCGCACTCCGCTTCGGACGGCCGGACGGCGAATGGCGAGTGGCAGGCGGCTCGGTCCGATACAGCCACGCCGGCGGAGCCGGCGATCGCCCTGGGGCAGATCCGCGCCCGGCCCCAGGGGCTGGACCGGCCGCTGCACTCGCAGTTCGCTCCCTCAGGGGAGGATCCGCAGCCGGACCGCCTCGGAGCGCGCCCGGCGGCCGAAACTCCAATCGGCGCTGAGTTCGAGCTGACGCCGGCGGGGCCCGACACGCGCGGGTGGCGCCTGGCTGCCGCTGCGGAGCGGCGCGAGTCCCGGTATCCCCGGGTAGGTCGTGGGTCCGAGCGGCTGGGGGCTCGGCCCGAGCCCCCAGCCGCTCCTCACGCTCGATGGCGGCACACCGACGAGGGAGATGCTGGCCGAGAAAGCGGGAATCAGTGCTGGCGCCGGCGAGGGATACTCCAGCGCCGCAAGCGCCTTCACCCTCCGCTGCCCCGCAGGCGAAAGCGCCGCGTACGGCAGGACAACCTCCACACCCGGTTGCGCGCCGATGCGCCGCCGGAGTTGCCGCTTCCCGATCGGCGTCTCCCGCAGCAGCGCCAGCAGAGTGCGCAGGCGGCGCGCCTCCCAGCGCTCCGGCGCCGTGAAGAAGAACTCGAGGCTCCCACCGGCCCGCACTGACATCTGCTGCAGCCCGAGCAGTTGCTCCGAGGACAGCTCGGCCAGCGCTGCCAGGTGGGTCGCCGCCGGTATCCCGTCGTGGCGCCTCAGGTCGGTCTGAAACGCCGTCAACCATGCTCCGGGGACCGCGTAGCGCCGCCGGCCCGGTCCATCCACATGCCGCAGCAGCACCGTCCGCCCGCGCCGCGAGGTGCTCCATCCCGGCTGCCCGCTGAGCGCCCTCAACTCCGCTCGTAACTCACCGGCGCCGGACGCACTCCCCCCTCCCGGAGCGGAAAACTCACCGCCGGCACGGTACACCTCTGCCAGCACCGGCCCGTCGCCCCGCGGCCCCGGGTCCGCGCCGCGCCCCAGGGGGTCCGCGATACGGCCGGCGCCCACCGTCCCCCGGCCGAAACCCGGAGAAAGGCGCACCCGGACCTCCAGCCCCGAGCCGTTCTTCACGAAAAAGTGTACCGGCGCCCGGTCCCAGGTGGAAAACAGCGACACGGAGGCGGCCCCACGCCGGCCTGCGGGCGCGTACGCAGCGTCCTCCTCTTCGGCGCGGATGGAAAGTCGCGCATATCCGGCGCGGAGGTCGCGCTGCGCCGGGGTGAGTTCGGCCGGGGAAAGGCGGAGCTCGCCCTGGCGCAGGAGCAGGCGAATGCGCGCCGCTCCGAGCGATCCGAGTAACCGGGCGCCCACACGGTTCCCCTCATCCTGGAAGTACGTCACGATGTCCCGGCCGCCCGGCTCCTGGTTCCGCCGGGCGCGCTCCGCGGCAGGCGCCGCCGCCACAGCCGCCAGGGCCAGGAAACGATCCGCCAGCCGGGCCAGAAGCGCCGCGCGCTCCAGCGACTCTGCTGCCGCGGCCTCCGCTCGGGGGTACAGCACCCACCGCTCGCGCCCTCCACCGCCCTCCGCCCGCCACTCCGCCCGCAGCAATGCGGCCACGTCCCCGAGCACCGCGCGCGCCGGGCGGGCCGGTCCCGAATGCGCCACGAGGCGCTCCGCCAGGTCCGGGGCCACTCCCAGCCGCACGCCCGCGCGCCGGCCCAGTGCCGCCACAAAGTCGTGCACCGGCGCCTGCGCCACGTCCACCTGCACCATCACGCCTAACTGCGGCGCGCGCGGCTCGAGGCCGGGAGACGTTTCCCCCGCCGCAGCCGACCCGGCACTCGGGCCCGCGCCGACCTGGAAGAGCAGCCCAAACGCCAACCAGCATGCCGTCATTGCGTCACTCCTGATCCGTAGACTCCCTGTCGCTGCGCCGATTGCGACCCCACACGTTCATGCTGCCCGGAGAGACCACGCGGCGCCCGCCGGCTGCCCTGCGCCGCACCGGAGGCGACTCCCAAACACGGCAACGGACTCGCTCTGGCGACACTGCGGACGGGCTCTCCCCAATACCGGCCGTAGCGTGGCCGGCGCATGCCTGCACTCCGCGCCGTGAAGGCGCTCACCCACTCGGCATCACCCTCGGCCGGCTCGCAGTTCGCACCGGACGCGGTCCCCGCGTACCAGTATCCGGTATAATGGAGTCGCAGCCCCGTTCGGCGAGCAGTGGACCGCTCCTCCGCCCTGTTCTATGCACTGTGGGATGTCGGTTTGCGCCACCAGACGGTGGCGCAGTCGGCTGCTCTTCTGGGCCCTCTGCACCGAAATCGGACCCCAATGCCGTACAGCCAGTTTCAATCCATCGCGGAAGTGCAGGAGCTGTTCGGGCTGCACCTGGACGTGACGCTCAACTGCGGCGCCGTTCCTCGCGTGGAGCCGAGTGCCCTGCTGACGCAATCGGTGCGGCAGAACCTACCGTTGGCGCTGGGCGGCGGCACGGAAAAGGCCCGCTCCGAGTTCCTGGTAGCACCGATCCTCTCCGAAGTCTGGGAGTGCGAGGATCATTCCATCGCCGTCTTCTCCGGCGCCGAGTTCAACGTGGAGCCTGCGCGCGGCCTCAGCGGGGCGTGTGACTTCATCATCTCCCGATCCCGCGACTTTGCCGCCATCCGTGCCCCGGTGCTCATGGTGGTGGAGGCGAAGCGCGACGATCTGGATCGTGCGGCAGGGCAATGCGCTGCGGAACTCGTGGCGGCGCACCAGTTCAACGCCGCGCGCGGCGACCCGCCGGGACCGGTCTGGGGAGCGGCCACGACCGGCACCGTGTGGCGCTTCCTGCGGATCGAGGGGAGCACGTTGTCTGTGGAATACCGCGAGTACTACATCGGCGACTTGCCGCAGCTCCTGGGCATCCTGCTCCACATCGTGGCGGCACCGGTCACGCCTCCCACCACGGGCGAAAGCAGATCTTGATCGCCTGCCGCTGCTCCAGCAGATCAATTCCCTCCGCGTAGCGCTCCAGGGGGAGCTGGTGCGTGACCAGCGGCGTCAGGTCCAGCTTCCCCGCCGCCATCAGCCCGACGGCGTATTCCGCCGCCTCCCGGCTGTGTCCCGGATAGCCGGAGAGGCGCAGCGTGTAGTGCCGCACGCCGAACGCATAGTCCTCCCGCTGCACCCCGAAGAGCTGCACCGTGTCCGAAGCGCGGTCCATCGCCCACTCCACCGACGCCTTCAGCCCCACGCAGTCCACGATCGTCTCCAGCGCGGGCCGGCTCGGGCGGACGGGAAACCGCTCGGCATCCGCCGCCGCCGGATCCACCGTCACCACCCCCGCGAGGCCCAGCGCCGCGGCATGCTCGCGGCGCTGCGGGAGCGGGTCGAAGGCCGTCACGGACTGGGCTCCCTCCGCGCACGCCATCTGCACCGCAATCAGCCCCGCAGGCCCCAGACCCATCACACCGACTCGCCGGCCCGCCACCGCCCCCATCTGCCGCAGCCGCAGGAACGCCGCCCCCACACACATGGCGAGCTCCACCGACGCCGTGGCCTCCCACGACAGCGTCTCCGGCACCGCGAGCAGGTTCTCGGCGCGATGGACCACATACTGCGCGTAGCACCCGTCGCGCCCGTGCCCCGCGTCCCGCCACGCGCTCACCCGCTGCCCGACCTGCAGGTCCGCGACGCCCTCGCCCACCGCCGCAATCGTGCCGGTCGCCTCGTGCCCCGGCTGCCCAAGCGGATACGGATGCACGAACCGGTGCCCCACAAACATGGGCTCGTCGTGGCGCAGGTGCAGATCCCACTGCGGGCACGTGGTCACCGCCTCAATGCGCAGCAGCGCCTCGCCCGGCCCGGGCGCCGGGACCGGTGCTGCCAGCACCTGAAACTCGCGGCCGGGCCCCACCCGAATCGCCTTCATCGTCGCTTCCATCGCCGGTTCCCTTTCCTCCGTTCGCCGCTCCGCGCTGCGGACCCATGGTTCCGCACAGCGGACGGCTCCTCCTTCCGCCGCGTGGGAGCACCCCCACAGCAATGCGGAGATCCGCTCCGGGCAGCAGGCATCCGTGCACCCAGCGCAGTGACCCCTCTGCTGCGCCCCGTGCGCTCCTGCCGCGAAGCGCCATGCACGTGTCGCTGCGCGGGACCGCTCGCAACCCCCACGCCCGCTCGGAGTGCTTCAGCCACTCACCGCGTGCGGAAGCTCGCAGAAACAGCGATCCCAGGTGCGACAGCGCCGCAGATTGCTGTGCCCACAGCATCCGCCCTCGACCGGCCCTACTCAGATCGTCCTTCCCGCCTGGCCCCCGACCCCCACACCCCACACCCCGCACCCCGAGCTTCACTCCCAGTCGAGGACGACTCCCAGCACCGGTTCCGTGCGATGCAGAACCAGCGCGAACGCCGCAGCCGCTTCGGCCGCCGGAAAGTGATGAGTGATGAGCGGCAGCGTGCGCAGGCGCCCGTCGGCAATGCGCTCCCGCGTGGCGTCCATCCGGTCCTGCGCCCAACCCGCCGGCGCGTGCAGCGAAAGCTCGCGCGCACGCAGCTTCTGGATGTCGAATTGCCCTTCGGTCCCGCAAAACGCCGCAGAACTGATCTGCCCATTGCGGCGCATCAGCGGAAACAGCTCCTCCACCGGGGCCACCGGGCCGGCGGTGTGCGCGACCGCCTGCACCCCATCCGGCGCCCACTCCCGCACCACGGCCGCGACGTTCTCCGTCCGGGCGTTCACCACGCGATCGCCGTCGCCGCCGGCGAACAGCCCGAGCCGGTGATCGTGCCGACCCACCAGCAGCACGCGCGCCCCCCGTTCCTGCAGCACCTGCCCGGCCCAATGGCCGATCAGCCCGTCACCCAGCACCACCGCCGCGTCTCCCGGCATCACCGCCAGGCGCTGGGCCACATTGTAGCCCACCTGCGTCAGCACCATCCCGCTGAAGGCCGCCGGGTCCACCCCCGGAGGCAGCTTCCAGACCTGGCTCCGGTGCGTCACGGCCGGCGAAACATGGCCCCCCGTGGGAAAGTACATCCCCTCCACGCGCGACACCGTGGCGAAGACCGTCTCGCCCACCTCCAGGTCCGCGACCGCGGGCCCCACCCACTCCACCGTCCCCACCTTCTGATAGCCCGGCACCACCGGAAACGGGTGCGGGTCGCCCGGTCGCCACGGCGTGTCCCCGGCAATCCGCTCGCCCCGCACGAACGAACCTTCCGTGCCGTTGCTGATCCACGACTGCCGGATACGGAGCACCACATCCTCCGGACCCGGCTCCGGAACCGCGACCTGCTGAAACTCCACCCGCCCCGGCTCCACGCCGACCGCCGCCCACGCCTGCATTGCACCCTCCCGGGGGAATTCGAAGACCGAGGAATGAGGAAACGAGGGCCCGGAGGCGCTGGATGGCGCCCCGGCACGCTCGCCTTGCGCGTTGCTGTTCGCTTCTCGGGGGCGGCTGCCCTCTCATCGCTCGTGCAGCCGCCAGGGGATCGCCCGGATCAGAGCCGGGCAGGGTCCCGCCGGGCCGCGCCGGCGACCCCGTCCGCGCCGGGAGACGCCGCCTCCGACACCTCCTCCAGGTCCAGGCGGCAGCGGCGAATCCGCGGGCCCTGCTTCGGAGGGACTCGTCCGATACACCAACCGGGCGAAGGCCGGCGCGAGGCGCAGGGCGCCAGAAGCTGATCCACACCCTCCAGAGCGACGGGCAGACCCCGCTCCGCAAGCAGGTTTTGCAGGCCGCCGCGCCCGGCGCGGGCCGCCATCGCCGCCGCCGGCCACCCCCCCTCCATCTGCCGGCGCGGGCACGAGATATGTTCTCACGTCCTACGCCCTTGACACGCGCCGCACCTGCCGATACAATGTGGACAGGAACTTTGCAGGGCAAAGCAGCAGGACGAGGATGACGACCAGAGAAGCAGAAGAGACCCTCGGCGTCATCCGGACCCTGATGGAGCGAAGCACCCACTACCGCAATCTCTCCGGCAACGCGGGGATCGCGGCCGGCACGGCGGCGCTCGTAGGTGGAGCCCTGCGGCACTGGGCGCACACGCCGTTCTACCCGACCTGGATGGCGGTGCTGCTCTTTGCGTGCGGCGCCAGTCTCTATTTCACCGGGGAGATGGCGCGGGCCGGCGGCGAGCCCGTCTGGTCTCGGCAGGCGCAGACGATTGTCGCGGCACTGCTGCCGGCGTTCGTGGCGGCGGGGGTGCTGACGGTAATCCTGGAACGCACCGGGCTACGGGCGCTGCTGCCCGGGGTCTGGATGTTGCTCTGGGGGGTGGCGGCGCTCGCGATGAGCTTCTTCACTCCCCGGGTGGTCGGGTTGCTCGGCGGCGCGTTTCTCGTGGCGGGGTCGCTGACCCTGTTGGCGGGGTCGGGAACATGGAGTGATGCGGCGTGCATGGCGGCGACATTCGGCCTGATGCACCTGGCCTACGGGTTCGTACTGATCGTGCTTCGCCCGCGCAGGGCAATGATGGACAAAGGTAGCTCCAATGATCGATCTCGCGCCTTTTGAAGAACTGGATCGGGTGATCCACGTCCGGGGCAGACTCGCGATTGTGTCGCTGCTGGCTGCCACCGATCGCATTGCCTTCACCGAACTCAGAGCGCACCTGGGCATGACCGACGGGAATCTGAGCGTCCACATGCGCACGCTGGAAGAGGCCGGTTACGTCATCGTACACCGGTCCTTCGTCGGGCGCAAGCCGCGTTCGGAGTACGCCCTGACCCCCAACGGCAGGACCGTATTCCAGCGCTATATTCAGGCGCTGGAGGCCATCGTGCGTGAGAGTCACCAGGCAGAGGAGCGCTTCCGGGAGGATCCCGAGGCGCACGACAACCTCTGCGTGCCGGTTCCCCAGGTGCTGCTCCAGCCCGGCTAACCCGGCGGCGCCGATCAGGCAAGAAAACGCGGCTTCAGGCCGCGTTTTCTCTGCCGATTATTCTTTGCAACACAAAGTCCTTTGGATAGGAACAAGGAGAGAAGCGATGGAAGTCGTGCTGGCGGAGAGTCTCGGAATGTGTTTCGGCGTGCGGGATGCGATCACTCTGGCGCTCCAGGCGCCCCAGGGGCTGACCGTCCTGGGAGAACTGGTACACAACCGCACGGTGCTGGGGCGGCTGGAACGCGCGGGGGTCCGCACGGCCGCCGGGCTGGATGCGGTTGTCGCCACCGACCGGGTGATGATCACCGCCCACGGTGCAGCCCAGCAGCGGATCACCCAGCTTCGGGCGCGGGGCCTCCAGGTAGAGGACGCTACCTGCCCGCTGGTGCGCCACGCCCACCGCAGCCTGCACCGCCTGGTCGAAGAGGGATTCTACCCGGTGGTGATCGGCAAGCCGGACCACGTCGAGGTGCGCGGGCTCGTGGATGACTTCGCCGCCTGCGCCGTGATCCAGAGCGACGCGGATCTGCCCGCACTGAAGGGACACGCAAAGCTGGGCATCGTGAGCCAGACCACCCAGCCGCTCGCCGCGGTGCTGGCCCTCGTGGAGCAGATCCGGGCGGCGTACCCGAACACGGAGGTGCGCTTCATTGACACCGTCTGCGCTCCCACCAAGGAACGCCAGGAAGCCGCCCATCGCCTCGGGCACTCGTGCCCGGTCGTCATCGTGGTCGGGGGGCGCCACAGCAACAACACGCGCCAGCTTGTGCAGACCTGCGCCGCCGCCGGGGCGCGCGTCTACCAGGTGGAGGGCGCCGATGACCTCAACCCGGACTGGCTGCGGGATGCGAGCGGCGACTGGGTCTCCCGCGTCGGTCTCACCGCGGGCACCTCCACGCCCGATGAGGTGATCCGGGCGGTACACCAATGTCTGTTGAGCATGCCTGGGCGAGACCAGTTCCGGGCCGCCGCATGAGCCGAAACCTGCGGCGCTGGACGGCGGTCGTGCTCGTCGCCGTTGCGATGGCCTGGATGGAGGCCGCAACCGTGGTGTACCTGCGCACCCTTGTCGGCCGCCTTGTTCCGTACCAGGCGGATCCGCTCCCGCTCGACTGGCGCCTGGGAGGTACTGAGCTCGTTCGCGAGGGCGCCACTCTGATCATGCTCGCCGGGCTCGCCGGGCTCGCCGGGTGGGATGGGCGCACCCGGTTTGCGTTCTGGGCGCTCGCCTTCGGGATCTGGGACCTGTTCTACTACGTCTTCCTGGCGCTGATCGGTCCCTGGCCGCGCTCGGTGTGGGACTGGGACGTGCTGTTCCTCATTCCACTCCCCTGGTGGGGGCCGGTGGCGGCCCCGTCGGCCATCGCCCTGCTGATGGTGGCCGGCGGCAGTCTGGTCGCCCTTGGGAGCCGCCCCGGCGCCACCCGCTGGCCCTCCACCGCTGCGTGGCGCCTGAGCTACGTGGGGGCGGCCCTCGCACTTACGGCGTTCATGTGGGACGCGCTCTGGGCCCTCCCGCGCGGGTTTGAGGCGGTGCGTACTGTCCTGCCGGCGCACTTTGCGTGGTGGCTCTTCCTCCCGGCGTGGGTGCTGATGAGCCTGCCCGTGGCGGAGCTCCTCCGGCGGGGACACCACCCCGGAGCCGGATCACACGGAAGCGTGGACCGCGACGGCTCGTCGCACCGCCGGAAAACGCCTGACGAGTGGTCGCGCGGGCCGGTCAGTTCGTCGCCATAGAGAGCGTAGCAAGCACCCCCGCACATGGCCCGGCGACTGCACCGGACAGAGTGACTGGTGCCGGCCGCACGCATCCCCCTGCCCGCCGGCGGACACTGTTTCTTCCCCGCAGTCTGTGCTATGACTCCCTCACTGCCCACCCTTGCGCGGTGATGCCGGATCCACACCATGTCCTCTCCCACACCCCTCCCTGCCGTCTCCATCGCCGACATTGAGTTCCACGCTCCTGACTTCGATGCGGCCCGTGCTGCCGCCGCGTACCGGGAGCATGGCTGCCTAGTCGTACGCGGGCTGCTGCGCGGCCACGTGGAAGCCGTGCGCCGCGACATCGAGGCCACCGCGGCGCAGGCAATTGCGCTGCTGGACCGCGCCGAGAAGATTGTCGAAGGCTGGAAGACCCCGGACGGCACGCTGTTCCTGCCCGCGCCCGCCGGCTACCCTCGCGACAAGCAGATCATGGTTCTGTCTGCGAACTACCAGACGAGCGCAGCGTTCTTGCGCTCCGGCTGCGAGCCCCGGTTGCTCGATCTGGTCGAGGCGATTGTGGGGCCGGACATCGAGCTATTCGGCCTGGGACAGTGCCTCTACAAGGAGCCGGTCGGCGGCCACCCGAAGCATCTGCACCAGGACGCCTCCTACTTCGAGCACCGCTTCGACGGGCCCGTCGGCATCCTCACCTACTGTGTGGATACCGATCTGGTCAACGGCGCCCTGCATGTCGTGCCGGGATCTCACCGGATGGGCACCCTCCAGCATGTGGACACGTTTTCCCACCTGGGACTGGATCCGGATGAGTGGCCCTGGGAGAGATCCCTCCCGATCTGCGGGCAGGCCGGGGACGCCATCGTGTTCCACTACCGGACAATCCACGGCTCCCAGGAAAACCACTCCCAGCACTCCCGCCCCGTCTTCATCCACCGCTACCGCCGCCCGGACGATTACGTCACCATCAGCGCTACCACCGCCGAGCGCCGCGCCGCCGCCGAAACCCGCGATGCGGAGGCCCACAAGCCG
>SXGS01057421.1_pt1 | contig 11557 bp, 10 predicted proteins | sample 3174681 | NCBI WGS metagenome assembly SXGS01 (sample SAMN11356861, study PRJNA531348) | freshwater metagenome | isolation source: freshwater sample F1-80 | place: China: Fuxian Lake, Yuxi | collected 2017-12-25 | reverse complement strand
GGCCGACGAGCCGACAGGCAATCTCGATTCCGAGACCGGCGCGGCTATCGCTGATCTGATTTTCGCCCAGCAGCGGCGCCGCGACGCGACTTTGGTGCTTGTCACCCACGACCCCGCCCTTGCCGCTCGCTGCGCCCGTCGCGTCCGATTGAAATCGGGGCGTGTCGAATCGGACGAGGCCTGATGCCGGCGCTTCGATTCGCCCATCTGCCCTTTGGTTTGCGGTTCGCGCTTCGCGATCTGCTCGGCGATCCGCGCGGCTTTGGTGTGTTCATCGCCTGTGTTGTGATTGGCGTCGCCGCCATTTCCGGCGTCTCCGGTCTGTCGCGGGCGCTGACGCAGGGGCTCGCGCGCGAAGGACGCACAATTTTGGGCGGCGACGTCTCCTTCAGTGTAGTGGCGCGCGAACTGACGGCCGAGCAGCGTGGCTTTCTTGCGGCGCACGGCCGCCTGTCCGACATCGAATTGATGCGCGCCATGGCCCGTCGTGACGATGGCGAGGCGGCGATGGTCGAGATCAAGGCCGTCGATCCAGAAACCTACCCGGTCTTTGGCGTCGTCGAAACAGAGCCAGCGCAGCCGCTTGCGGCGGCGCTTGAGGAGCGCGACGGCGTTGCGGGCGCTCTGGTGGACCCGGCCTTGTTCTCTCGTCTCGATCTCAAAGCGGGCGCCAGCATCATGATCGGCGAGCAGCGCTTTCAGTTGCGCGCGCGCTTGAACAACGAGCCCGACAAGCTCGTCGGCGGCCTCGGCTTCGGGCCGCGAGTGTTGATTTCGCGCGCCGCCCTGGCGCAAACCGGCCTCGTGACGCCCGGCGCCATCGTGCGCCATGTTTCGCGTGTGACGCTGATTCCGGAAGCCGGCGATACGGCGGTGAAAGCGTTCCTTGCGGGCGCCAACGCCGCCTTTCCGCAGGCGGGTTGGGAGACGCGCAGCCGCGATGCGGTTTCGCCGGCCTTTTCCCGCAATCTCGATCGTTTCGCGCAATTGCTGACGCTGGTCGCACTGACCGCGCTGGTCGCCGGCGGCGCGGGCGTCGGCAATGCGGTGCAGGGATTTGTTGAACGCAAGCGCGGGCAATTCGCCGTGCTCAAGGCGCTTGGCGCTTCCGGTCGGCGCGTCTTCGCCATTGCGCTCATACAGATTCTGGCGGCGACGGCTCTCGCCATTCTTGCCGGTCTGGCGATTGGCGCGCTGATCCCGCAGGCGGCGGCTGACGGATTGCGGGAGATCGCGCAATTGCCGGTCGAAGCCACGCTCGACGCCGCAGGCGCGGCGACGGGCGCGCTTTATGGCCTGCTGGTGACGCTGATGTTCTCGCTCGCGCCACTCGGGCGCGCGCATGACATTCCGGTTGCGGCCTTGCTGCGCGACGATCCGCGTCCGGCCCGGCTCTGGCGCTATCGTGTTGCTGCGGCGTGTGCGTCGCTGGCGTTGGTCACGCTGGTGATGTTATCGGCGGCGGATGTGAAAATCGGCGCCGCCTATATTGGCGCGGCGGCCGTCGCTGTCGTGGCGTTACGCGGCGCGGCTTTTCTGGTTATGCGGCTCGCCCGCGCCTTGCCGCATCCACGCGATCCACGCTTGCGATTGGCGCTCGCCAATATCTGGCGCCCGAAAAGCCTGACGCCGGCGTTGATCGTCTCCATCGGTCTCGTCCAGACTCTGCTGGTCGCATTGGCGCTGGTCGAAGGCGCCATTCATCGCGAACTGGAGCGCGCCGATGCGGGCGAAATTCCCAATTTCTTTTTCATGGATGTGCCGAAGAATGACACCGGAGCCTTTCAGACGTTTCTTGCAAGGCTCGTTCCGGCGGCCCGCATTGTGCATGTGCCGATGATGCGGGGACGGATCGTCGCGGTGAAAGGCGTTCCTGTCGATAAAATCTCTGTCGCCGATGACGCCAAATGGGCGCTCGATGGCGACCGGGGCGTGACTTTTTCGGCAACTGTGCCCGCCAATTCGCAGATTGCCGCTGGTGAGTGGTGGCCCGAAGATTATGCTGGACCGCCGCGCGTGTCACTGGAGCAGAAAGTGGCGGAGGGCATTGGCGCGTCAGTTGGCGATGAGATCACGGTCAATGTGTTCGGACGCGAAATCGTCGCGAGTGTGACGAATTTGCGTAAGCTCGACTGGCGGAGCTATGGCATCAATTTCATCATGGTGTTTTCGCCCAGCGTCTTTCGTTCGGCGCCCTACGCCGAATTGTTCACCATCGCCTATGGCGCGCCGGAAGGACGCGACGCGCTCGATATGCGTCTTTCTCGCGAGACAGCGAAACAGTTCCCGCAGGTAGTCTCGATCCGGGTGCGGGAGGCGATTGCGGCCATCGACAAAATCGCGAGCCAGCTCGCATTGGCGGCCCGCGCCGCCGCCGCCATCGCCGTCGTCACCGCCATTCTTGCATTGGCCAGCGCACTGGCCAGCGGTCAGCGGGCGCGTCTGCATGATGCGGTGGTGCTGAAAACTCTGGGCGCCACGCGTGCGTGGTTGCTTTTCGCCTATGGCGTTGAATTTGCACTGGTCGGAATTGTCGCCTCCGTTATCGCCGTTGCTGCCGGCGCCGGCGCGGCCTATATCGTCGCGACCTATTTGATGAAAATCGATTTTGTTTTCCCGGCGGCGACGGTGGCGCTCATCTCTGTTGCGACGCTTGCGGTCACGATCGGCCTCGGTCTCGCGGGCACATGGCGTGTGCTCTCCCGCCGACCGGGCCCGGAATTACGTGAGTTGTGATCGCCCTAGCGTCCGGCAAGTTCGGACAGGCGCTCGTCGCAATGCTTGATTTCGGCGGCGCTGGCCGAAAAATACGATATCTCGCACAGCGCCTGATATCGACTGGCCACCAGCATCGACCACGCGCCAAAACCGCATGAGGCAATCACGACGCAAATAAGCAGGGTTCTTTTCATGGGGCGTGTCCGATGGATTTGTTCATCGTGAAATAGAGAGCGTCGCCGCGCCGGCAAGGTTGAAATTGGCGCGTGGGGATAAAACATTAAATATCCGGGCGTCAGCCTCGTAGTTGCCGAGCGTCGGGCGGGGCTTTATGGTCGCCCGGCTTGCGCCCCGCGCTGGCGAAACTCCTGAAGAAACGCCCGTTTCCGGGCTCAAGCTGAGGACATCCGCTCATGTCGAACCCTCCCGACCAAAAGTCGCCGGAATTCGCCCATGGAGAGGGCGGCGCGCAAGCCGACCATTCCTGGCTCGCCGCGCTGGAGGAAGGGATCTACGAGATTAAGACGCAGTCGCCGGGGATTCTGTTTCTCGACGTCCTGAAAATCGATCTCCCCTACATCATTATGTTGTCGATGGCGGTGTTCGGCATCGGCCTCGTCACCTTCACCGGCGAGCCGTCCGGTTTCTATTGGGAGTTGCTCACGCCGGTCTATTGCGGCCTGTGCATCTATGTCGGCTGGCGTCATGCGCCCACCAGAGACGAACGCTTCAAGCTGATCTGGACCCAGATTCTGCACTGGGCGGCGTTTCTTGCCGCGATGTGGCTGATTTACTCGCCGACGATCCGCAGTCTGGTCGATGTCAACGCTACCGGCCTGAATCTGATGGTGCTGCTGGCGCTGGCGACCTTTGTCGCCGGCGTCCATGCCGAAGCCTGGCAAATTTGCGCTGTCGGTTTGATCCTGGCGCTGTTTGTTCCCGCCGTCGCCCTCATCCAGCGTACGTCTTTGTTCATTATCATCGCGCTGCTCGGGATTATCTTCGTGATGATCAGCCTTTATGTGACAACCCATAGTGAACGACGGAGGACGCAGGCGAGCGAGTAGGCCACCTCGTAACTTCTGAAAACAGAAACGGCGCCGGTCTCCCGGCGCCGTTGTTTTTTTGCCTTCAGCCGCGAAGGTCTAGGCGGATGGCTGGGCGGCGAGCGCCGCGCGAATGGCGTCGTCTTTTGACTTTTCGAAAGATGTGCGCAGAACCGTTCCGCCCACGCCTTTCAGGCCTTCGAGCACCTTATCGGTGGTCATTTTGCGCACGAGCAGGAACAGGGCCGCGCCGCCCGGCGGAACGGCTTCAGCGATATCCTTCATAAATTTGTCGTCAATGCCGAAATCGGTCAGCGCGCCCGATACGGCGCCGGAGGCGGCGCCGAGGGCCGCGCCGGCCAGCGGCATCATGAAGACCATGCCAATCAACGCGCCCCAGAAAGCGCCGGAGACCCCGCCAATCGCCGTGGTGTTGAACATCTGGTTGAGCTTGATGGATCCATCTTCGGCTTTGACCGCTACAACGGCATCGCCGAGCTCGATCAGATATTCTTTCTGCATGGAGAGAACCTTTTCGCGCACAGCTTCGGCCTTCTCCTCGGATGAAAATGCGATTACGAGCAAATCATTCATGCGATTCTCCTGTGTTTCGGCAATCTGATCCCTTCCACATAGCCCCGATGGCGCTGAAAGCAAACAGCGGCGAGGTCTCGCTACGGTTTTATGAAGGTCTGGCGCTGTTCAACACACGCATCGCGACGCTATTGTTCCGGCAAACAGGTCATGGCCGCAATCGGAGAGCAGAGAGATGAAAGCAATTGTCCGCCCTCTGGCTATTCTTGCGCTTTGCAGCGGGGCTTCCTTCGCTGAGAGCCTGCCAGACGCGTCGACGATCATATCGACCGTCATTCGCCGTGAAGGATACCGCTGTGACAAGCCGATGACCGCACATCATGATGATGTGGATTCAATTCCCGATGAAACTGCGTGGATCCTTACCTGCAAGAACGCGACCTATCGTGTTCGTCTATTGCCGCATTCTTTCTCGCCGGTGGAGATCCTCAGTTCGAAGGACTGAGGATCAGAGCCCATCACAGAATGGACGCCGGCGCATTGCCTTTATTGCGTTGGCCGGGCGTCAGCCTGTATCCAAGCGCGATCAGCCCCAGCAGCAAGACGCCGATCAGAACCGGCGTGCGCGTATTGGGCGCGCCGATCAGAATGATGATCACGCCAATCAGAAAAGCGGCGGCCAGGAGGCTCGACAAGGGCCAGAAGGGAGCCTCGAAATGCGACGCTTCACCTGTCTCGCGCAGGCGCCGACGAAAGCGCATGTGGGTGTAGAGAATGCCCAGCCAGATTAATATGCCGATGAATGTCACAGCCGATGTCAGATATTCAAACGCTTCAGACGGGGTGTAATAGTTCAGGCCGGCGCCGAGAAACAGAAAGGCGACAGTCGTCAGCATTGCCCGCACCGGTATGCCGTTCGGCGAGATGGCGTTGAACCATGTTGGCGCCTGATGCGCTTGCGCGAGTGTGTGCAATATCCGTCCGCTGCTGAAGATGCCGCCATTGCAGGAGGAAAGCGCGGCGGTCACGACAACAAAATTGACGATGCCAGCAGCTTTATCGAGACCCATGCGCTGAAAGACCTGCACGAAGGGACTGCCATCAATGCCGATACGGTTCCACGGGAAGATCGCCAGAATGACGAAGAGCGCGCCCACGTAAAAAATGATGATCCGCCAGACGAATGAGTTGATCGCCATGGGGATGGTGGATTGAGGATTTTCAGCTTCACCGGCGGCGATGCCGATCATCTCGACGCCCACATAGGCGTAAATGACCATCTGCATCGAGAGCAGACAGCCCGCAACGCCCGCGGGGAAGAAGCCGCCGATCTGCGTGAGATTGGAAAGGCCGATAGGTTTCCATTCTCCCGGAAAACCCAGCGTGATCACGAAGAGGCCCAGAGCGATCATGATCAGGATCGCCGCGACCTTGATCAGGGCAAACCAGAATTCAAATTCGCCAAACACGCGCGCGGTGAACAGATTCACCGTTCCCATAATCGCAATGGCGGAGAAGGCCCAGATCCATTGGCTGGAGCCGGGAAACCAGTATTGCATGTAAATGCCGACCGCCGTGACTTCGGCGATGGCGATGATCGTCCAGTAGAACCAGTATCCCCACCCCACGAGATAGCCCATGAACGGGCTGACATAATGAGTAGCGTAGGCGGCGAAAGAGCCGGTCACGGGATGATGGACGGCCATTTCTCCCAGAGCGCGGAGAATGAAGAATGTCATCACGCCCGCCACCAGATAGGCCAGCAGGATGGAGGGGCCCGCAAGCTTGATGGCGGAGGCTGAGCCAAGGAAGAGGCCGACGCCAATCGTTGAGCCAAGCGCCAGCAGGCGCATTTGTCTGACGCCGAGACTGCGTTTGAAGCCTTCGTGATCTGTTTGCATGGCGGCTCTCTGGGTGTTCGTGTTCGTAATCTGATGCGAGTTGCGCAATTTTTATGAAAAACTCAAGCTGCGACTAAAGCAGCGTAAACGGCAGGATGATGTCCATATTGATCAAGCCTTGAGAGGCGCTCATACCATTTTTATTGAAAAACGGCGTGACGCCGTTCACCGCCTGATCCCAGCGCAACTCGGGGCGAAACATGAGGCCGGAAAGATAAGGCGTGTTTTCCGGCAATTTTGGCGTGATGGTCGCGCCAAGCGTGAGGGCGAGATAGCTCGTGCCGGCATAGGCCGTTCCGATCTGCGTTGCTGTTCCCGTCGGCGTCCACCCGCCCGGCAAGCTGGTGCTGTTGCGATTGATGATGGATGGATCCCAAAAGCCATGCTGGGCGTTGGCGTTTCCATAATAGCCGGGATAGGCGCTCACGAAGAAGTTGTTCGCGTCGCGGAAATACTCAAGCCGCGCTTTCAGCAGCCAGACATCATCCAGCTTGTAGGACACATTTTGCGCAACGCCAAAAGCGGTGACGCCCATCGGGCGCGCGGGCGCAGAGCCAAAGAAACTACCATTGGCGGGGTTCTGCGCACCGAGCGCAGCATTTGCTGCTGTCCATCTTTTATAGGGAAATCCAAATGTTGACGGGTTCCATCCCGTATCAACCATGAAACTTATATCGGTGATGAAAAATAAATTTTCCGTGGCTTTCCATGTGGTTGTGAGGTTGTTCCACGACCGGATAGCGCTGTTGACCGAGCAGGCGCACTGATCCGGAGCGCCGAAGGCGCTCATATTCGTCGTCGCAGGCCATCCCGGCGCCGTTGCATAGGGCCATCCGCCGGGAAGCCAGGGTGTGGCGTTGTTCACAAAGCCGGTTGGCCATCCAACGCCATATTTATCGGTCTGCCTGGCGTTTTCCGGGCCTGTCGTGGTGATCGCCATCACGACCAGATCGCCGTCCAGAAAATTAAAGCCAAACCCGCCATGAAAATCGACGGCGTGGTTATTATCGCCCGGCCAGCCAACGAACATATTATTGCCGGTGATCACGCCCGTATAAATATCGAGCCAGCTTTTGGCGTGATTGGTGATCATAACGCCCGTATCCAAAAACGGGCCAAAGTTGAACATATAGGCGTGGCTGTAAAAAAGATTATCTTTGGCGATGATGAGTTCGGCGCCATTCAGCGTGACGAATTGACCGATTTTGATGTCGACGCCACCTTCCGTCAGCGGACTCTTGACGGGTATGTGCATTAAAGCGTGAGCTTCGATCAACCCAAGTTGCGTGCGCGAAGGAAGCAAATAATCCAGTTGACCCATGTAATGATTGTAACGAACGTCTTCACCGATCATGCCTTGAAGTTTGAATCCATAATCAAACGTTTCTTCTTTGGGCGTGAGCGGCCGCTGGGCGGTTAAAACGCCGGAATTAAAGATCGGCGTATTGGCGCGATCCGTATAGAGTTGTCCCCAGTTCAGGCCGTTGAAGGGCATGGCTGGATTAATAGCGATGCCGCCTTCGGCGAACCCATCTACGGCGATCGATTGCGCCCAGGACGCTGGATCATTGATTGCTGGCGCTTCTTTCTCGCCGCCGTGCGCTTCCAGGCGCGGGCTTTGCGGCGTGTCCGTCATGCTTCTCTTTTCGTCGTCGAGTTGCTGCGCCTGACCGACGTTTCCGAAAAAGAGAAAAACAATCGCGCCGAGGCGCAGCGCGGCGCTGCTACACCTGCAAATGTCGCTGAATGCGACGTTGGCGCGCAAAATACCCATTAATCGCCCGGTGCGACTTGATCGCCCGCACCGGGCCGCTCTGACGCCAAATCCATGAAATGTCGCATAGGCATATCAATTCCAGGTCAAAAGGCGCGTCTAGGACATGCTGCAGGCGCGAACGCTTCCGTCTCGGATAATTTTAAGGCAAATCTAGGGCTTACAATCACTTATGCGCCAGTTCCCGGCTCATCCGGGTGTTGTCGCATGAGGCGCGGGAATCATTTGCGACTGATGCGACAGCCCGGCGTCGACCGATTGCAGGCGCGGTTGTTGTGAATAGCGCTCGGGTGGATCGGGCAGACCAGACTCTCGTTGCTGGGATGAGGAAAATGGACGGCGTTAAAAGCGCCGCCTGTGACCAAAACTTCGTGAGGGGATGTTTTCGATCATGTCTTCAATCATGCGGATTCGATCTTCAGCGTGGCAAGTTGACCAATGATCATTTGGCGTCAATAAATCAAACACGGAGAGGGTTGAGGGGGGTGGTATGAGAATAGCGATCATCATTTTTCTTCTGATTGCTGCAGGCGTGGGCTATGTCATTTTTGGCGGTAATAAATCTTCGGAAAGTTCTGCCTCTCTGGGTGTCGGCGGTCGAATTAAAAATGCGGCGACAAGCGTTCTTGTTCACGAAATCGAGAATCCCGAATGTCTGAAGCTGCTCAATAATATCAAGGGCAAAACTTCGGCGGCTGTTCAAAAAATTTCTCCGGCAGGTCATGAGATATTATTGGAGCACATCACGACGAAATCGACCATCTCTCTGGATTGTTCGGAGCCGTCGAAAATGTCGATGACATTTATCTCCAAAGACTCCTCGCCGACCGATGAATGGTTCCGGGTGATTGGCGATTCCAGCGATCTGCTCGTGAACAAAGATCCGTCCCTGATTATTGCGGAAGCCAGAAAATGCCTCTCCGCCGCGCAGAAAGATCCCACGACCTCAGCGCAGGAGGAAGTTTCCGGAATCGACGTGGACTGCGCCTTGCCGGAAGGGGATGAGTCGGGTTTTCTCGTTGCGGTGATGGCGGCGGATCCGTCGGCGGCGCCCGCCGCGCCGGCTGCGGCCAAGGCGCCAGAGGTTAAATCAAAAGCAAAAGAAACGGCTCACCCGGCAAGCGGCGGCAAGCATCACAAATAAAATATTTGCACTTTGAGTGAGCGCTCTCAAAGTGAGGATCAAAAAAAGCGGGGCGCACAAATTTTATGTGCGCCCCGCTTTTTCTTTAAAGTTTAGCGACTGCGATGTCGTGACAAGCTCGCGAGAGCATTTTTTTAATACACCATCTGCACCAGTGTGCCGACCTCGACGCGGTTGAAGAGATCGATCACATTTTCATTGCGCATGCGAATGCAGCTGTAGGAGGCGGCGGCGCCAATCGAGCCCCGCATTTTATTGGTGGTGCCGTGGATCGCGACCTGGTCCTGCTCCAGCGTTAGCGCGCGTGCGCCCATCGGATTGCGCGGTGATCCGCCTGGAATAAAATTGGGAAGTTCTGGGTGATCCGCCGCGACATCCACTGGCGGAGACCAGTCGGGATTCTCGAATTTCCCGGCGATATATGTCGTGCCAGACCATTCCTTGCCGGCTTTGGGCACTGCGATGGGATAGCGAATGACGCGCCCATCGTCATAAACGAGAAGCAGTTGCCGGTTTCTGGCGTTGATGACGATTTTTTGGGAAGGGGTTGAAAGGTCGAAGAGATCTAATTCTTCCGCCTTCACCGAGCTTGTCATTGCGATTGCAAATACGACGGCAATCAAGCCGAGAGATTTTCTGATCACGGCGGTCACTCATGTCACGCGTTACGAACTGACCGATAAAAACAAACTAAGGTTTATAAATCGTATCTATTTGCTGCACGGATGTTGTAAAGACACGTTCACGCCCCAAAGAGTTCCGGTCAGGATCTCTTTGAGGAGCGAGGGTTTCGCGTTTCCATTACGTCTTCGCCCCATAGGCGAAGAACGAACGGGAGTCAGCTTGCGCGAGAGCAACCCATCATTCCAACCATCGAGAGTGGAACGACAATGATGAGCAAAAGCAGCAGGAGGATGATCATCGACGCAGGGGAGTAGTAGAGCATGAACAGCAGGAGGATCGCTGATCCGCCGAAGATTTTGAGCGATTTCTCTCTGTCGAAGGCATAGCGCCTTGCGAGGCTGGCGTTCGTTTGAAGCCAGATATGTGTTTGAGCGGCGTCATTGCTCATCAACACGATTTCAATGCGGTCCTGTAGAGGCGCAACCATAGGATTTTCCCCGAATCGGATAGCCGCATCAACTGAAGCTTAGCAAACCGGAGGAAGACAAAGGAGTTTTATTCACGGCGTCGGGGGCTCGCCTTGCACTTTTTCTAGGGCTTCGGCGTACAGCAGTCTGATGTCTGTGACTCTTGCCTCGGGGGGCAGGGTACATCGGCATATGAGCAAAAGACGCAACAATCCCCAGCTCTCGGCCGGAGCAACACGCCGCAGCCCTTGCACTCATAGAAAAACTGACAGGCGTCGCGCGGCATAAACTCGGGCGCTTTGTGGCCGCAGTGCGGGCAGGTGATCGTGGAAACAAGGATCATAAGCGACCGCCTGGTTGTTTGCCCCGCATCGTTGAATTTTTACGTAGGGAGCCCCCTGCTTCTTGCCAGTATGGCGCACAAGTGGCGTGAGCGCGCGCAGGAGAGGGCAGATGGCGAAAATCGTCCGGGAATTGACCATGGCGGTTCTGCGGCCCGGATTGAATGCGCCTAACTTTATACCAAACCTCCTTCCACTCTTGGCCCGGCTTCGGCCGGGCTCTTTTTTGCCGCGCGCACGGACACGCCGTCAGACGGCGTTTTCTTCCCTCAGGGGGGCGTCTGCAGGGTGACTTGGCCCTCGCGCCCGAAATCGCTTAAAGTGCGGGTAAATCCGCCCGACGGCGGAGATAAACAACTGTATGGAGAGGAAACCCATGAACCGGTTTTGGATGTTGACGTCGGCGAGCGCCTTCGCCTTGTGCCTCGCCGCGCAGGCGAATGCGCAGACACCCTGGCTGACCACGGTTGAGCAGGCGGTCAAGGAAGCGGAATATATCCGCAGCGCCGCCGAAGCGCTGATCAACGCCCAGAAATTGAGCCCGAGACCGGAAATCGAGGCAGCGATCAAGGCGGTGAGCCTTGTTGCTGGCAAGCTCTCTGAATCGCCGGGATACAAGAAAGCCGCTGCTGGCGCGCCGGTCGCCGCCGCCCCGGCAGAAGCGCCTGCCGCTGCGCCGGCTCCGGCCGCGGCCGCTGTTCCCGCCGCTGCGTCCGGTTCGGACGAACTGGCGAAACTCTCGAAAGACCCGAAGCAGTGGGTTTCGCCGACAGGCGACTACTTTAACCAGCGTCATTCGGGCCTGAAGCAGATCACGGCGGATAACGTCGGCAAAATGCAGCTCGCCTGGCAGTTTTCGACGGGCGTTCTGCGTGGCCATGAAGGCGCGCCGCTGGTTGTCGGCGATGTGATGTATCTGCATACGCCGTTCCCCAACGTCGTTTACGCGCTCGATCTGAAGGATCCGTCGCATCAGATCATCTGGAAGTATGAGCCCAAGCAGGATCC
>SXGS01321998.1_pt1 | contig 11559 bp, 3 predicted proteins | sample 3174681 | NCBI WGS metagenome assembly SXGS01 (sample SAMN11356861, study PRJNA531348) | freshwater metagenome | isolation source: freshwater sample F1-80 | place: China: Fuxian Lake, Yuxi | collected 2017-12-25 | reverse complement strand
CGGCCTGGATCACGAGTGTTACGGCTTCTGCCAATCCTGCCACAGGTGGCTCCCCTTCGAAGCACTCGCGTAGCCGAGCCGCTCCGAACGGTTCGATGATGCCGGCCTCGATCGCCGCGCCGATGACGTCAACGCTTTGAGGCGCGACAAGGCGTCCACCTCAATCATGCCCGTGGTGAATTCGGTGGGAACCCATACGAAAGTTGGCATGTCGATGTAATCGAGACTGGGAACCCCGTGAGGGGCAATCTCATCGGTGACCGTCCGCTGCAGGGAAGCCTGACACCTGACCGTTACCGGCGTCACGGTGAATGACAGCAGGAGTGTTCCGGCCGGGAGTTTGCAAACGCGTGGGTCGATGTCTCGGAGGTCAACTCTATGGGTCTTCCCGGTAAGTCTGGCCTCGTCCCAAGCGTGGCGCTGTCATTTGCTAGAGGGCGCAGCGCACCGTGATGTCTGGTCCCACGCGCAAAAATACCGCGGGTCGCATGGGTTCCCGCAAGCCGGGGTGTCCTTGCGTGCGGTAATACGGTGATGCGGTGTGAACCACGAACTGTCACCGTCGGGGGTCCGTGTGCCAGACTTTGAAAACACCGCAATCGAAGGTTCTGGAAGCACACGCGGTCCCGGCCGTCCTCGTCGCACTGCCACCAGCCATTCGTTTGCGCCGGCTCGACCCGCGGATGGGTCGGAACCGATCCGCAGCGGCCGGGGCTGCCCGAAGGGCAGCAACAACAAGCTGAAGGGCTAGGGGGCAAGTCGGATTGAGGAAAGGCCCCGTCCGCACCAGATACGGCGCACGGGCGGTGCTAGCTCAGTTAGTTTCGGACTAGCGACTAGAGTGCATCGCTTGGCCGTCTTACGATTCTGAAAGGGTTCACGGCACGGATGGGCACGTTCCCGTGGAGTTCCCTGAGTTCCTCGACCGAGCCAAGCCAGTCCGGGTGATCGTTGGTCCATAGTGGATGGCGAAGCACGACTAATCCGGGCCCTCTGTTGAGAGGGTTTCTGAACACCTGCAAGCCGCGGTTTGTCCCTGCTTCTGAGTACCTGAGTTTGGTCAGAAGCTTGCTACTCCCCTGCGCGACGCGCTTCCAGGGGTTTGGCGTGCCGCCCTCCCATTCAGATGCTAGGTCAATCTTTGTGTCGGCCGAAATCGCAATGCGGGCCATGTCCAGAGCAAGACGCCAGTCGAGCAATCCGTGATAACCAAGGTTTCCGTACTCTCGAAGGCACCGATTGCAAGATGTATCGCATTCAAGGCTGTGAGGTGACGCGTGTCCCGATCGGCGCTCACTTTCCAGCCAAGCCTTCGCGATGGTTTCAGGTCCCGTGGGTGAGAGTTGACGCAACAGTTCCTCTAGTCGATGTGGTTTGGTGAGTTCGGTTGCATAACCAGCGCCGTTTTCGAGCTGGTCGCACAGGAATGCTTCGGCGGCAGCACCATTTCCGTCCGGCGACGGATACGAGCGCATGCCTGCCTGGAGCTCCTGAGGGTCAATGTCGAGTAGTTCCCCAGCAGCCAACCTAAGGGCAAAGGCGAACGAATACCAAGCACTCTTTCCTTCAGCGGACTCTGGTGAACCACCTGTGCCGACTGGCCAGAGGATAGGCCGGGCTACAAAGACGTCGGTGTTTCGTGCAGAGAGCAGGGCGATGGTCTTCTTCTCTCCCGTGGTTCGCACCCGCTTCTTGCTGGAGTTTTCAAGGGCCGCTGCGACAGTGTATGCTCCATCAACCTTCTCGAAGTTGCCGGCGGAGTGTTTCTTAACTACTGCAGGCTCGAATTCAAAGCCACCGCGCTTGCCGTTGTCATTTATCGACAAGATGGTGTCTCTTGCAGACGACGCCCTGATATTGTGAAGTTCGTTCGTTTGGAGTGCTGCAAGACTGAGGCCCAACTGGGGTCGGGTGGACCGTGGACGGTATTCAAACTGGCCATCAAATGGTGAGGTCTGGAGGGAGGTAAAGAACCCCATCGGGGTTCGCGCATCGGTCAGTTGTACCGGTGATGTTCCGCACGCACCGCACGGACGCTCGTCGGCTTCCAAGCCATTGGCGTCAAATTTCTCCGGCGCATCGACGAATTCGACGGCTTGGCACCGTGTGCAGTATGCGATCCACTTGGGGTTGTGTTCATCGAATGGGGGCACGAAGCCATCGGTCGCCACCCCGCCTGGTCCGAGATGCACGACGCCAACTGCCGTATGGAGCTTCTTGTCCTTGACCGTCTCTGAGCCGGGTGCAAACTGGCTGATGGCTATCTCGAGGTCTCGATCAACCACTCCCTTTCTCGGTGGCCACTGCCGTCCTATCGGCCACAATGTGAACAGCACCCGAACTCGGGTTGGGAAGCCAAACATCGGCAACAACGCCGCATTTGCCAGCCGTTCGCTCAGGGATGCTTGAAGATAGGTGCGGTTCCCCTGATCGGCAATCTGCCCTATTTCCGCCATGAGCTTTGTGCGCACGAACTCAACTTGCGTGGCAACCCAGATTTCGTCCCTCGCACTGGTGCTTGCAGTTGCAAGCGCCCGGAATGCATCCTCCAGAGAACCACGGTGTGCCTCATCGTTAAGCCAAGTGGTGATGCCAGTCTGATAGCCTCCCCAATCGTTAGCGTCTCCGAACTCGCCGTGGACGCCCCCTCCCGGGTTCTCAATCGTCTCGGTCTCCTCACCGTTCGCGTCGGTGGCATGGACTTTGCGAAAGGCTTGCCGCAGTGCCTCCTTCGCAACCATTCGTGTGACGATCGGATCGCTGGCTAGATCGATGTATGGAGAAGGTGGTGGATCACCAGTTATCAGTTGGGGTCGCTGGAAATAGAAGTCATCATGGCTGCGACCGCGACAGAATGTCACTGCAAGCGAGACACCGCCCCCCCGCCGACCGGCACGACCGACCCTCTGCTGGTAGTTGAATCGCCGAGGAGGCATGTTCCCGAGCATCACCGCGTTCAGGTTGCCGATGTCCACACCGGCCTCCATGGTGGTCGTCACGCTCAACACGTCCACCCCCGAAACTTGCCTGACCTCTCCGGGAAGTAACACTTCTTGGAACTTTCGCTGCCTGACGGGGCGATCGTCTGAATCAGACTGGCCGGTAAGCTCCTCGCAGTTCATACGGAACAGTGTCACGCGCGCTTCGCTGCCAGTCTGCGTCCGCACGAGTTGATCATAATAGTCAAATGTTTCTCGAAGTGGTTTGCGGACAAGATTGGGGTTAAAGCAATCAGGACACACACGTGGATCATGGAGGAAGGTTGAGCTGCACTTTTCGCACCAGAACGTGCCGACGGACCGACCTCCGTCAGTTCGTGAGGGAAGCCGGAGCGTTAACCCATCGGGTATCAACGACAGTCCACGCTTTGCTTGCTTTGCAGCTCCTACACTTATCAGTTCATCAATAACATCATCAACTGCAAGACCACACTTCGTGATGTATTCCTTGATGTCTTTGGAAAGAGTGGTTGTCGGGGTTCCGCCTTGGTTGAACCAGGAGGCCGTATGCTGCTTTTTGATGCCGAGTTGTCGGATGACTGTCTCTGAGATATCAATGAGTAACTGGCTTGTTCCTGGCCGATAGTTGTAACTTACCCACCCGACGCCGAGCGCTTCGAACGAACGCGACACGTGCGGGAAAAGTGTGTACATTATCGTGTCAGTAAGGTGCGCCCGTAGTTTTCCAACTATGTTGTTCAGATCATTAGGCGTCCGTGTTGGCCGCCTTGTTGGATCTTCCGGCCAGTTCCATCCGGCATGCCACTGGACTTGATTACCTCCCTCACCAAATGTCCGTTCATCCTGAGCAACACCGCCGGGACAGATGCCCACGGCAACTAGCTCATCTTCCACGGTGCCAAGAAGCGCTTCCAGCGGGACGCGGTTCGGATATTCGGACAACATTCGCTTCCAGTACGTGTTTGCGACGTTGTCTTGTGGATCTCCTTGGAACCAGTCGTTTGCCGCGGTCGTCACATCACCACCCACGTACGACTGGAACTGTTGCTTGAGTGGTCGAGCCTCGGGTGTCGTGAGGATTTTCGCTTCACTGGCAAGCTGCGCGTTCATTTCGGAAACCAGGTCGTACTTGTCAGCATCGCTACCACATGTCATCCTCACGAAACCGGCAAGCGATGCCCAGAAGCGTTTGGCGGACCCCACCAAGGCCAGACGCACCATGTCACGGTAGTGGTCCATCTCCATGCCGGCGGAGAGTTTCGCGGCATCCTGGCGGCTGTCGGTGAAAACCACGAGCTTGCGGTCCCGCACGTCGGACGCGTCGAGTGCTGGGCTGAGTTCTCGGAAGATCCCACCGGTCAGGACCTGCGAGATCCTTTGGACCGTCGTTCGATGTTGGCGCAATGGAGAACGTTCGGTGTCGTTCCTCTGGTTTCGGTATGAGAAATCTGTTCCGCACCGCGGACACCGGTCAGGAAGTGCGCTGTGGTCCTTGCGTTTTGCGGGCGGACTGACCACGTACGTCCAGCCGGGCACATCGGATCCGTTGTCACCCACCAGTTGGTGATTTCGTTGGGTTTTCAGTATCCCGCTTGCCCAGGAATACGTTGAAGGTTGCCATTTGAAATTTGCGCCACCACTTGACCACGTCGGATCCTGAGGCGTCGTTGGTTCATTTCCCGGCAACTGAGGCCACACAACGGCATAGGTGTGGTTGCGCGGGTTCGATTCAGCCCCATCGGGCAGGTCATCAATTGATGGTTGATCTGCCGTGAGGATTTCAGATCCCATTCCCGCATCGATTCGGAAGCCCCCTAGGAAGACATCGCCGCAGGCTTCGCAGACGATCAGGTCAAGCACCCGGGCACCGCAGTCGCAGAGGAGGCGGTGTTCGGCGTAGAGGCGCCCGATTGGTGGACGCAAGGTCTCTGGTTCCGCGCTCCTAGCTGCCCTGTCGTGTGGTTCGAGCGCGTCACACCATGGGTTGCTGCACGCCCACATCGCCTGCAGGTTGTGGAAGAACAGGTGCCCGCGGACTGGTTGATAGGCACGCCGGGCGTCCTTGGGATTTCGCGCCGTAGCGAGGGCCAGAAGCAGCCCGCGCATCGAGTCAGTTGCCGGGCCACGGTCACTGTTTTCCGCAACGGAGCCAAAAAGTCGTTGGTCGAGCGTGGGAAGCGACGTTGCACGTACTAATTCATCAGGATGAGTTGGGATTGCCTCAGGCGCGATTCCCAATCGTGCCGCCGTTTCCGTACGGCAGGCATCACGCAGGGCATCTGATGCCCTGATTGCCGTCAAGGCGTGCCCAAGACGGACTGCGCCTTGCCCGGTTCGCACGTTCGAGATATTTCCAGCGAGAGTTTCCATGCAGGATTGAAGTTCTGGCGTGTCTTCGTGAGGCGCACCGTTCAGCGGGTCGGACTGGGCAGTTCTCGCGAATTCTGCGAATGCGTTCGCGTGGGTCCTAAGTGCGCGATAGGACGCCGGTTCTGGTGGCTCCTGCGATCCTGAAATGACATCGAACCTCCCCGCATCGCGTCCGAAGAACTCGTGCAGGAACTTGCGGCTGTCTGAGGAACTGTCGAGACTGGCGCTTGTGGCGATGATCCGAAGCTTGTCGGAGTCTGTGGTCAGCCCCAGCCGGTGCAAGACCAGTCTGATCAGGTACGCGACCTCGGTGCCCGCCGTTCCTCGATAGCTGTGAAGCTCGTCGATAACCAGGGTGAAGCGTCGTTCTGGGAACCCTGGTTCATGGAGCCACCTTCGGGTTTGATCGAAAATGGGTTCCTCGAGCTCGCGCATGAGCATGATGTTCAGCATGCTGTAGTTCGTGATGAGGATGTCCGGCGGGGTTTCCTGCATGTCCCAGCGCGACCACATCTCGCCCCCACGGACCGATTGCTGGTGGTACCGCACCGAACCATCAGCGCCACCTTGGATTGCCCTCGTGAGGGCAGTCTCAGCTTCGGCAGCCTCCTTAAGTGAGGCACGCAGTCGCTTTACTGCCCCATCGTTAGCTGAATGCCCCGAGACTGGCGTCTGGCCGGTGTACCGTCCGAACGTGATCCGGTTGCCATGCCGGTTCGCGTCCAGCCACGTATGGGTGCCGACGTCGTCCAGAACCTCGCGCAGCCTGCGCATCTGGTCCTCAACGAGTGCATTGAGCGGGTACAAGACCAGCGTGCGCATGGCCGCTGGCCGAGTGACATGCCTCCACTGCGACACCCGACGGTTTCCGTGAATCCACCAGTTGTGTTGCACGGGTCTCGCGTTAGGCGCTGTCCACGCCCTGGATTCGCGTGCCAATTGCGCGAAGATGGGCAGCAGGAAGCACTCGGTCTTCCCCGATCCGGTCCCAGTGGTGACGACGATGTCGCGCCCACCGATCGTGGAAGCGCGAAGGCTCTCCCATTGATGGCGATACAGCTCGATGTTTTCACCGAACAGCGGCGCCGCCAACCTTGCGACATCCTCAAATCCCTCTCCGAGCGCCATGGCCGCGCGGGTCAGCGTATGACCCGAACTGGGATATTGCGGCGCGGGCTCAATCATGGGTGGTTGGCTGAGGATCCCTGGTACCGCGACGGCTCGGTCACGCTCTGCCTCAAGTGCGGCCGATCGCAATGGGAATGCGCTACGAATGTAGAGTTTGAAGAGTTCATCAATGCGCTGGTAGGCGCCGGTGACATCATTCATGTTGCTTCCGCCCCTATGGTCAACTCAACCATCATTTTTTCGCACAAACGTTTCGCAATGTCTGGTGGAACATGTTCATATTCGAGTACCGATCCACGCAAAGAGGGTAATCCTCCGCTTGATAGGACGGCCGCACGTTCGTACAGCGCGGGCCATCGCCACTCTTGACGAACCCGAAGTGCAGGCACACCATTCTCATTACTCAGCGTGTATTGAACGCTATTTGTTCGAGACAATGAACCAAGAGCCAGACGCGTTTCCATGACTTCCCGTTCACCTCGGAACCAATAATTGGTGATCGGATCGCGGAACAGGTCATGGGTTTCGGTGCCCGAGTTTCCATCGAATGCAAGCTTCCAGAAGCCGGGCGATGCCCTGTGAAGCGGTGACGCAACCCACGACCGCCCGTCCCGCAGGAGCGCTGTCTCGACGAGGTCGAAATTGAATGCGTCATCGACCCGGACAAGCGTCTGCATGTATGTATCGACCATGGGGAGCGCCTCGGCGAGGCGCGCGCCCGAGTCGGCGACCTCCACTCCAAACGGCGCAAGGACCTCCGCCAGGTCAGTATCGGTCTGGCAAGTCACCGTGATTGTTCTTGGGCCGTCATGGTCGGGTTGTGGCACCCACTCGACTTTTGCGAATGAACACAGTTGTTCAATCATCTGGGGATCAACTTGTCCGAAAAGTCCCATGACACGTTCTTGGCCTGATGAACGCGCACGGAGCAGGCTAAGCACAGGGGGTGTTACCGACCAGATCTTTCGTCCGAAATCAGATTCTACGTACCCAAGTACTCTCAATCGGCGCGCAATTTGCTCTGCTCGAAGCTTGGAGATCCCATCTTCTGCCTCCAGGACCATTTCAATCGTATTTTTCATCTGAGTCCAGGTGCCGTTGCCACGCTCATTCAAGAACCATCGGATGTTGTCCATCAAGGTGTCGAGCCGAGCTGCGGTTGCCGTGGGAAGGGATGCTGCTTTTGGGAGAACCCAAGGCGCGCGTGCGACGGCAATTTTTACTTGGTCAAGTGCATCACTAGCGATGACAACGTGTGTCTTTGCTGCTTCTCCATCGGTACTAATTTGCTCTAGCTGCGCGTGTTGAGTTTTGGTAGCTTCAGTAGCTTGTGTAGTGTGAATAGAATTACTTTCATTATATAAAATGTGGCTACGAAGCCATTCTTTTACTACTTCACCAATAGTTATTCCATCAGAAATTGGATCATTATAAATAGCATATACATGGTTAAACTGAACATCTATTAGCACAAAGTTATGTGTGAGTTCACTTTGGACAAACAAAACCTCCTGCAAAACCTGATCAAGTTCGGCAGTGTTCCGATTGCGATCCGGCTCTGCCTGTCTGTCTGATCCTACGATCGTCGATGCTTCCTTGATCACACGAACGATGCGCTCGAGTTCCTCCTTGCCGGTCGTGGCATGTTCGTGGGCTGCACGGATCGACCCGAATTGTTCAGCGAGCCGCGCTTGGACTAGAGACCGTAGCGTTGCTCGCTCCTCGCGCGCGATGGTGGTGCAGCGGTTTGCACTTGCAGCCAGATCGTCGCGCTTTGAGGCTGCGCGTTCCAAGCAAGCGACGCCATCGCGGCTCGCTTGGGTCACAAGCTCCCGAAGCCCCAGGCCTGTCTCCGGGACTGGTTCATTAACATAGGCGGTTGTGTTGAGTGTCAGATTCGAAAAGAGATCAACAACTTCTTGAACGCACGTTTCGATTTCGGAAACAGAGGCTTCTATGTGGTCAAGTATTAGGCCGGCTTCTTCAAGTAGTTTCTGAGACTCCGTGTGCGCAGAGGTCCATGCCAAGGTGCGGTTCAGGGCGTCAATGACGTCTGAAGTTGGCGGGCTTGCTACGAACGAGGCGTAAGCTTGTCCTGCAATTCGCGCCTTCTCAAGCACCTCACTTCTCGTCTGTCGTGCGTCCGCAGCAAGTTGCTGAGCCGCGGCAAGTGCTTTGCGGATTTCCTGTTCCGGGTCAAGTTGCCGGAGCTGCTCCGCGGTCAGGGCTTGGTGTCGAGGACTTGTCGGCCATACCAAAAAGTAAGTCCCACTGGCGGGCCGCTCACCACGCCTGGCATTCACCGGTTGGACGGACACCAAACCGTTTGCTGTCCGTATCACTGCTTCAAGCAGGTTTCGAACTCTCCATATGGAAATTGGTTCGGTGGTAATTGTATCTGGTTGTGCAACAATAATAATTGTAACAGAATTATGTGATGATTCTATAAATTTTTTAATAGTAAAGCTATATCCATCAACATGCAAAGAGCGAATTGCATGCATGACTCGACGCGCATCCTCTCGCGCACCGAACCGTTCTATTCCGATACTCAAATGAAAAATATGAAAAAGGACATACGCAGTATTGTTAGTCACGTTAGTAAGTTTTTATAAAGCATTGAATACGGAGAGTAAATAGTATTATTCAACAAAACTAATAAACGAATCACGCCATGTGATGTCACAGACGTGAGTTGTTGGTGAGACTATCGATACGTGCACCAAAAACACTATGAGAACCAAGTGAAAGAGAAATATTTGACAAGCGATCACCCAGTCCCAACAGGAGCGGATCCTTGATCTCAAAATCTTTCATTGCTTGGTCTCCATTCACATCGCAAGTGAGTCGATAAAGTCCCGGTGAAAGAGGGCCTAGTCGCGTGGCCGTGCCTGCCGTGGTTTCGATTGATGGCACACTTATCGGACCCTCGTCGGTAATTTCCGATACCTTCAACGTAAGGTTGCTGCGAACAGACGAAACTTGAACACTTACTTCCGGAAGGTGGCCATCCAGCCACACGTATCGGGCACCGACGGACATTCCTCTGGTAAATGAGATGCGAACCCGATCACGTGGGCGCAGGGCGTCTGCCACCTCGTCTTGGGGCCAGTCGCCCGGAACCACACTGCAATCTTCAATCTCGACCCAACCCTTGTAGGGATCGTTCGTCATAAGATTCCAGTCACCACGCCAGTGCAGCAGCCCTAATCGCTGGAGCTTCTGGAGAGAAGGGACGACCTTTCGGTGCGCCAGGATCGCTAACCGCACCCCAGCAGGCGGTTGATCCACACTCGTCATGACAGATTCGACCGCGTCGTCCGTGACGGCGAAGATCCATATGTCGCGCCGGGGCATGCGATAACGGCGTCCACCGCCCGTGATCATGAGGCCCTCTGACAGGACATGCTGGTCAAGCGAGGGAAAATCCTGATTCCGCCCGTTTCCGGCCTGAAGTGCATAGGACGTCTCTTCAAAGTTGTCAACGGTTCGAACGATCCCTATCGGGACTGCCGTAGTCCGTCTTTCCGCAACATCCGCCGCTCGGTCCCCCGAGCGCCAGTCGGCATGGAGATCAGAGATTGCTCCAGTGACTTCTGCAAACCGGATCGGGTCCTCGAGAATCCGCTGTAGCTGAGAAGTCAACACTTCAGTGTATTTGTTCACCAAACGCATCAGGTGCCTATCGGTGAAATCATACTTAAATTCAGAGTGCTGATCAAATATCCGAAGCAGCTTGTCTTCATCCGTTGGGCGCAGAAGTGTCTGCGAAAGTGGCAACCGGACGTATTTATTCGGACCTTCTCCAAACTGGAATGTTGAGACAAATTGGCGTCGTCCTAACCACTCTCTCCAGGAGTTCCACCATTGGGCTTCCTTGCCCCTCTCCCATCCGGCTGGTCGCGTGGCTTGAATGTGAGGAGTTGGCATATCTCCTAACAGTTCGCGGATGATCGGGAAGTAGGCCTTATGGCTTAGGTCATCACGCTCTCCCATCCGCGATGCGGCGTATACGGTCAACGCAAGGAACGCGATTGCATTTGGCAACCGGTCTGTTCCGGCAAACTCGGACGACCACTCTCCGAGGAAATGCGCGTCGATTTCGTCAGCACCTGAGTCTGAGATCCGGATGCTTTTGCGTTGAACGCTAGCGAGGAAGTCGCGTACGGCGGTTTCGGCAGGGATACCAAGTTCAGTCGCGATTGATTCGAGGTTCTCTTTACTTGCATGCAGGTAAATGGATGACCCTGGCATTCGGTCCCTAGTGAAATAATCAGCAATCACCCTGTTCCACTGGTCGTACGTTGCCATTGTGCCCCCATAAAAAGCAGCTAATACCGTAGACAATCACGTCAGTTTAGCGAACCAAGGTGCCTATTCAGTTCCATGTTTTGGACGTTGTAGCATACTGCAGGTAAAACCGGCATGCTGGCAAAGCAAAGTCGTGATCCTCGTCATCTCGTCGCGAATAACGTTTGGGGTAATTGCTACGTGGCAAGAGTGTTTTACACCAGAGACTTCGAGAGATCTGTTCGTCGATTGGCGCAGCCTGCCAGAGTGTCGCTTGACACTAGGATCAATCAGATCCGGAGTGACACGATCCCAATGGGTGCACACGCTGAGAGAATAAGAGAAGCGCCGGATCCTAATGTGCGATCCGTGAGGATTGGTGATTCTGAGCGCCTCATTTATCGTCAGGAAGGTGACGAAGTTTTCCTTCTTTTTGCTGGTATCCACGATGCTGCATACAGGTGGGTTAGGGAGAGACAGGTGCGGAACCGCTCTCGCACCTACGAATTGCAGGGTTCGATCGAAGCCATGGCCCCGGCCAAGGCTGCGTCAACGGCGGAGCACCATCGCCGCAAGGCGCAAGGTGCGGCCGCGGCCGCCCCGGCTCCGGTCGCCCCGGCTCCGGTCGCCCCGGCTCCGGTCGCCCCGGCCCCGGTCGTCCCGGCTCCGGTCGCCCCGGCCCCGGTCGTCCCGGCCCCGGTCGCCCCGGCCCCGGTCGCCCCGGCGCCGGTCGAGGTCGCGGCCCAGGGCGAGGCCGCGGCCCAGGCCAAGGCCCAGGCCGACGAGGCCCAGGCCAAGGTCGCGGCCAAGG
>SXGS01589502.1_pt1 | contig 11560 bp, 8 predicted proteins | sample 3174681 | NCBI WGS metagenome assembly SXGS01 (sample SAMN11356861, study PRJNA531348) | freshwater metagenome | isolation source: freshwater sample F1-80 | place: China: Fuxian Lake, Yuxi | collected 2017-12-25 | reverse complement strand
CGCACCACGACATCTACTCGATCGAGGACTTGAAGCAACTCATCCACGACCTGAAGAATTCCAACCCCGAAGCGCGGGTGCACGTGAAGTTGGTGGCCGAGGTCGGCGTCGGCACCGTCGCCGCCGGCGTCAGCAAGGCAAAAGCCGATGTGGTGCTCATTTCGGGTCATGACGGTGGCACGGGCGCGTCACCACTCACCTCGCTGAAGCACGCCGGCGCGCCATGGGAACTCGGGCTCGCTGAAACGCAACAAACGCTGATGCTCAACGGCTTGCGAGACCGCATCGTGGTGCAGACCGACGGACAAATGAAGACCGGTCGCGACGTCGTCATCGCCGCGTTGCTCGGCGCGGAGGAGTTCGGGTTCGCGACGGCGCCGCTCGTGGTGAGCGGCTGCATCATGATGCGCGTATGCCACCTCGACACCTGTCCGGTGGGCATCGCCACGCAGAACCCCGAACTGCGCAAGAAGTTCAGCGGTCAGCCCGAATTCGTGGTGAACTTCTTCGAGTTCATCGCTCAAGAAGTTCGCGAGTACTTGGCGATGCTCGGATTCCGCTCCGTGGCCGAGGCCGTCGGTCGTGTGGATCGCATCAACGCACAGGTTGCCGTCGACCATTGGAAGGCGAGCGGGCTCGACATCGCGCCATTGTTGGCTGTGCCGCAGAACCCGTACGGCTCCACGCTGCACCACTCGGTGGCGCAGGACCACGGTTTGGCCGATGCGCTCGACAACGAGTTGATCTTGCGCTGTGCGCCCGCGTTGGAGGACGGCCGTCGCGTGGAGGTGTCGCTGCCGATTCGCAACGTCAATCGCAGCGTCGGCACCATGCTCGGCAGCCGACTCACTCGCGCCTGGGGCGGAGCGGGTCTTGCCGACGACACCATCACGTTGCGCTTCGCGGGCTCGGCTGGGCAATCGTTCGGGGCGTTCCTACCGCGCGGAATAACACTGCACCTCGAGGGCGACGCCAACGACTACCTCGGCAAGGGTTTGTCGGGTGGGCGAATCGCCGTGCGACCCGACCGCCGATCCACCTTTGCCGCCGAGCACAACGTGATTGCCGGCAACGTCATCGGCTACGGCGCCACGAGCGGCGAAATCCACCTGCGTGGCGTGGTGGGCGAACGCTTCTGCGTACGCACTTCGGGGGCCACCGCGGTGGTCGAGGGTGTCGGCGATCATGGTTGTGAATACATGACCGGTGGGCGTGTGCTGGTGCTCGGAACCACGGGACGCAACTTCGCCGCAGGAATGTCGGGCGGCATCGCTTACGTGCTCGATGACGCTGGCGACTTCGCCTCGCGCGTCAACACCGAACTGGTCGACATCGTCCCGCTCGATGAAGACGACCGCGAGTGGCTGCGGGCAACATTGCAGCGACACTGCGAACTCACCGACTCCGCCGTCGCCGCCCGTTTGCTCGGTTCGGCCGATCCGTTCGTGAACGTTCGCAAGATCCTCCCGCGTGACTATGCGCGAGTGCTGCGAGTCATCGCCGACGCGCGTGCGGCGGGTCTGGACGACGCGGCGACATCGCAACGAATCATGGAGAGCGTCAATGGGTGAGCCCACCGGTTTTCTGAAGTGGGGTCGTACCACGCCGAAGCGTCGACCCATCCCCGTGCGCGTGGCCGACTGGCACGAGGTGTACGAACCGTTCGATGGCGGCAAGTTGCGCGAGCAGGCGGGACGGTGCATGGATTGCGGCATTCCGTTCTGCAACAACGGTTGCCCACTCGGCAACCTCATCCCCGATTGGAACGACCTCGTGTATCGCGACCACTGGCGCGATGCCATCGAACGACTGCACGCCACCAACAACTTCCCCGAGTTCACAGGTCGTCTCTGTCCGGCACCATGCGAATCGGCGTGCGTGCTCGGCATCAACTCCGATCCCGTCACCATCAAACAGGTGGAGGTGGAGATCATCGACCGCGCCTGGCGCGAGGGCTGGGTGACGCCGCAGGTGCCGAGCGTTCGCACTGGCCACCGGGTCGCGGTGATCGGTTCGGGTCCGGCCGGTTTGGCAGCCGCGCAACAACTCACCCGCGCGGGGCATGAGGTGCTCGTGCTTGAGCGGGCCGACCGCATCGGTGGGCTCTTGCGTTACGGCATTCCCGAGTTCAAGATGGAGAAGCAGCACATCGAGCGTCGCGTCGAACAGATGCAGGCCGAGGGAACCGAGTTCCGCACCAACGCCATCGTCGGTGAGAACGTCGACATCGAGATCCTGCGAGCGACGCACGATGCCGTCGTGTTGGCCTGCGGTGCGACGGCCTGGCGCGACCTGCCCGTGCCGGGGCGGAATCTGCGCGGCATCCACCAGGCAATGGAATACCTGCCGATCGCCAACAAGGTACAAGAAGGCGACTTCACCGAACCCGGCATCAGCGCCGCCGGAAAGCACGTGGTGATCATCGGCGGTGGCGACACCGGCGCCGACTGCCTCGGCACGGCGCACCGACAGGGTGCGGCGTCGGTGACGCAGTTGGAGATCATGCCCCGTCCCCCCGAGGTACGCGACGGCGACAACCCGTGGCCGCAGTGGAGTTTGGTGTACCGCACCTCGTCGGCCCACGAAGAGGGTGGTGAACGCGTCTTCAGCGTGTCGACGGAGGAGTTCCTCGGCGACGACCACGGCAACGTGCGCGCGCTCGTGCTCAACGAAGTTCGGCTCGCGAACGGCAAGTTCACGCCGGTGCCCGGGACGCGCACCGAACTGCGGGCCGATCTCGTCCTGCTCGCGCTCGGATTCGTCGGACCAGAGAAGGGTTCGTGGCTCGACCAGTTGGGCGTGTCGCTCGATGCGCGCGGCAACGTGGCACGCACCGACGACTATCGCACCAACGTGGATGGCGTGTTCGTCGCAGGCGACATGGGTCGCGGCCAGAGCCTCATCGTGTGGGCGATCGCCGAAGGCCGTGCCGCTGCGGCGGCGGTCGACAAGTTCCTCATGGGTGCGTCGTCGTTGCCTGCGCCGATTGCTGCATCCGCTCGCCCGCTCTCGTAGCGTAAACTCGCTTCAATGCGATATCGCTGGTTCGTTCTTGCCGTCGTGCTGACGGCTTGCGGTGTGGATGCCGCGGGTTCGGCCACCACGATCGTGCCGATTGGTCCCACCGACTTTGCCACCATTCCACCCGCGGTCACCACCATCGCTCCGGTCGTCACCACGTTGCCGCCCGGTGCGGTTGGCGTCGAACAGATCTACGTGGTGCAGGCGGGGGACTCACCGATCAAGGTGGCGAGCGCCTTCGGCATCTCGGTGGACCAATTGCTCTCCTGGAATGGTCTCATCTCCACGTCGCAATTTCCGTATCCGGGTCGTCAATTGAAGATTCCGCCGAGCGCCCAGGTAACGGTGAACCAGACGCAACAGACCGTGGTCGCCAACCCGGTCGGCAAGCCCGGGTGCGGCAATCGCCCGGCGGGTACCTACGAGGTACAGGCGGGGGATTCGTTCTCCGCCATTCGCAAGAAGTTCTGTGTGTCGGTGACTGCGTTACTCGCCGCCAACCAGTGGCCGAGTTACAACGTGTTCTTGTATCCGGGGATGAAGATCAACATCCCCGCTGCCGGCAGCTGATCGGTCTCGTTCGGCGCACGTTGATTGCGCGCGGAGAATCGTCCTAGCGAGCGGTGGTGCGAAACCGCGAGCGGCGATCGTGACGCTCGAGCGCGAGCGCGATCAACTCGTCGAGGAGTGCGGGATACGTGAGCCCGGAGGCCTGCCACAACTTCGGATACATCGAAATCGGTGTGAAACCCGGAATCGTGTTGATCTCGTTGCACAGGAATCCGCGACCCGACCCACCGTCGGCCCGCCGTTCTTCGAGGAAGAAGTCGACCCGCGCCATGCCCTCGGCCCGAACCGCGCGAAACACCCGTAGTGCCATGTCGCGAACGGCGTGTGCCTGCGACTCGCTCAACGGAGCGGGCACCAACAACTTGGCGCCGTCACCGATGTACTTGTCCTCGTAGTCGTAGAACTCCCGACCCGGGACGATCTCGCCCGCCACGGACGCCCTCGGCTCGCGATTACCGAGCACCGCAACCTCGATCTCGCGACCGGTGATCGCCTCTTCCAGCAACACCCACTCGTCGTACGTCAACGCCGCTCGTGCGGCGACGACCGCCTCGTCGAGTGATTTGGCTTTGGTGACACCCACCGACGAACCCATGTTGGCGGGCTTCACGAAGAGTGGAAGGCCGAGTCGTGCCACAGCCGTGGCGATCGCGCGACCTCCGACGACCTCGTCCTCGCGTAACGCCACGAAATTCGGTTGGGCGATTCCTTCGGCGGACAACACTCGTTTGGTCGTGGTCTTGTCCATCGACACTGCGCTGCCCAGTACGCCGGCACCCACGTAGGCCACGTGCGCGAGGTCCAACATTCCCTGTACGGTGCCGTCCTCGCCCATCGGACCGTGCAACAAGGGGAGTACCACCGTTCGCGCGACGCCGCCTTCTGCCGCGCGGGTCGCATTCGTCATGACTTCGCCCAACGATGACGCACGCCCGGATGCTTCGAGTCGTTCGGGTAACGCGTCGCGACCGCGCGCCAACGCTGCCATGGCGCCCTCCGCCAACATCCATTCACCGCTGCGGGAAATCGCCACCGTGGTCACGTCGTACCGTTCGGGGTCGAGCGCGCGCAACACGTGGGCCGCTGTCACGCAACTCACATCGTGTTCGGCCGATTCGCCACCGAAGATGACGATCACATGGGTGCGCGAACGCGAAGTCACTCGTCTCCACGGTACTTGCCTCGTAGAATCATCGTTCGCATGCGCTTCATGGCAACCGACGTTGCTCATGCCGTCGGTGGTCGTCTCATCGGCAAGAATGCACACCTCTCCGGTGCATCGTTCGATTCGCGCACGTTGACGATGGGCCAACTGTTCGTGCCGATCATCGCCGAACGCGACGGTCACGACTTCATCGGCGACGCGCTCTCACGTGGCGCGGGCGCGTACCTCACGTCGCGCGACCATGACGACGGGCGCAGTGACGACCGTGCCGTGTCGGGCGGTTCCCCGCGCGGAACGGCGATCGCCGTACCCGACACCCTCGAAGCACTGCGTCAACTCGGACGCTTCGCGCGTGACACGCTCGCCGACCGAGTGCAACATCGCGTGGTGGGTATCACCGGATCGGTCGGCAAGACCACCACGAAGGACCTCGCCGCCGCCGCGATCGGCTCGGCACTGCGAGTCGCCGCGAGTTCGCGCTCGTTCAACAACGACCAGGGCGTCCCGATCACCCTGTTGAACGCCCCCGACGACTGTGAAGCGCTCGTGCTCGAAATGGGCATGCGCGGCCACGGCGAGATCACGCGGCTCACCGAGGTGGGAAAGCCACACATCGGGGTGGTAACCGCGGTGGCCGAAGCCCACACCGCACTGCTCGACAACCTCGACGGCATCGCCCGAGCCAAGGGTGAACTAGTGGAAGCACTCCCATCGAACGGTGTGGCGATTCTCAATGCCGACGACGAGCGTGTGCTGGAGATGCAGTCCAGAACGTCAGCACGAATCCTCACCTTCGGTGAATCACCGTCCGCCACCGTTCGAATCACCAAGGTGGATCTCGACCATCGCGCACACGCCACCGTGCACCTCGCAACACCGTGGGGTGAGGTGACGTTCGCGCTCCCGATCGCGGGTCGTCACAGCGCCAGTAATGCCGCCGCTGCGATCGCCGCCGCCGGGGCGTGTGATGTGGATGTCAGAGCCGCCGCCGAAGCGATTGCGGCTGCCCCGATGTCACCGAACCGCATGAACGTGCGCACCACCAAGCGCGGCGTCGTGTTGATCGACGACTGTTACAACGCGAATCCAAAATCCATGGCGGCGGCACTCGACACCCTCGGCTCCGTTCCCGCCAAGCGACGAGTGGCCTTCGTTGGAACCATGGCCGAATTGAAGGATCCGGAAATCGCGCACCGTGCCATCGCTGCATTGGCTCGTCGTCTGGAGGTCGAATTGGTTTCCGTCGACACCAATTTCTACGGTGGGGATGCGCTCACCCTGCAAGCCGCAATCGATCGGGTCTCGGAGTTCGGCGAGGGTGACGCCGTGTTGGTGAAGGGCTCGCGAGTTGCGGGATTGGAGCGTCTGGTTCAGGCCTTCGATTGAGTCGGCGCGACCCCGGTCGAGGGCACACGATCGTCGAGTGCGCGAGTGTTGCACCACCACGCCAACACGAGCGCCCACGCAGCACCCATGAACAACAACCATCTCGTGCCGTATCGATCCACCAACGGACCGAAGATGATGTTGCCGATCGGCACCGTGCCGCCGAACGACATGAACCACAGGGCCATGGTTCGCCCACGCTCGTGCGACGCGAGTCGGCCCTGCATGACCGTGCTCATCGCCGTGGTCGTGAAGAAGTACGACACACCGAGGGCGAATCCCGTGACGAACGCCGGTAGTGCGGAGCGTGACGCGGCGAATCCCGCCATCGCGACCGCATTGGCGACGAACCCCCATCGAATCAGGACTCGCGAGTCGCGTCCAACGAACAGCGTTCCGAGCGCCAAGCCACCGAGGGCGGCACCCAACGCCCACGTGGCGTACAACCACTTGTACAACGCCGTCGAGTCGTCGATGCCGAAGTTCAATTCGGCGACCGCGGGAAACAAGCCGATGTAGGGCAACGAGATGAGCGAATACAACGCCAACGTGAGGATCAGACGACGCACCACCGGTCGGTCGCGCGCCACCCGGAAAGCGAAGGTGAACCGCTGCCAGCCACGAGTCGTGTCCCGCTGATGCGTCGGCACGACCGTCTGCCACAATGCCCACACCACCAACAAGTAGGTGATGGCATTGAAGGAAAAGAAGTGCCATGCCTCCGCCCCGAACGGCGACAACACCGCCACGAGGATCGGACCAATAACTCGTGAGCCGTTGATGAGGGTGGAATTCAACGACATCGCGCCGGGCAGGTCGGCGGGTGGTACCAACGAGGGCAGCAGTGCCGACCACGCGGGCATGTTCAGTGCACCACCGATACCGACGCCAAGTTGGGCGAGGAAGATCGCCCAGATTGGTGCGTCAACCCGAGCCAAAGCGGCCAACACGATGGAGAACGTGAGCATCACCATCTGCATCGATGCCAGCCACTTGCGGCGATCGACCGCATCGGCGATGACCCCCGCCGGAATCGCCAGCAGCAGCAGCGGACCCATCTGCGCGAGGATCAGCAACGCGACGATCGATGCCTTGCCGGTGCGGTTGTAGATGTAGATCGGCAACACCACGTTCTGAATCCACGAACCGATGTTCGAGCCGAACGAAGCGACGAAGATCCGCCTGAACTGGGAATGCGAGAGGGCCGACCTGGCGCTCCCGGGTCGAAGGAGTGGCAGTTCGCCGGTTTCGGTGGCGAGAGGAGAACTATCAGTCATGGGCGAACCGCAACCTTCTAACCTAGGTCGGTGATGACGCAGCGAAACGGTTCGGATGCGACGATTGCGTCACAGGAGCGCGTCACCAACGACTCCTGCTCGACCCGATTCGCGATCTTCACGGAGTGTCCGCAGTGTGGTCACGCACTGCACGCCGAACACGCGCACTACAAATGCGCCGGTTGCGGTTGGCGCGACAGTTGCTGCGACTAGAGCAGCAGGTCTGCGTACATCTGCAGGAACGAGGCGGGTCCGCCGACCAAGAACGTGGTCACGGCGGTCTCCTTCCACTTGGGTAGTTCGCCCTTGATCTTGTCGAGGGGACCCACGAGTGCGACATCCTCCACCATCTCCAATGGAATGAGCGCGGCAGCCTCCTTCTTCTTGCCCTGCAGGTACAACTCCTGCACCTGGTTGGCGATGTGTTCCCAACCCATGCGAGCAAACACCTCGAAGTGGAAGTTCGCACCCTTGGCGCCCATGCCACCGGCATACAACGCGACGAAGGGACGGATCATGTCGGCACACTTCTCGACGTCGTCACCCGGTATCACGAATAGCGAAGCCACCACCTCGAACGACTCACGCTTCTTCGGATCGCCCGATTTGGCGAAACCCTCGTCCATGCATCGGCGGTAGTGCGCATCGTCCTTGGGCGAGTAGAACAACGGCAGCCAGCCCTCGCAGATCTCCGCGGACAGTGCCACGTTCTTCGGACCCTCGGCCGCGAGGTAGATCGGAATCTCCTTGCGGAACGGATGAATGGTGCTCTTCAGGGGTTTGCCGAGATTCGACCCACCCCGCAACGGGAGGTCGTAGAACTCACCATGATGTTCGAGTGGCGCCTCGCGTCGCACGATGTTGCGCACGATGTCGATGTATTCCCGGGTGCGAGCCAACGGCTTGGGGTACGGCTGGCCGTACCAACCCTCGACCACCTGGGGCCCCGAAGCACCAAGGCCGAGGATCATCCGTCCGTTCGACAGGTGGTCGAGCGTCATCGCCGACATCGCCGTTGCGGCGGGAGTGCGGGCACTCATCTGCATGATTCCCGTGCCGAGCTGAATCCGTGTGGTGTGCGACCCCCACCAGGCCAACGGCGACAGTGCGTCGCTCCCGTACGCCTCGGCGGTCCACAACGAATGGAAGCCGAGTTTGTCGGCCTCCTTCACCGCTTCCAACACTCCCGCGGGCGGACCCGAGCCCCAGTATCCGGTGGTGTAGCCGAGTTTCGTCATGCCGTCAGTTTGTCACGCGCAACGTCGAGTCGGCGGATTGGAGCAGATTCGTCGGCGCCGTGGCCATGTGATCTATGCCAGTGCGACGAGTGGGTCGACGAATTGCTTGCCGAGCGCTTCCGCGCTCGGCTGATTGGTGAGCGCTCCACCGACGGTGTTCACGCCGAGGGCGATCGCGTGATCGTGGGTTGCTGCACCGCGCGCACCATGGATGGCGACGTTCAACTGGTAGGGCAACGTGGCGTTGGTGAGTGCGTAGGTGCTGGTGTGAGGAACTGCGCCCGGCATGTTGCCGACGGCGTAGTGCACCACGCCGTGGAGGTCGTACACCGGGTCGGTGTGGGTGGTTTCGCGCATCGTCTCCACGCATCCGCCCTGATCGATTGCGACGTCGACAATCACCGAGCCCTGCTTCATGGACTTGACCATCGCCTCGCTCACCACCACCGGCGCGCGGGCACCGGCAACGAGCACTGCACCGATCACCAAGTCGGCCTCCAGCAGACTGCGCTCGATGGCGCCACGGTTGGATGCGATCGTCACGATGCGTCCGCGGTGGATCTGGTCGACGAAGCGGAGTCGATCGAGATTCTTGTCGAGCAGCAACACCTCGGCTTCCATTCCAGCGGCGATCCACGCTGCATTCCAGCCGACGTTGCCCGCGCCGATCACCACCACCTTCGCGGGTCGAACCCCGGGAGCACCACCCATCAGCACGCCGCGACCACCGTACGGTCGTTGCAGGTAATGGGCACCCGCCTGCGTGGCCAGCCGACCGGCGACCTCACTCATCGGGGCGAGTAAGGGGAGTGATCCGTCGGACAGTTGCACCGTCTCGTAGGCAATCCCCGTGGTGCCAGCCTGCAAGAGCGCGTCGGCGACCTTCGGATACGCCGCGAGATGTAGATAGGTGAACAGCGTGAGGTCGCGCCGTAAGTAGGCGAACTCCTTCTCCGTCGGTTCCTTCACCTTCACGACCATGCTTTGACCCCATGCGTCGGCGGCGGTCGGCACGATGGTGGCACCCGCGGCGATGTACTCGGCATCGCTGATCGAGGCTGCGGCACCTGCCTGGGTTTCGATGAACACCTCCACGCCGGCACGCTCGAACTCGCGTACACCGTCGGGAGTGAGGGCGACGCGACCCTCCAGGGTCTTGGTTTCCTTGGGGACGCCAAGCGTGGAGTGCGCAGCCTTCACGCGACTTGTCTACTACAAGCGCACATCGTGGTAGAAAAACCACATGAAAAAGTTCCGTAACTTCATCGACGGCAAACACGTCGACGCCTCCGACGGCGGCACGTTGGACATCATCAACCCTGCCACCGGAAAGGTCTACGCCACTTCGCCGAATTCGCGTCAGGCCGACATCGACGCGGCAATGAACGTGGCCCAGCGGGCGTTCGATACGTGGAAGGAATCCACACCGTCGGAACGCTCACTCGCGCTCTTTCGCATCGCCGATGCCATCGAGGCGCGCAAGGACGAGTTCATCGCCATGGAGGTGGAGAATTGCGGCAAGCCGGTTGCCATCACCACCTCGGAGGAGATTCCGCCGATGGTCGATCAGATTCGTTTCTTCGCCGGTGCTGCGCGAATGCTCGAGGGCAAGAGCGCAGGTGAATACATGAAGGGCTTCACCTCGATGATTCGCCGTGAGCCGGTGGGAGTGTGCGCGCAGGTTGCACCGTGGAACTATCCGATGATGATGGCGGTATGGAAGTTCGCGCCAGCGCTTGCCGCGGGCAACAGCGTCGTGTTGAAGCCGAGCGACACCACGCCGGCAACCACCGTGCTGCTCGCCGAGATCGCGTCGGAGTTCCTGCCAGCCGGGGTCTTCAACGTGGTGTGCGGCGATCGCGACACGGGTCGCGCGATGGTGTCGCACCACACGCCCGCGATGGTGTCGGTCACCGGTTCGGTGCGCGCGGGCATGGAAGTTGCCGAAGCAGCCTCCAAGTCACTCAAGCGGGTGCACCTCGAACTCGGAGGCAAGGCGCCGGTTATCGTGTTCGACGACGCCGACCTCGAAGCCGCCGCCGCCCAGATTTCGATGACCGGCTATTTCAACGCCGGACAGGACTGCACCGCTGCAACGCGCGTCATCGCCGGACCCAAGGTCTATGGCGACTTCGTCGAGGCACTCGCTGCAGCCGCCAAGAACACCAAGACCGGTCAACCAAAGGATGACGTGTTGTACGGTGCGCTGAACAACGCCAATCAGTTGTCGCGCGTGAGTGGATTCGTGGAACGCGCACCCAAACACGCGCGGGTGGTCGCCGGTGGAAACAAAATCGGCAAGGACGGCTATTTCTTCGAGCCGACCGTCGTCGCCGACCTGAAGCAAACGGACGACATGATTCAGCAGGAGATCTTCGGACCCGTCATCACCGTGCAGAAGTTCAGCGACGAAGCGGAGGCCCTGGCCTGGGCCAACGGAGTCGAGTACGGTCTCGCATCGTCGGTGTGGACCCGCGACTTCGGCAAGGCGATGCGCATGGCCAAATCGCTCGACTTCGGTTGCGTGTGGATCAACACCCACATTCCGGTGGTCGCCGAAATGCCACATGGTGGCTACAAGAAGTCGGGCTACGGCAAGGACCTCTCCGCCTATGCACTCGACGACTACACGCGCATCAAGCACGTGATGGCCAACATCAACATCTGATGACTAGCGTTGCGCAGGTAGGGGGCTGAGAGCACGGTGGTGACAGAACGCGGCTCCGTTGAGTTGGTGGACGTCACCAAGCGCTACGGCGAGGTCACCGCCGTCGACAAGATCAGTCTCGAAGTTCACGCCGGCGAATTCCTCTCCTTGCTCGGTCCGAGTGGCTGCGGAAAGACGACGACCTTGCGGATGCTGGCCGGATTCGAACAACCCGACGCGGGCTTCATCCGCATCT
>SXGS01325236.1_pt1 | contig 11560 bp, 9 predicted proteins | sample 3174681 | NCBI WGS metagenome assembly SXGS01 (sample SAMN11356861, study PRJNA531348) | freshwater metagenome | isolation source: freshwater sample F1-80 | place: China: Fuxian Lake, Yuxi | collected 2017-12-25 | reverse complement strand
GGGATCGAACGAAACCGCTGTCGCTGCGCGAACGCGTACCGAATGGCGCGGCCCTCGACGCTGGCAACGTCCGCCGGCTCGAGCGCGAGCGTGCTGGGGTTCGTGACGACGAGCGAGAGCTGCGCCTGGTTGAGGGCGTCGTCGTACGGCTGACCGTCGGTCGCAGCGTCCTTCACCTGGAGGATGCCGCGCACGGGCTGGTTCTTCACCGCGTCGTTGACGTCTTCGCCCGACACCGCATCGACGACGTCGACGAGGATTTTGATGCTGTCCTCGACCGGCGTGGTCAGTCGGTTCGCGCCGAACTCGCCGGCAGCGAGGCGCACGGCGACTGCTCCCTCGACCCCCGCCGCGAGGCTGATCGGCACCGTCGGAACTTCGCCTCCCGCGGCCGAAAGGACGGCCCAGTTCTGCCCCGCGGGAACCGTGACGCTCGTCTGGACCTGCGTGCGCCGGGGCCGGACGATCACCCGGTCGACGGCCTCGAGGTCGAGATCGATCTGCTTCAGCGCGCGGATGCCTGCGGCGGCGAAGTCGAGGTCCCATGTCCCGGCGTCGTCGCCGACGAGGATGCGTTTGAGCTGCGAGAGGACGCCCTCTTGGAGGTCCTCCTGCGTGATGGACGAGGACTCGCGCGCGGCGATGGTCGCTGCCGCGAGCTGGTCGTCCAGGCTATCTGCCCGGCGGATCGCGTTGAAGCGGATGAGCTGCCGGGCCATGGCCTACCTCGCTCATCGCTTACGCCCGGCGCGCGGCGCGGGCCTCGGCTCGGGTCGTCCGCGCCTGTGGGAGATCGGCCGTCGTGAGATCGCCGCCGCGGACGGAGACGTCGTAAGGCTGCGCGACGTTCGGCTCGGCCGCGCGGGCTCGCTCTTCGGCCTTCTTCTTCTCCGCTGTTTCGAGGCGCTGCGCCTCCTCCTCGGAGCAGACGTCGAAGGCGAGGGGCGAGTCCTCGTCGCCCGGCACCTGGTGCACGGTGCCGAGATAGGCTGCCACCTCGTCGGCGACCTTGTACCAGCCGTGGGCTTCCTCGAAGCGGATGGAGAAGGCGGTGTACCGCCGAATGACGTGACCCCTCTTGGGCTCGTAGGGCTTGAGTCGAACCAGTTTCGCCATGCGCCTTCTCCCTCGCTACGGGGCCTTGGTCGTCTTGAGGACGACGGCCGCGAGCGCGTTGACCTTCGCCTTGAGCTCGTTGAGGAGTGTCTGCTCCGCCGCGCCGTAGGCCGCGCCGGCATCTGCCGCAGCCACCGTGGCCGGCTTGAGCGCGGCGAGATCGTCGGCGATGTCCCGCAGAGCGTCCGCCAGCGCGGGCTTGCCCGCCGATCCACCGGGTTGAAGGTTGGCTCCGCCGCTTCCGAAGTGCTTCGCGATCGCTGCCATGGCCTACGCCCCGACCTTCACGTTGATGGCCTTCACGGCCGCCGTCTCCTCCGCGAACTTCACGTCGAAGCGCAGCGTGGCCACGATGATGAGGACTCCCTCCGAGACGAGCTTGTCGGTCTCGACGCGGATGTTGCGCCAGATGCCGATGTTCACGTTCTTGGGGTCGGTCAGAAGGATGTTCGTCGCGTTGTTCCCCGCCCCGAGGTTCTCGGGGAAGAGCGGCACGTCGACGACCGGAACGCCGGAGTAGGCGACCGGCTCGTCCTGCTCGAGGAACTTGTCGCCGACCACCGTAGCGCGCTCGGCGAGCGAGTCGCGGTAGTCGATCTCGGAGTCGACCGACGTGAAGAAGCGCATCTCGCGCTTGTTCCGCAGGAACGCCGAGGGCATCGACTTCAGCATGTCGCGGAAGATGCCCTTGTTCGTCGACTGGTTCTGCGCGTCGACGATGTTGGACGTCGCCTGCTTGAGCAGGCCGTTGAGCTTCGCCAGAAACGGATCCGGGCTCGCCGTGTCGCCGCGGATGATGACCTCGTCGATGTCGCGCGAGATCGCTTCGGCCATGAGCTGCATGATCGTCTGACGGAGCTGACCGCGCTCGATCGAGTCCTCGAGCACCTCGTTGTTGAGGCGCACCTCGGCCTTGAAGAGCTGCGCGTCGAGCTCGACCTGCGAGAGGTCGGGCTTCGAGCGGTCACCGGTGGGCACCGCGGCTGCCTCTGCGCCCGCGCGAAGGATGCGTCCGGCGAAGCGAATCTTCTCGATCAGCTGCTTCGGGCTCTTCATCGGGACGACGGTGCCCTGCTTGAGGATCACCGACTCGTCGATGAGGATGCGGATGAACTTCTGCGCCTGTGCCGGCTGCAGGAGCCCACCACCCGTGGTGAGGTCCGCGAGAGCGAGGTCCGCCTTCTCGAGGATGGTGCGGTTATCCAACAGTCCTGCTGCGAGTCCCATGAGGTCTCCTTACTCGTCGAAGAACGACACTTCCTTGCGGACCTTGTCGCGGCTGATCGGGCGGTTCATGTCGAGCGGCCAGGAGATGTCCTGGGGCTCCGTTCGGCGGCCACCTTCGACGGGAATGGCGTTCGAGACCCCGCGCGCGTGGCGGATGCGGCCGAGCTCCTCCTCCTGCCGCTTCACGACCCGGGTCAGCTCGCCGATCCCAGACACGAGGTCCGCGAGACCGGGAACCGCCGGCGCCTGCGAAGACGTCGCGTCGCGCTTCTCTACCCCCGACTCCGCAGCACCGGCGGTAGGACCCGCGGGCGCCTCCTTGGCGTCGGTGAGCTCCTTCAGAATGTCTGCGAGCAGCGCGATCGCCTTCTGGAACCGGTTGAGCCGGTCCTTCGCCATACGGGCACCCGCCTTGACGACACCCTTCTTCGCCGCCTTGCGCTTGTCGACGCCAGAGAGGATCTCGGCGATCGCCTCGAGCTCGGTGCCAATGTCCTCGGGCATGGTGGCGTCGTCGCCCTCGTCGGGCTCCGTCGCATCCTTGATGCTGTTCGCGAGCGCCATCAGCCGCTCGAGCGCCTCGGTGAGTGCGCGCAGGAGCGCCTCCTTTACGGGCGCCGCAATGATGAGGTCCTCGGCCTTCTTCCGCTGCTTCTTCTTCCCAGCGGCGTCGTCGTCGGCGTCCTCGGCGGCCTCGTCGTTTGGTGCGCTGCGCGCCTTCTCGGTGTCTTCGGAGTCATCCGCCTCGTCGTCTGCCGGCTTCTTGGCCTTCTCCTCGTCGACCGTCTCGTCGGCCAGGGCGGCCGCTGGCTTCTTCTTCGCCTTCTGGATTGCGCTCGGCGTATCCGGCTTCGTGTCTGCGTTCGCCGTGCTCTCGTCGGCCATTTCCGCGCTCCTTTTCACGACGAGGAACCGTCGCTGGTTGGCCGCGCGATCCACGAGCGAGACCTCCTCCACGACGATGTCGCGCAGGCGATGCACGCCTTCCGCTTCATCTCCGCTGCTGGCTGCCTTTGCACTCGCTTCGTTCATCGCGACCCTGAAACGCAAAAGCCCCAGCGAGACCGTGTCGGTCGCGCCAGGGCTTGATGTCCTCAACAACCCTTGGGTGCTATCTGCACCCTATATGGCCAAGTCTATGGAACTTCCATATCAGTGTCAAGCATCGTCCAGCTCAGGCAGCGGCGCTGCGCAGGTTATGCCGAGCTCGGCATAACCTGCGAAATCCGGAGTCCGACGTAATGCCGAGTAGCGCCTTCAAGCATCCAGAATCGTTCAGGGCTGCCGAGGATCACTCGGCATAAAAGCAGGTACACCCATGCCTCCACTCGACCACGGAGGCAGGGATGAAGAGACGACCGACCGACACATTTCAGGGCTCCCAAAACCGCAGGGGCGCGCCGCCGCCCGACTGGCAGCAGGCGACAGATTCATTCCTCGAATTCCGTCGCGTGCATCGCGGCGTCTCGGACTCGACGCTGGATCACTACCGCGCGCTCCTGCGCCGGTTCGCGGAGCATGTCTCGCCCGCAGGGACGACGGTGCGGCCCGACGAGATCGAGGCGCGCCACATCGACGCCTTTCTCCTTCGTGGGCGCTCGCTCGGCCGCGACTGGGCCAGACATGCGTCGAGCACGCTGCGCGTCTTCCTCCGGTATCTGGCCCTGCTCGGCCATGTACCCGCAAGCCTGGCGTCGCAGGTGTCGCGCCCACGGATGTATCGGCTCGCCTGCCTACCGCGCGCGTTGGAGGAGAGCGACCTTCGCCGAATGCTGCGCTCGGTGCGGCGTCGAGATCCAGGCGGCCGGCGCGAGTACGCGATCCTGATGGTTTTCGCCACATACGGCCTGCGCGTCAGCGACGTCGCCGCCCTGTGCCTCGATGACATCCGCTGGCGCGAGGGCTCGATCGCGATCCAGGTCGAGAAGACCGGACGCCCTCTCGTTCTGCCGCTGACCGATCCGATCGGCGACGCGCTCACCGACTACCTCCAGCGCGCCCGGCCACATTGCGACCGCCGCGAAGTGTTCCTCTCGTTGGAGAAGCCATTCCTTCCATTGACGAAGGGCCAGATCTCCAGACTCGTTCGCGAGGCGATGGACCATGCCGGCGTGAAGCTCCGCCGAGTAGCCTCGCACGCCTTCCGGCACGGCTTCGCCACGCGTCTGGTCCGTAACGGCGTCGCCCTCGATACCGTCGCGGACTGCCTGGGGCACGCCAGCAGCGCCACGACCTTCATCTACACGAAGCTGGCTGTCGAGGACCTGCGTTCGGTCAGCCTTGATCCGCGGGAGGTGATCCCATGAGCTCGCGCTTCGACGACGCCGCCGAGGCGGAGCTTCGGGAGGAGTTCATCCAAGGCCGCAACATCCACAACGTCTACGGGCTTCGCTCCAACATCCGCCGGTCCTGCCTCGCCTTCCGGGAGGAGTTTCCGGGAGATTCGATCCTCAATCATACGCACACGATAAAGTGGGTCCGGCCCTGGAATGCCCGGCTCGGTGAGTGTGTCGTGACCACGCGCATCAGCCGGCTCTGGAGTCTTTACGAGTGGTGGGCGTGGCTCTTCGACCAGCGCGTCCTCGACGACAATGTCCTCGAGTTTGTCGCCTGCGAGAAGCTCGCGATTGACGCGGTCCCGTCCCTCACGCTGCACTGCAACCTCCAGCGCCATTCCGCCGAGTACGTCGGCGGGCTCGCACGCGTCTCCGCCCGCAGCCGTGACAGCTACGCCGTGTGGCTCAAGCGGTTCAACGTCTTCCTCAACCGGTTGCCCGCGCCGCCGGTCTTCGAGGCGGGCAGCAAGCTCCATCTCGGCGAAGACGTGCTCGCCGCCTGGTTCCGTTATCTCTGCGGGCGCTACGAGCGAATCACCGTGCTCCAGTCAGCCAACGTCCTAAATGGGTTTCTTGAGGCGCTGGTTCGGAAGGGCGTGCTCGCCGAAAACGTGCTCGAGCGGCTGCGGGGAGAATTCCCGGTTGGCAAACGGCTCGGCGTTGCCTACGCGCTCGCGGCCGACGACCGGGCGGCGGCCCTGCGCGCGCTCGCGCGGCAGCCCACGTTCCAGAGCAGATTCGCCGAGCACCTGACCAGCTTCCTCGCGCTCAAGCGCGCTGTCGGCTGCTGCTACCCGCACGCCACCACGGTGCTGCGCGACTTCGATCGCTTCATCATCGCCCAGAGCGAGCAGGGGCCGATCACCGCGGCTCTGCTCGCGGGGTGGCGCGCCTCGCGCCCAAAGCTGAGCGCTGCCAGCCATCGGCTCCGCTGGAGCGTGATGCACCAGTTCTGTCTCTACCTGCGCCGGTACGTCGCCGACACGCACGTGCCCGATCCCCTCTTCGGGCGCATCCCGATCCCGCGTCTCAAGGCCAACATCGTTGCGCCGCCTGAAATGCGCAGGCTGCTGGACGGCGTGGCTGTCGTCGCAGCGGGCTCCCGTTGGTCGCTGCGGCCACACACCTATCGGACGCTCTTCGTCCTGCTCTACACGACCGGCCTGCGCATCAGCGAGGCGCGACGTCTCCAAGTCGGCGACGTCGACCTGCGGCGGCGCGTGCTCACGGTTCGCGAGACCAAGTTCTACAAGTCTCGCTTCGTTCCGTTCTCCGATGGGCTGCTCCCGATCTTGCGGGACTACCATCGTCGCCGCTTGCAGCTCGTCGGCAAGCCGACACCTGAGGCTCCCTTCTTTGTCACGCAGTACGGCGGCCACTACCAGAAGACTGCCGTCGGCACCGTTTGGCAGCGGCTGGTGCGGCACACGAAGCTCGGTGGCGGTCGGGGCCAGGGGCCGCGCATCCACGACCTGCGTCACAGCTTCGCCACTTTGCGTCTCGCCGCCTGGTACCGGGAAGACGCTGACGTCGCAGCGAAGCTGCCGCTGCTGTCGACGTATCTCGGCCACACGACCATTGCCGCCACGCAGCGCTACCTCACCATCCTTCCGGAGACGCTGCTTGCTGCGAGCGAGCGGTTCCGGATTTACGGCGGTCCGCTCGTCGCGGCCGCGGGAGAAAGCCATGCACTCGCCTGAGACCCTGGGTCGCCAGATCACATTCTTCTTCACCGACTACCTGCTCGGCCAGCGCGGCGCGAGCCCGCACACGGTCCACAGCTATCGCGACACGTTCAAGCTCCTGCTCGGTTTCGCGGCGCGCCGCGCCGGCAAGAAGGTCGCTGACCTCGCGCTGGTGGACCTCGACGCGCCGGCGGTGCTCGCGTTCCTGGAGCACCTCGAGGGCGAGCGGGAGTGCAGCATCGCCACGCGCAACGTCCGGCTCGCGGCCATCCGCACGTTCTTCCGCATCGTCGCGGCCAACGTCCCGACCGCGTTCGAGCAGTGCCAGCGCATCATCGTCATCCCGATGAAGATCGCGCCGCGCCGGCCCATCGATTACCTCGAGCGCGATGAGATGGAGGCGGTGCTCGCCGCCATCGACCGATCGAAAGCCGGTGGCCTGCGCGACTACGCCCTGTTCGCGCTGATCTACAACTGCGGCAACCGCGTGCAAGAGACCTTGGACCTCAACGCGTGCGACCTGCACCTGTCGAAGCCCCTCTTCGTGCGCCTGCGCGGCAAGGGCAACAAGGAGCGCGTGAGCCCCCTCTGGCCCGAGACCGCCGCCGTGCTTCGTGATCTGCTGGCCCGGCGAGGACTCGAGCCCACGAGCGTCGCGCCCGTCTTCGTCAACCAGCGCGGAGAGCGTCTTGGCCGTGACGGTGTCGCCTACCTCCTCCGCAAGCACGTCGACAAGGCGGGAGCGCGCACCTCCTCGCTCAGCCGAAAGCGCGTCCACCCTCACTCACTCCGACACACAACGGCGGTGCACATGCGCCGCGCGGGCGACGAGCCCAACGCCATCGCCGCTCTGCTCGGGCATTCGCAGATCACGACGACCGAGCGCTTCTACGGTCACGTGGACCTCGAGGAGAAGCGCAAGGCCATCGAGGCCAACCCGCCACCAATCGGAAAGACACGTGGGCGATGGAAACGGCCCGAAGTTCTCGCGTTCCTCGAAAGCCTATGAAGTCACGGGACCAGCTGATCACGAAGCCATTTCTTGAACTGCTGGTTTCCGGATGCCTCTCGAAGCGACTTGCGAAGGGCACCGAGCTCGAAATCGATCGAATACACGACGAAGTCGTCTGTGACTGGCATTACCGACTTCCAAGGGACGGACCGAAGCGAAGTGGCGACACGGTCGAGGAGACCGCGCCCAACGGACCACTTGTTCTTCATCGCAATTTCTTGGTTGGCCTTGTCGCAAAGCAGCAGCAACTTCTTGTCGCTCAAAGACAAAGGACCACGATCATAGTGTTTGTACTCTGCTGGGTTCCAGAGCAACCATTTGGCGTCTTGTGGTTTCGATGAAAGCCACTCGTCGCGCTCCCGGGCGAGTCCGACGCCAATGGCAGGAGGCAGCATGTCATTCCCCTCGCCGTCGTAAGCCAGGACGAGCGAGTACGCGGGTTCCTTCAACCCGAGCGCGGCGACAGATTTCGGAATCTGCGCAACGAGCTGTGCCTCGAGGACAGCAACTACCTCCTTGAGCGTCTGTCCCTTGATTGGTCGCTGGAAGATCGTGTGCAGTCGGGATTCGTGAGGGTCCCACTCGGTGATCTTTGCCACCCGCCCGAGGTCGTCCCAATGGACCTCGAACCAGTCAGACCATGTCTGACGTTCGGGACGAGGATCATCCGGTTGAAGAACATCCCGTTCGATTCGAACGATCTTGTCGTCGTCGTAGAGATAGCGTTCAGCGGAACCCCCGTGACTGCCGCGCATCGTGAGCGAAACGATTCGTTCCCCGGAGAATGTCGCACGATGAACAGCGATGGGATCCTTGTCCGGCGAATAGTCGAAGCGGACCCATTCGACCTTCTCTGCCGAGTACTCGTAGAAGGTTTCGTAGAACCATCGCTTGTCCCCTCGCACGATGCCAGCGTAGCTCCTCTCGACAACGGCTCGATCCTTGGCATCGACGCCGTACGCGACGTAGCCCTCCTTGATCGTCTTTGGTTCTGCGGGAAGACGTTTGCCACGCGAAAACTTGTGGCGCTCAAAATAGAACGGCTCAAGCTGTCGGTCGCTCGAAGTGAGCCATTCCCACCGCTCGACCTCTGCCTCGGCGGACTTCTTGCGCCGGGTATAGTCATTCTTTGCTCGCTTGAGCCAGCTCAGTAGTTCGTCCTTCATGGGGCCCCTCTCCGGCCCATGTGGTTACAATGCGCTCGCCAGCTGGCGCAACCACTACTTATGCCGAGTGATCTGCGGGGGTCTTGAGTGCTACCAGGTGCTTGGAGGCGCCCCTCGGCATTACGTCGGACTCCGGATTTCGAAGCGCGCTCCCGCCGATGCTGAACCCCGTCAGCTCGCCGGCTTTGATCTGCTGCCAGAGCTCCTCGTCGACGACGCGCACGGCGAGGAGCCAGGTGCCCCGCTTGATGAGCGTGCCATCGACCTCGAACTCGGCGGGCGCGAGGTACGACTCGAGGATCTTCACCTGCTCGCCGAGGATCTCTCGGTGCATGAGGCCGAGGTTCCGGTACTCCTCCATGAAGTGGTGCGCGGCGTCGCGCACCTCGGCCGCGGAGTAGACGTCCTGCTGGGCGTCAACGCGTTCGGGCTCGAGGACGATGCCGAGCACGTAGCGCTCCTCGCCGGTCTTGAGGAGCGGGATGCGCTTCTGAAGCGCCGACGCGACGAGCGTGTCGCCATCGACAGGGCGATCGTCGAGCCATTCGATCTCGTCGTGCTTCTGCACCTTGAAGGAGGCGACGAAGAGGCGGCTTCGTTTCTGCCACTTGCCGGCGCCACGTCCCTCGGGGATTCGCATGCGGAACGGACGCCCGATGGATGCGAGCGCCTTCCGCGCGTCCGCGGAATCGGTGTACGCGATCACGAACTGTCCCTTGAGTTTCGAGACGGCGCCGGCGATCTCCTCTGGCGGAATGCCGTCGTCCATCTCCCACTCGCCGGCGTAGGGCGGGTCGATGAAGAAGAGCGTGTCCGGCGAGTCGCAGTCGGCGAGTGTCTTCCTCCAATCCTGGGTTACGAGGCGCGCGCCATCGAGTCGCTTGTGAAATTGCCAGAGGTCGTCGAGGTCGTAGGTGTGCCCGTCGTGGATCGTGGCGAAGCCGCTCATGTTCGGCTTCGCGCCCCAGCTGCAGAACCGGCCATAGACATGCCTCCAGAAGCGCTCGGCGTCCGAGCTGGGCTCCGTGGCTTTCGCCCGCTCGAAGCCGGTCCGCGAGACTCGCCATGAGAAGCGCTTCAGCGCCGCGAAGGAGCGGGCGTCCATCTTCTGAATGTATTTGAGCGCGAAGACCACCTCGGGATCGGCATCGGCGAGGACCTCCTCGGACGCCGCGGGCTTCGAGAAGAAGACGGCTGCGGCCCCGCAGAACGGCTCGGCGTAGCGCTTGTGCTCGGGGAGTCGCTCGACGAGCCGCCGCGCGTACTTTGCCGAGCCACCCCACTGCTGGAACGGGATCATCCGTGCCTTCTCTACGTCACCGGCCGCAAACACGCTGTCGGAAGGGTCATCCATCTGCGCGCGCGGCCACTGGGCCTTCGCCAACTCGCGGAGCGGATCGCTCGCGCGGATGAGGGCGCTCGCGATCGAAGGCGCTGCCTCGGCGAGCGCGGGCGCGAGGCTCGTGCCGAGCTCGACAAGGTCGCGGGCGACGTTGGACCTGCCGGCATCGCCGGAGGGTTCGAGCCGCTCGAGCTCCATCGCCAACGACACCACCTCGCCGGGCGCCTCCGGGGTGTCCGCCAGGGCGCGTGCCAGGACCCGAGCGCGATCGATGTCGTCGCCGAGGCTGTCGTGCACATCGAGGACGCTTTCGACCTCTTCGAGGGTCCACACTTCGTCGCCGCTCCCGAGCGACTTCTCGGTGATCGCGTAGTTCGCGATGAGGAGCTGGGGCAGGGTCTTCGGGCCACCGACCCCGCGCATCGCGCGGATGGTCCGAGGCGGGCGGATCTTCCGTACGTGGAAGCCCTTGGTCTCGAGTTGACCGCGCGTCCCGTACGTAACCAGGAACCGGCCCTTGATGCTGTCGAGCACCTTACGAAACTCGACCTCGTCGAAGGTGTCCTCGCCGACCTCGACGTTGTGACCCGGGTACGGCGGGTCGAGGAAGAAGAAGGTGTCCTTGCCGTCGAACTCCTTCACGAGGTCGGCGTAGTGGGCGTGCCGGACCGTCGCCGCTCGGACGCGGTCGCGATACTGCTCGATGCGCTCGATGGTGCGTGCCTCGACGCCGTCGGCGTTCGGGTTGAAGCTTTTGCCGCGCATCTTCCCGTACGAGAAGTGGGAGAGGTAGAGGAAGCGGTACAGCTTCTCGACCTTGCTCCGCGGTCGCGCGTCGATGAGCTGCTTGAAGGTTCGCTCGCGACCGATCCAGTTCTTCTTGCGTAGCGTCTCGAGCTCGTCATCGGTGAGCGTCTTGATCGCCTTGAACGCGGCCGCGATCTCCGGATCGGCGTCGCCGAGGACTTCTCCCTCTGCGGGCTCCTTCTCGAAGAACACCGCCGCGCTTCCGGCGAACGGCTCGACGTACATCTTGTGCGGCGGGATCAGCTTCACGAGGCGGGCGGCGAGCCGCTTCTTCCCGGCCGGAGAGCCCCAGACGGTCTTCTGCACGTCCGCCGCGATCGCGATGTTCGGTAGCTCCATCTGTCCGTCCTCTCCGTCCTTTGTCGTCCGCGAGTTGGCCGGGACGACCCTCGCTTGGCCCTGCGGGTCGGCATCCCCGTGCACGAGCGCCACGAACGCGCGCGCCTTCTTGAGCGCGGCGTCTACCGCCGGCGCAGGGGCGCGCGCCTTCTCGACGAAGGCCTGTGCTCGGCCGAGCGTCGCGGCGAGGACGTCCGCGCGCTTCGTGATCGGATCCCGACGCCTGTTCACCTCATGCCTCCTCGGCGCGCAGCCCCTTCGGGTCGTCACCCCAGGCAGGGGCGTCCTCGGCCTTCCTCACGCCGTCCCGGAACTCCCGGGTGTTCATGTCGAACGGCCAGGCGACGCCGTCGCCCTTGTCGACTGCGGACTTGGCCGGCACCGGGGTGGTCCCGCCGCGGAGTGCCGCCAGCTCTTTGCCGATCCGTGAGAGTGCCTTGTTGAGATCTTCGGCGTTCTCCGCGACCGCGGAGCTGCCGAGCGCTGGCTCGGCGGCTACGGGCGAGATCTCCTTCTCGGTCTCGTCCGCC
>SXGS01707337.1_pt1 | contig 11562 bp, 8 predicted proteins | sample 3174681 | NCBI WGS metagenome assembly SXGS01 (sample SAMN11356861, study PRJNA531348) | freshwater metagenome | isolation source: freshwater sample F1-80 | place: China: Fuxian Lake, Yuxi | collected 2017-12-25 | reverse complement strand
CCTTCGACTGCACCACCTTGCCGTTCACGACCAGTTCGAGCTTCCGCACGTCGCCGGGCGGGGCGGTCGCGCCGGGCGCGGTGCCCAGCGCCACGTCCTTCGCGAACGCCACCTTCGCCGTCACCTTCACCCTGCCGGCCGCGTCCAGCTTCACGTCGCCATAGCCCGGCGCGGTGTCGTTGACCTTGAACTCCAGCGCGTGCGCGTAGCCGTCGGACACATACGAGCGACCCAGTTGGATGCCCTTGCACCACGCGGCGTAGTCGACCATGTCCGTCTTCTTGCCGAGTTGCACGTACACACGACCCTGCCCGACGCGGCTGCCGCTGATGCACGGGAAGTCGGTCTCGCCGCTGGCCTTCAGCGGGAAGCCGCAGTTCATGATGTGGTACCAGCAGTTCCACTCCGGCACGCGGGCCGTGTCCATCGCGCTGATGAAGTCGCACACGCCCATCGCGGTGGTCACGCAGATTTCCTGCGCCCCGATGCCGTTCATCTCCGGCACGTTCAGGTTCGGCAGTGCGTTCGCGGTGCGCTCGATACTCTTGAGCAACTCCGCGGCGCTGATGTCGCCGTCGTTGTTCGCGTCGATCTTGACGAACTGTTCCGGCAGCGGCAGTTTGCCCTTCAGCGCCTCAGCCGCGCTGATGAGGCCGTCGTTGTTGGTGTCGAGAATCTCCAGCAGGCGCTTCGCGCACTCCTTCGGGTTCACGCCCAGGCCGTTCGCGGAGTGTGCGTAGCCGGTTACCGCGCCTTGGTCCTTCGCCCACTTCATCAGCGGGGTCGTCCACGTCGGCCAACCCTTCGTTTTCGTGCCGTCGGAGCCGGGGTAGGTCTGGTCGCGCAGGTTGAGCAGACAGACGTGGCCCATCGCCTGTGAGCCGAACCCGCTCACCTCCACGTCGTACTTGAGGATGGTGAACGCTTCGCTCCGCACCCACGGCTTGGCCTCGAAGAACTTGCGCTGGTAGTCGTAGCACGGCCCCCACGTCAGGCAGCAACCGACGTTCAGCCCCTCGCCCTTCACATGGAGGAACATGTCTTCGGGCAGCACACCCTCGGTCGGGTTCGTGTAGTGCGCGCACCCGGCGGCGTGGATGTGGTGGTCGCCGCTGAAGAACCCGTAGTCGGCCGGGTTGACCCAGCGCTGGAGCTTCACGTTGAGCCGGCTGGCATTGCTCGCGTCCGGGTCGAGCACGATCAGTTGCTGCGTCTTCAGTGCGTACTCCGGGCCGCGGCCGTACTGCACCGTGAACTTGCCCGGCGGGAGCAGGATCGTACCGCCGTCGTGCCGGTAGATCTGCCGCTGGAAGAAGAAGTCGGGGGCGAGGCGCTTGGCCTGCGGCGGGTACACGTGGCCCTGCGCGTCGGTGATGAGGAACCGGCCGGTCGTCGGCTTGCCGTCGAAGTCCGTGACCCTCAACTTCACCGCGACCGCCGGCTTCACTTCGAACAGCACCGGCGATTCGCCGCGGAAGCCGAGGTCTTGGTTCCCTTGCCCGATGTCGAAGCCGATGGTAGCTTCGCGCTTGCCGCTCTCGCTCGAATAGATCAGCGCGATGGCGTACTCGACCTTCAACCCGCTGAGGGTGTCGGTCATGGGCGGTTGCGTGAACACTTCGAGCGAGAGGAACCGCTCCACAACCTTCGGGTCGGACTTGGGGTCGCGGAACTGCCCGCCGGCCCCGGTGTACACCGGCCCGGCCTGGTTGCTCATGATCTTGAGCTGCTTCTTCACGGTGCTCTCGTTCATCACCTTCACCACAACCGGCGTCCACCCGGCCTGCTGAATGGTGGTGCTCGCCGGCCCGGTGGCGACCTTCAGCCGGGCCTCCGGGTTGATGGTGATGGCGAACAGGACGTGCTTATCGAGCAGCTCCTGAACCTTCTTCGCGTCCTTGTCCGCGATGGCTTTCTCGAGCGCCTTCGTCGCGGCTTCGGGAAGCGGTGCGCCGAGCATGTCGAGCGCCTTGAGCAACCGGCCGGCGTTGGCCGCGAGCGGTTGGCCCTCGACATCGACAACGGGCACGTCGGCGGCACGCGCGCCGCCGGCAATCGCAGCGAGCGCGAACAGTGAGAGGAAGAGGCGGGTCATGGCGGCAGGCTCCTGTGAGAAGGGAGGCACCGCACTTGTACCCGCGGCGAGCGGGGGGCGTAAGCCCCCTGTTCGATTTTCTAATTGTCTGAGGTTGGTTTAGCGTCGTCGCCAAAGGCGACAGGGACTCGCCCTATTCGCCCTGAATCTGGCGCACGGCTTGGTGGGCGGCGGTACGGACGGGCGCGGGGCCGTAGGAAATGGCGTCGTGCAGATCGGGGATCGCCACGGCCGCAGCCGCGCCGATGCGCCCGAGCGCTTGCGCCGCGAACACGCGACAGTTCACGTCGGGCGACGAGGTCGTGCCGTCGGCCATCTGCGGCGGGGTCGTGGTAGCGCTGTCGGGCGGGGCGATGACGGTCGGCGTGTACGAGAGCGGTGCGGGCGTGCTGAGCAGCGCGGCCTCCGGGCCGCGCACGATGCGGGCGAGGAACGGTACCGCGGTCCGGGCCGCGGCCCCCATCCACCCGATGGCGAGGGCCGACTCGCCGCGCACGAACGGGTCGGCGTGTTGTAGGTGTGCGATCAGCGTGGCGAGCGCGGGCGAGCCGATCTGCGACAGCGCCTTCGACGCCAGCCGACACAGGACGATGTTCGTGCCGCGCATCGCTTCGGCCAGCGCGGGCACGGCATCGGCACCGTCGGTGCCCAGGCAGCCGAGGGATTGCGCGGCCCCGGACGCGGTCCGCGGGTCGGCGTCTTTGAGCGCGGCGCACAGGTCGGCGCGCGCTTCGCGCGCGAGCGGGCCGAGCTTGCCCAGCGCCCACACCGCGTTGCGGCGCACGTACTTGTCTTCGTGGGTCAGCATCGCGATGAGCGCGGGCAGGGCGTCCGGTCCCATGAGGCCGATGGCGTGGGCCGCGGACTCGCGCACCTTGCCGTCGTCGTCGTGCAGGGCCGCAACCAGCGCCGGCATCGCCTCGCGCGCGAGCCACCCGAGCCGGCCCAGGTCCTTCGCCGCGCGAAGCCGGTCGGCCTGGCTCTGGCTCCGCAGGGCGCGCACGAGCGAGGGTAATGGGTCGTCAGCGGTGGTCATGCTCGGTTGTCGCACGCTCTCACGTCGCTCGCCGGGGCCGGGAAGTACGGGGCATCTGGACAACCCTAGTTCACCCCACCCGCCCCGCAACCGGCGCGCGAGCTTTTCCCCCGCGCGAACCGGCCCGAATTGAGAGCCGGCCGGAAATGTGCCGCCCTCACTTCACCCGCAGCAGCGCGTCCCACGACTTCGCGGTGAGTACGGCCAGCGACATCCGCTTGCGGCGGACAAGGTCTTTGATCGCGTTGACCCTATTCTTCTACTTCTCGGCCGGCGTTCTCAGGAAGCGCTCGCCCTGTTCGAGAATCATCGTGCGCGCGTATTTAACCGCGCCTTCGTTCATGATGAACTTGTCGCCCTCGAGCATTTCCATGGCACACACCTTGTTAAAGATGGCCTGTGCGACGTCTTCATCGACGTGCATCGACGACAAAATCCGCGCGGAGGTCAGGATCACGCCGGCGTCGGCCTTCGACTCGCGCTCGGCCCAAACACGCGGCACTGGATACACTCAGTGATTCCACTAGCCCTTGGGCTTGACGAGGTCCGCCAACCGGTAGATCCGGATCGACGATTCAGTTACTCCCGTTGTCGGCCCTGAACGAACCACCAAATATCGTCCATCGGGAGTGATACCGCGAACTTGGGTGTTCCACGAGTGCGGGGAACCGGGCGGGTGCAGATCGTGCCGGACAACTTTTCCGGTGTCCGCATCGATGGCGACCGGTGCTGGTGTATGGCCACAACCGGTCACCACCATGGTCCCATCCGGCGTCCACGCGATCGGGTCTGAGTGAATCCGTTGAATCGGCTCGCAAACCAACTTACCCGTTCGGGCATCCCGGATTTGAACCGTGGGATCGTGGATGTCGCTCGTTGCAATGCGGCGACCGTCCGGTGAAAACGCGGTGCGGGTGAACGTATCCTCGGGCAGTATTCTCTGCGACCCTGCGGCCCCCAACTGCTTACCGGATGCGGTGTCCCACACCGCAAACTGGCCTATGTTGGTTCCGCCGGCGAATCGCGTTCCGTCTGGGGAAAACGCTCCACCCGCAAACCTTCCAGAGGACACATTATAATGAACGCCCTCCGGTTTAGTGCCCACGAACTCTGTGACAAGTTTACCTGTCTCCAACTCCACAAGAACAAGCCCCGTGTCCAACCGTAAGGCGATCAGTTTTGCATCTGGAGAGAAACAGACCGCCATCTGCACCTCCTTGGCTCGCGGCAGGTCGAGTTCTCTCGTCATTTTGCCGCTATCCAGATTCCAGAACTGCACCCTTGCTTCGGCCGGGTCGGAGTTGGTGCGCATTGTGAAGTACCCTGGTCCGGCGAGGATCAGTTGTTTGCTGTCCGGAGAGAACGCGGCGATGCGGGAGTGGTTGCCGAGGGGCAACGGAACGCGCAGCACCTCCTTTCCCGCGGGAACGGTCAACACGCGAATCTCGTCCTTGTAACCGACAGTCATTCGCTTCGAGTCGTGAGAAAACGCGCACAGTGCGGAGGAGTCCCACGGTAGAGGGATGACGCGCCCCGTGTCGGGGACATCCTCATCGATCTGCTCCGGCAGTACCGGTTCCGCGTCGGCGGGCTTTTTCGCACACGCCCCGCAACGAGGCATAGCCAAACGAACAGGCACGCTCGGAGTTTCATGACCGACTTCCCGATGAGGAGGTACCGGCGCGAACGCCGTGTACCAAGACGAAACTCGGCACACGAGCGTTTGCGCCCTCATCGTATCACAGCCGTGGGGCCAGCTGGAACGACTGCTCGACAGCGTTCGTGCCCTTCAGTTCTGCTAATACGCGGCAGGGGCGAGCGAACAACAGAGCGCGACGGCGGCGCGTGGGGTCTTTCGTCACAGCCTACAGAACTTTTTCTCCTCCCCAAAGCGAGAAACCTTCGGGCCGCTGTCCGGTATAATCGGCAACAGGGTTCGTACCCACACCCAGAGGGATTTGGCCCCATGACCCGTTATCTGCCCTCGAAACGGTCTTCCCGCAACGTGATGGTGGCGATGGTGCTGGGCACCGCGCTGGCGGCTTCGCCGGCGAAGGCGTCCGCCAGCACCAGCGCGGCGGAACCGACGTCGAAGGCCGTCACGGACATCAGCAGGTACTGCCAGACGTGCTGGCGCAACGCGAGACTGCCGGCCGACCGGTGGCAGGACTGCACGCAAGCCGTCTTCGTCCGGTTGCTCGAGCGCGTCGAGCAGGACAAGTGGGGTACGGTGCTGGTGGACAGCGAGACGGTCGAACGGCGCGAGTTCCTCCGGGCCATCGACGCGGTGAAGAAGCGCACGCAGCGCGCCCGCAAGTTCGCGACCCTGTCGCCCGAACTGCCGGACCGTCAGCCCGTGAACAACACCGCGCGCGACGACCGCGACGCCGTGGCGAAGGCCGCGGCCGAGAACCTCAGCCCGCGCCAGCGGCGCATCCTGGAACTGACCGCCGACGGGTGGCCGGTGCCCGAAATCGCGACCGAACTGGGCACGACCGTCGAGCGCGTCAGCGACGAGAAGTACAAGGCGATCAAGAAGCTGCAGCACGCCTTCGGGGTGTAGTCAATCGAGAGCGGCGCGCAACTCGCGCACCAGCCCGCACACGTCCGCGAGCGCCCGCGCCCGGTCGCTCGCGGCGGCCTCCAGCTTCTTCACCACGGCGCTCCCAACGATCACGCCGTCGGCGATGTCCTTCAACTCGCGCACCTGCTCCGGCTTGCTCACACCGAACCCCACGCACAGCGGCAGATCGGTCATCGTTCGCAGCCGCGCGAGCTGCTCGCGCAGCGCCGCCGGCAGCGCCTCCCGCGCCCCGGTGATGCCGACCACGCTTACCACATACACGAACCCGCCGCACGCCTTGACCACCTTCTCCGCCCGCTCGGGCGAAGTGGTCGGGGTGACGAGTAGCACGAGCTTGAAGTCGCGGTCGCGCGCGAGCTGCGCCAGCTCCTCGGCCTCCTCGACGGGCAGATCCGGCACCACGGCCCCACTCACACCGGCGGCGAGCGCCGCGTCCATGAACGCCACCGGCCCCATGCGGTACATCAGCGAGTACGACGCCATCGCCACCAGCGGCGCGGTCGACCGCGCCTCGCGCAGCGTCGCGAACACCTCCGCGACCTTCAAGTGCTTCGCCAGCGCGCGGGTGTACGACGCCTGAATGACGGGACCGTCCGCGATGGGGTCGGAGAACGGGAACCCGATCTCGAACAGGTCCGCGCCGGCGTCGGCCGCGGCGGGTAGCAGTTCGCGCGTGAACGCGAGGTCCGGGTCGCCGGCAGTAACGAACGGCATGAACGCCGCGCGCTTGGCCGCGCGGAGCCGGGTGAAGAGTGCGTCGATCGGATTCATGCGGTCACTGATACTTGATGCACACCACACCGGCCACCACGAGCAGCGCGCCCAGCACGCGGATCGGGGTGACCGGCTGCTGCTGGAGGCCGAGGAGCGCAAAGTGATCGAGCACCAGCGAGCACACCAACTGCCCGCCGACGACCAGCGCGATGAACAGGGCCGCGCCGAGTTCGCGCGTGAGGGCCGCCCCCGCGAGCACGATCAGCGCGCCCAGCGGCCCGCCGATCCAGTTCCACCACGGGGCCGCGCGGAGCGCGTCGGCGCTGGGCACCGGCGGGCGCAGGATCAGCATGGCGACGGTCGCGGTGAGGACCGTGCCGCAAATGGAGAAGGCCGCCGCGAACAGCGGGTTGTCGCCGAGCGACTTGCGGAAGTTGCCGTTGGCCGACGCCTGGAGCGCGATACACGCCCCGGCCCCGACCGCCAGCAGCGCGAAAATGGAAGTGTGCATGAGGGACGTTGTAGGAACCGCCGGAGTGACGGTGGCTCGCCCACGGCGCGCACACGAGTGCGCCCGCGCGACACGTCGCGCGGGCGCACTCGTTTGCTCAGGCCCGACTCAGCAAACCTGGGTCGCGTTCGGGTCGGTCGGCTCCACGTTGATGCGCTTGCCGGCCTGGTCGAAGTACACCTTGCCGTCGACCAGCGCGAAGATGCTGCTGTCCTTCGCCAGCCGCACGAACCGGCCGGGCGAGAACTTGGTCCCGCACTGGGTCACGATGATGCTTCCGACGGTCACGGCCTGACCGCCGTACGCCTTCAGCCCGCGGCGCTTCGCCAGCGAGTCGCGACCGTTGCGAACCGACCCCTGCCCCTTTTTGTGTGCCATGACGCGGCCTCCCTCATTTTCGGTATTCGCGAAGAGTGAGTATTGTAGCGGGCACGCCGGAAGGGGCAAGCGCCGCGCGCCACGAACCTGTCCGCCGGCTCTCGTGTCACTCGCACGGCACACACGGAGGCACGAATGGGCAACAAGAAGAGCAGGGCCGCGGAGGTCGCCCGCGAAACGGTCGAGTGCGTCGCGGCCGGGCGCTATCGGAACGCGGCCGGTGAGAAGGTCGCGATCCGGCACCTCGTCGAGGCCGCGTGCAACGGCACCGTGAGTTACCCGCCGGGCGCACCGCTCCCGAACGTCGTCCCGTCCGACCGCGCGACCGCGTTCGAGGTCGTAAACGACACCACACTGAGCGCCGCTCGGCAACTGGTGGCCGCGGGTGCGAACCCGGTGGCGCTGAACTTCGCCAGCGCCCGGCATCCCGGCGGCGGGTTCCTCACCGGCGCACGGGCGCAAGAGGAGTCGCTGTGCCGCGCGTCGGCCCTGTACGACTGCATCAACGGCAACGCGATGTACCGGCACCACGCGGCGCTGCCCGGCGGGTTCTACACCAACTACGCGATCTACTCGCCCGCGGTCCCGGTGTTCAAGGACGACGATGGCGAACCACTCGACGCGCCGTACCCGTGCGCGTTCGTCACTTCGCCCGCGGTGAACGCCGGCGTCTTCGAGAAGGAACACAAGCCCGGTCGCCGTGATGTGATCCGCGACGCGATGGCCGACCGCATCGAGAAGGTGCTGGCGATCATGGCCGGGCACGGGCACGACGCGGCGGTGCTGGGCGCGTGGGGCTGCGGCGTGTTCCGCAACGACCCGGAGATGATCGCGGACCTGTTCGCGAGCGCGCTGCGCGGCCGGTTTGCCGGCGTCTTCGCGCGGGTGGTGTTCGCGGTGCTCGACACCGGCGACGGCGAGACGATCCGCCCGTTCGCGGAGCGGTTCCGCTAAGACCCGACCGCGCGCTACGGCTTCAGGTTCCCCGCGCTGATCGCGCACTTCGGGAGCGCCGCCTTCAGCTTCTGTACGCCGGCCGCGGTCGCCTTCGATTCGTTCAGGTTGAGCGACGTGAGGCCGGTCAGCTCCTTCAACCGGTCCAGCCCAGCGTCCGTGATCGCGGTGCGCTCCAGGTTCAGAAACGTCAGTTTGGGAACCGCTTTCAGGCGGTGCAGCCCGTCGTCCGTGACCTTCGTGCCGCCGAGCCGGAGCACGGTCAGTTCTTTCAAATCTGCGACGTGAGCAAGGGCTGAGTCCGTGACCGGCGCGTTCTCCATGTAAAGGCGCTCCAGTTTGGTGAACTCCTTGAGGTTCGCGAGACCGGTAGCGGTCAGCGCCGTGTATGGAAGGTCGAGCTCGCACAGCGGGGCGTCTTTGAGGTGAACGAGCCCGGTGCCGGTGATACGTGGTCCTTTGAGCGACAGGTACTGGAGCTTGGTCATGCGTTTCAGCGCGACCAGTCCGGCGTCGGTCACCTGGGTGTCGCTGACGACGAGCCGTTCGAGTTCCGTCAGCCACGCGAGGTGCGCGAGGCCGGTGTTTGTGATCTTATCGCCGTACAAGGTCAAATCGGTGAGGCCTTTCAGTTTGCCGATGTGTTGAAGCCCGTCGTCGGTTATCTGGGTCGCGCTCAAGTCGAGGTGCTTGAGCCAGGGCATCGCGCCCAAGTGCGCGGCCCCGTCATCGCCGACCGGCGCGCCGGACAGGTACAGGTTGGCGAGCTTCGGCAGTTGCTTCAGGTGTGCGAGGCCCGCGCCCGTCACCGGCGTCGCGTTGAGGTGGAGTTGCCGAAGATCGACCAGCTTGCCGAGGCGCGCGAGTTCGGCATCGGTCGCACCTTTCCGTCCGCTCAAGTCGATGCGGAGCAAAATGACGGGCCATTCCTTGTCGAGGTCTTTAGCGTTGACGGTTTGTCGCTCGCTGCCGTCGCGCGTTCGAATCGTAACGCTGCCACCAACCGAGAACACCCACTCCGCGACCGCGCGGTTGTCGGTGAGCTTCGGTTCGATGACACCGCCGTCGCTGTAGATGGTGCAGTTCGGGAGCGCCTTCGCGAGCGCGGCGATCCCGGCCGCAGTGGTGCCGACCTTCGACGCGTACAGGACGCGGAGGTTCGACAACCCGTACAAGTGCTTCAAGCCCTCGTCGGTTACGGCGGTGTTATTAAGCGACAGCTCCGTAAGACCCTTCAGCCCTTTCAGGTGAGCAAGCCCCGCGTCAGTGGCGGGGGTGTTGTTGAGGAACAGGGTGTTGAGACCGTCGAACGCGGCGAGGTTTACAAGCCCTGCGTCGGTGAGTTTCTTGCTCAGACCCAGATCGACGCGCACCACGACCAGCTCAGGGTGTCGGGCAAGGTCGGCGGGCACAGAGAGTTGCCAGTCCACACCGTCTTTACGCGTCCTCAACTTCCCATCGGCCGCGAAAACCCACTCGGCGGCGGCGCGCGCGTTCGTTCCGAAGGTGATCTTGCACTTCGGCAGCGCCTTCTGGAGCGCAGCGACACCTTCGGCCGTGACCTTCGTGCCCTTCAGATCGAGCAGTTCGAGTCGCGGCAACAGCGCCAGATACTTCAGCCCTTCGTCGGTCAGCGGCGTGTCGGTGAGGATCAGATGGCTGAGCGCCTTGAGGTTCTGGAGGTGTTCGAGGCCTGGGCCGGTGATCTTGGTTTTCTCCAGGCGTAGCGTGTTCATCTTGCCCATGTTTTTCAGGTGGGCGAGGCCTGCGTCGGTCACTTGTGTCCCGCCCAGGAACACGGTCTGCAAGTTGAGGCCCGCGAGGTGCGCGAGGCCGGCGTCGGTGATCATGGGCGACGTGACGCCGAGTTCGGCCAAGTCCTTCATGTTCTTGAAATGCGCGAGCGCCGCGTCTGTGAGTGTCGTGCCGTTCAGGTAGAAGTGGGACAGCCCGATCAGCCCATCGAGCCGGTTCAGGTCGTCGTCGGTGACCTTGTCGTTCGCGCCGAAATCGATCTGCTGCACGACGAGCGGCCCGGCGGGCAGGTCTTTCACGTCTCCGATCTGAAGTCCGGCGAGGCCGACGACGCGCACCTTCCCGCCGACGGAGAGCGCCCACTCCACCACGGCGCGGTCGCCGCCTTGCGGCTGAATGGAGCCGCCGTTCTTGGTGATCAGGCACTTGGGCAGTGCCTTCGCGAGCTTCTGTGCACCGGGGCCGGTGATCTGCGTGTTGGTGGCTTTGAGCACGGTGAGTCTGTTCAGTCCCACGAGGTGTTCGAGGCCCGCGTCGCCGATGTTGGTGTTCTTCACGTCGAGCGTAACGAGCGAAGTGAGGTCCTTGAGGCTGACGAGTCCGGCGTCGGTGATCGGCGAACCGGAGATGTTCAGGAAGGTGAGAGCCGTCAGCCCTTTCAGCTTGGCCAAGCCCGCGTCGTTCACGGACGCGCCGACGCCAGTGAAATCGAGCTTCGTGAGCACGATCGGGCCGGGCGGCAAATCCTCAACGCGGTTCACATTCGCGTTCGGGGTCTTGCCGTCGTGGATCGTGACCTTGCCCCCGACGGAGAACGCCCACAGCGCCGCGGCGCGGTCGGAGTCGCCCCGCACGACCCGGCAGTTGCGCGGCGCTTTGGAAAACTCCCGCGCGCCGTTGTCGGTGATCAGAGTATCGGTCGCGTACAGCACCTTGAGTTTGCTCAGACCGGTCAGGAGCGACAACCCGGCGTCGCCCACGGTCGTTCGGTTCAACGACAGCGTGTTCAGTTCCTTCTGCGGGGCGATGTGAACCAGGCCGTCAGAAGTAACTTTCGTACCGTCGAACGTGAGGCCGGTGAGTTTCAGCTCGTTCAAGTGCGAGAGGCCCGCGCTGGTGATGTCGGTGTCGGCCAGCGACAGCCAGGTGAGCGAGGTCATTTTTCGCAGGTGTTCGAGGCCGTCGTTTCCTACCTTCGTGTTGTGCATCGTGAGGCTGGTGAGCGCGAGCCGACTGAGCCGAGCAAGATCGGTGTCGCGAACTTTGTCGCAGTTGTTCAGATCGACCGCGACGACGGTGAACGACCCGGCGGGTAACCCCTTCGGATCCTTGATGTCCCGTTCGCCTGTAGCGTCCTTGATTCGCACCTTCCCGCCGACGGACAGCACCCACTTGGCAGCGAGTTCGTCGTCGGCTCCTGCTGGTTCGATCTTCGGTGTCGGTGTCGGTGGCGCTGCCTTGTCTATCGGCTTCTCGTCCTTCTTCGGCGGGTCGGCCTTCACCGTGTTGCCCGGCTCCGGCGCGGGGTCGGGCTT
>SXGS01592309.1_pt1 | contig 11562 bp, 6 predicted proteins | sample 3174681 | NCBI WGS metagenome assembly SXGS01 (sample SAMN11356861, study PRJNA531348) | freshwater metagenome | isolation source: freshwater sample F1-80 | place: China: Fuxian Lake, Yuxi | collected 2017-12-25 | reverse complement strand
TATGTTGATACAGAAGTCGTAAATGGCAACACCTATCAATACCGAATTGTGTCTATTTTCAATGATGCTCCATCCGATCCAGCTTTCGGTAACTTGGTTGGTCCTGTGTGGAGTCCAGCATCACAGCCTCAAGATTTGCTATTGGCGGGATATAATGAAACAGTATATGCAACCTTCAGTCATCCCGCAAATTTATATGGGGCAACTGGTTTGAATTATGTGTTGAACATGTACACGGTTGCCGATGGATTTAACACCTTGTTGTTCACAGATTCCAGTATTCCTTACGACTTGAGTAACAATCCAGTTGTATTGGAATACGCTTATCCTGAGTATGATATTTCCAACAACACAACCTACCGATTTGAGGTTCAGTTGATTACTCATTACACTGGACAATCCGGAAACTCAGATGGATTGATGAGTAATTTGTCTAATCCAGCTATTACAGGCGCGCCACCCATCATCGATTCGTTTGTCATTGACGATGGTCAAGTTCAAATCGTGTTTACATCCAACAACGAATTGCCGAATCATGTGCCTTATGAGCCGTTTTCAACAGCTGAATTAATTTATCCATTCCCTCTGGTGGTTGGTTCAGCAGATGCTGGTGTGGCGCCGATCACACCATTGATTACTTTTGCTCCTGGTTCCATTCCATCTGGATTGAGTTATGAATATGTTGGATCTGGCATAGTTGGAAATCAATACAGTGTCACATATTCTGCCTCCAATTTGTTGTCACCATTCAATGAAGTTCCAATTACTTTTGCAGTATTCTCAGCCATTAATAGATACGGAACCACGACTCAAATGGAACCCGATCCAGCAGAGGATCCAACTTATGCTCTGCAGAACGTGGAATATAGCGAAACTTAAACCCGCTTCTTTGGTTAATTTACTCATCATTTTACATTTGCCTACGGGCAAACGTAAAACCTTAGCCCCACTCGCCCGGTCAATCGAAGAAATGCTTGATTGTATTTTTCTTAAAACATTATCTACAATTATGAATTTACGACAGCACCTGGTTGCGACAAGAATAGGAGACGTCGCAAAAGAAATTAGCCAATAATTTAGTTACACCAATTTGTTGGCGTTCGCGGAAAATTTTTCTCTCGATCGCAACCAAACATTTCCATTATCTTCTGGTTGTTCCGCAATGGCAAAGTAAACAGGAGACGTCGCAAAAGAAATTAGCCAATAATTTAGTTACACCAATTTGTTGGCGTTTCTTTTGAACAACAGAAGAGTTTGTATAAGTGATGTTTAACGGCTGTTTTGCGAGAGAGAAAACTGAAACACGCACAATTTACATAAATATAGTGTAACCTTAGTATATTATGAGTAATCGTTTGCCAGAGCAAACTCAGTTGCCGTTAAAAAACGCATTAAAAAAGTTAACACCTGAACAATTGACCGAATATAAATCCCTCAGTGTAGCAGATAAACACATGATCGCTGAACAAGTTGAAAAATATGGTCAAATAGAGTTTTTGCCAACAACTGGTCCAGTTATTCCTATTAGTGACATGACGGAAACCGCAAAAATACAATATGTAAAACTCAAAATGAAACCCGATGTGTGGAAAGAATATGAGCAAGGTCCCAAAGAGACTCGATTGCGCGCTATAAATTCCGTGTTGCGAGGTATGCCTGTCGAATTTTATCCAAAATCTCCCGACGAACCTCCACCAGTGCATTTACGCACCGGCACAACGGCGCCTGAAGCTCGTGATATTTCCGCGGAATTATTTGATTCAAAACTTGACAGTGACAGCGGCAGCGATAGTGATAGCGACATCGCAGACGATGACATTGTTCCGGCAGATGATACATTAGCAGCAGCCGCTCAAGTAAAAGATCCAAAAAACAAACCTCGCGAACCCGTCGAGAAACAAGCTTTGGACAAATATGTTGCGGCATTTTACACATTGGCTCCGTTTTCCTACCATCCAGATGGATTGAATTATGAATTAGAAGTGCGTTTTGGTACAAAACCATTCAATGGTCCTGGAAGTGTTATTAAACCATACACCAAAAACGATTATGACAACGTGATTGGTTTCCTGAAATCCCGCGGTTTTACAGCAGATGCGTCCGCTGGGTTATCCTCGTTGCGCGTGAAATGTGAGTTTCTAGATAGCCGAACCGGAAGATTTAAAATGTCCGATATCCGCGTGGAAATTGATGGATTGGCGGCAATTGAAAAATATTGTCGCACAAACGACATTATTGCCACTTACAAAGATTTCCCCCAATGCATTCGATTTATTCACAAACGTCGGTTCATTCCTGAGAGGGATAAACCCACCAATGGCGCCGCGATCGCAGAAAAAAACGCACACATATTATCCAAACCCCAGGAGTTTGAAGAATTTAATTTCCGAGTCACCATGAATGTTGAGGATCCTGTGAAACGTGGGTTGCAAACCTTTGTCACAGAAAACTGGAGAAAATCCAAAAAAGAATTTCGTTACATCAACCGAGTAACTTTCAAACACCCTGACAATCCCTGCCAGATCGACTTGAGTATCGTGAAAACCGGCAACAAAATCAAATCCAAATACGGAAAACAAATTATTCAACCCGTGTACAACCTCAGTGAATCAGGCGTGTTTTCCAACCCAGAAAGCTATGAAATCGAAATTGAAGTCGACAATAAACGCATCGGACCCGCAACCATGTGCACAACTCCTGCAGCTTTGGTCGCAGATATCCGAAAAACCACCAAATATGTCTTGTCTGGTCTGCAAGGAACTATGTATCCTGTATCTTACACCGAACAATCCGCTGTTATTCAAGATTATTTAAAACTTATTTGGGGTGCAGAATATGATCCTTCCTGGAGAATTGGTGGCAAATATTTCATCGGTCCAAACTCGGTTACTTTGCAACTGACGAATGTTGTGGACGGTGGGGCGGGCGGTGTCGCGGGTGTCGGCGCTGCAGCAGCAGGAGAACAAGAAACCGCCGCGTTAGCAGCTAAAAATGTCCGAAAAAATTATGTTGTTACAGAAAAAGCCGATGGAGATCGCCATTTATTGTATGTGTCCGCTGCGGGAAAATTGTATTTAATCAGCTCCAATATGGATGTTAAATTCACTGGCTCGGTGACCAAATCTCCGGATTGTTTCCAAACGATATTTGATGGTGAATTAATTTCCACAGACAAACGAGGTAATTTCATTAATTTGTATGCGGCGTTTGACTTGTATTATCATCGCGGCAAAGATGTACGAGCCTTGCCATTCATTGATGTCGAATCTGGACCAACAGCAGCGGAACAACATTTGGCGTTCCGATACACCTTGATGTCTCATTTGTTGCGATTTATTCAACCTGTGTCTGTTATGCCTCCTGTTGGCGCGGCTGCCGGGACCGCGATCGCTCACAACTTTTCACCCATTCATGTGTGCGCAAAACAATTTTATCCAATGGGTTCTGCTATTACCGTTGCAGGCGATATGGCGTCCAAAATGACCCCGACCTCTTCGATTTTCGATGGATGTCGAACAATTTTGCACAAAGAATTGGATGGATTGTACGAATATGAAACCGACGGAATCATATTTACCCATACAACCTTCGGGGTTGGTTCTGCTCATGCCGGACAAGCTGGGTCAAAAAACAAAATTACCTGGGAATATTCGTTCAAATGGAAACCTCCTCAGTTCAACACGATCGATTTCTTGATTACCACCCTGAAATCTCCCCAAGGAGACGACATTATTGTTCCGATCTTCGAAGATGGGGTAAATCCGGACGCATTTACTCAGTTTGATGAATACAAAACCATCGAATTACGCTGCGGATTTAACGAAAAAATCGACGGATACATCAATCCTTGTCAAGATGTTATTGACGATAAATTCCCTTCTTCTGCAGCGGGTGCTGGCGCAGGTGCCCCAGAGGAACGATCGACACAAGATTATGTCCCTAAACGTTTCTATCCCACGGATCCATACGACATAAACGCTGGGTTGTGCAACATTATGCTGCGCGTGGACGCCAGTGGAACAAAACAAATGTACACTTTGTCCGATGAAGTCATTACAGACAACATAATCGTTGAATTTGCCTATGATTTGGAACGTTCGGGTGCATGGCGATGGATTCCTCTGCGTGTTCGTCACGATAAAACCGCGAAATTGCGCCGAGGAGAACGAGAATATGGAAATGCCTACAAAGTCTGCAATGAAAATTGGAAATCTATTCATCCATCCGGTCGTATCACAGAAGATATGTTGGCAACCGGTCAAGGTATTCCGGATTTGACCGCTGTAGAAGATGTGTATTACAACACGGCAACCGCGGCTGGTGGCTTTTCTCGCACAAAATCTCTGAAACATTTCCACAATTTATATGTGAAAAAACGCCTGATTTGCGGTGTATCTCGCCCAAACAACATATTGATCGATTTTGCCTGTGGTAAAGCCGGAGATTTACCGAAGTGGACTGCCGCGAAATTGGCGTTTGTATTCGGCGTGGATTATTCGAAAGATAATTTGGAAAATCGCCTGGATGGAGCTTGTGCTCGTCTTCTGGATAGTCGCCGAGATAACAAATTCGCGCCATACGGATTATTTGTTCATGGCAATAGTTCCCAAAATATTCGCAGTGGTGCAGCCATGTTAAATGACAAAGCCAAACAAATTACCGCCGCGGTTTTTGGAGAAAGTGGGAAACGACCTGGCAGCGAAATTGGAAAAGGCGTTGCTCGTCAATACGGAAAAGGAGCCGCGGGATTTAACGTCGCGTCTTGTCAATTCGCTATTCATTACTTCTTTTCGGATCCCCAGGCTTTGCAGGGATTTCTCAAAAATGTTGCGGAATGTACCGCCATGGGCGGATATTTCATTGGAACCTCCTATGATGGTCGGACCTTGTTCAATGAATTGAAACATTTATCCACAGGAGAGAGTATTCAGTTGATCGATAATGGTAAGAAGATTTGGGAAGTGTACAAAGAATATCGGGAAAACACTTTTGACGATAATTCGAGTTCTCTGGGATATAAAATAAATGTGTTTCAAGAATCTATTAATCAATACATCACAGAATATTTGGTAAATTACACGTATTTGGAACGCCTGATGGAAGTGTATGGTTTCACTTTGGTATCCGATGCGGAAGCCCGAGAATTACATATGCCAGCTGGAACGGGAATGTTCAGTGGATTGTTTTCAGACATGATGCAGGAAATACAGCGAAATAAGTTCAGTGCAAAGAATTATGGCGCGGCTCCTGACATGTCGGAAAACGAAAAGCGCATATCTTTCTTGAATCGATATTTTATTTACAAGAAAATCAGGGAAGTAAATGTTGATAAAATACGATTGGAATTGGACGAATACGATCACGCGGTTGTTGCTCGAAACCGCGAACTTGCCGCGGTCGTTGGCGCAACCACGTCAGTTCCATATACTCGCATCAATGTTCGTAAGCTTGGCAAAAAAGTTTTGTTGGTAAACTCGCCAGACATTGCTGCTGATGCCAAAGGAAAAGTTGCCACACGAGTGATTGATCCAACATTGGTCCCGGGTGCACCTGAGCCAATTCCACTTGTCATTCCTGCTTTGGAAATTCCCGCCGACGACGATGCCGACAACCTGGCAGCCGCAGAACCAGCAGAAAAAGACAAAACAAAGAAACCTCGGAAAACAAAAGTTGTAAAAGCCAAGGCTGTTGCCACATCACCCAAGCCAAGTCCCAGAAAAAGTCCCAAATCACCCACAACTCCCCCAGATGAACCCGCAGTTGAAAAGAAACCTCGCAAAACACGAGTTGCAAAAGCAAAAGTTGCAGCGGTCGCCGCCGATGTGGTCGCGACATCACCCAAGCCAAGTCCCAGAAAAAGTCCCAGAAAAAGTCCCAAATCACCCACGACTCCTCCTGCAAATGCCGAGAAATCGCCCGTTGCAGCAGAAAAGAAACCGCGAAAACCCAGAGTTGTGAAAGCAAAGGTTGCTGCAGCGGCGACAGAAGAAACCCCACTTGTAACGGAATTGGCTCCTTCACCAATTGTTATTCCTGCAGTGGCGCCTGCAGCCGTTGCGAAAAAATCCAGAACCATAAAGATAAAACCTGGCATTATCGATGTGAATCAACCCGTGGGTCCTGGCGGAATTACCGAAAAATTAGGCGAAATGGCAGCTGCCGCCAAAACGAAAACAACCCGGAAAAAGAAAGCCGCTATTGCAGATGAATGATTTGCCGACAGGCAAAGCTCGTTTGCGTAAGTTAAAGAATGATTTTAGCGATAACAAATATCCAGAGTTCAGAAATATTTTTTACTCCTTAAAAACTATATGACGCGTAAATGTAATTATGTTATTCGTTCATACACAAAGAAACAAGCAATGCGTTTGGGTGTTACATTGAAAGTAAGCACTAATCCAAAATACAAATTGGATGTATTCAAAAATGGTCAAAGAATCGCGAGATGTGGTGCGTGTGGATATGCAGATTATCCAACATTTATGGCTACGCGGGGGCGAAAATACGCCACGACTCGCAGAAGATTGTATAAACAACGACACGAAAAAGATAGACACGTTGTGGGAAGTCGTGGTTATTACGCGGATAAATTGTTGTGGTAATCCACCACTTTTTCATGCCTTTTTGCGATATTTATTTTATCTTCTGTTTTGCCGCCGAGACAGAAGATAAATTGACAACATACAATGTGTTAGTTTTTTGATAATATCACTCATTAATTAAAATTTTCAGCTTTATAAAGACAAAATAAGCACTTGAGTTGGTTACACAGCAGACATCAATGAATGTGTGTATGGATTTTTGTTGAATGCATCCAAAATTGCGGGGTCAATTCGTTCACATCCAATGTTCTTGTATGTCTGTGTTGGACCATGAACAGCTCCATAGGTTGCCACTGATGGAGGAACCCCTGAAATTTTGGAATAAGCTGGATTCATTCTTCCATCCATAGGTCCGCAATCTGTTTTGCTACAACTCATATTCACATAGGGATTAAACATTTGTGTTCCACCAACTGCCGCGTAATTCTGCACAACCGCAGAAGATTTAATGTCGTTGTTGTGTTGGTTGTAGGCAGCTCCATACAATGTGTTGCCATAGGTTGTCGATTGTCCTCCGGCTGCCGTAAAATATTCCGAGCTCGTGGTGTCTCTCTGGGTCAATCCAGGAGCCGTATAACTATTTACGTATTGACCTTCTTTCTGGTTGTTGATGTTAAAAGCCGTGGAATGGAGAGTTGTTTCGCGAATGGTTGTGGGTGCTGCATTGCCATATTGGTTAAATACATACTGTTTCGGCACAGGAGCCGCTGCGCCTTCCCCAAATATTCGGACATTTGTCGATGTTTCTTCTTTTCGTGTGGGTCGCAACATGTCCATAATTGGCGCGATGACAGCTCCAACAGCTCCGCTAAATCCGCTGCGAATCGTGTCCGGTTGTCGGACACTTGTTCTATGATTTTCCATGTTTGCATAGGATTCTTTGTGAACTCCTGTTTCCAATGGTCCGCGTCCAGCAGCTACCGAAGGTCCAGTGATAGAACCCGTGGTCAATTCTTGGCGGTGACTGGGCTCGAAATTTTGCGGAGCATAGGAGGCTTTGACTTCTATGGCGCCGGCGGGTCCCGAGTAATCAATCCCGCCATCATTTCTCCTGATAATTCCCAGTTCTTGCTCTGGTCGTATGGCATCTCCTTTGATTGCACCTGTTGTCGTTAGCCATCGGTCCTGAGAATTAATGAAAAAGGTATCAGGACGTTGTTTCTCTACGACACCGAGAAGTTGCGCGGTTGGAATGTTTTTGTTGAAAGCGTTCGCAGCTCCCTCATGTCCTATGAGAGAATATTCCAATTTCGGATTCGTATCGACGCGCATTTCGTCAACAGTTCGCGGCAACCAAGCATCACGGGCTTCCATGCCGCTGTTGAACCCACCAGATCCCGCGGTTCCATAACCTTGGTTAAGCCCTGGACCTACCCTTATGGAATCAAATGGTTTGACATTGTTTGCACGCATGCTGGGGTTTACTCGGGAGAGATAAAAATCGGACTGATTACTCATGCCGTACGGAAGCTGCATGTTTTCTTCTGGTTTAAACAGGGGCGCTTGTTCCATTTTACGAAATATTTGGGAACCAGATCCAGTCATATTGTCCAAAGTTGTTTCTGCCGTGTCTGGATGATACAATTTGCCTTTGACTTTACCCCCGTTGAATGCTATCATATTGTTGTGTTTGTATTCAGACGATTTTGTGTAATCCCCCTGGAGAGAATACAAATGTTGTGGATTTTTGCCTACGTCTATACCAGCTCTTTCGTTGCGTTCGTAGGCGTTCTGGTCTAAATATTTGTCAGTGGCAATGTTTTGGTTACTGTAATTATTAACGGTTTCGGTGAGTTGGCGGTTATTTGTGATGGGAAAATTTTGAATCGGTGGATCAAGATTGGGGAGATATTGTTGCTGCCGTCCCGCTGTTTGAAAGCCTTCTTTGCCAGATTGTTGAGAGTTTGCTGCAGTATTGGTTTTGTTTTTGGCATTCGAAATCACAAAAAGCCCGCTGATTGCTAAGAGAGGCAATGCTATTTCCATTATATAATACTGCTGGTTTTTTGTCAGAAGTATTATATCTCACATTCTTGTCGAAATCCCCACAATAGAACCGATCACTGCGCCTACCACAAATGCCGATCCATAAAACATTCGTTTATCAGACGTATTCATACTCATTAATTTTGTGTGCAACCAATAATCCCAATTTTCCCGCAAAGCTTCCTCTTTTGTGGCGTGAATCACACCATGCAATTCTATAACAACTTGGGTTTTATAGACATCTCCTTCTGTTTTGCAATTGTCACATGCATTTTCTGTTTTCACCTCGGTTAAGTCATCGTCGTGTTCTGATTTGGTTGCGGTCGCATCATTTGCTTTGTCATAATTCATCGTATAATATTTCGTCCATGCAAATACTTTTTCAACAACCGCAGAATAAAACATCGGCTCATGTCCGGTTTTCGGCATGTAGCACATAGGTTTTGTTTTCAAATATTCAATGAATCCATCCATAACTGGGTAACTCAATGCTCTACATTCAGCACCGAACAACCCGATATTTTGGCGACTGTTGACGTGTTCCACTCATCGTAATTGGGATGCGCGGCAGCATATAGTATTTGAACTTTTGCAGTTTCTTCAGATATGTTGCGACAGCAAATCCAGCACATAGTATATAATTACGTCGAATGTTTTTATGTTATTTCTTGCATTCTCGGGTAAAAAATGTACAAAATAAACAACACACACATTCCGCGTTATTAATTAGCAATCACAGCCGCTGAACCTGCCGCCAATATTTCATTGTTACGTTCTTTTATTCTGCATAATTCTTCAAATACCGCAATTAGCGAATCGTTCAATGCAAATGTAACAGTTAAACACGAACCTACGCTAAATTCATAATTTGCCACTTCAAATGTTACACACCTTTTGTGGAAAGTTACCCTATGAGAACCATTTATGTCGCCAAAATTAAATACGACTGGTTTATCATTGGTTTCTGGTGCAGTTAATAATTCCGTCATACGTTTAATGTCGTGTTTAGAATATTGGGAGCCTTCACGTAAGTATTGATTCACTTCAATGCCAAATTCATACGTGGCGCACATAGAAACCTCATCAGAAGTATTAAATGATAAAACCACTTGCGTAATCACGCCGGGATGTTCAAGGTCAAATGTTCTCATTGCGATTTCTGCCGTGTAATTATTCATGCTGGTCAAGTGGGATGAGTTCATGTAAGTGTGAATTAGGTCGTTTCATTTTTTTGTATGTAAGTCGCAACACAATACCGCAAATTTGTTATTTGTTCTGCAGGTAATATAACCCAAAACCCAGGCAAAACACACAACATGAATTCAACATCGCCTCCCACATTCGCCCCATCGGCGTCCAATACTGGCACAATTGCCACGGCTATCGTAATTATTACTGCACTGATTATTGTTGTATATGCAGTCTTTTTTGATGTTTCTCTCGGACCCACTGGAGGTGTATCCAAATCCGAACAAGGTTTAATTGCCAACACATTCGCTACTCTGTTTTTCTGTTTACTCGCGACAGGAATAGCTGTGTATTTTCTGCCATCTCTTGCAGAATTCCGGGGATTGATGGCGCAATCTGGCAACGTCACCTGGATCGTCGCCTACACCATTTTCGCCATTTTTTTCTACACCTATTTGCTTCCCCAATGGGTGCCATCCAGTTACACCAGATTCGCACAAATTTGCATGGCATTGCTGGGAGTCGCAGCCCTTTGGAAAGGCTTCACATCCGGATATGTAGAAAAATTCAACGTGAATTACGAGAGAATCAAGATGCTTATTATTGTATTTTGCTGCATAACATTCCTGATTACAACCACGAATTCACCTGGTTCGTCTGCAGCCATGTCGGAAATATTTGGCGGTAAATCTCTGTCAATCGCAATCACAGCCATGATATTCGCATTCTTGTACCTGCTGGTGTTGTTAATGATGCCAGATGTCGCTGGCAGTGCCGGCGCGCCGGCAGCAAACATGTTCCAAAAAATGTCGGGCGCAGGCATTGCAACGACCGCGGGATTCGCCGTGTTTTTGGCGATCACAACCATATTACTGGGGATATATCGCGACAAATTATTCGGCGAAAACGCCGCCAAAACTGTCACGGTTGTTTCTCTCCTTCTGATCATTTGTGTTCTATGGATCGGAGTCATTGGAATTCAATTGTTTTCTTCTTCCGGCTCGGCGGCATCCGGCGCAAGTGCCGCGGCAAGCTCACAACTTCTTTTGATTAAACGTGGGTTGTCCATGCTATTTGGTCTGGTAACGTCCGCCATGTTTATTTATTGGTTGACATACAGCTTACAACATTTGGCAGGAGGCGGGGTCAAAAATTTCGTATTAACTGCGGCATTGGTTGCCGTCATGCTGGCGATGATGTACCGAACCATGCGAGTTCAACTGCCGTCTGCCACGGGGAATATCAAGAAAAACGCGGTGTTCTCTCTGTTGCAAAACACGGTGTTGTATATTCCCTGTTTCATCAGCGGCATATTTGAACAATTGGGGAGATATGCTGGCGGAGAAGACAGAGGTTCACTCGCAATGTTGGGCACAGCTGTTATTTTATGGATCGCGTATTTTGCCGGTCCAAAAGTTGTCGATCGCATTCAAAAACGCGGCGGAAAACAATTGGTGCCTGCTTTGGATGCTTTGTCCCTCTCGGTTCCGAACAATTTAGGTACATATTTCGATCTTATTGGTCGATCTTCGGATGACACTCCCGCGGCAGGGGGCATAAAATATGATTATCGATACGCCATATCTGCGCATATTTTTGTGGATTCTGCTGCACCCAACACTGGTGAGGCATATAGTCGGTACGCAACACTGCTGAATTTCGGCGGAAAACCGTGCATATCGTATAACGTCTCGACACATTCTCTGCGGATTTCCACACGAATGGGCGCAGACTCGGCTGGCGCGGGCGCCGGTGACCGCGTCCTATATGAAACTCGAGACACAGC
>SXGS01682348.1_pt1 | contig 11563 bp, 10 predicted proteins | sample 3174681 | NCBI WGS metagenome assembly SXGS01 (sample SAMN11356861, study PRJNA531348) | freshwater metagenome | isolation source: freshwater sample F1-80 | place: China: Fuxian Lake, Yuxi | collected 2017-12-25 | reverse complement strand
TGGCTCGCCGGGAAACCGAATGTTGCGGCCGTGCTTGCGAGCGATGAGGATCCGAATTTTCGACTCATGCTTTTTCATTCTCCCGCGCAGTTTGATGAGAAGATGCCGAAGTTTGACCTCGCGCTTGCGGGTCACACTCACGGCGGACAGTTTCGATTGCCATGGCTCGGCGCTTTGTACACGCCGCCGGGATCTGGACCCTATGTGCATGGGTGGTATGAGAAAAATAGTTCGCGCATGTACGTGAGTCGGGGGATCGGGACGTCGGTGATTCCGGCAAGAACCTTTTGTCGACCCGAGGTTGCGATCTTTGAGGTGGGTGGATGAGTGGGGCGGTGGGTACCGCTTTCCCTTTGCAGAAGCGCTGCGTGCGCGCACTGCTTCTGCAAAGGGAAAGCGGTACCAAAGAAAAGGGCGCCTGCTCCCACAGGCGCCCGCAGAGTTGGGGCTCGTAAATATTGAGGTCATTGGGGTCTTAGTTATTCATCCGACGCGCAACTGGTGTTGAAACTCTGCAGCCGTTGCGCCGGTCTTTGTGCGTCGCATCCCGCAAAGGTGCCAGGCACCTTTGCGAGGCACCTTTGCGCCGTTCCGCTCAGTAGTTCACCAGCTGTCCGTTGGCTTCTTGGCCGAGGGCGCGGAACGCGTTCCACAGATATTCCTCATGGCCCCACGCAAACACTAGCTCAGCACCAGAGCGAATGCGGTACGTGTTGAAGTCGTAGCGGTTGTTGCCAGTCTCGATGATGTTGTAGTTCGCTTCTCCCGCTTCTGTATCCGAAACACCGCCCGTAGCTCCGTCACCCTCGAACGTAGTCGTGTTGTGGTGTACGTAGTTGTTGCGCGTTTGGTACATGCTGCCCATCTCATCCGGGCCGCGACCTTGGTCGAGCAAGATGATGCCGACCTTACCGGGCGCAACCGTGACTTGGTTGCCGTACACTTCCACATCTTGAGAAGCTGCGATCAAGATTTGGTTCCCCCAGTACCAACCCTCGTTCTGAGCGTTGTAGCGAACCGTGTTGTTGCGAATGATCGCGTTGTACGAAATTTCGTGGAAAATGCCGGCACCCGCATTGTACTCGCTCAAGTTGTTCTCATAGAGAGCGTTGTACACGTCTTCGTCCGTCCACAAACCAGGGCCGATGTTATGGTGAGAGTGGTTACCGCGGATCACGACGCCGTTTGCTTGCGTGATCTTCATGGCGCCGCCTTCCCAAGCTGCATCGAATCCGTAAATGTTGTTGTTGTAGATCTCGTTTCCTTCGATGAGGAGGTTCTGACCACCACCCGTAATACCTTGCTGACCGTTGTGGTGAATCTTCGAGCGCAACAATTTACCTTGTGTGCCGACAGCGACACCCGTACCGCTGTTGTAGCGAATCACGGAATCTTCGATGACCCAGCCACTTGCGTTCTCACCCATCACCGCACCTTCTTGTGCCGGGCTTTGGTATTTTTCGATGATCAAGTTTTTGATCAACACTCCAGCAGCAGAACCGTTGAAAGCGAAGGTCGTTACTGTTGCTTCAACTTTCTTTCCGGTCGGATCGTCGCGGAAGTAAATGCGATCACCAGCGTAGTCGAAGTAGAAGTTCCCAGAGGCAAGCTGAGCACGCGAAGTGACTTGTCGCAAAGGAACGTCGTTGATGAACAACGCTTCCGGCAGATTACAAGCAGGCTCAGCCGCCACGCATACTCCACGCGGAGCATCTTGCTGCGTTTGTCCGCTCGCAACCCAGTCGGAACCATCGCGAGTGAAGCTCGTGAGAAGACGCGCGCCACTTAAGATAGCACCGGATTCTCCGTAAAATTTCTGACCCGCTTTCGGAACGAGCGATTGCATGCGGTGAACACCAGTTTTGATACAGAACGAAGCGTTCGTTGCAGCCGCGTTGATGGCAGATTGAATGTTTTGTCCAACCGCAACTTGGATCGCATCAGTCGGGCATCCCGAAACGGGAGGCGGAGTTGGCGTCGGGGTCGGCGTCGGCGTTGGCGTCGTCGGAGGAGGTGTTGGAGTTGGAGTCGGCGTTGGGCTCGCGACGTTCACGAAGCGAAACGCATCAACACCTTCGGTCGGAAGGCCGCCCGGAAAAACAAAGAAGATCACGCGCGTACCTGTGACTCGCGTAATCGATGCGCGCTGGAAAACGAAAGCGCCATTTGTGTTCATCGTGCGGAGAGTTCCGAGGAGAGTTCCCGTACGTGAACCAAGTCTGATTTCGATGGGTTGATTCGAATTCCATGCGCCAGTTCTGTGACGAATTTCGATCGCGTTCGCACCGGTCGTACCAAACTCGATATTGTTATAGCGAACGAAGTCGCCATCTTCCGCACAACCGATGTCATCGCCGTTGACGCGGCAGATGCCGGATTGAGCACTGTAACTTCCAGCATTTATAGTCGAATACGCGCTCACAGCGTGCGCCTGAGCGCCAATGGTCAAGACCGCTAATGCTGCTATAAATTTCAGATTTGTCGTCAAATTCGCTCGGTATTTCGTAAACGTTCCCATACCAGTCCCTCCCGTTGTGTCTTCAGACTACGGGTTTGAAGTCGGGGCTTCGCCCCAGAAATTTTTCGCGATTGGCGTTTCAGAGTGAGAAGCCAGATGCATTTTACGAGGGTTTCGCCTCGCGGTCTCAGCTCGAGACGCGGGTAACTCGGAAACCCCACGACAACATGAGGAGAACAAATAAAATTGATTTTCCATCTAGCGGGAAGCGTTTTTCGTCGATGTAATTAGATAAGGGTGGGTGGAATCTTGAGTGACTCTCTAATTCGACGAATTGAACAATTCGAGCAGATGATCGTGGCTGGGCAAGTGGCCCAGGTGCGTGAATCGATCTCTGATCTTCGTCGGGAAAAGATTCCGCACAAGCTCCTCTATCGCGTGGCCGATCTCTCACGCCGCGCAGGAGTTCCCGCTCTCGGCCTTCGCGTTCTTCGCCCCATCGTTCGCGATGAGAAGCCTTCGAGCGCAAAAGAGAATCCTCGCGAGAAAGCTTTGTACTCAGCACTCCTCACGATGGTGGGAGCGTCGGACGAAGCGCTCGAAATTTTGGGCGAGCTCAAAGACTCCGTAGCCGAAAGTCTTTTCTACACCGCACTTGCGCACGTGAGTCAGTGGAATTATCCCGCAGCACTTCCGCTGCTCGAAGCGTACATCAAGCGTGGCGAGATCAACGACTATCAACGCATGGTTGGTAAGCTCAATCTTCTTTCGTGCTACGTGTTTTGCGAAAAGTTCGCGGAAGCAGAAGTGCTTTTCAACGAAGTCTTGATCACGACTCGTGAAAAGGGATGGCTCCTTCTTCAAGGCATCGCGCTTGAAAACGGAGCACGTTTGCGGATGGACCAAGGACAGTGGGATCAAGCGCTAGCGCCGCTCGAAGAAGCGGCGAACGTTTTGCGTGATTCAACTAACGTACAGCTCTTCGTGAAGAAGTGGAAAGCCCTCATGCCGCTTCGTCGCAACGGTGCGCGCGCGGAAACTCTCGATCCCGTTCGCGAGCTTCGTGCGGAAGCGATGAAGATCGGTCACTTCGAAACCGTGCGCGACTGTGATTACTATCTCGCACTGGCGACTTCGCATCAGGATCTTTTCAACCGACTCTACTTCGGAACTCCGTTTGCCGCTTTCCGCGATCGTCTCTTGCGCAAAGCGGGTTTGTCATACGTAAGGCCCACGACTTATTTGCTCATGGGCGATGGGTTGGCGAAGCCTGAGCGTATCTTCGATCTTCAAGTCGGAACAGAAGTCGATGGCACCGCAAAGTTGAAAGCTGGGCAAAAGCTTCATCTTTTGTTGCGTGGTCTTTGTCGAGACTTCTATCGACCTGTGTTGATCGGTACTTTGTTTGGTTCCGTTTGCCCTGGAGAATTCTACGATCCCGCTAACGCCACAAAGAAAGTTGATGAATTAGTTCGTCGCCTTCGTTTGTGGATCAAGGAAAGTGAACTCCCGTTCGAAGTTGTGGTTGAGAACAACTCCTACCGTCTTTCAAACCTTGGCTTCGTTGCGTTGCGTGTCGCTGATCCGATCGGCGAGATGTCGTCTGCGGTTGTTGAGGCGCCGTTGAATTTTAATCTTCAGAAAGTGCGCCAACGTCTTGAGAATGATGACTTCTCCTGCGCACACGTTGCGGAAATTCTCGAGTTGTCGACACGTCGTGCGTCGACTCTCCTCTCGCAGGCGGTTCAGGCTGGTGAGCTCTCGCGTTCGGGCGAGGGCCGCGCCACCCGCTACCGCTTCACCACGAATCGAGGTCAGAAATGAAGCGCTCTCACTTCATCCAGCAGAGTCTCGCTTTAGCATCCGCACTTGTTTTGGTGGTGTTGTTCCAAAACTGCAGCTCGGTGATGAGCTTCAACAACAACTCGCAATCTACTTCACAGGCGGGGCGCTCGAGCGGTAACGGTGAGGGCTACCAAGGTAAGCCGGGCATCTTTTATCGCGTAGCACCTGATCAGAAGTGTGGAAGTGACCGCGTCGTCCACAGCACGATCCGCATTGAAGGGGAGCGCACGACTTTGAGTCTTTTGAACTCTTCCACATGCGCGATGGAAGATTCCTTGATCGATAGGAAGTCGCTTGGTGGGTCGTCTCTTCAAGACGAACTCCTCTCGCACAAAGAGGGCGTATACGAACGCCGCGATTCGAAGCCCGATCTCACGGCACGTGACTTGATCTTGCCGGAGCTCTGGTGCACAGCCGATGATGGCGATCAGAAACTTGACGTCATCGTACGCACGGAGCCCGCAACGAACTTGTCGCGCGCATCGGTTCGCGCGACGGGGCTCGCTGGCTTTGCGGGTCGCGAGGTGAAACGTACGATTGCGGGAGCTTCCCTCAAATTTGCGGGCGAGGAATTCGCACTGAGCTTCGATACCTCAGACGCTGCGAACTCAGCTTCGTTCCAGGCGACGGTCAGCGGAAAGAAGTTTGATCGCAAATTGAACTGCCGCCGCGCCGGAAAGATTGATCCCGTGAATCCAGTGGCGGCGCTGGCTTGCCCGACGAACTATCTCATGGTGCCGGGCCTTGCTGGTTACACGGATAGCCCCTTCTGCGCGATGAAGTACGAACCGCGCGCCAACGCAGGTGTTGCGGTTTCGACTCCGGTCGGAACTCCGTGGACTAACATCACCCGCAATCAAGCGATCACCGCTTGCCAAGCAAACGGCGGAAGCTTCGACCTCATTGACAATAATCAATGGCAAACGCTCGCCCGTGACGTTGAGCTCCAGCCTGTGAACTGGAGTGCGGGAGTCGTAGGAGATGCGGGCGGAATAGCCCGCGGTCACAGCGACAACAATCCGACCAATACCTTGGCGGCATCGGCTGATGACAACAACGCTTGTTTAGGAACCGGGCAGACATGTTCCTCGGCGGTGTGGAGCTCGCAGCGCCGCACCCTTCGCCTCAGCACTGGCGACTGGATCTGGGATTTGGCCGGCAACGCGGATGAGTGGCTGAAGGACACGATCACTCGCGACTACAACGGCTACTCACAGATCTCGGTGATGCCGAATGTCGCGGGTCTGGATCCGGCTGCGTTGACGTTGTTTGGACCGACCGGAAACTATACGGCATTGAACGCGGCGCCGTTTGGTGGCTTAGGGCTGGCTGCGATCGATGGCTTTGGTGGAGCAATCCGCCGAGGCGGCGGCTGGCAGTTCGACGGTGTCGGCTACGGCGGGGTCTTCAACGTGTACTTGTACGACGGACCGAACTTCGCTGAGGCGAGCGTGTCGTTCCGCTGTGTTTATCGGCCGTGAGGGGGGACGGTGGGGCCTGCTAAAAGGTGCCTGGCACCTTTCCGGGATGCAGTGCGAAACCGGATTGGTTTCGCAAGCTCTGGACTCTAAATTCACAAAGCAAAGTCAGTAGCACCAAGAAATCTCCTTCTTTCCCTAAGAATCCAAGTCTCGTGGAGCAATCAACCCGTTCTTAACTTCAACAGAAGTAGAGCCCGCAGCAAATCACATCCGACAGTTATTCCGCCCAAAGCCAAAATGAAACGTCGGCAAATGGTGCTGGTGCCGAGCTGATGAATTCGGGTATCTTCGCCAACCATGGAATTCCGAGGAAAACTGAACGACCAAACCCAGGGGCGCGTCGACAACTGCGACGTCCACCTCAAAGATCCTGCACGCCTAGCGACGCTCGAACGTACGGGTTTGATGGATTCACCACGCGAAGAGGCCTTCGACCGTCTGGCGCGTCTTGCCGCCGACATTCTCAAGGTTCCATTGACGATCATTTCTCTCGTTGGTGATAAGAAGCAGTTCTTCAAGGCCGGGTACGGACTACCGCCTCCTTACGATGAGCTTCGCGAAGTCCCGATCGACGCTTCGATTTGCCGTTACACTTTGTCAGGTGAAGAGATCATCGCTTCGGATGCTGCTTACGACAGTTTGTTGATGTATCACCCGACGACAGAGCCTTGGGGAATCACAGCTTTCATGGCGATTCCCATGAAGACCTCTGATGGCCATGTCCTGGGCGCGTTTTGTGCCGTGGACGACGCCGTTCGAAATTGGACACCATCCGAAGTCGCAATCATGCGTGATCTGACAGCTTCGGTGATGACCGAGATTCACCTACGAATGCAGATTGATGAGCTAGGCGCCGAACGAAAACTCAGGGAGCAATTCGTTGCAACTCTGACTCACGATCTTCTCAATCCGATCGGAGTCGCAAAAGGGAGTGCCGACCTTCTCCGCTATGAAACGAATTCTCCCGAAGAGCAGCAACAGCTCTTGCGAATGATTGCCGAAAACATGGACCGGGCGGAAACGATGATCCGCGATCTGCTGAACGTAACAAGCGTTCGGGTCGGCGGCGAAATTTTGATTCATCCGCAGAACTGTAATCTTGCCGAGCTTGTTCGATCGATGGTGGAGTCGCTGACTCAAATTCACGGACGCAATCTGGTGGTGAAGGGACCTGAAGAGCTCCACGGGATCTTCGATCCACTCATCGTCAGGCGAATGATCGAAAATCTTGTCGGCAATGCGGTGAAGTACGGCGCTAAGGACCGGCCGGTCACGATTGCGTACGACGATGAAGGTGAATCATTCTGCATCTCGGTCCATAACGAAGGGGAGCCGATCCCTGCTGAATACCTGACTAGGATCTTCGAGCCGTTCAACCGTGGTGACATTACTAAGCTTGGTATCAACAAGGGTTGGGGCATTGGCCTTGCGCTGATCCGAGCTTTCGCGTCCGCACATCGTGGGACCGTTCATGTGAATAGCAGGAGTGGAGACGGCACGACTTTCATCATCTCGCTCCCGAAGCGAAGCTGCTAAAAGGTGCCTGGCACCTTTCCGGGATGCGATGCGAAACCGGAGCGGCGCCGGGGCCATGAGTCCAAGCGCAGCCGCGGCCGTTCCAATCAAGCCTCAAAGCTCAGTAGCCTCGACCGAAACTTTCTTACAGCCCTTCTTCTTCACGACAACGCTGTAGGGAATCAGATCGCCCTTCGGATTATGAGCCTGCGTGGAGAAAAGCAGCTCATCCGCTTTCACCTTGCTGACTTTCAATGTCTCGGCGTCCGTGATCCGCGAAGTCTCCTTCGCTGCGTTCATCGTCTTATCTTCCTTCTTCGCATCATCGATAGCGATCTTCTCGGCTTCTTTCCTGCAATCGCTGGCTTGGGCGTAGGCCGTAGACAAACCAACGAGTAGAGCCAAACCTACAGCTTTCATTCAACACTCCTAGGTACGGAAAGGCGCAAAGGTGCCTGGCACCTTTGCGGGATGCACCGCTTCTGCAAAAGGAAACTGGTACCGCTAACCCTCACTTCTTAACGAACTTCAACGTCATGCGGTCGCTCTCGCCGATTGCCGCGAATTTCTCGCGGTCTTTGTCGCCGAGGCGGTAAGTAGGAGGAAGAGTCCAGACACCCTCAGGGTGATCCTTCGTATCGCGAGGGTTCGCGTTGACTTCCGACTTCTCGACGAGCTTGAAGCCCGCTTTCTCCGCCATGCGGATGACATCTTTCTCAAGCACGTAGCCATTCTTCGCTTTCGGATCGCGCTTCTTCTTCGGGTTCTCGCGGTGCTCAACAACGCCGAGAATCCCGCCCGGCTTCAAAGCCTTGTGGAACGACTTGAACGCCGCTGCTTCTACGCCATTGGAAATCCAATTGTGGACGTTGCGGAAAGTAACAACCATATCCGCCGTTCCATCCGGCGCGATCGGCTCCTTCCCAGGATTGAGAGATGTCACCACGACCTTCGACTCAAGCTCAGGGTTCGCCTTCAACCACGCTTTGTAATTCTCGCGCATCTTCACAAGGTACTCGCCGTCGCCCGCGGGTTGAGCTGCGTAGTACTTTCCTTTTTCCGCCAACAGAGGAGCCAAGATCTGCGAGTACCAACCCATTCCGGGGGAGATTTCGACAACCGTCATCTCGGGCTTCAGACCAAAGAACGTGAGCGTCTCGACAGGATGACGAGCTCCATCACGTTGACGATTTTCCGGAGTGCGGTACTCACTCGCAACAGCTTCTTCGATCGTCGTCGGAAGTTTTTTCGGAGCCGGAGTCGCAGCCGCTTGGGGAGCTGCCGATTCAGCCGATTTATCGGAAGACGCGCAAGCCGAAATCATGGATGCGAGCGCAAGCAAGTAAACGAACTTCATGAAGCCTCCTCAAAGATGTGTCACACAAATTGCCCAAAAGCTTGAGAAGAAGAGGATTTCACTTCAACCGCGCGAGATCAAGTGAAGCCCACGCAGTTTGCGGAGTCTTTGCGTTTCAAATGACTTGCGCCATCATTGTTGATATCAAAAGTTCCATGGACTCCATTCGCATTAATGAACTCCTTGGCTCCGACGCGCGCCCAATTGTGACTCAACTCTACGAGCGCGAAGGAAACGGTATCGATATTCGCGAAACAGATCGCTTCTTCGTGGCGCTTATCAATGACGAAGTCGCGGGTTCTGTTCGTTTTTGCGTGGAGGAAAACACGCCGATGCTCCGAACGATGCGAGTGGCTGAGAAGTTCCAAGGCCTCGGATGCGGGCTCAAGTTGCTACAGGTCTTCGCCGCATATCTCGATCAAAACCAGATTCGAGACGTTTTCTGCCTTCCATACGCGCATCTCGAAAAGTTTTACGGCGCGATCGGTTTCAAAACCATCGATGAGACGATAGCACCAGCATTTCTACGCGAACGACTCCGCAAGTACCGCGAAAAGCCAGGCCGCTATCTCTGCATGAAACGCGAGGGGAGGAAAACGTGATCCCATTCGCGCAAGCCACGTACCGCACGCAGGTCAAACGACTTCGGGCCTTGGCGGGGAAAGCATTAGATCAATACCCGATCCGCGTGAAGAAAATCGACTTCATCAATCACGGTGAAAACGCGACCTTCAAAGTCACAGCAACGAGCGGAGAAAAATATCTCTGCCGCATCCATCGAAATGATTATCACACGCACGAAGGTCTCCTCGAAGAACTTAACTGGCTCGAAGATCTAGCGAAGGAGGGCCTTCATGTTCCGCGACCCATGCATACCTCCCGAGGAAGCGTGATCGTCGAGATCGATGATCCAGCCGTGGGTAGCCGACACTGTGACGTCTTCCGGTGGATCGAAGGGCGCTTTCTTTCGAAATCAATCTCCGAAGACGACATGTTTAAAGTCGGCGTCTTGCTTGCGCGAATGCAGCAGGTCGGTCGCCGCATGAAAAGCCGCCATCGCCGATACTGGACAAGCGAAGGCCTCGTCGGCGCAACCGCCAAGTTTGGATCCATCGACCGTCTCTTAGGTGTGCCGCCTAAAGATCAAAAGCGGATCACGTCCACTCGCCGAGCGCTCCTCGCAAGACTCAAGCGCTACGAGAAGAAAAATCCCAAGAAGATGGGTCTCATTCACGCGGATCTTCACTTCCATAATCTTTTGAAAACCAGTGGAGGAGAAATCGCAGCAATCGATTTCGATGACTGCGGCTTTGGTTTCCACGTGTATGATCTCGTGATTCCGCTCCTAGGATCTTACTTCCATTTGAAGGAACACAAGAAAACCCGCTCCTACACGAAACTGAAAAAAGCGCTGCTCGCCGGATACTCGAGTATTCAGCCACTGTCGGAAGAAGATCTCGAACTTCTCCAAGATCTTATCATCGCAAGACGCCTCCTGATGCTCGGTTGGTTTCAGTCACGGTCAGACAATCCGCTTCTCAAAGGACGCCTTTTGAAAAGCACTCGGTGGGTTGTGAAGTATTTGGACCGACCTTTCCTGTAAGACCTCAAACCACGGAAGTAAAAACCTTCCGGATTTGCCAAGGCACGCGCCACTTCCAAACCGACCCTCGCGCAAACTGAACGAGGGTGCCAGGTGTGAGCGAAAACGTTTCGCCCGTCTGCGTGTTCTCGACTTCGGCGCGGCCCGAGAGAATGAACGCTGTCTCGCTCCATTCAAACTCAAGTTCGAACGTGCCTGGACCGCACTCCCAAATGCCGTGTTGGATTTGCCCGTCGTTGAGCGAAGGAGCAAGCGCCCACTGCTGCGAGGGCTCCTCGCTCAAACCAAAAGAGAACGGGGTGAGTTTGAGATCATCCGAATGGATCACGACTTTCTCCCGCTCACGACAAACCAGAAGTGGTAGAACGTCGCGCGCGGATCTTGCGCCAACTCCCCAAGCTGCGCAATCGCGGCTTCGCCCCCCGCGCGATCCTCAGGTTCGAGGTACACGTTTAGACTTGGCATCAACGTGCGCACGAGAAACGCGATGTCGCCGCCGCCACCCAAGATTGGCTGCGACTCCACACGAACATCCGCAAATCCAAACTCCTTTAAGTAAGGAGCAAGTCTCCGCCCCACGTTTGGGTCGCCTCCCAAACGACGCTGACCTTGTTGAACCTTCTCCCAGAACGCTGGGAAAAGCGGTGGAGACGGTTCAAAGAACATACAATCGCGATCCGCATCTTCAATCAGCACGCGGCCACCTGGTTTCAAACAGCGGAAGATCTCGCGCAGAGCTTGCCGCGGATCCGAGAGGTGCATGAACACCAGGCGTGCGTAGACAAAATCAAACGACTCATCGGCAAATGGGAGTGAGTACAAGTCACCTAATTCGAAGCGCAGATTCTCGCGCTCATGAACTCGCGCTTGTTCTAAAAGTTCAGCACTTCGATCAAGGCCCACGACCCGTAAAGACGGAAACTGCGCCGCAATCTTCTCGGCACGGATTCCGTGGCCGCATCCGAGATCAAGAACCGAGCCGCTTGATGGCAACCCATGACGTTCAAGCAACGGAAGAAAACCCTCCATTCGCATCAGCGCTCGCTCGGCAAGGAGAGTGGCCTCCGCATGACGGCTTTCTAACTTCTCGAACTGATAAGATCCTTTCATAGACTCCTCACGAAACGCAGTTCTGGAAAATCATCTTCAAAAGAAAATCTCGAAATGCTCTCGCCCGCATTTTCCAAACAGTAGGAGAGCGCCTGCTCCGCCGTCGTCGCGAGATCCAAAGCAACAACTTGCACGGGGCGAAGCGACCTGTAAGTCGATTGCTGCCAACCCAGTTTGTTCTCAAAAAACTGGTA
>SXGS01422604.1_pt1 | contig 11563 bp, 8 predicted proteins | sample 3174681 | NCBI WGS metagenome assembly SXGS01 (sample SAMN11356861, study PRJNA531348) | freshwater metagenome | isolation source: freshwater sample F1-80 | place: China: Fuxian Lake, Yuxi | collected 2017-12-25 | reverse complement strand
GTGCCGACACTTATTTCAATGGTCATGCTGGCGACAAGATCAATACTCAGGTTGATGCACAAGGATTGACGGGGGGTAAACTTCTCGCGCGGAATACTGTGTGGAACGCAGTAGGGCAGATGGCGCCGCTTGTCTTAGCGATTTTCGCGGTGCCTATGCTTGTGAACACGCTGGGAACGACGCGCTTTGGGATTCTTACCTTAGCTTGGGTTTTCGTCAGTTACTTCAGCTTTTTCGATTTCGGTCTTGGACGCGGAATCACAAGATTTGTTGCTGCACTTTTAGCGGCGGGGCGAACAGCGGAAATTCGCCCGCTTGTCTCGTCAACGCTGTTACTCATGGCCTTGTTCGGCACGTTGAGCGGGATCGGTTTGGCCGTGGCATCACCTTGGGTCACGGACTTTCTCTTCAAGGTTCCACCCGAACTCGCGAGTGAAACCAGACATTCTCTGTACACATTAGCACTTTGTATTCCGATCGTAATTTGCACATCTGGTCTTCGCGGAACGCTGGAAGCATTTCAGAAGTTCCGAGCCGTGAACTTGCTGAGGCTTCCTACGGGGTTCATCACCTATTTGGGGCCGATCCTCGTTTTGCCTTTCTCGCATAGTTTGGTACCCATCGTTGCCGTTCTCGTAGGTGGTCGAGCGATCATGTTGGTCGCTCACGCTATAGTAGTCTCGCGCCTGCTTAATGGATTTCAGCTCAATGTGAGCTACGAGCGAGAAAGATTCGCGCCTCTCTTGTCGACGGGAGGATGGCTCATGGTCTCAAATGTGATTATTCCCATCATGATGTACTTGGACCGTTTCATCATCGGGAGTCTCGTCTCAGTAGCCGCTGTTGCATTTTATACGACGCCGTATGAAGTTGTAAGTCGTCTCCTCATAATTCCCGCAAGCGTGACGGGCGTCGTTTTTCCGGCTTTTGCATCGTCAATCGACACAAACCCTGAAAAGGCTCATAAGATCTTCGAACGCGGATTTGTTTATCTCTTTTTAATCATGCTCGCGTTCTGCCTGATCGTTGCTGGAATCTCGAGAGAATTTCTCGGAATTTGGTTAAACAATGAATTTGCAGAAAAAAGTGATCTTGTTCTCGGTCTTTTAACGATTGGAATTTTCACAAACGGCTTGGCGTACATTCCGCTTTCGTTCCTTCAGGGTGTAGGGAAAGCGAAGTGGACAGGCCTTCTCGCCCTCGTCGAAGTTCCGCTTTACCTCCTTGTGCTCTGGTACCTGACGAAAACTCACGGTGTCGACGGAGCAGCGGCAGCGTGGTTAGTTAGAGCCGTCCTAGATTTGGGGATTCTCATGTTCCTGAGTCAAAGAGTTCTCCGTAAGTCGACGGTTAGTTTCTCAACGATTTACGTTCACTACTTCTTTGCCGCAGCGTACTTGGGATTGCTTGTGGCTCTTCCTTCCACCGGCGGCAGGCTTGTCCTTACATCGATCGGGTTGAGCGCTCTTGCTGTCTACGGGTATGGCAAGATGCTCAGCGCTGAAGAACGATCTATGATGAAAAACTTCTTGCGGACACGGGTGCCACTTTTGCGGCGAGTTTAATACCGGCTTTTTTTGAAAGGTCGGTAGATCAATTTCAGAAGAGGACGTATCAGTTGATCGATTTTGGGATGAGTGCGTAGCATTTCAACGACGAAATTCTTTATCTGCGCCATAATTCTCGCGGACAGCTTTCTAAAATTGCGAAATAAAAAGCGGCTCGCAAGGAATACAAATGGTCCGCGGCTCACTCTAAGACCACCAGGGAATTCAGTTCCTTCGTAAAGCCGCTCAATTTTGCGTGCATCTCTCCACCAAACTCTTCGCGACAAAAACTGCGAATTGTCGCCGGCGGCCTGGCGAAATGAAAACTGAGTTGTAGCTTCCGGAAGAAAAAGGAAGTCAGTCCATCTGCAAAATTGCAAGAGCATGTAAAGATCTTCGAGGACTACGAGTTTGCAGTCGGATAGATCTACTTTGCTCAAGAGGCTTGATCTGCATACGAAGGCGCTTGAATGGATGTAATTGTCTAAACGGGTCAAACGTGAGCGATCAAACGAATCAAGATAAGCGAGCTCTCGAGTTTCCATCGGAGCTCCGTTTTGGTTTTTTGTAGGCTGATCTTCCCACCAACGAATAGCACCCGTGTAAACGACATCTTCTTTTGCTTGTGCGAGAGCGCTCAGGCAGTTCTTCAAATGTTCCGAGTGCCATTCATCATCATCGTCTAAAATGCAGAAGTGCTCGCCATCAACGGCTGCAAACGCTTGAAAGAGAGTTGAGCTCCGATATCCCGTTCTTGGACACTCGATGACTTTGAACTGAAGCTGTGACTTGAATTTTTCGATCGTTTGATCAAGTCCATCAACAGGAGCATATCGAGCCAAAATGACCTGGCACGAAGTTATTCTTTGGTTGGCGATTGATCTTAAAGCGCGCTCGATAAAGGTCGTATTTCTTCCTCCGACCCGCATGACGACCGACACGAGAGGCCTGGAGTTGGTCGTTGCATGAAGAGCTGCTGCTCTCTCTCTAGTTTTATGCGCTTTGATAATATTTCCGAGAAGCTTTTCGAGCGCGAACTTTTGCTCAAAAATCGAAGTTGCCTTTTCAGTGAGCCGTCGCGCCTGATCTGGATTGAGAGAGATCCACTTCAAATGATTTTCAATTTGGTCGGCAAGAGTTTCGTTACTCGCGTTCGAGTCGACGAAGAGAACCGCGTCTTTGAAATGCTCAACGATGAATGGATGGGGCTGGCAAATAGCGACCGCACCGGCTGCAATCGTTTCAAAAAGCCTCATCGAAGGCAATCCCGCCTTCTGATGCTCAGCTTTGTGAAGGACTAAGCCAGCACCAGTTTCGTTCAAAATCCGTAGAACGGAATTTCCATCAAAGGGAATCTCCCCTCGATAAGAACTCTCAATGTAATTCCAAGCACCTTTAGGGCCGTAAACATTCAATCGCCCACGCTTACTCAATTCTTTAAACAAATCTTTGTGTCTTTGACCGTCCCAGTTCGTGCCCGCATAAAAAAGTTTCCCAGAGAAAGGGGAGCGAAACTGAAAGTCTGTCGAAAAACAACTGGTGTAAAGCTCAGCGCGAAGTGCGTCGGGTTTCATGTCGCCCACGAACTCTTCAAGAATTCTCGCTCCTGCTGAACCGCTCACCAAGTAACCATCATAGCTAAGAAGATTTTTAATGACCTTTGTATCGGCCTTGATGCTTTCAGGCGGATTCCAAATGCAGCCGTAAGTGGGAATCGGCAAAAGCTTCGGGATCGAGTGAAAAAGCGAGATCACGAAATCTGGCTCGCACGCGAGAATTTCATCGCTCGTTTGAACGATCTCAGCATGAGCACCGATGCGTTCAAGAGCCATCTTCATTCGTTTCGCAAGCTCGGCTTCAGCCCTTTGTTCAAACGAATTTTGAAGAGCAATCCGCACCTGTGATTTCGGGCTGGCGACTTCCATTAGGATACGAACTCCTTCTTCAGTGTGCGATCTACGATGGAGAGGAAAGTCTCAGCAAACGAAGTAACGTTCTGCTCGTAATTCAAACGCGTGATTGGCGGCTTTGAAGATTGATATTGGACAAGAAGTTCAGCGAGGGCATCGGCATTTTTGGGATCGAAGAAGGCACAGTTGTTTGTCATCTGCTCGCGATGGACCGGAATGTCAGAGAGAATCACAAACTGATTCATCGCTTTAGCGTCTTCAACAACCGTACTCCAGCCTTCAAAGAGCGACGGTTGCACAATTGCGCGTGCTTGGCTCATCAGCTTCAGTTGTTCTCGCCTATCGATGAAGCCGAGGAATCGTATGTTCTTTTCGAGGCCAAGCTCAGTAACTTTGGCCTTAAGTGCTGGCGCAAAACTTGGATTGCGAGAGTCGTACTCCTTCCCCGAGAAAGCTACAAAGATGTCAGGAGCACTTTTTACGATTCGCGCGACTGCTTCGATTACAAGTGTGTGATTCTTGTGCGCCCAAAGTTGATTCGGACAAAAGTAGTAGTCAGCAGGGAGATTATACTTCTGAAGCAATTCGCCCTGGCTGAGGCTTTCAAACTCAGGATGAGTAACAGCGAATTTCAATATGGCGACGGGTGCTTTCGACTCCGGGAAAATGCGACGAAAATCTTTTAGAGAGTCTTCGCTACTGAAGACAATGACGTCCGACCCTGCGGCAAGCTTAGCTTGCCAGGCCTTTCTAGCCGCAAGTTCTTTCTCCGAAAAAAGGTGAGGCATATGTCGATCTTGCCAGTCGGGGATCCAACGGATGCAGTGGGGAATTCGGGAGAATAAGCGAAGGTCTTGAGCGGGAAATATGAGGTCTGCTGCTGTTGACGGTGGGCGGTCGTCAAAAACAGCACCGCCAAGCTTGCGCCCGATCAGTCTCAAGGCACGATGAACCATCGAACCTCGTCTGAATTCGAAATGCTTGAGTTGAGGGTAATTAGTTTTCTGTGCGATTTCGAGCGCGTCTTTCGAACCGAAAAGAACAAGCAAAGGCTGACGAGCCGGCGCCAACTGCTTTAGAGCAGAGAGAAGATTTAGAACGTAGTAGCTTCCGCCAATCCAGTTCTCATCGTAATCAAAGCTGATTCCCAACCGTGCCTGAGGAGTCATTCACCTACGTTGTCATTTTGAGAGAGTTATTGAGCGCGCTCATTTGACCGATAGTACTCTGCGAGTTCATCCCAGAAAAGCTCGAGGCTTTTTTCGCGATCTAGCGAAAGTTTTAGGTGTGAAGGCTCAGTGTTGATGCGCTTTAAGGGCTGCGTGACTAATCTATTCTTTGGCTCCACATGTGCGCTCTTATCAGTCGTTTTCTCATGAATTCGGATCGGAGTTGCTATCTCCAATCGCCGACCAAGCTGGTCCGCGACGAGCCGAACAAAATCTTCAGTCGTCGTTGTAAGACCGCTCGGATGAATCCGCCATTCACGTGAAGGTAAGTCTTGATCAACGATATTTCGGATCGCATCGGCTGCATGTAGAGCGAGCCAAGTTACCGGGACATTGTCTCGAACAAAGGCCGGCGCACTAATCTCCGGAGTCTTTCCCTCCTGCCACATTTTGACGAAGGCGGGAATCAAACGATCCGGGTTCTCAAATGTGCCAATCGGATTGGGAATCACGACTTTTAAAAGTCCCAGTCCAAGTCGGCAACATTGATAGCGTAACCATTCGTAAACAAGGGACTTCGAAACTCCGTAAGCCGAGAGACCGTTTCCGACGTTATCGCCTTCGCCCTCGTGGGGTTCAAAGATCGATCCCGAATGCACGATGAGTCTGCCGCCATTTGAAGCAAAAGTTTCCAGGACCGACTGCAAAGGATAGAGATTTGTCTCAAACGACTTCTGCAGATTGTACGAAGGAGATCGGTAATCCTCCATGAAGGCCCCGTGATTCCAAAGCACTCTCGGCTTTCGCGACTCGAGGAGCTTGAGAAAAGTGGGCGATTCAACACCGTCGTAAGTAAGTAACTCGGCTGGAAGTTTTGAGAGTTCGGAGAATCGAGCCGTCTCCCATGGTTTACGTTCTCTCTTGCGAACCGGCAGTTGAACTTCGAAGCCCGCGGGCTTTGGTGCTTCACCTGACCAGACTACGCGGTTGGTTTCGGATTGCGGTTCACTCAGCGCACGCGCGATGTGCAGACCGGAAAAACTTGTCGATCCTGTCAGCATGATGGAGCAGAGACTCTGCTCAAGCCTACTTGTCGTCACTTATCCGTCCATGCAAAGGGAGTTTCAAAATTATCGAGAGTCGTTAGTTTCGCGTCGCGATCGGAAATCGTCAAAGGCGTACCATTTTCGATCGGCCACTCGATGGAAGCTGAATCCCAGCGAATCCCCGTATCGTGTTGTGGCGAATGCTCCGTCTCAACCAAGTAGAGCAGATGGCCGTGATCACCGTTGACGTAAAAACCGTGAGCGCATCCTCGCGGAATCCAAACAAGAGTCGGGGTTGCAGAACTCAACTGAAACGAGTGCCACTTCAAATAGGTTGGTGAGCGCTTCCTTAAGTCAAGAACAACATCGAAAACGGATCCTGAGAGGCAAGTAACAGCTTTCGCATGGTCGTGCGGGGGCGTCTGGAAATGAAGACCTCTCAGTACACCTCGGTGCGAGTAAGAATGGTAGATCTCTCTAAATTGCGACAAGAGCCCGGCTTCTATAGCAGGCGTCGAATTGAAGGTCTTTACAAAGGAGCCTCTCTGATCCTGGTGTTTCCTCAGGGGAATCTCATAGCAGCCCGGTATGGGAGTCGAAATTTTATCCATAAAAAATGTTTTTGGCCCATTAGGTATTTTGATCACTGAGTGGAATCGAGTTTTTATTTCTTCGGCGAACTCTATTTTGGCGCCTCAATACCAAAAGGCATTCCTCAACAATGCTCGATTTTTATGGGGAATATCCTGAATTATCAATGCATAAAGACCCGACACTTGAGCACAGGACTTTGACTCTGCACGCAATTGAAGTTAGCCTTCGCAGTTCCTATGAAACGAAAGTCTCTGACGCACCTGAAAGTCTGGCTCGAAGGCCTATTCGTACTGCTTTGCTTAATTTCAGTCGTACAGCAAGCGTTGAGTACCGGAGTTACTCAAGATCCCGACCCAAACGGATTTGTCGGCCGAGCGAAACTGATTCAAGAGCACGGGCATCCATTTGACTTGCACACCCGCATGCCCGGTTATCCTTACCTTCTGATCATGATGGATCGCCTTGGTCCAGGGACGATGCACGAAGATGCGCTCATTGGGCAAACAACCATTCTAACTTTTTTTGTCTTCGGTCTCTGGTATCTACTTAGAAGAACTTTTCGGTACTGGATCGCCGCCGTTTTTCTCGCCATTTTTGCCACGCCAAATTCATTTGTGTTTCACGGTTCAATCATGTTGGCGGACTTAGTCTGGCAAGTTATCTGGGCCGGTTTTGTTGTTTCGCTGGTTTACTGCTTAAAAACACCCGCGCAACAATGGTCCAAGCTTCAAATATTGGCTCGTCTTAGCGTTTTCGGATTTTTTGGGACTCTCATTCATTTTGTCGATCCAAGCGGGCTTCTCGCTGGATTCAGCGTTTGGGCAGGCCTCTTACTCCTTTTGTGTTTGTCTCGGGATCACCGTGTTTCTCTGGCTGGCCAAAGCCGCGGTGTCAGCATTTACTTCGGACTTTGCTCTATTTTTTTGGTGGGAGGTTTTGCAATCTCCGCATTATTTGGACAAGGGCACCGGAATTTCTCTAAATCGATACTCTCTGCACGAATTCTTCAGTGCGTGGATATCAGCGAATCTGACGAGATTTCCAAGAGCTTTCAAAAGGCCAAAGATCAGGCTTCTGCACAACTAGGCTATCCCGTTCAATATGAAACTCCATCTTTTCCGCCGGCGATTTTATCCTGGCTTGGAAAAGGAGAGTTTCAAGGGGAAGACATCTTCAAGAGCGCAAAAGCAAATCTCGGTCGTCATCCGATTCAATTTGGTGGATGTGCTGCCCGGGAGTTCTGGTGGCGCTATCACATACTCGTGAAGCAATATTTCCCTTTCAAAAGCGAGAAAAGATTCATAACGGTCGACTTCTTGCCGTGGGACTCGACGCCTCGAGCGTGGGCTTACAGATACTTAGGAATCGAACTTAGAGATTTCGGTCCTTCAACAAGAACCGCGATAGTCGCAGAGCAGGTTGGACGCGCGGCTATACAAATTTCCTTCTTTTTCTTTTTGCTTACCCTCGGTTACCGCCGAATTCGCCGCGAGACGGGTTATTGGGTCGACGTCGTTGGGGTTGCATGCATCGGCTGGATCAGTTTTTTGGCATTTACTTTGCCAATCGAGCATCGCTACTTGAATGCCTTTGCGCCTTATATCTATCTTCTTGAGGCCGCAGGAATCATGAGTCTCATACAAATAGTGAGCTATAGGCTTTCTCGCACTCGACTTTATGCATCATTTTCCCAAAGCCGATATTATATTTTGCTGGACCGCTATTTCAGATAGTTAGATGAGAAGCGAAAGATTCAAATCGAAAATCAGATTAGGTTGAGTTCATGGAATCGCAAAAACAGGTCGAGTTTAGTCGAGACGTTTTGGTTTATGTTCCCTGTTACAATTGTGAATCGACGATTGGTTCAGTCCTTTCGGGAATTCCTGCCGAAATCCAAGCAAGAGCAGAGGTACTCATCGTTGACAATTTTAGCTCGGATCGAACTGCGGAGCTTGCTCTTGAAACATCTAAGTCCGGTCGTTTGACGGCACCAATCTCCATTGTTCGCACACGAGAAAACTTAGGCTATGCAGGTTCACAAAAGCTCGCGTATCAGCTCGCTTGTGCTTCTCCTTCGGTTCGATGGGTTATGATGCTTCACGGAGACGGCCAATACGATCCAGAACTTTTGAAAGGCTATCTTCCTCTTCTCTCTTCCCCGATCGGTTTAGCTTACGGCTATCGCAGTAAAAGTAAATTCGGGAAGCGGGAAGAAACGCCCTTGTCTACATGGTTTCTCATTAAATCTTTGAGCTTGGTCGAAAGTTTGGTCACGGGTGAATGGCGGCGCGAATGGCATACAGGCTTTGTCATGTATTCAACTCGCTTTTTGAACAAGGTTTCGTTCAGAGAGATTACAAATACTCCGCATATTGATGGACACCTCTTGTTCTCTGCGGGCGTCATGGGCTACTCAATCGCCGCTGTGCCGATTTACAAGCGTTATAAAGAATTGAACGCGTTTGAGGGTTGGGCTCGTATCATTTACGTATTCAGCGTCTTGAAGCTCATGTTCGAATTTAGATTGGCGAAAAATCGGTTGAAGAACTCGGAAGCAGATAATACTTCGGGAGTTCGCTACGGTTTCGACATTATTGCCTGACTTTGTAACTAGCTTTCACCGCAGTCTCTGCTGTGGAAGCATCTCGAACTCCTGTTTTCGACAGTCTTTCGATGTTTTGGCGAACTAACTTCAAAAGTACAGCCGGAGGTTCTTGAGGAACCTTTACGTCCTGCTCTTGCGAGAGCACAAGGGTAGAGAAGATCAGCTGTCCGAAAATGTTCGGGTGGATCTGATCTTCATGCATGAGCGAAACTTGTTTTGAAGCAAGAGACTTCGAAGTCTCCGAAACGGCTTTGTGATATTCAAGCAGTCTTACCTCTGTTGACTTTGTGCCGTAGCGTTGAGCCGTTTCACGATAGACTTGGTTGAGTGATCGAGGCTGCTTTGATTTCGACGTTTTCAAAGGAGCTTCCCAGTGGAAATTCTCTGGCATTAGCTCCACCCTTCGCTGGTCTGTCATGAGATCAGGTGTTGTCGCTACGAGAATCCGAACGCCTTTTAGCTTTTGATGTTGATCTAGCAGCAACTGCAAAGCGGCTTCAAATTGATCGGGATCGCCGTGGTGGTCGCCCGCGTCTTCAAAGACGATCGAATCTCCCGGAAGAATGATTTTTTTCAGGTAATAGTCTGAAATCAGTTGTGAGATTTCTTTCGCGGATTGAATACGCGGAAGTCCGCTTCCTCCTGCATAGACTGCAAGAAGTTTCTGCTTCTTTGAAACATCGCACTTTTTCATGAATGCGATGTCCTTGCCGCTCAAGATGAAATTTATCGTTGAGGCCGGTGAGCGAAGCGCCCAGAGCGGATGTTTTTGGGCCTCAGCTTCTTTGAACAGGTCTGGGAAGTTCCCTAGACCGTAACCACGTGATATCGAGTCGCCGAAAAAGAAAATGACTCGTCCATACTGATCGCGTTCGCGCACGACTGCATTGAAGCATGGGTCGCCATCACCACTTTGGGCATGGGTCGTTAAGGTCATGAACCAAGAAATTAAAATTGCGATGAGGCGAGTTAGCTGCATTTCCTATACTGCCAAGTGGAGAGAGGTCATTCAAAATTGATTCGCTGATCGATCACATAGAGCGGACGCCCTTTGGCTTCTTGGTAGACTTTCCCTAAGTAAACCCCGATTACGCCGAGACTCGCGAGGATGATACCGCCCATAAAATAAATCGAAACAATCAAGCTCGCCCAACCTTGAATGCTCGTTCCCCAAATAAGTGTGCGCACCAAAATCCATAAACCAAATAGAAACGAGAGCAGCGCAATCGAAAAACCGCTAAAGATGAAAAACTTCAGAGGACGATCCGAGTGTGCGAGGATGAACTGAGCCGCAAGCCGAATGAGCCGTCGAAAGTTATAGCTGCTTTCTCCAGCGAAACGTTCCGCATGTTCGACGTCGACCGTGGCTTTGGAAAAGCCTAGCCACTCAACCATTCCGCCAAAAAAGCGAAGCTGCTCACGCATTTCGATCAGTTGATCGACCACTTTTCGAGAGATGATCCTAAAGTTACCGACCTCGTGATCGTATTTCATTCCGGAGAGCAGGCGAAAAGAGGCGTAAAACAGATGTGATGTCAGACGGCGGTGAAGAGGATCTTTTCTGCGCCCGCGCCGAGCTACGACCACGTCGTAGCCCTCCAGGGCTTTGCGGTACAACGGTGCAATTTCCTCCGGCTGATCTTGGAGGTCGCAATCCATGACCACAATCCAATTTCCTTTCGCAAGATCAAGACCCGCAGTGATGGCATTGTGTTGGCCAAAGTTTCGACTCAAGCGAACCGCACGAACGGCGGGCTCGGCTTTGCTCATTTCCGAAAGCACCTGCCATGCGTGATCAGGGCTACGATCGTCAACGAATACGATTTCGTAAGTAACGCCAAGCATAGCAAAAACGGCGGCGAGGCGTTTTCGCAGCTCCTGAAGGCAATCAGCACCGCGATAAACTGGAATGATCACCGAAATTTCAATCATCAATCAAACCACTTGTGAAACGTGAACTCTAATTTAAATGGTTGAAAGCCAATCCGAGCTACCTGCGTTTGAGCAACGAAGTTTGTTCCTTGGGTTTTGTAAATCATCTGAGAGAGGTTTCGCTTCTGACACCATCTCACCGAACTCGACAAAAGCGATTGGTAAACACCTTGACCGCGAGCTTGAGGAGAAACTGCGTAAAGCGCACCAACTCCAGTCTCAGAGTCCGTTTGTTCAACAAGAGCGAATCCAAGTGCTGCGCGTGATTCATCTTCTGCGATCAGGATCGCTTGCTGGCCTGAGTTTTTGAGGCAGGCTCGGTAAATCCAGTCGCCGTAAACACCTGCGCAAAGAGCTCGATCAAGGCGAATGTCGTTGTGATAGTGACCTCGATTGTTGGCAAACCCTTCTTCTGCCACCACCTTGAGTCGTTCGGCGTCAGACGGGGAAGCTTGCTTGATCTCGACACGTGCCTCGCCATTTAACGAAAATGTGGCAAGGTCGAGACGGTAAGAAATCAGCGAATCAACTAGAAATGCGCCTCGCGCTTGAAGTGCATCGCAGGACGACTGGTCAAGAGCATCACACCGAGCAATAAGCAGGCGGATCTGTTCGCGTCCGCAGTCACTGAATATCTCGGCAACGGAGCGCGTTTCGCTAATCGTGGTCTTTGCGGTTCGAACACCAAATCGCTCTGTATCAAGAACTGAAAGCAAAGAGGCCATCCCTAAAATTCCGGAGTTTGATTGAGTCGTAACAT
>SXGS01774100.1_pt1 | contig 11564 bp, 9 predicted proteins | sample 3174681 | NCBI WGS metagenome assembly SXGS01 (sample SAMN11356861, study PRJNA531348) | freshwater metagenome | isolation source: freshwater sample F1-80 | place: China: Fuxian Lake, Yuxi | collected 2017-12-25 | reverse complement strand
GTAAAGATCCAGGCGCACATCGTTGCCCAGCGTCATGGTCTTGTTTGCTTCCATAGTCCCTTGTCCGTAAGGCGAGAAACGTGAGGCGCTATGGTGGTTTGGCAGTTGCGCCTCACCCCTCACGCCCAACGCAGTTAGTACTTGTTGGCGATCGGCAATTCCTGCGCCGGAAACAGCGTAATGACCTTGGCGCCATTCGGCGTCAATACCACTTCCTCCTCGATACGTGCCGCTGACACGCTGTCTTTCGCTGGGCAGAAGGTTTCCACCGCGAACACCATGCCGACCTTGAGTTCGTACGGGTCCTTGAACGAATTCAGACGCGAAATCAGCGGGCGCTCGTGCAGGCCCATGCCGAGGCCGTGGCAGAAGTTCAAACCAAACGCCGACATCTCTGTCTCGAAGCCTACTTCCGTACACTTGGGAAAGGCTTTCGCCACCTGCTCGGTGGAGACGCCAGGCTTTAACATCGCGATCGCGTCATCCATCCACCTGCGCGCCCTTTTGTAGGCGTCGTGCTGCGCACTGGTGGCGCTGCCCACGGTGAACGTGCGGTAGTAGCAGGTTTTGTAACCCATATAAGTCTGAATCAGATCAAAGTAGGCCTGATCGCCGGGGCGTATTAAACGGTCAGTGAAATTATGCGGATGCGGGCTGCAACGTTCGCCCGCGATGGCGTTCACCGCTTCCACGCAATCCGATCCCATCTCGTAAAAACGTTTGGTGGCCAACGCCACCACTTCGCTTTCGCGCACGCCAGGCTTTAGCGCCTCGAAGATGTCCTGATACACACCGTCGCCCATGGCCGCTGCCATATTCAGCAACGTAATCTCGTCGTGGCTTTTGATCTCGCGCGCATCCAGCATCACCTGTTGGCCATCAACAACCTTCAAGCCCAGTTTTTGCAGCGCAAACAAAAACAGCGGTTCGCACACGTCGATACCGATGGGCATGTCGGCCACGCCCTCGGCCTTTAGCACATCGTAAATCTCCTTTGCCGCTTCCTCGAACAACCCCACCTTGGGGTTGATCGCGCCGCGCAAACCGACGTTACCCGCGAGGCAGTGGTTCTTCGGCAGCCACGGCGCGTAAATCTTGTGATGGCGCGCGGCGGAGCCAAAATCCCACACCCACGGCTCGCCGTTGCCGGTCAGCAAACACCAGCGCGTCAGCTTGTCGCGCGCCCACTCGCCGATCACCGTGCTGGAGATGTAGCGGATGTTGTATTGATCAAACACCAGCAGCGCGCCAAGTTGCGACTGCGCAAGCGCATTGCGTGTGCGCGCCAGGCGGTAATTGTGCAGGCGGCGAAAATCCACGCGCTCTTCAAAATCCACCTGCATACGCCCCGGCGCTTGCAACGGCAAATCCCAGCGATGGCCCGGATTCGATGGATCGTACAGCCCGTCGGGCGCGGCCGAAATTTTCTTTTTCGGATCGATGCTCGAAGCCTTGATATTCTTCGGCTCGACAATTTTCGCCTTTTTTGCCATTACAAAATCCTTAATTAAATCAATTACTTAACTAAATTTTGTTTTCAATCCGCTCACGCACAAGGCGGCAGCAAGGTTATCAGGTGGCGGCGTGCGTCGGTACCTGACGCGCGCTCAGCCCGCCTTGACGCCCGCAGCCTTGATGATTGGCGTCCAGCGTTTGAGTTCTTCTCGCACATAGGCGCCCAATTCTTCCGGTGTCCCCGGACGCACCAGCGCGCCCTGTTTGAGTATCAATTCGCGCACGTCGGGGCGACTCAGCACATCCACCACCTCGCGATTGATTTTCTGGACCACCGCGCGCGGCGTTTTGGCGGTGGTGAACAAGCCGAACCACAGCTCCGCTTCCATGCCGCTCAATCCCGCTTCGACAGTGCTCGGTATATCGGGCACGCTGGGAAAACGCTCCTTGCCCGACACAGCCAGCGCCTTGACACGCCCGGCCCGCAATTGGGTATTCGCGGTGATCGGCGACAAAAAGGACACCGGCACTTCGTTGCCCAGCAAGGCGGTCAAGGCAAAGCCTGCACTCTTGTAGGGCACGTGTTGCAGCTTCACGCCCGCGACCTGATTAAACAGTTCCCCGGTCAAATGGCTGATGGTGCCATTGCCCGCCGAGCCGTAGCTCAACGCGCCTTTTTGTTTCACATACGCCACCAGCTCTCGCGCGTTGCTGATCGGCAAGGACGTGTGCGTCACCAGCACCGTGACGCCGCTGGTCATGCGCGTGATGGGTTCAAAATCCTTCACTGGATCGTAGGGCAGGTCTTTGTACAGCGATACCGCGCTTACATGCGTACCGGCGTGGCCCATCACCATGGTATAGCCATCGGGAGCGGCTTTGGCCACAATATCCGTCGCAATGGTGCCGCCCGCGCCGGCACGGCTGTCCACCACCACAGGCTGCCCCCATTTTTCGTTCAACTTTTGCGCAATGAAGCGCGACAGAAAATCGGCGGTACTGCCCACACCACCGCCCATGATGCGTATCGGGCGGGAAGGGAATTGCTCTGCCTTGTCTTGCGCCTGGGAAAGTGCAGGCCACAGAGCCACCGTTAGCAGTGAAATGTGGGGCAGACGTGAAACATGCGTCGTGAACCGTAACACGCGCGCCTTGATGACGCGGAAGGTATCTTGCTTGCAGAATACGTTTTGTAAATTATTCATCTCGTTACTGCTCCAAAGAATTTACGATTCGCCATTCGCCATTCACATTTCACCTCAGTTAACCTTCGCCCCTGCGGCAATAATGACCGGTGCGAATTTCTTCACTTCCGCGCGAATGAACTCGTCGAACGCTTCCGGCGTGGTGGGTTTGGCGGTGGCGCCCTGGGTGAGCATGCGCTCCTTCATCTCGGGCGCCGACAGAATACGCACGACCTCGCGGTTCACGGCACTGACCACGGCGCGCGGCGTTTTGGCCGATACCAACAGGCCATACCACTGGTCGTATTCGAAGCCGGGCAGGCCGGCTTCCGCCACCGTGGGCACATTGGGGAACAGCGGCGAGCGCGAAGCCGTGGAGACCGCCAGCGCCAGCACGCGTCCAGCCTTGACCTGGCCCTGCGCCACCAACACGGGTGCGAAGTTGAATTGCACGTTGCCACCGATCACGTTGTTGAGCGCATCGGGCGCGCCCTTGTAGGGCACGTGGGTAACCTGTATCCCCGCCGCGAGCTTGAACATTTCGCCGTTAATTTGCGTACCGCTGCCAATGCCCGCCGAGCTGAAATTCATTTTGCCCGGCTGCGATTTGGCCAGCGCGATCAAATCCTTCACCGACTTTGGCCCCAATGCGGGTGCGGCCACCAGCAGGTTGGGGACGCTCGCCACTTGCGACACCCCGGAGAAATCCTTGATGGTGTCATACGGCAGTTTTGAAAACAGCGTGGCATTGCCTGCGTGGCCGGTGGACACCATCATCATGGTGTGCCCGTCAGCATTGGCGTCGAGCACTACTTGCGAAGCGACCGTGCCACCCGCGCTGGGTCGGTTATCCACCACGGTCTGCTGATTCCAGGTCTTCAGAAATTCCTCGCCGATCCAGCGCGCCAGAATGTCTGTCTGACTACCTGCTGCGAACGGTACCAGCATGCGCATATTCTTAGTCGGAAATCTTTCTTGTGCGTAAGCGGCGCCAGCCAGCATCACAGCGCTCAACGCAGCAACAAATTGTAGTCGTTTCATCAATGCCCTCCACTGTTACGATTCAAGCCCGGCATCGGCAAACCGCCCGCAAACACGGCACGCCGAAAAATCATAAGTATTTGTTTTAATTGAATATTTTATCAGACACGTGGCACACTCAATTGCCGCGCCATCCAGTCCGCCGACTGCGTGCGCCAGCGATAACCGCGATTATTCGCCACATGGTTGCCGTCGTCGAGCAACAAGAACTCCACCGGGCCTTTTGCCGCGCGCGCGAGCTTTTCGCCGTCCTGCCACGGCACGATGCGATCCTGTTTTCCCGCGACGATAAACAACGGGCAGGTGATGTTTTGCGCCACGCCCTTGAGCGTCAACGTCTCGCCCACGCGCCGCGCGTCTTCCAGCGTCTTTGCATGCGTCCGCACGCGAAAGGTTTCACGCGACAATTCATTCAACGATGCCCAGTTGTCGCCCCAATCAAACGGCCCGGACAGCGAGATGCACGCCTTCACACGCTTTTCAAACGCCGCCGCGCGCGGTGCGTAGTAACCGCCGAGCGATACGCCCCACAAGCCGATGCGATGGTGGTCAATATCAGTACGGCTTTCCACGTAATCCACCACGGCGCGCACCGCCGTTTCGTAATTGCCGCGTATCGGCAATTCGTATTCTGATTCTCCCTGCCCCGGCCCGTCGAATACCAGCACCGCCATGCCGCGCGCGAGAAACGGCGCTTCGTAAGCAGCAGTTTCCTCCTTTGCCGAATCGAGGCCCATGCACATGATCGCCACTGGCGGTTTCGCCACACCCACCGGTTTACGCAACAGCCCCTTGAACGCCGTGGCCTCGAAGGGAATTTCCACGCGCTCGCCCGGCGGCGTCTCGAACGGCAGCGCGCGCGCGCGGCACGCCACTGCTTTCAGATGCGCGGTCTTCATCTGCGCCACGTCTTCCACAAACACAAACTTGGCAAAGTGATAACACACCGCCGCACGCATCCAGTGTTCGCCCGCCGACAGATTCAAACCCTGTGCATGCGCCACGTCGCCTAGCCCTTCATGCACCGCCGCGCGCGCGCTCCACGCGCGGCACCAGTCTTCCCACCGCTCGATGCCGGCGGTGACTTCCTGAAAATCCGTCAACGGCACGCCGTTCGCCACAAAGCGCGGCGCCCAGTGGTGGATGGCGGCCGTTACACGAGCGTCAGCCATGAGCCAGATAACTCAAATCCAAATATTTGTCGGGACTGGGTTTGGCGTGCGTGTAACCTTCGGCGGCCCACACCAGATCCATCACCTGCGACACGCCCTGCGCGGTGACCTGAGGGCGCGCACAGCCAAACACGCGCGCCAGGGCCAGCGCCGCCGCTTCCGGCGCCATATTCAGCCGGGCGGGCAGCAGGCGTACCGCCGCTTCTTTATTCGCGCCTTCTTGCAACCACGCGTAGGCCTGATTGAAGCCCAGAATGAAGGCGGCCAACTCATCGCGATGCCCGTTCGCCCACGCACGTCGTGTAGCGGCAATCGGTCCCGGATAGGTTGGAAAAAAATCGCCCGACGAGCCCAGATTTTTCAGCCCGGCGGCAACAAGATGCCGATCAAACGGCGGATTGAGAAAACAGGCGGAGCCCTCGCCCTTTTTCATCGCGTCAAAACGCTCCTGCGAGCCACCGACGTTTTTGAAATGCGTGTCTTCCGGCTTCAAGCCGTGTTGCGTAAACAGCGTTTTCAGCAGCAGCGAATAACCCGTGCGCGCATCGTCCACCACGATAGTCTTGCCTCTTAAATCTTCGATCCGCTGAATGTCCGGCGACACTATCAGGGACAGTTCCGGCGCGTGCGACTGGCCCATGAAAATGAACAAATCCGCACCTTCTTCGACGCCCCGCACGATGTGATCGACCTGTTGAAAGCCGATATCGAAACCGCCGCGCTTGAGTTGATTGAGCTGCTCAATGGATGAGCCGGTCACTGTCAAATCCACTTCGGCACCGGCCTTCGCCCAAAAGCCCATCGAAAGGGCGGCGTACACCGGCCACGTGTTAATACCTTCAGAAATCAACGCAAGCTTAATCATTGGACAGAGAAGAAATCCCGGGAAAACCCTCCGGTATGGGTCCGCGAAAGGGGCCTCGCAAAGCCAAGCGATGCTAGGTTTTGCGGCGAATTCTGTCAATGAATTCCGCGCGATACCGCGCGGCATGCAGAATGCGGCGAAAGCATTCTGGCGCCCGGTTGCACACGACCGGGCGGTTAACAACTATCGCAAAGAACTGACTTGCGCCAGGCGGGACTAAGTCGCGCGGCGGCCTACGCCCGCGCGGCGATCCACCAACCGGCGTTCGGGCCCCTTGTACAGCGCGCTGCGGCCCTTTCGGCGGTCATCCTCGCCGCGCCGGCCATTGATGTTTTTTCTGCGCTCTTCGGTCATGCCTTCCTCCATGTACGCATTCCTTCATATCGTCTGTGCGTAAAATTTTAACACCGGTTGCGCAGACCTCAAGGCATTGTCAGTCCATTCAAGCTGCATTTTGCAACCCATTTACAATCTCATCCACCAATAGATGTTCCGCACCAGAAACAGATGACGTAACGAATTGCACAGATGACACGCCGGGGAAAATCCGCAGCTACACGGTTCACGCTTGCAAACGACTCACGTAACTATCTGATTTATTTACGTTTTAAGGATTGCACTTGCCGCAGGATATGCACAGATTCTGTGTATAACCTTGTGAACAAGCGCGGAAAATGTGCCGGGCAGCACGGATTTGTCAGAACATTTCCTGGCTCGCCTATTTTTTGAGCAATACGGCGTCGCGCGCCCCAGTGCTGGTTCTATCAACGTTTCAGCACACTGAAAAGATTGTAAAAATCGTCCGTCCACAGACGGAAATTCGGGTCATGCGGCAAGGATTTCGCCACCTTTGCCAGCGGCGCCGCGTTCAGTATCGACGGGTTGCGCGTGACGATAATCTGATCTGTCGATGACAGCCAGTAATCCACGTTACTGGTGTAAGTGCCTTCAGGTTCATCGGTCACCATCAGTGCCTGCATGCCAAATTCGTTGGCAAGCCGCGCCACCACGGGCGCGATATCCACGAAACGGTTAGTCGCCTGAAACACGATCACACCGCCGGGCGCGAGATGCTTGACATACGCCTGCATCGCCTCACGCGTGACCAAATGCATGGGAATCGAATCGCCGGCAAAGGCATCAATGGCCAGCAGATCAAAATTCTGCGGTGCTTCTCGCTCCAGACTGAGGCGGCCGTCGCCAAGCACCACGTCTATCTGAGCGGGACTGTCTTTCAGGAACGAAAATTCCAACATTGCCACCGCCGCCACCTGCGGATCAATCTCGTAAAAGCGGAACTGGTCGCCTTTGCGGGCATACACTGCTATTGCACCCGCGCCCAACCCGATCACGCCAACGCGGCGCGGCGCCTCATTGTTCAGCCCGCGCAGGCTGGCAAACGCTCGCCCGTAACCGCTGCTCTCGCCAAAATAAGTGGAAGGCCTGCGGCGAACCGCCTCGCCCAGCAACTGCCCGCCGTGGTTGATATGGCCGTGGTACATCACGCGAAAAGGAACCGGATCGGGGAAATCCTTGGTGCGCACCACACCGTAAAAATTGCGCACCATGACGCGGACGCCGGCGGCATATTCCGTGACGTTCTTGATGACGAAGCCGGCGGTCACAGTCGCCACCACGAACGCCAGCGCCGCCGCCCATCGCGGCTGTGCCAGTGCGTTCCAAAACAGCAGCATCGCACACGCAGCCAGAACAATGCCCAGCTCGAAATAGCCCTTGAGCAACAGTGGCGCGCCGATAGCAACCAGCAACGCACCCAGCGCGCCACCAATGGAAATCATCAGATAAAAGGTCGTCAGATGAGCGGGAGCGGGCCGTGCACGATACAACTCGCCATGGCAAAACATACAGCATATAAATAATCCTGCGGCGTATAACGGAGCGGCTACGTGCAACTCCAGCGATTCGGTAAACCACGCCATTGCCGGCAGCGCCACCGCCATCAGCACCAGAAACACCGGTCGCACATACCAGCGTGGATGATCGAAACACAGAATGAAAGTGATCAAGTACAGCGCCAGCGGTACCAGCCACAAAAACGGAATCGAGGCGATGTTCTGCGTCAAGTGATTGGTAATGGTGAGCAGCAGACAGGATCCCATTGCCGCGTAGACAATCCACGGCAGGCGTTCGCTCCACGAAGGAGCGGGCGTTGCATCCTTCCCGGCGGTTTCTCCGGCCGCCGGCCCGGCCCCCTCCGTTCCCTGCGTCCCCTCCGCCCCCTGCGCGCTAACCCACGCCGTCGCAGCGCACAGCACCGCGAAAACAGCGTAGAGCGCCGACCAGCCGTACGACTGCACGGTGCTTCGCAGCCACGGCTCTATCGCCACCGGATACGATAGCAGTGCCAGCAGCGAGGCAAAGTTTGATAACGCAAACAGGCGGTACGGCACCGCATGCCGGTAGCGTCGCCAATACCAGCTTTGCAGCAGTGGACTGGTGGCTGACAACAGAAAATACTGCAGGCCGATGGTGACGCCCAGCAGACCGAGGATCGCCACGATCGGTGACGCGCCCGCCTCAGCACCGGGCTTCCAGCGCACATCGGGAATGATCGGCAACAGCAGCAGACTGACCGCCAATAGCGCGATATGAATTTTCGCCTGCGTGCGCTGCGCGACACGGCGCGATGTCCAGTCGGCATAGGCGTATCCCGCGAGCAGCATGCTTTGGAAAAACACCAGGCATACCGCCCATACCGATGCCGCACCGCCGAACCATGGCAAAATTTGCCGGGCGATGACCGGCTGCACCAGAAACAGCAAAAACGCGCTGATAAAAATCGTCGCAGCGTAGAGCGGCATAATTTTTCTACATCATGGGACTTACGGTCCGAGGTATTACGCTGGCGAGATCTGCTGACAAAATGCGCTGGCGAATAACCTTGACGAAAAATTACGTAAGTATTTGTTTTAATTGAATTTTTTAAAATTCACGGGCCTCGTCTGCAGCCTGAATTCGACTCACCATTCCCCACGCAACAGTTTCTCCGCCCACAACACGGCCATCACTGCTTTAGCCTCGGTGATGCGTCCATCGCGTATCCAGTTCATCGCTTCTGCGACGGGCACATGCATGACTTCAAGAAACTCGTCTTCATCCAGCTTGCGCTCGGCTTGCGTGATGCCGCGCGCGAGATACAACTCGATGCGTTCGTTGGAATAACCAATGCCGGGATGCAGCGTGGTCAGATGCCGCCATTCAGCGGCCGTGTAACCGCACTCTTCAAACAGTTCACGCTTGGCGGTATCCAGCGGATCTTCACCCGGATCGATTTTGCCGGCGGGCACTTCAATGAAATGCCGGTCGAGCGGATAGCGATATTGCCGGATTAGCGTGATGGTCTTTTCGTCGGGCTGCGCGATGATCATCGACGCGCCCGGATGAATGATGTATTCACGCGTCGATTCATGACCGTTCATCAGGCGCACGCGATCGGATTTCACGTGCAGCAACTTGCCCTTGAATACCGTTTGGGAATCGAGCGGCTTTTCGCTCATGTCCAGCCCGGTTGTTTTATCGTCGCTCACGGGCATCTCCACGGGTTAAGGAGCCGGTCAAGACCGGATCATGGCACGTTTTGGCCGGTGGTCTCAGGTGACGGCTGCTTACAATGAAGCCAGTATGGCGCTCGCGCACAGCGCCATCAGCGGCTGCGGGAAAATGCCGAACCCCAGCACCGCCAGACCATTGACCGACAGCAGCCACTGCGCATCGCCGCGCGGGGCAATCGGCGTGGTATCCACAGGCTCATCGAAATACATCAGCTTGACGATACGCAGGTAATAGAACGCGCCCACCAGCGAGAAAATCACCGCGATCACCGCCAGCCACACATGTCCTGCCTCGACAATCGCCTGCAGCACCGCAAACTTGGCGTAAAAACCCACGGTCGGCGGTACGCCCGCCATCGAGAACATCAGCAGCAGCATGAGAAACGCGTACCACGGACTGCGCTGATTCAGGCCCTTGAAGTCATCCAGATTTTCGGCCTCGAAGCCCTGACGCGACAACAACAGAATCATGCCGAAAGCACCCAGACTCATCAGCACGTACACCACCACGTAAAACATGCCTGACGCGTACCCGTTCAAGCCGCCGGCCGCAATGCCGATCAGCAAAAAGCCCATGTGCGAAATGGTCGAATAGGCCAGCATGCGCTTGATACTGGTCTGCGCAATGGCCGTGATATTGCCGACGATCAGCGACAGCACCGCCATCACCGCCAGCATCTGCTGCCAGTGCAACTGGATTTCTTCCACCCCCAGCGCCTGCACCAGCAGCCGGATTACAAAAGCGAATGCGGCAAGCTTGGGCACCGAGCCGATAAACAGTGTGACTGCCGTCGGTGCGCCGTGGTAGACATCGGGCAGCCACATGTGGAACGGCGCAGCCCCCAGCTTGAAGCCGATGCCGGCTGCGAGAAACACCAAACCGAAAACCAGCACCACGTTCTTCGCGCCGTCATCGGCGATGACATCGGCAATCCGCGTGATTTCCAGCGAACCCGACGCGCCGTAAATCATCGACATGCCGTAAAGCAGCATGCCTGACGCCAGCGCGCCCAGCACGAAGTATTTCATTGCGGCTTCAGTGGCCTGCGCGGAATCACGCTGCAGCGCAACCATGGCGTACAGCGACAGACTCAACAGTTCCAGCCCCAGGTACAGCGTAAGCAGGTGATTGGCAGAAATCATCACCATCAAGCCCAGCGTGGCGAACAGGGTCAGCGCGAAGAACTCCCCGCGGAACATGCCCCGCACTGTGATGTAATCGCGCGCGTAGACCAGAATGGAAATCACGCCAAAGTAGGTGACGAGCTTCAGCACGTCGGACATCAGATCGCCGACAAACATGCCGCTGAAGGTGTGCACCGGTTCATTGCTGGCCGTCACCCATGTCAGCGCGGCACAACCCGCCAGCGTGAGTTGCGTCAGGAAATAAGTCATGCCGCGATTCTCGTCGCTGATGAACAGATCAGCGATCAGGATCACGCACGCCATGGTGAGCAGAAAAATCTCTGGATAGGCGGGCCACAGGGGTGTTATGTATTGCATGGTTCTATTGCCCCGGCAACTTGCTGTGCGCGACGTGCGACAAAATGTCGCTGACCGCTGTGTGCATCACGTCGGCGAACGGCTGCGGCCAGATGCCCATCACCAGCACCACCACTGCCAGTGTGCCGAGCACGATGAATTCACGCAGGTTGATGTCCTTCAATTGCGCCACATGGGCATTGGCCACCGCGCCGAAAATCACCCGTTTGTACATCCACAACGTGTAGGCTGCGCCAAATATCAGCGTGGTCGCGGCTAGGAAGGCATACCAGAAATTCGCCTGCATCGCGCCCAGAATCACGAGAAATTCACCGACGAAGCCGCTGGTACCCGGCAAGCCCGCGTTGGCCATCGCGAACAGCATGAAAAACGCGGCGAACACCGGCATGGTGTTGACCACGCCGCCGTAATCGCCAATCTCGCGTGTGTGCATGCGGTCATACAGCACGCCCACGCACAGGAACATCGCACCGGAAATAAAGCCGTGCGAAATCATCTGAATCACTGCGCCTTCCATCCCCTGCGGGTTGAAAATGAACAGACCCAGCGTGACAAAACCCATGTGCGATATCGACGAATAAGCGATCAGCTTTTTCATGTCGGTCTGCACCAGCGCCACCAGCCCGATGTACACCACCGCCACCAGCGACAGAAAGATCATGAATCCGGCCAGCGCGTGGCTCGCGTCGGGCACGATGGGCAACGACAGCCGCAGAAAACCATAACCGCCGAGTTTCCTCAAGCGCCGCGCCGCCCAGCGTGGCGCCATGCG
>SXGS01666632.1_pt1 | contig 11565 bp, 9 predicted proteins | sample 3174681 | NCBI WGS metagenome assembly SXGS01 (sample SAMN11356861, study PRJNA531348) | freshwater metagenome | isolation source: freshwater sample F1-80 | place: China: Fuxian Lake, Yuxi | collected 2017-12-25 | reverse complement strand
TTCGGGTAGAGCCGTCGGTCGATGAAGTACGAGTCCGACAGCGCCACCTCCTCGAGCGTCAGGGCGATGTCGAGGAGCGGGTTCTTCCCGGTGACGGCGAAGACCTCCTCGGAGGTCTGCTTGATGATGCGGGCCCGAGGGTCGTAGTTCTTGTACACCCGGTGGCCGAACCCCTGGAGGCGCTGCTCGCCGGCCTTGACCTGTTCGATGTAGGCCGGAACGGCGTCCATGGAGCCGATCTGGGTCAGCATCCGGATCACCGCCTCGTTGGCACCGCCGTGGCGGGGGCCGTAGAGCGCCGCCGTGGCGGCGGCGGTGGCGATGTACGGGTCGGCGTGCGAGGACCCGACGGTCCGCATCGCCGTGGCCGAGCAGTTCTGCTCGTGATCGGCATGCCGGCTGACCAACACGTCGAGCGCCCGCGCCAGCGCCGGATTGGCCTCGTAGCGGGGCTCGGCGGTCTTCCACATCATCGACAGGAAGTTGGCGGCGAAGTCCAGGCTGTTGTCCGGGTAGACGAACGGCATGCCGACCGAGTGGCGGTAGGCGCCGGCGGCGAGCGTCGGCATCTTGGCGATCAGCCGGATCACCTGCTTCATCACGACGTCGGGGGAGAGGTCCTTGGCGTTCGGGTAGAACGTCGACAGCGCCGCGATGGTCGAGACGAGGATGCCCATGGGGTGGGCGTCGTGGTGGAAGCCCTCCATGAACCGCTTGCGCACGTTCTCGTGGATGAACGTGTGGTGCGTGATCTCGTAGCGCCAGTCCTCGAACTGCTCCGGCGAGGGCAGCTCGCCGTGGATCAGCAGGTACGCCACCTCGAGGTAGCTCGACGACTCCGCCAGCTGCTCGATCGGGTAGCCCCGGTACCGCAGGATGCCGTTCTCGCCGTCGAGCTCGGTGATCGCCGATGCGGCCGCAGAGGTCGCACCGAACGACGGGTCGTGGAACCACACGCCGGGGAGGAACTTCGCCCAGGCGGTGCCGTCGACGCCGCCGTCGACGATCGGGACCTCGATGGACTCGCCCGTGCGGTTGTCGGTGATCGTGATGCTGTCGGCCACGACGGGCGCCTCCTTGGTCGCCCGCAGTCTACGCGCCGCCGGGGTCGGCCACGACCGGCCGGATGTTGACCGGGTTCGCCGACGCCTCGCTGACGATCGTGCGGATCGCCCCGATCGCCACCCGCTGGGCGGCGGTCAGCAAGGCCCGGCGCCGGGTGGCCAGGCCGACCCGCCGGGACGGGAGCCCGTCGACGGGGATCGCCCGCCACGGTCCGCTCAGGTTGTCGGGCACCGCCGTGGCCGGAACGATCCCGGCGCCGAATCCGCCGAAGGCCAGCGAGGTGAGCAGCCGCATCCCGTCGAACTCGGCCCGGGCCCGCAGGTTGATGCCCCGCTCGGCGAGCTGGCGGTCGAGCACGTCCCGGAACGCCGTGCCCCGGGCCTCGAGCAGTAGCTCGTGCTCGGCGAGCTGCTCGAGGGTGACGGACTCGAGCTCGCCCAACGGGTGGCCCTCGGGGACGATGAGCAGGCGGTCCTCGTCGAAGAGCGGCTCGATCTGCAGCTCGGGCTCCTCGAGCGGCAGGTTCACGAGCGCCACATCGAGCTGGTTGGAGGTGAGCGCCAGTACGAGCGACGAGGTGGAGGCATCCAGCACGACCACGCGCACGCCGGGGTGCTCGCCATCGAGGTGGTTCATCAGGGGCGGCACGATCCAGCGCGCCGTGGTGCCGATGGCGCCGAGGCGGACCTCGCCCGAGACGGTGTCCCGCATCGATGCCAGGTCGGCCTCGAGCGCCTCGAACTCGGACTCGATCCGTCGGGCCCGCTCCACCACGAGGGCGCCCTCTGGGGTGGGACCGGTCGTCGCCCGGTCGACGAGCTCCACGCCCAGCTCCTGTTCGAGCCGGGCGACGTGGGCCGACACGTTCGACTGCACGGTCCCGAGCGTCCTGGCGGCCCCCGAGAACGAGCGTTCCTCCACGACGGCGACGAGCGTTCGCAACTGTTTCCGATCCATCGCTGAGCACGATATCAACTATCTGCGCTATTGGATTGACCGATCGCGGCAACTCCCGTATATTGATGTTCACATACAGCAAGCAGTGGTCTCCCTCCCCCCTTTGACCCGCTTGCTTGCGCCGGACCATCGCCCCTTGTGGTCCGAGCGCCCGCTGAAGGACTGGCTCCCCCGGCCAGTCCTTCGGCCGTTTTGGACTGCCGTGGTGGATGCTGACCCGTGGCTCCGCTGCGAGCGTGCTGCGTTAGCGTGACGATGTGGACGCTGCTGAGGACCCGACTCCGACCGGCTCGAGACGGTCCGCGGCGGCCGCCTTCTTCGACCTGGACCGGACGCTCCTGCTCGGCGCCAGCGGCCCGATCCTTGGTGAGGCGCTCCGCCACGTCGGACTGGTGCGCGGCGAGGCCAGCATCGTCGAGACAGCGGCCTTCCGGTTCTTCGACCTGGTCGGCGAGACCCTCCCGTCGATGTTCCTCGCCCGTCAGGGCGCACGGGCCGCGTCGGGCTGGCCGGTCGAACTGGTTCGTGAGGCGGCGGAGGCGGCGGCCGCTCCCCTGGCCGAGCGGGTGTTGCCCTACGCCCAGCAGATGCTCGACGAGCACCGGGCCGAGGGCAGGAAGCTGGTGCTCGCGACCACCACGCCGGTCGACCTGATCGGCCCGTTCGCCGAGCTCGTCGGCTTCGACGACGTCGTGGCCACCCGGTACCGGCGCCGTGACGATCGCTACGACGGGACCATCGACGGCGAGTTCGTCTGGGGCAAGGGCAAGTCACGTTCCGTCGCAGCCTGGGCGGCGGCCAACGGGGTCGACCTGGACACGAGCTACGCCTACTCCGACAGCTACTACGACGTCCCGCTGCTGTCGATCGTCGGCCACCCCCGGGCCGTCAACCCGGACCCTCGGATGCTGGCCATCGCCACGCTCCGGCGCTGGCCGGTCATCCACTTCGATCTTCCTGCGGGCGTCCCGAAGTTCGTGGGCGTGGAGCCGCAGCAGGCCCTCCAGCTCCTGGCCCGGCCGCAGGCGTTTCCCTGGGTCAGGTTCCACGTGGATGGCGTCGAGCACATCCCGCGTCACGGTCCGGCGGTGCTCGTCGCGAACCACCGTTCGTACTTCGACGTGCTGGCGATCGGGTACCTGTTGGCCCAGCGGGGCCGACCGGTGCGGTTCCTCGGCAAGCGCGAGGTCTTCGACGCCCCGGTCGTGGGGGACCTGGCCACGGCGCTCGGCGGGATCCCCGTCGACCGGGGGACCGGCTCCGATGAACCGCTTCAGCAGGCCCGTGCGGCGCTCGCTGCCGGAGAGCTGGTCGCCCTGATGCCCCAAGGGACCATCCCCCGGGGTCCGGCGTTCTTCGATCCGGTCCTCCGGGGTCGTTGGGGGGCGGCCCGGCTTGCGGCGTCGGCCGACGTGCCCGTCGTGCCGATCGGCATCTGGGGAACCGAGGCGGTCTGGCCCCGGAGCTCCAAGCTGCCCAACGTGACCAACGTGTGGAATCCACCGCACGTGACGATGCGGGCCGGTCCGGTGTTCCACCTCGACGGCACGGATCCGGATGTCGACACCGAGCGCATCATGGATGCGATCGCAGCGCTGCTCCCGGACGAGGCCCGGCTTCCCCGGATCCCCAGCGATGAGGAACTGGCGCGCACCTACCCTGACGGCCGGATCCCTGCCGACGTGGACGCCGCCGGCGACCACGAGGCGGCGCGTCGCCCCGGTTCGGACTGACCGTCGGCCGGGACTCGGTCCGGGTCCCGGTGCGGGCCCCGGCCCGGGGGGAGCCGTGCGGTCAGGAACCGGTGCGAGCGCGGATGATGTTGAGCGCCGAGCCGGCCCGGAACCACTCGATGTGCTCCTCGCTCATCGTGTGGTTGCACTCGAAGACGAGCTCGGTGCCGTCCGACCGGTGCAGGACGCACTCGACGGGCCGTCCGGGGGCCAGGTCGGCCAGGCCCCGGATGCTGATCCGGTCGTCCTGGCCGATCGCCTCGTAGGTGGAGGGCTCGGCGAAGGTGAGGGCCAGCACGCCCTGCTTCTTCAGGTTCGCCTCGTGGATCCGGGCGAAGCTGCGCACGATGATGGCGGCACAGCCCCGGAACCTGGGCTCCATCGCGGCGTGCTCGCGCGACGAGCCCTCGCCCCAGTTCTCGTCGCCGACGGCGACCCAGCGCTGCCCGGCCTCGTGGTAGTGGCGGGCGATCTCGGGGAACGCCTTCACCTGGCCGTCGAGCTGGTCGACGCCCTCGCCGGCTGCACCGGTGTACGCGTTGACCGCCCCCAGGAAGAGGTTGCCGGAGATGTTCTCGAGGTGTCCCCGGTACTTCAGCCAGGGGCCGGCCATGGAGATGTGGTCGGTGGTGCACTTGCCGGTGGCCTTGAGCAGGATCGGCAGGTCCTCCAGGTCCTCGCCGTTCCACGGGGCGAACGGTTCGAGCAGTTGCAGCCGTTCGGAGTCCGGTCGGACGACCACGTCGACGCCGGATCCGTCGGCCGGGGGCGCCACGAACCCGGACTCGCCGGGGTCGAACCCGGCTGCGGGCAGCTCCTCGCCGGTCGGGACCTCGAGCCGCACCTCGTCGCCGGCGTCGTTGGTCAGCGCGTCGGCCGTCGGGTCGAAGTCGAGGGTGCCGGCCAGGGCGAGGGCGACGACCGTCTCCGGCGAGGTCACGAACGCCAGGGTGTTGGCCGAGCCGTCGTTGCGCTTCGGGAAGTTCCGGTTGTACGAGGTGACGATCGTGTTCGCGGTGTCGTTGGCCGACTCGGGCCGGGACCACTGGCCGATGCACGGTCCGCACGCGTTGGCCAGCACCGTCGCTCCCGCCGCCTCGAAGACCTCGAGCAGGCCATCCCGTTCGATCGTGGCGCGCACCTGTTCCGATCCGGGGGTGATGAGCAGGGGAGTGCGGACCCGGAGTCCGTTGGCGGCGGCGTGTCGCAGGACCGACGCCGCCCGACCGATGTCCTCGTAGGACGAGTTGGTGCACGAGCCCACGAGTGCCGCCGAGATCTCGAGCGGCCAGCCCGCCGACCGGGCGTCCTCGCCGAGTCGGCTGACGGGTCGTGCGAGGTCGGGGGTCGCCGGCCCGTTGATGTGGGGCGCGAGCGTCGACAGGTCGATCACGATCAGCTCGTCGTAGAAGCGTTCCGGGTCGGCGAGCACCTCGTCGTCGCTGCGCAGGTGGTGGGCGACGGCGTCGGCTGCTGCGGCGATGGCGCCCCGGTCGGTGGCCCGGAGGTAGCGGGCCATCGCCTCGTCGTAGCCGAACACCGAGGTGGTCGCCCCGATCTCGGCGCCCATGTTGCAGATCGTGGCCTTGCCGGTGCACGAGATGCGTTCCGCTCCCGGGCCGAAGTACTCGACGATCGCCCCGGTCCCACCCTTGACGGTGAGGATCTCGGCGACCTTCAAGATGACGTCCTTCGGTGACGACCAGCCGCTCAGCTCTCCGGTGAGCTGGACTCCGATCAGCTTGGGCCACCGGGTGTTGAAGGGGAACCCGGTCATGACGTCGACGGCATCGGCCCCGCCGACCCCGATCGCGATCATGCCCAGCCCGCCGGCGTTCGGCGTGTGGCTGTCGGTCCCGACCATCATCCCGCCGGGGAAGGCGTACTGCTCGAGCACGACCTGGTGGATGATCCCCGAGCCGGGCTTCCAGAACCCGATCCCGTAGCGGGCCGAGACCGACTCGAGGAAGTCGTAGACCTCGGCGTTGCCGGCCTCGGCGGCGAGCAGGTCGACCCGGCCGTTCTCCTTGGCCTGGATGAGGTGGTCGCAGTGGACCGTGGAGGGCACCGCCACCTCGGGCAGCCCCGCCGTCATGAACTGCAGGAGGGCCATCTGGGCGGTGGCGTCCTGCATGGCGACCCGGTCGGGGCGCAGGTCGTCGTAGGAGACGCCGCGCTCGAAGTTCGTCCCGGGGTCGTCGAGGTGGGCGACCAGGATCTTCTCCGCGAGCGTCAGCGGCCGGCCGAGCCGCTCCCGGGCGGCGTCGATCCGCTCGTCGAAGCGGGCGTAGACGCCCTCGACGAGATCGATGGGGGTGGTCGCGGACACGGTCATGCTCGTTCTCTCCGTTCGCAGGGCGGCAATACAAGTACACTACAAGTTGTGCGGGTGATCCGGTACCAGTCGATCGCCGAGGACCTCCGCCAGCGCCTGTCGGAGGGGGAGTTCGCCGCCTCGGGGCTCCTCCCGTCGGAGGCGGCGCTCTCGGATCGCTACGGCGTCAGCCGGGTGACGGTCCGACGGGCCCTCGAGTCGCTGCGCGCCGTCGGCCTCGTCGACTCCCGTCAGGGGTTCGGCTGGCTGGTCGCCGCCGAACCGCTCCGACAGGACCTGTCCCGACTCGCGACCCTGGATCGTCAGCTCGCCGCGGCGGGGGTGCGCTCCGAGCGCCGGATCGAGTCGTTCGGGTTCGTCACCCCACCCGCTCGCATCGGCGAGCTGCTCGGCGCCCGCAGCGTGCTGGAGGTGCGTCGTGTCAACCTCGCCGACGGGCAGCCCTTCGCCGTGGTCACCGTGTGGTGCCCCGAGGACCTGGGCGCCGGACTCAGTCGTGACGACGTGGCCCGCTCGTCGTTCCTCGAACAGCTCCCGGTCGCCGTGGGTGGGGCCACGCAGACGATCGGCGCCGCCGCAGCCGAACAGGGCGACGCAGAGCTGCTCGGGATCCCGGTCGGTGCTCCGGTGCTGGTCGCCGAGCGCACGACCCGGTCGACGAGTGGCCGGGTCGTGCTCGTCTCCGAGCACGTGTTCCCGGCGCACCGGACCCGGTTCGTCGTCGACCTGCCCGTCGACGACGGCTCACCCGACCCCGCCGGGCTGCGACTCGTCGAGTGACCCCGCGCCCGTGGACCGGTCGACTACCAGCGGTCCCAGTGCACGACGTCGGACAGGGGCAGTCGGGGCGCCGGCTTGAAGTCGGTGCCGATGGTGTGGGCCACCGGGAAGAGCCCGGCCTGGGTCACCTGGTCGAACGGGATCCCGAGCAGCTCGGCGGCCTCCCGCTCCGAGGGCAGGTGCAGCGTGGTCCAGGCGCTTCCGAGTCCCCGTGACCGGAGCGCCAGCATGAAGCTCCACACGGCGGGGAGGATCGACCCCCAGAAGCTGGCCTGCGTGAACGTGTCGGTCGTCTCCGGCAGGCGACCCTGGATGCACGGGACGACGAGCACGGGCACCTCGGCGAAGTGGTCGCGGAGGTACTTCGCCGAGGACGAGACCGCCGAGGACCGCTCGGTGCGGGTGTCGTCGTCCGGGTAGAGCTGCAGCCCCTCACCCATGGCGATGTACGGGTCGAAGTGCTCGGCGTACATGCGAGCAAGTTCCGCCTTCGTGGCGGGATCCTCGACGACGACCCAGTGCCACCCCTGGGAGTTCGAGCCCGTGGGCGCCTGGAGCGCGAGCTCGATGCACTCCTCGACCAGCTCCCGGGTCACGGGGCGTTCCAGGTCGAGTCGGCGGCGAACCGAGCGTGTCGTGGAGAGGAGTTGGTCCGGATCGAGGTCGAGATGCACGGCGTGACCGTAGCGGTGCTCGTGGAACGCTGCCGGGACGCGGATCGGGGAGCGGGCCCTGAGGCCCGCTCCCCGATCCGGAGGACGATCAGTTGTCGTCGGTGTCAGAGCGAGGCGCCGACGCTGTCGAACTGGCTGTCGAGGTTGTTGCCGAGCACCGTGACGGCTGCGATGCAGACCACCGCGATCAGCGCCACGAGGAGGGCGTACTCCACGAGTGAGGCGCCCCGCTCGGTGCGGGTGTGGGTGGCGATCCAGGCCTTGAAGAAGTCGAGGTTCATGTCGGGTCTCCCTTGAGTGGTGAGTTGCTGTGGTGAGTGTGTGTCCTCCGGGTCCCGTTCCACGTTTCCCGGTGATGAGGTGATCGGCGGTGGGGGGCCGGACCTTGAGTAGTTCGTTCGGACCAATCGCGTGACCGGTGGGCCGCCGGGCTCACCCGAGCGAGACGATGCCCATGCGCACGGCGCGGAGCACGGCCTGGGTCCGGTCGCGGGCGTCGAGCTTCTGGTAGATCGACGCCAGGTGGTTCTTGACGGTCTTCTGCGAGATGTAGAGCCGCTCGGCCACCTCGCCGGTCGAGCACCCGTCGGCGATGAGCTGCAGCACCTCCTCCTCCCGCTTGGACACGGCATGGTCCTCGGCCGGTGCCGCCGGCGGCTCGCTGCGGCGGACCTCGGCCAGCATGGAGCGAGCCAGTTGCGGCGAGAGCACCGTGTCGCCCTCGGCGGCCATGCGCACGGCGTCCGCGATCTCCCGGGTCGAGCTGTCCTTCGTCAGGTAGCCGATCGCCCCCGCCCGGATCGCGTTGGTCAGGACGTCCTGGTCGGCGTGCATCGTGAGCATGACCACGCGTGCGGCCGAGCCGGTCGCCTTGATCTGTCGGCAGGCCTCGACGCCGTCGCAGTTGGGCATGGTGACGTCCATGAGGATCACGTCCGGGACCGTCTCGGTCGCCAGTCGGACGGCTTCGACGCCGTCGGCGGCCTGGGCGACGACGTCGAACCCGGCGTCGGTCATGGACCGTTGCAGACCTTCACGCAGCATGCGGTGGTCGTCGGCGAGCATGAGTCTGATCGACATGTGGAGCACCTCAGTGGTGGGTGGCGACCTGCGGGATGCCGGCCGGGGGACGGGTGGTTCGGGCGTCGGCGCTGCTCTCGGCCGACGTCGGGTCGAGGATGCAGCGGACGCGGGTGCCGCGTCCGGGGGCCGAGTGGATCTCGAGGGACGCGCCGATGCTGGCGGCGCGTTCGCGCATGCCCAGCACGCCGTAGGAGTCGAGTCGGCCGGCCCGGTCCTGGGCGAAGCCGATGCCGTTGTCGGTGACGTCGATGACCGCTCGTTCGCCGTCACAGCGCCACAGGATGCGGACCGCGGTGGCATGGGCATGGCGCTCCACGTTGGCGAGGGCCTCTTGGGCGACGCGCCAGAGCTCGCGCTCCTGGAGGATCGGTAGGCGATGCGATCGGTCGGCATCGACGTGGACCTGGATCCCGCTCCGCTCGCCGACGCGGGCGGCGTACTCCTCGAGCACGTCGGCGACGCCGCTCACGTCCGAGACGTCGGTGCGCAGGTCGTAGAGCGTGTCGCGCACCTCCCGGATCACCCCGCGGACATCCTCGCGGAGCTGCCCCAGTTCGCGTGAGATCGACTCGCCGGACTCGTCGCGCTCGACGAGTCGATCGAGCTCGAAGGCCAGGTAGGCGATCGACTGGCCGATCCGGTCGTGCAGGTCGCGGGCGATCCGCGTCCGCTCCTCGTCGGCGCCCACGGTGCGCAGCCGGGTGAACCACCGGGCGTTGTCGATCGCCAGGGCGGCCGGCTCCACGAACCCGGAGACGACCTCGATGTCGCGCTCGGTGAACTGGCCCGGTGCCGAGTGCTCGACCGCCAGCAGGCCGATGATCGAACCCCGGGCACTGAGCACTGCGTACACGCCCGAGCCCGCCCGGCCCGAGAGGCCGCCACCGGGCTCCCGGGACAGGTCCTCCGAGGACGAGGTGCCGTTGGCGGCGATCGCCCGTCGGAGACCGTCGGGCAGCTCGGTCGGTCCCAGCCGGCTCGGCAGGTGCAGTCCGTGGTGGCGGGCGACATCCCAGTGGGCGTCGGTGTCGTCGAACAGGAGCACGGCGATCGAGTCGCACGCCACGAGCGACTTCATGCGGGCCATGGTCGAGTCGAGCACCTCACCCAGGTCCAGCGACGCGGGCAAGGTCTGGGTGACCTGGTGGAGCGAGTAGAGCAGGTCGTTGGCGTCGGAGAGTCGGTGGAGGCGTCCCAGCGCCAGCTCGCGGTCTCGGTCGGCCTCGCCCGAGATCCGCCGGGCGTACCCGGCGGTGATCGCGACCAACACGACGATCGCACCCCAGGACAGCGCCTCGAGGATGACATCCCGCGGGTCGGCGGAACGGGCCATGCTCGGCACGGTGACCGCCACGATGGTGGCCACCGCCACCCGGATCGAGAAGCCGAAGCCCCGGGCGAGTCCGGCGATCATGACTGCCGTGAGCAGCATGAGGATCAGCGGCGAGCGCCAGCCCCCGGTCGCCACCACGGCCACGATGGTGACGGCGACCTCGGCGAGGACCACGGCGAGCGACCGGATGCCGTCGGCGTAGCGGAGCGGTCGGAACGATCGGAAGACGGCGTTGGCCACCAGCACGGCGGTCCACAGCTGGAGGGTGCGTGTCTCTGCGTCGGCGGAGGTGCTCACCAACAGCACCGAGATGATGGTCGTGGCCAGCCGGGCGGCCGTGATGAGCGGCGTGAAGGCGGCGATCCTGTCGCGGGCGACGACCTCGTCGAGCTCGAAGTCACCCGTCGGGCGGGCCGACGGGTCCACCATCGCCTGTCGAACGTCGTGGCGGAGTCTCGTTCTGAAGCGGTTCCAGAGCTGCTCAGCGCCGGGCTCGGCGGGCGCGTCCGGTCGGGAACCTGTCTCCGTCGTGGTCGACTGGTCCATCGCTGCTCCCGTCCCTGCCGCCGGGCCGACCGGTGGCCTCCGGGTTCTCGGCATGCCCTGGGGACCCACTTGACCCTTTTCCGGGGGCCGACCTGCCCGATCGGCCTGTCGGGAAGGCCGTCTAGGGTGCCCTCATGCGGCTCATCGGGCTCACCGGAGGCATCGGATCGGGGAAGTCGAGCGTCTCGGCGGCGCTGGCTCGACGCGGCGCCCGGATCGTGGACGCCGATGCGATCGTCCGTGAGCTCCAGTCCCCGGGGACGGTCGTCTTCGACGAGATGGTCGAACGCTTCGGCCCCGCCATCGTCGCCGCCGATGGATCGCTCGACCGCCAGGCCGTCGCAGACATCGTCTTCAATGACGAGCAGGCGCTCGCCGACCTGGGTCTGATCGTCCATCCCCGGGTCCACGAGGAGATCGAGCGCCGGGTCGCCGAGGCCGAGGGGACCGACGACGTCGTGGTCCTGGACATCCCGCTCCTCGACCGCAGCGGGTGGCCGGGACTCCTCGGCACGGTCGTGGTCGATCTGGACCCCGAGGTCGCCATCGCCCGGCTCGTCGAACACCGGGGCTTCACCGAGACGGATGCCCGGGCCCGGATCGCCGCTCAGATCGGACGCGCCGACCGGCTGGAGCTGGCGGACTTCGTCGTGGACAACGGCGGCACCCTGGCCGATCTCGAGGTGGAGGTCGACCGTCTGTGGGCGTGGATCGCCGAGCTGTCGTGAGCGGGCTGTCGTGAGCGGGCCGTCGTGAGCGAGGACCAGGCACCTCGGCGTGCGGAACCCGTCATGGTGCGACCCTTCGAGGTCGTCTCGGAGTTCCAGCCCGCCGGCGACCAGCCCGCTGCGATCGAGCGCCTGAGCGACGGAGTGCACTGCGGCGAGCGCTTCCAGACGCTGCTCGGCATCACCGGCTCGGGGAAGTCGGCGACGATCGCGTGGACGATCGAGCAGGTGCAGCGCCCCACGTTGGTGCTGGCGCCCAACAAGTCGCTGGCGGCCCAGCTCGCGAACGAGTTCCGGGAGTTCTTCCCGCACAACCGGGTCGAGTACTTCG
>SXGS01539673.1_pt1 | contig 11565 bp, 10 predicted proteins | sample 3174681 | NCBI WGS metagenome assembly SXGS01 (sample SAMN11356861, study PRJNA531348) | freshwater metagenome | isolation source: freshwater sample F1-80 | place: China: Fuxian Lake, Yuxi | collected 2017-12-25 | reverse complement strand
TCCACGGCGATCTCTCCGAGTTCAATGTGCTGGTGGATGAACAGGGCCCCGTCATCATCGACCTGCCCCAGGTGGTGGACGCCGCTGCCAACAACCAGGCCAAGGCGATGCTGGAGCGGGACGTCAACAATATGCGCAACTACTACGGCATGTATGCCCCTGAGCTGCTCAAGACCCGTTATGCCCAGGAGATGTGGGCGCTGTTTGAAGATGGCAAACTCACCCCCGATAGCGAGCTGACCGGTCACTTTGAAGAGAGCCGCGCCGCCATCGATCTCGATTCGGTGCTGCAGGAGATTGAGAGCGCCGAGGAGGAGGCCTATGCCCGTCAGGCCCGGATGAAGGCGGAGCAGGAAGACAGCTACTAACGGTCTTGCCACGTTCGCAAAAAGAGCGCCTTCGGGGCGCTCTTTTTATTACTGCTGCGGCTATGGTCGGCTGGGGCTGGGGGCTAGCTGATACATCTCCAGCCAGCGGTGAACCCCCGGGTGGAAGCGCCGCCCCAGCAACACGCCCCCGGCGGCCGTAATGACCTTGCGGGAAGCCAGATTGTCTTGGTCACAGCTGATCAGCACCGGCGCTGCCAGCACCTGTTGTTGCACCCAGCGCAGCAGCACGGTCGCGGCCCCTTCGCCACGGCGACAGGGGCGGGTTTCGTAACCGATATGACCCAGCCACTGGCGGGTTGCCTCATTGTTGCCGTGACGAAGACGCAGGGTGGCGATGATCTCCTCGCCATCGAGGGCAAAATAGGTGGTAGTCGGCAGGTATCCACTGGGCAAGTTGCGCCCTTCTGCGTGATCCAGCAGGCTCTGTAGCCAGCCGTCCGGGTCAAATTGTGCCACCTGATAGAGCGGCTGTCCGTCTTTGGCGCATTCGGTGACATAGCGATGGTAAGCCGGAGCATCTGCCAGTCTGGCCGGTCGGCATTGCAGAGCGAGCACTGCGCTCATGACAGGAGCGCGCAGGGCGGCAGCGGTTGCGGCTCGTTGTGGTGGAGCTCCTGTACGCAGGCCCGTTGCCTCCCAGCCTGTTTGGCGGCGTAAAGGGCCCGATCCGCGCGCAGGTAGGCCGCTTCAAACCCCTCGTCAGGGTGCAGCGAGGTGAGGCCGATGCTGAGGCTGATGGGGCCACCGGCCAGCTCCCGGGTCGCCTCGGCGATCTGCTGTTGCAGGCTGTGGCAGTAGTCGGGCAGGGTCTGCTGGTCCGCCATCAGCAGCAGGGCCAGCTCATCGCCGCCAAGCCGACCGGCCATGCCCTCAGAAGGCAGGGTATTGGTGATCACCCGACCCACGGCCCGCAGCATGGCATCACCGGCGGGGTGGCCGTGGCGGTCGTTGATCTGCTTGAAGTTGTCCAGATCGATCAGCAGCAGCTGGCTAGGGCTAGCCATCTCGCGGGCACGCAGGGCAACCTGGCGTTCGAAATAGTGGCGGCTGAACAGGCCAGTCAGCTCGTCCTGATTGGCGCGCCGCTCCAGCTTGCGCTGGGTGGCCAGCAGGGCTTGCTGTTGGCGGGTGTGGACCAGGCTCAGCAGCAGATAACTGCGGGCGATGGTAAAGAGCAGGCTGAGCAGGATCACAGGCCCGAGCAGCGGGTCGGTGAACGAGTTGGCCGCCTGCTCCGGCTGCCAGAGGTGTTTGGCGATCCGCAGTAGTTGCAACAGCAGTTGCAGGCCGAGCAGCAGAATGACAAAGCGCAGCACCCGATAGACGGGGGCCAGCCGCTGGTAGCGCCAGAGCTGCCAGATAAGCAGCGCAATCTGCAGCGAGAGCACGCCGGAGAGCACGATGATCCGGCTGTGCACATCAAAGAGGGGTTGCTGCAGGGCGGTCAGGGCAAACAAAACGAAACCGCCGAGGGTAACGGCGGGCAGCAGCCAGCCCAGTTGATCGGCTTCACGGCGAAAGAAGTGGCGCATCCCCCGTTCATAGAGCAGGGTGGTCGACATCAACAGCAGGTTGGTGCAGAGAATATTGGCAAGGGATGCATTTCCCTCAAGGGGGCGCAGCAGCAGGCAGCAAAAAGCCCCCGCGATAACCAGTTCCCCCGCTGACCAGTAGATCAATGCCCTGATCTGGCGATGGGTGTGCCACATGGCGGCGAAAATGGTGGCTACCCCCACATGTGACAGCGTGACGAACAGCACCAGACTCAACAACTGGGCTGAGGAAAACAGACTTGGCATCAAGGGGCTCTCTGGGAAGTCACCTGTTAACGAACAGGCGATGGGGTATCGCCCGCTGGCAGTGGCCGATCACAACATGAATCCAACCTATTATCAATGGGTTAAATGGCCGAATGTGCTCACCTCCGACTTCTTGCACGATGGCAACTGCTGACTCGATTTATCAGCGCACAAGGAGCCATTTTATTGTCTTGTCAGTCAATTTCGCTGCGTGAAAGGTGGTTGTGTTGGCGGCAGGGTGAACCCAACCGCCAGACGTTGTGCTAATCGCAGGTTGCAGCAGGCAAGCGCATGACGGTGGCCTCACGACCGAGGTGGGCCAGCAGGCGGCGCACGTCGTCGAGGCGGACCATCAGGGTGGCGGTGTTGACCAACGGATGGCACTGCACCTGTTCGGCCTGCCAGATGGCTTCGTCCACCACCAGCTCTACCGCTTTTTCCCTGTCGCGCACCATGGCGAGCAGGGTCACCGAGCCCGGGGTAAGGCCGAGCACCGCATCGAGCCGCTCGGGGGAGCCAAAGCTCAGCCGTTTGACCCCGAGCATGGCTGCCAGCGCCTTGAGGTCGACCCGGTGATCCTCCGGACTCACCACCAGAAACAGCCGCTCGCTTTTCGGATCGCGCAAAAAGAGGTTCTTGGTCTTGGCGGCGGGCAGGTCGGGCAGCAGCCTGCTCGCTTCCTCACAGGTAAACACCGGAGGATGGTCAAAGCGCTGGTAGGGGATAGCCAGCTGATCCAGCAGGGAATAGATTGCCACAAAGACTCCTTTCGTCGGCGAAGAGTGGTCAGAACGGGATGGGCGGGAATAACGACCGGATCGAGCTTACCAGTTTGACTCCCGCCTCGCAGCCAGCGTGACGATTGCGAGTAGGCACTGTATGAACGTACAATAGTCCCATTCTCGAACAGCCCTTTTACGCTTCATGACTGCAACCCAGCCCACCGTACCCGCCACCCCGCCCTTCGACGGTTTTATCCTGACCCGCCACGGTCGGGACGTGCGCGGCCGCAACGGGCTGCTTGCAACCACCGAAATCGTGATGTGGCTCTGGAGCGCGCAGGGGCCGGTGCGAGTGGTGGTGCCGGGGCAGGAGCCGGTGTTCTTTTTGCCACAGAGCCACATGGCAGAAGCCGCCGAGCTGTTCAAGGGGGCCGGGGTGAGCGGGCGGTTTCGCCGCCTGCCGATGCACACCTTCGACGGTCGCCCTGTGGTGGGCTGTTATTTCGCTACCCTGAGCGCCTTTCACCGCGCCATCGAGCTGCTGCTTATTCGCGGGCTGGAGCACTTCGAGGCGGATATCCGGCTGCCGGAGCGCTTCCTGATGTAGCGCTTCATCACCGCTGGCGTGCGCTTCGATGGCCGGGCGGTAAAAAAGGGGGGCAAGCAGGGCTACTGGGAGGTGAACGAGGCGCGCTGCGCGCCGCAGGCGGTGACGCCAACCCTCTCCTGGGTGTCGCTGGATGTGGAGTGCGCCATGGACGGGACCCTCTTCTCGGTCGGTCTTTACAGCGAGCAGGATGCGCGGGTCATCATGATCGGCACCCCGGAGGCGGATGCCGAGAGCTGGGGCACCCAGATCCAGTGGGTAGAGGACGAGAGCGCCCTGCTGAGTGCGCTGGAGAGCTGGTTCAGCCTGCATGACCCTGATCTGGTCATCGGCTGGAACGTGGTTAATTTTGATTTTCGCCTGCTGCTACGCCGCGCCGAGCTTAACAAGCGGCGGCTGCGGCTCGGGCGGGGTCGTGAGCTCTGCTTCTGGCGCTCGTCACGGGGCGATCCCCAAACCGGCAACGTCATCATTCCCGGACGCATGGTGCTCGATGGCATCGATACCCTCAAAAGCGCCACCTGGCAGTTTGCCAGCTACAGCCTGGATGCGGTGGCGAGCGAACTGCTTGGCCGTGGCAAGGATATCGAGGACGTGGCCAATCGGGGGGAGAAGATCACCGAGCTGTTCCACTCCGACAAGGAGGCGCTGGCCCGCTATAACCTGGAAGATTGCAAGCTGGTGTGGGAGATCTTCGACTACTGCCACCTTATCCCTTTTGCCATCGAGCGCGCCTCCCTCACCGGCCTTGAGCTGGACAGGGTGGGGGGCTCGGTGGCGGCCTTTACCAACCTCTATCTGCCGCGGCTCCATCGTGGCGGCTACGTGGCCCCCAATTTGCCAGCCGACGGTGGGCTGGCGAGCCCTGGCGGCTATGTGATGGACTCCAAACCCGGTCTCTATCGCCACGTGCTGGTGCTCGATTTCAAGAGCCTCTATCCCAGCATCATCCGCACCTTCTGCATCGACCCCATGGGACTTATCGAAGGGCTGCAGCATCCCGAGCACGCTATTCCGGGCTTTCGCGGCGCTATGTTCTCCCGAACCCGCCACTTCTTGCCGGATCTTATCGCCACCCTCTGGGCGGCGAGGGACAGAGCCAAGGCGTCCAGCAACAAGGCACTCTCCCAGGCCATCAAGATCATCATGAACTCCTTCTACGGCGTGCTGGGTTCGGGGGGCTGCCGTTTCTATGATCCGCGCCTAGCCTCGTCCATTACCCTGCGTGGCCACAGCATCATGCAGCAGACCCGCGAGTGGATTGAGGCGAAGGGGTTCGAGGTGATCTATGGTGACACCGACTCCACCTTTGTTCATCTGGGGCGCGAGACCAGCCCCGATGAGGCGGACGAGATCGGCCAGCGACTGGCTCAAATGATCAACGATAACTGGGCTGCACTGATCAAGCGCGAGTTCGATCTGCCGAGTTATCTCGAGATCCAGTACGAGACCCACTATCGCCGCTTTCTGATGCCCACCATCCGCGGCTTGGAGAAGGGCAGCAAGAAGCGCTATGCGGGGCTGGTTGGCAAGGCCTGTGAGGGGAGTGAACAGCTGGTGTTCAAGGGGCTCGAATCGGTGCGCACCGACTGGACCATGCTGGCTAAGCAGTTTCAGACCCGCCTCTATGAGCTGGTGTTTCACGATGAAGATCCCAGCGGCTATGTGCGCACCATGGTTGATGAGACCCGCGCCGGTCGTCACGACGATCTGCTCATCTACCGCAAACGGCTGCGCCAGAAGCTCGAAGAGTATCAGAAGAATGTACCGCCCCATGTGCGGGCGGCGCGGCTGGCCGATGAGGAGAACCTGCGCCGCGGTCTGCCCCAGCGCTATCAGCATCGGGGCGCCATCGCCTATCTGATGACCCTCAATGGCCCAGAGCCGCTGGAGTACCGGCGCAGCGCCATCGATTACGAACACTATATCGACAAGCAGTTGCGGCCGATTACCGATGCCATCCTGCCCTTTATCGGAGAGTCGTTCGACCGGATCTGCGGTCAGCAGCTGGATCTTTTTTGATTGGTGCAAGTTGGCACTTTACTTCCCATGAATACTGGATAAAAATACAGTTATAAATCATGGAGAAGTTTCCTATGCGTCTTGAAATCATCATCGACAGAAAACATCAGATCCCGACCTCGACCATGGAGGCGCTGCGTCAGGAGCTGCTCAAGCAGCTTGGCGAAAAATTCCCCGACATCCATGTGCGGGTCGCGCCGGGCAGCGCCATGGCCCTGACCGTCAGCCGTGCCAGCAAGGAAGACAAAGAGCTGGCCGAAGCCATGGTGCAGGAGGTGTGGGAGAACGCCGAGAGCTGGATGCCGGAAGAGAACGTCGCCTCCTGATCCCGCACGGTCAGTGGATAACACGGGCGTTGGATACATGGGCGGCGGATAAACAGGCATGCCCGCTAATGCACTGCTGATACCCATACAACAAAAAACGCAGCCAAGTGGCTGCGTTTTTTGTGGGTGGTGAGAGGTTTGCGGTGGCTTGTCTGGCTCTGGGTTGAGCCAGGCCCGTTACAACCCCGCCCAGCTTTTCAGGCTCTGCTGCTGCACCCGGCGGTTGGCTTCGCGGATCTCCCCTTTGGCGCGCAGGTCGGCCAGCACAATGGGCAGTGCGGCGCGGATCTCGTCACTGCTCATTCCGGCTTTGAGGGCCGGGTGATAGGCCATCTTTAGCAGCACATAGTCCAGCCCGGTCAAAAAGCTGTCGATGCTGTTGTCATTGAAGATGGAGGGAAACACCTTGTCCGAATCGTTGGGCAGCCCCATCACCTGGGTGAACTCCTCCACTACACAGTCGAGAAAACGCCCCTTGGCCCGGCTGTAGTCTACCGGAATGATGATGGTGGCACGGCTGATTTCGTGTTTCGCATTGGTTGCGAAGTTGGCAAGGCAGAGCCCCTCCTTGAGCGCCATCTTGACTGATGGATCGCCCCCCATGGTGCGGTTGGCCCAGCTCTTCATCTTGCTGTAGTCGGTCATGATCAGGGTGAGGTTGGGCTTTGCGGTCACCATGCTGATGGGGTGGCCGGTGATGCGGGCCAGATGGGCTGCCTGTACCTTCACCACGTCGGCCTGCAGCGGCTTGTCGCCCGACTCGTTGACAAGCAGCAGCCGTATCGGTTGTTGCCAGCGGGCAAAACGGGTCGGCTTCGCTTCGCCATACTCCCGCTCCATGGCGATGGCCATAAAGCTCTCGGTGAGATAGCTGTCGCTCTGCCAGCGCTGATCGGCACGGGCGCTGTGGCCCGCGAGCAGAAGCAGCAGGGCCAGCAGCCCACGTGACGCGCGGCGGGGATAGTTAGCGCGGCCCAAGCTGGTCATTACCAAAGTGGCAATAAAGCGGGTGGCTCCAAAGGGGGTTGCGGCAAATGACATGTTTCCTCCCTGAAACGGTTGTCAGCCTAGCGGTTGGCCTTGTCGATATCGCGCCAGGTGAGCCAGAGCCTGACATCAAACTCCAGTTGATGATAGTCGGGCTCCATGTGCTGGCAGAGCTGGTAGAAGCTCTTGTTGTGATCCTTCTCTTTGATATGGGCCAGCTCGTGCACCACGATCATTTTCAGGAACGGGGGCGGTGCCTCCTTGAACAGGGCGGCGATGCGGATCTCGTTCTTGGCCTTGAGCTTGCTGCCCTGCACCCGGCTGACGTAGGTGTGCAGGCCGAGGGCATCCTTGATCACGTTGATCTTGCCATCGAACACCACCTTTGACAGGGGCGCCGAGCTCTTGAGGTAGCGGTTCTTCAGCTCCATGGTGTAGGCGAGCAGCGCCTTGTCGCTCTGGATCTGGTGGCTATCTGGATAGCGTTTGGCCAGCATTTCCCCCAGCTTGCCTGCTGCAATCAGCTGCTGTACCTGTGCCTTGAGGGGGTCTGGATAGCCGCCCAGATAAGTCAGTTCCGCCATGGTGTCACTCGTTACATCAAAAAGAGCGTCATTGTAGTTATCTCGGGCGGGCTTGCCTACTGCGGGCCGCCGCTGCAAGGCGATCTGGCGCAATAAAAAGGGCGGCCATTGCAACAATGGCCGCCCTGCGGGGCGTATTGACGATCAGCGTCGGCGATAGAGACCCGGATCCACCTCTTCGTAGTGGCTGGTCAGGTATTGATAGAAGGCGAGATGGGAAGGGGAGCTCGGCTTTTTCAGCTCCTCACTCACCCGATCCGGCTTGGCGATGATGAATTTGGGGTTCTGGCGCTGGATATCGGCCAGCACCCGCTCGCGTACGTCATAGGGCGGATTGACGTTGGCAAAGAAGAGATAGGCAGAGGCCGGCTGACGATCGGTCCAGAGATAATATTGCGGCTGGATACCGTCGACCCAGATCTTGTCGCTCGGGCTGGTCTCGGCCTTGATGCGATCGACCCGCACCTGCGCGGCCGGATTGAAAGGGCGCCCCTTGAGGGTCCCTTCCCAGGCGTTGTTGATCATCAGCAGCAGCATGGCCAGCGTTGCCAGCCAGGGTGTGGCACTGCGCACATCCCAGGCGCGCCAGAGGGGGATGAGGATCAGCACCGGCAGCGCCCACAGCAGGCTGGTGCCGAGCACCTCGTTGACCCGCTCGAGGGACCACTCCTTGGTGCTCCAGCCAAAGGCGAGCTGCTGGGCCAGCAGCCAGCTGGCGGTGAGTACCACCAGCGAGATGCAGAGCAGGCCGATCGCATCAGCCTGCTGTTCGCTGCGATCCAGCAATACCGCCAGCGGCAGCACCGCCAGTTGCAGATAGAGCACGTCGTAGTGATCGAACACATGGCCGGAGACCGAGTTGGCGATCAGGGTAAACAGCACCCCAAACAGGGTCGCCAGCAGGGCGGGCAGATACCACTCCTGACGGCGGCTCAGCATCAGAATGATAAAGGCGGGCAGCAGCATCACAAGGCCGGTGCGCAGCAGGCCGACGGCGCCCACCATGGGGGAGAAGCCGTTGCCGTAGCTCCCTTCGAAGAAGATGTCGAAGGCGTAGTATTTGAAGGCCGCCAGCAGATCATGCTGCTGGAAGTAGGCATAAAGCGGGCCGCCAATCAGCGACAACCCCAGCAGGCTGGAGATGAGCAGCAAGATGGCGTCACGCCACTTCTCGTGCAGACACCAGTGGCAGAACAGCACCAGATACCAGGCCCCCCAGAAGGCGCCGTTGTTGGTGCGCATCCAGGCGACGATGGCGAAGGTGAGTGCCGCCACCAGTGCCGGCCACCAGCGAAATCCCTTGTCCAGCAGCAGGGTAATGAAGGCCCACTGGGCGATGAGGGCGAGGTGGAAGGTCCAGTCCTCAGTCATGTTGCCGTAGTAGTAACGGGTGCCGTAGAGAGCCAGCACCGCCAGCATGGCGCCAAGGCGCGCCTTGAACGAGAGGCCGAGCTGGGCAAAGGCTTGCCAGCTGGCCAGCAGTCCGAGCCAGCAGAGCACCCACTCCAACGCCCAGATCCCGACAAAACCCCCCATTCCATAGCCCAGCGCGTCGAGGGCGAAGATCATCGGCCCCTTGATGTCGATCATGTCGCGATAGAGCACGCCCCCTTCGCTCCACATCTTGCCCATCACCGCGAACAGCGAGGCATCAAACCCCGGCGCCATGGCGTGGAAGAGCGGGTTGCGCAGACAGAAGAGCAGCGCCAGCAAGGCGGTCAGCAGCACGATGGCTGGTTTGATACCCGGGTTGACGCGAGGGGGAGTGAAACGGATGGAGTGATTCATGAAGTCGCCTGTTCCTGCAGCTGGTCTTGAAAGCGGGCCTATCTTGCCGAGCTAGTGAGTGCGATGCAATGGGGCGGGCCCGTGTGGGGCAAATATTCTCGAAAAAGCCCGGTTCTTGCAGGGAACCGGGCGCTGGCTGCGGCAATTTTGGCCGTCAGGGGATGTGGCAAGCCATCCCCCTCTTCATCAACCGAGGTACTCAACCAGGGGGGGCTGCGCTTCCAGTGTCGGCAGGTGACGGGCCCAGCGGATAAAGGCGTCGGCCAGGGTGATACCGAGCTCCTGATTGTGCTGGGTCAGGGTACGCGCCAGTGCGGTATAGCCCTCCTTGCCGGAGGCGGTATACGCGCTCGACACCCCGCGATAGACCTGTTCGGCATTGACCGCTTGCCACTGGCCGGGGGCGGCTTCCCACTCCAGTCGGGTGATGCGCTGGCCCTTGGGCCGATCGGCCTGATAGGTGAATCGCACCCCTGCGGTGTAGGGGAAGCTGCCGTTGCCATTGCCGACCACGCCGTTGTTGGTGGCGTTGTCGATGGCATTTTCCAGCGCTTCCGCCAACTCGTGACCGTGCACCCGATAGAGGGTGAGGGGAATGGCAAACGGCAGCAGGCGACCGGCGATATCTGCTTCGCTCAGGGGGCCCGGCTCCAGCGAGCAGCGCACGCCGCCAGCATTGTGCAGGGCAAAGTCCACCTCGCCTACCTGTTCACGGGCAGCGGTCAGCATGGCGCGGGCCACCAGCGGGGCGAGCTGGCTGCCGTGGGGCAGGGTGGCATCCGGCAGCCGCTGATGGGGAAGTGGCGCCGCCAGCCGGGTGACGATGCGCTGGCTCATGGTTTCAATCTCCGGCCGATAGCGTTTGGCCAGATGTTGTTCCAGTTGTGGATCCGGCTCGCAGAAGGTGAGCCCGACAGGTGGCGTGGAGGCAAACGGCCAGGGCAGCCAGGGGAGCCACTCCAGCTGCCCCTGACTCTGCACAACACGCCCCGACTCATCGAAGGTGAGCTCGCAGACACCGAGGCAGAGGGCGCTGTGGCCAGCGTGCAAAATGGCCACCCCGTTGTTCATCAGGGGGTAGGTACCTTCGCTTGGCAGACCCAGCGGCGCGAGATCGCCGAGCAGGCTGTGGGTATGGCCGCCAATGATGAGGCTGAGCTCGGGGAAGCGCTCGGCCAGCAGCTTGTCCTGATCCAGACCGAGGTGGCTCAGCAGCACGATATGCTGGATCCCTTCGCGCTTGATCTCCCGCAGCTCCCGGGTGAGGGTCTCGGCGACCGCGTGGAAACGGGTGTGGGGATCCGGGTTGGCGATGGCAGCCATCTGGGCGAGGGTGATGCCGAGCAGCGCAAAGGGAACCCCGTCGATCACCCGACGATGCCAGGGCTGATGGGCGTCGTAGAGGTGGGGTATATCCCACAGCCCGAGGGTTGTGTCGGCAGGCTCCTGACTGTTGTCCAGATTGGCGGCCAGCACCGGAAAATCGAGCTGGCGCAAGAACTCCACCAGCGGGCCGTTGCCCAGATCGAACTCGTGGTTGCCGAGCACCATGGCATCGGGGGCCAGCATGGCGAGCAGGTCGGCGTTGGCACGCCCTTTGAAGCGGTTGAAATAGAGAGAGCCCTGAAAGGAGTCGCCACCGTGCAGAAACAGAAAACGCTGGCCGGCCGCTGCGGCTTTGGCACGCAGTTGGGTCAGTCGGGTCAGGATCCGGGCATAACCGCCGCACTGGGTGCGCCATTGGCCTTCACCGACAGGGGAGAAGCTCATGGGCGCGCCATCGAAGTGGGAGTGGCAATCACTGAAATGGGCAAGTTGAACCGTAATACTCATCTCGGTCCTCCTTAGGGGGAAAATGAGCACCGAGTCTACTGCAAAGGGGGGGGAGGATACCAGCCCGGCAGGGTGCCGGGCTGGTCAATGATCAGGCGGGTACCATGATCTGGGTGGCGACGATCACCACCAGCAGGCCGACGGCGACCGGCATACTGGTGCGCTTGACCACCTCAAACGGCGAGAGCTTGCCCATCCCGGCACAGGCGACCACCACCCCGGAGACCGGAGAAATGGTGCGACCCAGATTGGAAGCCTGCAGCATGGGGATGACCAGGTAGGCGGGATTGACGCCCAGACTGGTGGCCAGGTGCGGGATCAGCTCCACGAAGGCGTAGAAGGGGGCATTGCCCGAGCCGGTAGTGAAGGCGGCCAGGGTGGTGATCACCACCAGTGACAGCATCATGATCAGGCCACCTGAGCCGAGATCCTGCGCGTGAGCCAGCAGGGTGTCGATAAAGCCGATGTTCATCATACCCTGGGCGAAGACGCCGGCACCGACCAGCAG
>SXGS01619006.1_pt1 | contig 11571 bp, 8 predicted proteins | sample 3174681 | NCBI WGS metagenome assembly SXGS01 (sample SAMN11356861, study PRJNA531348) | freshwater metagenome | isolation source: freshwater sample F1-80 | place: China: Fuxian Lake, Yuxi | collected 2017-12-25 | reverse complement strand
TGCAACACCGTGATTGCCACAAAGACTGCGTTGAAGCTGGCGGATTATGTGGTGACCGAGGCTGGCTTCGGTGCCGACTTGGGCGCAGAAAAATTCCTCGATATCAAATGCCGCAAGGCGAATCTAAAACCTGCCGCAGCGGTGGTGGTTGCCACGGTGCGTGCGTTAAAGCATCACGGTGGCGTGGCCAAGGATCAACTCAGCGTCGAAAACGTTGATGCGCTGGCCAAGGGCATGGTCAACCTGGAGCGTCACGTGAACAACGTGAAGAACGTCTACGGCATTCCGACCGTGGTATCGATCAATCGCTTCACGGCGGATACCGAAGCGGAGATGAAGCTGCTCACCGAGCGCGTCGAAAAATTGGGCGTGAAGGTGGTGGTCGCCAATCACTGGGCCGAAGGCGGCAAGGGCGCGGCGAATCTGGCGCACATCGTGGTGGATCTGTGCGAGCAAAAATCCAGCCCCACGTTCGTTTATGAAGACAGCGACACGCTGTGGGACAAGATGAAAAAAATTGCCACCAAGGTCTACGGCGCGGGCGACATCACGGCGGATTCCAAGGTGCGCAACCGCATCAAGGAATTGCAGGAAGGCGGCTATGGCCATTACCCGGTGTGCGTGGCGAAAACCCAGTCGTCGTTCTCCACCGATGCGAATTTGCGCGGCGCGCCGTCGGGCCACACCGTCAACGTGCGTGAAGTACGCTTGTCCGCCGGCGCGGAATTCGTGGTGATGATCTGTGGTGACATCATGACCATGCCAGGCTTGCCGAAGATTCCGTCGGCCGAGAAAATCGATCTTACCGACGAAGGCAAGGTGGTGGGGTTGTTCTGATCCCCGATGGGCATGTATTGTAAGTATCTGTTTTAAAACAATATTTTATTTATGATCTGCGCTGCTTTTGCGGCGCGGTGTCTGCTCTCGAACTAAACGTATGACAACCAAACCCACAAAATTACATCACGCCGATGTCGTTCTGATCGGCTTTGGCGCAGCGGGCGGCTGTGCGGCGATTACCGCGCACGATGCCGGCGTGACCACGGTGATTCTCGAAAAGCAGCCGCAAAACAAGCACTACTCCAACTCGCGGATGAGCGGCGGCGGGTTTCATAGTCCCAGCCCTGAGGGCGATTTTGAGTCGATCAAGGCCTATGCCAAGGCCATGTTCAGCGGTGAAAATTTGCCGCACAAACTCGAAGGCGAGCAGCCCGAATTCTCCGATGAGCTCGCGCACGCGTGGGCGACCTACGCACCGCAGAACGAGGCGTTTATGCGCGGGTTGGACCCGCAGTTCAAAACCTTCAGCAGTGCGGGTGCGGCGTTCCCCGATTTTCCCGGGGCGGATCGTGCGATGTACGCGTGTTTGCGCAGCACTTACACCGGCGAATATGCCATCGGAGAAAACGAAAACACTGCGCACGCGGATAAAGCCAGCAAGGAAGCCGGCGAGGCTTTCCACGCCTGCCTGTTGACGGGGGTTGGCTCGCGCAAGATACCCGTGCACTACGACACAGTGGCCGAAAGCCTGTGCGTGAATGAGGACGGCGTGGTGACGGGCGTGGTGGCGGTGTGCAACGGCGAGCGCGTCATTTATCACGCGCGCCGCGCGGTGATCATCACCACCGGCGGTTTCGAATACAACATTCGCATGCGCAAGGCGTTCCTGGATGGCCCCGGCAAGGAAGGCTGGGCGTTTTATGGCTCGCCCGCCAACACTGGCGACGGCATTCGCATGGCAATCAAAGTGGGTGCGGCGTTGTCGAAAGTCGGTACGGTCGCCGGACGCGTGATCTGTGCAATTCCCGAGCGGCGCCACGGGCTGAAAATCGGCATGAATACATCGAGCGTCGGCAAACCGCATGAAATCGTCGTCGACAATCATGGGCGGCGCTATTCGGCCGAACGGCGCATTACCAAGGACCCCAGCCGCTATATTTTTTACAAAGAGGCGCTGCTGTTTGACACGGTCACGCTGACCTATCCGCGCATTCCGTCGTGGATGATTTTCGATTCGAAACTGATGAATGGCGGCGCACTGGTGAGTGCCTCGGCGGCGGCTTACAACGACATCGATTGGGACAAGGGCAACCAGAACGCGCTGCGCAAGGGCTGGATTTTGCAGGGGACGACGATTGCCGAGCTGGCGGAGAAAATTCGCGCGCATCCCGAAAATCACGAAATGATGAATGCCAAGGCGCTGGAGCAACAGGTGGAAACCTGGAACCGCTATTGCGACGCCAAGCGCGATGCCGATTTCGACGCCGAACCCGCGACCATGGGTGAGCTACGCAAGCCGCCGTTTTATGCGCTGCCACTGTATCCAGGCGGCCCCAATACCAAGGGGGGGTTGCGCTCCAATGGGCGGCGCGAGGTGCTGGATTGGGACGACAAGCCGATTCTGCGTCTATATGCGGCGGGTGAAATCAACTCGGCGTTTCAGTTTGTCTATCAGGGCGGCGGCAACCTCGCCGAGTGCATTGTGTTTGGACGCATTGCGGGGGCGAATGCGGCGGCAGAGGCGCCGCTGGTATAGATCGGCGTTGGTGAAGCCGCTGGCGCAATCAAAGTTAGGCACGTAGCCGGGGCGGCTTGGCTTCATGGTACCCGGCAATCGCGGAATTTAATTTTCATCGCCGGATGGGAGGAATCAATCCTCCCATCGCCAAGGATGTCAACCAACTTGAATCTGAAATTGCCTTGTGTACTCATGCGTGCCGGCACGTCACGCGGCCCATTTTTTCTAAGAGAATGGCTGCCGGATGGAGATGAAGCGCGCGATCAGGCTTTGATTGGCGCAATAGGTGCGTCTGATCCATTGCAACTGGATGGCGTGGGTGGTGGCAGCACACTCAACAGCAAGGTGGCGATTGTGTCGAAATCAAGCCATCCCGATTGTCAGGTTGATTATCTGTTCGCGCAGGTCGGCGTGGGCCAGCAGTCCGTGGACACGCGGCCCAATTGCGGCAATATGTTATCCGGCGTCGTGCCATTTGCCATTGAGCAGGGTTTGATAGCCGCGCAGCCAGGATATACCAACGCACGGGTGTACAACGTCAATACCGGCTCGAAAATCGATGTGACGGTCTGCACGCCGCATGGCCGGGTGACCTATGACGGTGATGCCCGCATTGATGGTGTGGCTGGCACGGCTGCGCCCATCCTGCTTAACTTTCTTGATGCCTGGGGTGCGGTCACGGGCCAATTGTTTCCGACGGGAAGTCGTATCGACGTCATCGACGGAATCGAGGTGACGTGTATAGATGCCGCCATGCCGCTGATGATGCTGCGTGCCTCTGACCTGGGTCTGGCCGGACGCGAACGTCCTGCGGAGCTTGACGCCAATGCGTTGCTATTGGCGCGTATTGAAAGTCTGCGGCGTGCGGCAGGTGTGCGCATGGGACTGGGCGATGTATCGAATAGCGTGGTGCCAACGCCCGTGCGGGTCAGCGCCGGTGACGGGCCGCTGAGTATTACATCGCGTTACTTTACGCTGCATCGCTGTCATTCTTCACATGCGGTAACCGGGGCGATTGGTGTGGTGACTGCTTTCGCGTTGCCCGGTACCGTGGCCAGCGGGACACCAAAGGCCGCCGGCAAACATCCCCTGGTGGTATTGCACCCGGGCGGCCAGATTGATGTCGAAGTCGAGATTCAGGGCGAGGGCCAAGCGGCAGAGGTAACGCGGGCATCGCTAGTACGCACGGCGCGCAAGATTCTACAGGGTGAAATGACATTGCCAGGCTATGTCTTTCCGCCAGCGGTTCTGGCGTCAGCGGACGAGTCTGGCGCCAAGGCGGATGCTTTGCCGCCGTTCCCGGCTCAGGGCATTCACATCATCGTGCCTACCAGCTCTGGCGGAGGCAACGACACCATGGCGCGCGCGCTGGCACGTAAACTGGGGCCATTGTTGGGATGCGCGGTCACAGTTGACAACCGCTCCGGCGGCAATGGCAGCATCGCCAGCGAATATGTAGCCGCGGCACGTCCTGACGGACATACCCTGCTTTTTGGCTACATTGCCACGCATGGCATAAATCCCGTGTTGCACGCGCTGCACTACGATCCGATAGCGGATTTTGCGCCAGTGGGACTGGTGGGGCATTCCCCTACGTTGCTGGTGGTGAACAGCGCCCTACCCGCGCACAATGTGCAAGAATTGCTGTTGTTGCTGCAATCGCAGCCCGGCCGTTTCAGCTATGCGTCGGCTGGCGAGGGAACTGTGCCCTATGTGGCCGCCGAGTGGTTTAAGCTGCGAACTGGTGTATCGATGACAGGGTTGGTCTATCCCGGCGCGGCGCCCGCTATTGCGGACATTGCGCGGGGTAATCCCCAAGTGATGTTCCCGAGTCTGTTTACCGCACAGCCCTACCTGCGCAGCGGCAGGCTGCGTGCGTTGGCGGTGGCTGGTGCCAGCAGGTTGCTCCCTTTTCCTGAACTTCCGACGCTTGCGGAAGCTGGTATACCGGATATAGAATTTTCACAGTGGTATGGTTTGTTTGCACCGGCAAAGACACCGGGTCCGGTAGTCGAACGCTTGAACGAAGCCCTCAATGCAGTGATGCAAGATCAGGAAATCTTTGAGCGATTCGCTGCCGAAGGCACTCAGGTTGGCGCGGGCAGTACCTCGAATCTGCGCGACCTGCTACAAAGCGAGCGAAGCAAGTGGCGGAAGGTGGTTCGACAGTTGGGCTTGCGGTTAGAAGCGCCAGCGCTTGACTAGAACGTCAGTCGCCTTATTGCACCGGCCGTGGCGTGCCTTGCTGTCGGGCTATGGTACTGAATCATCTCCCCGCTTCAAGTGCCAATCAACAATCTGCAAGGCTGGTTGAGCTAGTTAAATTTCGCCCCGCTACGCTTAACCAGTTCCGCCAATTTTTTCATGTCCGCCAGCATCATCTGGCGAAATGTTTCCGGATCGCTGCCGATGGCTTCCGCGCCATCAGCAGTGGCACGTTTCAGGAATTCCGGTGTTTTGACGTAAGCGGCAGTCTCGGCGTGAATTTTTGTTACCACGGGTTTCGCCATACGCGCAGGGCCGACCACGCCGTACCAGCCGACGAATTCAAACCCGGGCAGCGCCTCGTTCATGGCGGGGATGTCCGGCAACGCGGCCAACCGTTTGGGCGCCGACACCGCGATGGCGCGCAGCTTCCCCGCACGCACCTGCGATTGTGCCGTGGCGGGTGATGAAAAAGTGAAATGGTAATGTCCGGCGATCAGATCGATCATCGCCGGGCCGGTGCCTTTGTACGGTATGTGCTGCGCCTTCGCGCCGGTCATCATTTTTAGCAGTTCGCCGGCGAGATGGCCGCCGCTGCCGATGCCGGCGGAGCCAAAATTTATGGCTTCCCTGGTGGTTTTGCACCAGTCGACGAAATCCGCCAGCGATTTTGCCGGATGTGAAGGATGCACCACCAGCAGTGTGCCCGCTGCCGTCATTTGCGAGATCGGCGTGAAATCATTGATTGCGTGGTACGGCAGGTTGGGAATAAGCGCCGCGTTCACCACATGCTGGTGATACAGAATGATCAGCGTGTAGCCGTCGGGCGCAGCGTTTTTGGTGATCTCGGCGGCGTTGACACCGGATGCGCTGCCGCGATTATCGACGATGGCCTGCTGCTTCCATACTTCAGTCAGCCGCGTGGCAAGCAGCCGCGCAAGATAATCGGTCGTGCCACCCGGTTGTGCGGGCGTGATGATGCGAATCGGACGGCTGGGGTAGTTATCGGCGGCTATCGCAGGGCTGGTGGAGACGGCGCAGCATGCTAGGGCAATGGCGCTGGCGATGTGAGTGTAGATTGAAGCAGCGTACATTTTCGTTCCTCGTCGATGGCGCCAGATGGTTGGGCTCAAATGAAATGTGTGTTTTTCGTTGGGCTTCGCTGCGCTACAGCGAAAAGGGAAACATAGTCGATCGTGCCGAACGCAGGCCGCATTTGGCTGAGGTTGAAGCATGAATGGCGAGCTCGTTGAGTCATTTTGTCAGGCGTTCATGGGCGTATGCCGCCGTTGTTGCGACTGCCATTCACCTGTATTCTAGCGCAGGAAATCAAAGCCCAAGGAGAATTGCCGATGCGCCGATTGTTGAACGTGATCGCAGCCAGTGCCGTGATGCTGTCCCCTGTGGTAGTGCCGCTTTCTGCATACGGCCAGACCGGCCAGACTGCATACCCTGTCAAGAATATCCGCGTCATAGTGCCGTCGCCTACAGGCGGACCGAGCGATATCGTCGCGCGGCTGCTTGGCGACAAACTCTCGCAGTCGTTGGGCAAGCAGGTGGTGGTGGACAACCGCGTCGGCGCATCGCAGATCATCGGCTCGCATATCGTGGCCAAGGCCGATCCGGACGGCTACACGCTGTTGCAGGCTGCGGCGAACATGTCGATCAACCCGGTCACGTTGCCAGACATGCCGTTTGATGCAGTCAAGGACTTTGCGGCGGTTTCGATGACGCACATCACGCCGTATGTGTTTGCTGTCAGCGCGCAGTCGCCGGTGAAGACGCTGCCGGAGTTGATCAAATTCATCAAGGCTAATCCCGGCAAAATTACCTATGGCGCCACCGGCACTGGCAGTCCACACCAGTTGGCAACGCTGTTGATGGTGCAGGGTGCGGGCGGCTTGCCGGGCATGACCGAGGTGCAATACAAAGGCAGCACGCCCGCGCATCCCGATCTCATTGCCAACCGCATTACGTTCATGATTGATCCGCTCGCGGCGGCTTCGCCTCACATACGCGGCGGACTGCTGCGTGCGCTGGCAGTGAGCACGCCGCAGCGCAACCCGTCGTTCCCGGATGTGCCTGCGGCAGCGGAGGTTTTACCTGGTTACGATTTTGCCAGTTGGGGTGGCGTGTTCGCACCCGCCGGCACGCCGCGTGCGGTGGTGCAAAAGCTGAACGCAGAAATCGGCACGGCGCTGGCGTCGCCGGATATCCGCAAGCGTTTCGCCGACATGGGGCTGGTGACCAAACACAGCACGCCAGAAGAGTTCGGCAAATTTTTGCAATCAGAAATAGCGCGCTGGCGTGCACTGCTGAAAAAATAAAAGCGGCAGTTCCAACAGCCTGCGTTGCCCTGCATCGCAGGCTATGCGAATGTCAGGGCATCGATTCGACGCGGTTACGGCCGTTTTGTTTCGCCTGATACAGCAGCTTGTCGACCTGCTCGATGAAGCCGAGCGGCGAGCCGTCCGAAGTCGGTGTCACCGTGCCGACGCCCAGACTGACGGTGACGATATCGCTGATCGACGATTTTGCGTGGGGAATCTGCTGGCGGAGGATCAAATGACGGCATTTTTCGGCGACTTGCCGCGCCGATTCCAGACTGGTGTCGGGCAACAGCAGGGCGAACTCTTCACCGCCATAGCGCGCGATCAGGTCACTGGAGCGCACCGGCGCCGAACTTAAAGCGAGGCCCACGCGCCGCAGGCATTCGTCGCCCTGTACGTGGCCATAGTGGTCGTTGTACTGCTTGAAGAAATCAATGTCGAGCATGATCAGCGACAGCGGCATCAGACTGCGCCGCGCGCGTGCCCATTCCTTGTCGAAGGTCAGATTGAACTGGCGCCGGTTGGCCACACCGGTCAAGTCGTCCTTGAACGACAGCGCCTCGAGATTTTTCGAAAGCCGCGCCAGTTGTTCCTCGTTTTTCTTGCGCTCGCTGATGTCGATCATAAAGCCGATCAGCGATTCGATTTCGCCGCCAGCGCCGCGCACCACGTGCACCACACCGCGTATCCACACGTAGTTGCCAAATTTGTCGAGCAGGCGGTAATCAACTTCATGATCGACACCGGCCTTCGCCTGCGCAATGCCGAAATTCACCGCGAGTGCACGATCTTCCGGGTGCACGCGGTTCAGCCAGTCCTCGGCGCTTTTCCAGCTCGATGGCGCCCAGCCCAGCAGATTTTCGATCTGCGGTCCAATGTAGGTGAACTGGCCGCCTGCCCAATCGAATTTCCACGGGATCGCCTTGGTGGATTCCAGCAGCGTTTTGTAGATCGCGCTGTCGGTGTCCAGTGGCGTGGCTGTGCGGCTGTTGGTCACGGTGGTTTGATCCTGCGTCTCTTAAGTTCGCGTCGCGTGGGTACCGTAAAGCAATTAACGCTTGTAGCATAACCTTTACCGCGCAAAGTAGGGCATGGTTCCTTGCGCGCTAGGTTGTAAAGTGCTAAGCCGCCGGTAATTTCGCCGACGCCCATTGCATGGCAGCGGGTTTAGTATAGCGACAGGTTTTTGTAAGTATTTGTTTTATAAAATCTTTTTTTTAAGAGCCATGCGATGCCTGCATTTGGCGGCACCGGCGCCTGACGACTGAAAAGTGTCGTGCGTTAGAATGCGGCCGCGATGCTGTTTTCTCCTACCCTTGTCCCGCCTCGAACCTTGCGCATGGCCATGCTGGCGCTGGCGTGTTTGTGCGCCGCGTTGGTTGCGTTTGGTCCGGCGCGTGCGCAGAACTATCCTGCAAAACCGGTGCGTATCGTGGTGGGCGTGCCACCGGGTGGCGGTACCGATATTCTGGCCCGTGTGCTGGCGCGCCGCTTGAGCGATATGCACGGCCAGCAGTTCGTCGTCGAAAACCGGCCCGGTGCGGGCACGGTCATTGGCGCGGATGCCGTGGCCAAGGCCGCGCCCGACGGCCATACGCTGCTGCTCGCGATCAACGCGCTGGCGGCGAATCACACGCTCTATAAAAAGCTGCCTTACAACACGCTGCGTGATTTCACGGCGGTAATACTCGCCGCATCCACACCAAACATTCTGGTGGTGCACCCGTCGTTGCCGGCGAAGAATGTGCAGGAATTTGTCGCGCTGGCGAAGGCGCGGCCCGATCAGATTGCGTATGCCTCGTCGGGCCATGGCTCGGCGGCTTATCTCGCGGCGGAAGTGTTCAAGCTGGCCACCGGTACTCGCATGACGCACGTGCCCTACAAGGGGACCGGCCCTGCGCTAACCGCCATACTCGCGGGCGAGGCGCAGGCGATGGTGGCGGCGCTGCCAGGCGCAATTCCCTTCGTGAAAGAACGGCGCTTGCGCGCGCTGGCGCTGACCAGTGCAAAACGCACGCCAGCCGTGCCTGATATTCCCACGCTGGCTGAAGCCGGAGTTAAAGGCGGCGAGTTCGATACCTGGTACGGCTTTTTCGCGCCGGCGGGCACGCCTGCAGACGTGGTTGGAAAAATCAATGCCTCGGTGAAAACGCTGCTGTCGTCAACGGAAGTGCGGCAGCAACTTGCCGCGCAGGGGCTGGAGCCCGCCGGCAACACGCCGGCGGAGTTCGACAAATACTTTCGCAGTGAAGTGGAGAACCTTGCGCGCGTGATACGCGCGGCGGGTGCGACAGTCGACTGACGGCACCGGCTATCCGGTTACACCGGCACTGTGCCATCCACGGTAATGCGGTGCATCAGCCGTCGGTGCTGCGGCCACTGGTAGTCCAGCGACGCCAAATGCTGTACCGAGCAGTTGTCCCACATCAACAGATCATGTAAACGCCAGCGGTGGGTATGGTGAAAGCGCGCATTGACCGTGTGCTCGGCCAGCTCGTCAATCAACGCCAGCGCTTCATCCTGCGGCATGCCTTTGATGCCTTCGCACTCGCCCTTATTTACGTACAAACACTTGCGCCCAGTGTGCGGGTGCGTGCGCACCACCGGGTGAACCACGGCAGGTTGCTGACGGCGCAGCGCCTGATCCTGCTGCCCGGTGCCGGTGCGTGCACGGCGGCCCGCGACCTGGTGAATCGCGCGCAGCCCAGCGATGCGCTTTTGCATGGCCTGCGGCAGGGCATCGTACGCGTCGGCGGCGCTGGAAAACAGCGTATCACCCAGCGCCTTGCCGCTATCCACTGGGTCCACCGGAATTTCCAGCGCATAAAGCATGGTGGCGCGCGGCGGCTGCGCGGTGTAGGACATGTCGGTGTGCCACACGCGGCCCGCGTCCGCGTGGCCGATGTCGCGGCCGTCTTTCTTGATGTTCGATACGAACATGATTTCGGGATACTGCGGGTGCGCGTAGTGCGTCAGGAAAATCTTTTCCACTTCGCCAAAGCGCCGGGCGAACGCAATCATCTGCGGCTCGCTCCATTGTTGCCCAGGAAAGCAGATCACCGCGTGCCGGTTAAACGCCGCCTCAATCTGGCGGAAATCTGCATCTGATAGCGGCTGCGCGAGATCGACACCCTGTATCTCCGCGCCGATGACATCCGGTGATGGCACGATTTGCATGGCAATGCTCCTGGATGGTTCTTTGGTGTTGCGGATCATCATTATAGTGGAGCGGCTTTTTGTGCGAAACTTGGCAATTACCATTTCTTAAGATTTTTCATTCGAGGACACCTACTATGGCAACCGCAACCCCGGCAAATTCCACCAACCAACGTCGCGGCCCGCTGGCGCGTTTCCGGGTCATCGATTTGACGCGCGTGCGCTCTGGCCCGACGGCTGTCCGCCAGTTGGCCGACTGGGGCGCGGACGTGATCAAGGTCGAATCGCCGCCGGGGCTGGGCCTGCCCGAAGCGTGGGGCGGCTCGCGGCTGGGCGCAGATTTCCAGAATCTGCACCGCAACAAACGCGGTGTCACACTCAACATGAAAGACCCGGATGGGCTGAAGATATTCAATCAACTGGTCGAGCGTTCGGACGTGGTGGCGGAGAACTTTCGTCCTGACGTGAAGAAGCGCCTCGGCATTGATTACGACTCGCTGAAAAAGATCAACAAAAAAATCATCCTCGCCAGCATTTCCGGTTTTGGTCAGGACGGCCCCTATGTGAAGCGCCCCGGTTTCGATCAAGTCACGCAGGGCATGGGCGGCCTGATGGCCATCACCGGCGAGCCGGGCCACGGGCCGATGCGCGCGGGCTGTGCCGTGTCCGATTCGGCAGCGGGTTTGTATTGCGCGATGGGCATACTCACCGCGCTGCTCGAGCGCGAAGCCTCGGGCGAAGGGCAGTGGGTGGAAGTGTCGCTGCTCAACGCCATGATCGCGCTGCTGGATTTTCAGGCGGCGCGCTGGACGATTGAAAAAGAAGTGCCGGAGCAAGCAGGCAACGATCACCCGACCTCGATCCCCACCGGCGTGTTTCAAACCGCCGACGGCTACATGAACATCGCCGCTGGCGGCAACGAAATGTATGGCCGCTTGTGCAAGGCGCTGGGCTTGGAGAATCTGATCGATAAACCCGAATACAAAGATAGCAAAGCGCGTTCAACCAACCGCGCCGCGCTCAACAAGGATTTGCAGGACGCCATGATCAAACAAACCAGCGCCTACTGGTCGGCGAAATTCGAGGCAGGTGGTGTCGCGGGCGGGCCGATCTACAAAATGAACGAAGTGTTCGCCGACCCGCAGGTGCAGCACAACGTGATGTCGGCGCCGATTCATCACCCCAAGCTCGGCGATATTGGCCTGGTGAACCAGCCGGTGCGCCTGTCACGCACGCCGAATGAAATTCGGTCAGTGACGCCCGAGTGTGGTGAACATACCGATGAAATCCTGCGTGAGCTGGGTTATCAGGATGGGCAGATTGCGGATTTGAAGAAGCGGAATGTGGTGTAAGTAATTGTTT
>SXGS01599517.1_pt1 | contig 11572 bp, 8 predicted proteins | sample 3174681 | NCBI WGS metagenome assembly SXGS01 (sample SAMN11356861, study PRJNA531348) | freshwater metagenome | isolation source: freshwater sample F1-80 | place: China: Fuxian Lake, Yuxi | collected 2017-12-25 | reverse complement strand
GCAAGTCGCGCATTTCGAGAAAGTCGACAATTTCTACGGCGACTTCGTTGCTCTCAAGCACTCGAGCCTTTGTTGCCACATCACGACACGCATCACATGTCGATGACGTGAATACTGCAACTAACCATTTCTTGTCGGCGACTGCGAAGTCTTTCAAGTTCAACTGAAACGGCACCGCCCCACGCACCTGGGCTGGTGCGTCAGATTGTCTCCGACGCAATAAAAAGCTCGTTCCACCAGCGAGAACTAAAACCAAAATCGCAAAAATAGTTCGCACTATTTGCCCGCGACTGCCGCAATGCCACTTGACCGATGGGGTAATGCAAGCACACTCGACACGCCGACCAATTCATGTCCGCGATCTACTTCGCGTTGCACAACAACTTCGTTATCAGCCTCGATCAAAATCGGTAAGTCTGCATTAGCAGTCGGAATAACTATTTTCAAAACAGCTGCAGCACCCAATTCAATTTGCTCGAGACCTTCAATTGCCACCGAACCGGCTGGCCCAACAGTTGAGACTTTTAGAGTGGTAACTAATGATGTCGTATTGAGTACAACCAGTGCCCCACCAGCCGCCGGCACCCCGCTTGCAACTGTCCAGGTTCGTGACGGTGACCCAATTGGCGCGCCCAAAGTGGTTGTTGTCCCAGTTTTTTTGTCAACCCTACGAGTAACAACCTGCTCGACAACAACAAACTCAACCGACGAATTTTCATCACTAGTCACAAAGTCGTTAGTGATGCTTGAAACTACTATTCCGTATCGGCCATCGGTGATTGCCGGCAGCTTTGATGTCGCCAATGTTGTTACACGTCCCGCAGGAATCGTAAGTACAAGTGGCTCACGAAAAATTTCTTCAGCGGTACCGGTCAAAAATGCCACACTCACCGATTGGTCTTGATCAGTGGGGTTAAAAACAACAAGTTGCTCATCTGTATCAAGATCCTTTTGGCCTCCCGCAAACCACCACTGTCGACTTGTTGACGCGGCGCCAAGAGAAGTCGAATAACCCAAGCGACCACGACCAAAGAAGTGTTGTAACTTGCCCGCTACAAATCGGCCCGAAGATGCACGAATCGAAACTGCCAATACAACTTCGTTGCGCGCGCCTTGGTCACCCATTGCCAACGAATAAACACTCTCGGGCTCAATGATGATCCCCTTCAACGACGCTGGCTCGCGTTTACCGTCAGCGGTGACGAAACTGATGTCGACAACTGTTGCATCTCGAAACGGATTGCTTAGCAAGACATTGAACAAGCTGTCAGAACCCGTGAAACCGTCTGCGAAAAACCATCGGTCTGATGGCTTATTTGCGCACAGCGAAACAGAGTCGCCAGCGGGATGAATTATCCGCTGCTCGACGGCTGCCGCACCGTTATCGAGTTCGACGACTGCGCTGATGAATTTGCTCTTGCGACCCCCAGTCGCATCTATCACGCTGCGAGTAAACGGCTGCACAATTAGTTGTCCAACCGCTGCAGGTTTGTCGCTGGATAAAAACGTAACTTTGCCCGTGATCGGAATATCTAATGAGTTGGCGATGATTATCTCGCTTGAAACGGTTTTCTCAAGGCCTGGCACACCGGGACAAAACCACGAAGACGAAGATTGCGAATCGCCTGCGATGCTCGGCATAGTCGACATACCAAAGACATTTTCGGTCGTTTGCCCAGATTCAGTCGCGATATTTGGATTACTAATTTGATTGACGAAAATTGTTGAAACTAATGCAACAGCAATAATCACAACAGCCGAGGCGAACCGCAGATTTATCTTTTTCATCGCGAAGCCATATGAATCTTCTGTTCAGGCCCCGCTGAAGCACCCAAGATAGTGACCTCTTTCGGCTCAATTTGGCGAATTCGCCGTCTAAATCGAGAGAAGTTAGCTGCTAGCAATATTAAGCAAAGCCAAACAATTACTTGCAAACTCAAATACAAATACCGCAACGGCGACGTCTGATATCGCAACGCAACGATGCCAGCAATAGGTGCATCAAAAGCCGTTGATGACCCGAAAGCAACCCGCGGCACAAGTTGTGCTGCGTCGACTTCAAGTTGCCATCGCGAATCAAATGGCACTGCCACGTGAATAGTTCCGCCGGCGAATTTCGCTCTAACTTTTTTGTCAGCAACAGAATTCTTGTCAACCAACAGAGCACTCTGAGATTTCAGCTCTTGGCTGATCAAACTGAAGTCGCCTGCCTGTTGACTCGCGACAGAAGACTCTTCATCTAAAACACTAATTATTGGCAACCAAGTGACATTTTCGAAAATGACCAAGTCGCGGGCAAAATAAGTTCGGCGTAAGTCAAGTTGGTTTGATAAAGACTCGACAAGACTTGAAGCCACTACAGATGGCGAGTCTCCAAGTGGCACAACCAAAAATCGAATGGCAAGCGGCGAAATTAAACGTCCGACTCGAATCGTGTCATTAGCAACCAACGACTTGAGAGCCTTCTGTGCCGCCAAATTCATCGAAGTATCTTGGGGCGCCCAAATAGAACTAAAATTCACTGCCCCGTCGTCGGCAACGCCGTAAGCGACCTCAGAATTTACTGAGTTTGTTGCAACCGGCAACAGGTCACGATCGCCAATGTAAAGCGTTCGATAGTTGCCCTCTCTTGGATTATCAGGCAACTGTTCGAGCAACTGAGGCACCACCGTTTCGGTCTGGTTCCAACGACCGTCGGTGACACTCAAGAGTGTTGGTGCGATCATCATCGCGACTGCTAACGGCATCAACAAACTCAGTGACCGTCGCCAATCAGATGCCTTGGTCAAATTAGTTTCGGCAAAAACACTGAGGCAAGTTGCGACGGCTAGTGCCAAGCCACAAGCCACGACAGCCAACATCACCGCTGGCTCGGGCAATGCGAAGGGCAAACGTCCTTGATCATCAAGCACAACGATTAGTAGACCAAAAACAACCAAAACTGATGAGCGCATCGCCCAAAGTCGGCGCCAGCCGTCGGCAACAATTAGAGCGCACAATACGCAAAAGTAAATTGCGATAACCAAAAACCCACCGCGCATGTTGCCGAAGTCAAGTCGAGCCAGCGAGCCGAGACCAATTTTTCTGTCGGTGACACCTTGATCGCCGGCTAAAAGTTGCCACCATTGGCCCGAAACGAAGTGCATCGACCACGGCAAATTGATGAATATTGAACCAATTAATCCGGTCAGACCAACGAGAAAGACACCGGATAGTTGTCTTGCTGAGACGCCACCCAAAAATGATGCAAAAACCCACAAGCAGATAATCACCAAGAACAAGATCGCAATACTCGGAGTGAATGCGAATACAAGTCCAAGAATCAGCAACAGGCCAGACACCAGTTGAGTTTTTCGTACCAGACTCTTGTCTTTGCCATCTTGATATCGATTGAGAATGTCAAACAGCCAAGGTGCCGCAGCAATGCAAAGCAGAGCCGAAAATCGGCCGCGTGCAATTGCGTCATATGAGAGTGGCAGTGCGCTGTAAACAACAGCAGCACCGAGACGCACTCGAGTGTTGGCAAACGCAGCACACAGTCGCCACATGCCGATTAGCCCGACGAACAACGAACCAACAATCATCAATGTTTGTAATAACGCAAGATTTCCAAAGAGTAAAAACGCCGCGATGGCAACTAGTCCGAGTCCAGTTGGATTGGCCGAAGCTTCCCCGAAACCACTCGACCACCAGCCCGATAGAAAGTTCGCCAAGATCGAACTAGATGAGACTGATCCATTTTCGAATGGCAACATCTCACCAATCATTCGCGACGAGTCGGTAATGACTTCTCGGCTTCCGATCAATATCAACACCGTGACCACAAGCAACGTCATGCCAGCAGTTCGAGACGAACTCTGCCTCAAACGTTTTTTTGTTTCTACCAAAGTTGCAATTTCGTGCGAAGCCAATGCTCGGCGGTGACGAATAAACCTGGTCAGTCGTGCCGAGCCCTTAACTTGCAACTTTGCGATTTCGCTTGCCGCAACGCGACGCAACGGGCGAACTTGCTGCCTTCGCTGCCAGATGTATGAAGTGTCAACGACAAGTGCGACAGTCGCACGCAAACTTGCGATTGATTCACGAAAAGTTCCGGTGAATACTCCAAGAATTGTTTCAATCGCTGAAGTCAGCAGCATCTGTAGCCAAACAATTGGCAAACGCAGACGGCTTGTCAGCGTGGCGACCGTACGGGCGCGATTTTGCGCGATCTTCGCCCGCGAGATCAAATTAGGCGATCGAGTTTCGAAACTGTTTAGATGTCTCGCGACAGCCGTCGGAGATATGAGCACTCGAGCACCGCTCAAGTGCGCTCGCCAACAAAAATCTAGATCTTCACCGAAGAATGAAATATCTGGATTGAATCCGTTCAATTCACGAAACAAGTCTGAGCGCACCAACATGCACGCTGAACTTACAAAGAACACATCTCGAACGGCATCGTGTTGCTCTTGGTCTCGCTCGTTTTGCTCGATGAACGGATCTATCTCACCGCAACGGTCGATTCCGAAACCCACAGATTGCAAGAGCGTGGGCTTTTCCCACTGCAAAAGTTTTGGACCGACAACAGCAGCATTTGAAATGAAAAGTTCTTCGACCAATGTTCGCAAAGTGTTTGCTTGTAAGACAACGTCGTCGTGCATGATGCAGAAAAGGCCCTTGTCTCCTTCAACAATTCGTTGCAGCTCATTGATCAAACGACCGAAACCAGGATTACCTTCAACAATTCTCACTACCGCATTGGGCAGACTTTCATTTATTGATTTGGCAACGGCACTGGCATGGGTCGTTTCAGCCCCAGAGTCGGTCATCTTGGTCGTCACAAAAAAAACGCTGCTGAGGTTCGGGTAGTCCTGACTGGCCAAACCAGCGAGAACTTCATCAAACCAAGCGCCCGGCTCGTGCACGACCATCGCCGTGACTATCAGTGGTGCGGCAACCGTTTGGTTTCGCGAATCTTCAATTGACTCATTGCTCACGATGCACTAAGACTACTAATTCGAGACAAACTACTAACCTTGAACTAAATGTCTCGACAATCCGCTAAATCATCGTCGGCAGAACAAAAACAGGGTGCTATTCCAGAAGGCACTATTTCTATTGGCATCGGTCTACTAATTGCCGGTGTGACTATTTATATATTTTTCAAAATCGGACAACAAGCACTCGGGCAAGAAGCATTCAAACCTCTTGTTTCACTTTGGTTTGTTATGTTTGCGATTGCACCCGGATTCTTTTTGCCGGTCGAGCAAGAACTCAGTCGCGCAATCGCCCACCGTCGAGCGCTCGGTCAAGGCACTGCGCCTGTAATTAGAAAAGTTGCCCTGCTATGCGCGGTAATTGTGGCTTGTTTGCTCGCTGTCATTCTCGTGCTTTCGCCGGTGATAAATGACAACCTCTTCGAGGGTCAAACAATTATCACAGTCAGTTTGGCAATCGCAATCGTCAGTTATGGCTTGCTGTATTTCACCAAAGGACTCTCATCTGGTTTGGGCAAATTTCCTGCATATGGGTTCATCGTTGGATCTGATGGAGCAATCCGAGTAATCGCTTGCACGATTCTGTTAGTTGCCGGAATTACCCAACTCTCTGCATATTCGATAATCATCGTCATCACACCAATTATCGGTGTGATGATTATTTATCTTGCGGGCCAGTTGCACAGCAACCCTGGCCCGCCTGCTGCCTGGTCAGAAATCACAGAGAATCTCGTCTGGCTATTGGGCGGCTCAATTTTTGCGGCCGCGCTAGTTAATGCGGGACCAATCACCGTCGATTTACTCGGCGACAAGTCAGATGCAATCCGAGTTACACAATTCGGCAATGCCGTGCTTTTAACTCGTGTGCCTCTGTTTTTATTTCAAGCAGTGCAGGCTGCGCTTCTGCCGCGACTGACACGTCTTGCGGCCCGAGGCGACTTAGACGAATTCAAGGTTGGGTTTCGTCGGCTCGTGATACTCGTAATCGGCGTCGGAATAATCGGCATAATCGGAGCATTCTTGTTTGGTCCATTTTTTCTTGATTTGGTTTATGGAGGCGGAATCGACCGTCGGACATTGACACTGCTGGCACTTGCAAGCGCCATCTACATGATGGCGTTGGCGATTGCCCAAGCAGTCATCGCCTTGCGCGGTCACCGTCATGTTGCTTTTGGTTGGCTATTGGCGTTCATCAGTTACGTCGTTTCGGCTTGGACAGTAAGCGATGACCTTTTCTTGCGGGTCGAAGTTGCACTTGCCGTGAGCTCAACTGTTGCGCTGATCTATTTTATTTTTGGTCTTCGATTGCTTTTGCGATCTGGTGCTCGAATTGATGTCGAGTCAATTACTGAAGCGATTTCAGAGCGGCCCGTCGAGCCGTAAATTAGTTGCGTTATTTAGTGCGTTTAGTTTCGTAATCGATGTCGTGTCGCACCATCATCTCGATTAACTCATTAAACCCAACTTTGGGTTGCCAACCGAGTTTCGACTTTGCTTTAGACGCATCACCAATCAAAAGGTCAACCTCGGCAGGACGGAAAAAGCGCTGATCTTGACGCACGTACTGACGCCAATCTTTTAGATCGGCTGCCGCAAACGCAACTTCGAGCAATTGTTCAATTGAATGACTTTTGCCTGTCGCAACAACAAAATCATCGGGTTTTGGTTGCTGCAACATCATCCACATGGCTTCGACATAGTCGCCTGCATAACCCCAATCGCGCTTGGCTTCAAGATTGCCCAGAACCAGTTCACTCTGTAGACCAAGTTTGATGCGTGCGACAGAGTTCGTGATTTTTCGGGTGACGAACTCGAGACCGCGACGTGGTCCTTCATGGTTGAACAAGATGCCCGAGCAGGCGAACATGTCGTAGCTCTCGCGATAGTTCACCGTGATGTCATGGGCAAACACTTTCGCCACGCCATATGGCGATCGCGGATGAAACGGTGTCATTTCAGTCTGCGGAGTTTCACGCACCTTACCGAACATTTCAGAAGATGAAGCCTGATAAAAACGAATCGGATTTTTGCGAGCGCCGCCCACCAAACGAATCGCCTCAAGCATCCGCAAGACGCCGAGCCCGGTGATGTTGCCAGTTAGCTCAGCTTGATTGAACGACATTGCCACGAATGAGATTGCACCGAGGTTATAAACCTCGTCTGGTTGCGACATTTCAAGCGCGCTAACAAGACTTGAAAAGTCGGCTAAATCGCCAGGCACAAGTTGCACAAACGGAAACTCGTCGCGGATTGACTCGGCCTTCGGGTTATTTTGTCCCTTAACAAGACCGAAAACTTCATAGCCCTTCGAATTTAGAAATTCGGCGAGGTGACGACCGTCTTGCCCAGTAATACCGGTGATCAATGCTCGCGCCATAACGACCCCTCAATCTAGTGGCAAAGACTGCAAACAAAGATCTGATCTCAACGTGAAGCACAAAACTGCGCTAACAGTCACCAAGCCGTACGCTCAATAGTTGTGGATGCGCAAAGAACTTCGCTGTCTGTCGTTGTCTTGGCGGGTGGCGTGGGCGCCGCACGTTTTTTGCGTGGTTTAGCCATAGTTAACGAGCCAAAGTCAACAACTGTTTTGGTGAACACCGGTGACGACACAGTGATGCATGGCTTAAACATCTCTCCCGACATCGACACAGTTATTTACACACTCGCTCAAGCAATTGATGCACAACGAGGGTGGGGTTTGACTAAAGAGTCTTGGCGAGCAATGGAATCTCTGCATAGATACTCAAAAGTACGACCACCAGGCTCAAAGGCCGCGTCCGAGTGGTTTAACCTTGGAGACCAAGATCTCGCCACGCACTTTTATCGAACTGCCCGCCGAAGTGAAGGCGCCGATGCGTGGCAGATAACTCGCGAAATTGCAGCAGCATGGTCGATTGAACAGCAAATAGTGCCGATGACGAACCAAGATGTCTCGACTGTCGTCGAACTTGCCGAAGATTGCATCGCCGGAAACGCCGGCCAGAGAATTAGTTTTCAAGAATACTTCGTAAAATACAAGCACGACATTGCGGTGCGCTCGGTTGACTTCGCCGGCATCGAAAACGCAAAACCAAATGCCCTGGCGCGACTCGCAAGTGCTGACGTGGTCGTCATCGCACCCTCTAACCCGATTGTTTCAATTGGCCCAATTCGCGCATTAGATGGCGTTGACTCGACTCTCGAAAAGATCAAAGACCGCGTGGTCGCAATTTCGCCGATCGTCGGAGGTCATGCGATTAAAGGACCAGCCGATCGCATGCTCAAAGAACTGGGTCATGAGTCGTCAGCACTTGGAGTTGCACGAATGTATTCATCAATTGCTTCAACTCTTATCATTGACACTGTGGACGCAACATTAAAACCAGCGATAGAGGCACTCGGCATGCGATGCGTCGTTACGAACACAATTATGGCTGACCCACAAAGTAGTGCCGAGCTCGCGCGAGCCACGCTTGCTTCGCTCAAAGGTAAATGACAGTGAATCGGCTGACAATTTGGGGTGTTGAAGGCATCGGTGAGATCTCGGATAACGACCAACTCGGCGAAGTCATCGCTGACATCTGTAGCCAAGAACCCAATGGTCCGTTGCTCGACAACGACGTATTGGTGGTGACACAAAAAATTGTCTCGAAAGCCGAAGGCCGACTTGTGCCGATAGACGCTTCTGATCCGCTGAGCCACAAACAACTTGTTGAGCAAGAGGCTGTGCGCATCGTGCGTCGTCGTGGAGATCTGATTATCACTGAGACAAAACATGGCTTCATCTGCGCCAACAGTGGCATCGATCTATCAAACATCGAGCGTGGTTATGCGGCGCTTTTGCCGATCGACAGCGACAAATCCGCCAGGCGAATTCGAGACATAATTCGTGCGAAACATGGCGTCAACGTCGGCGTAATTATCAGTGATACTTTCGGTCGGCCATGGCGCAAGGGCCTTACCGATGTCGCAATTGGCATCGCGGGAGTTGCCGGCGTTGTTGATTTACGTGGCACACCCGACTCTTTGGGTCGAATCATGCAAGTCACCGAAGTTGCAGTTGCCGACGAACTAGCAAGTGCTGCCGAACTCGTAATGGGTAAATCATCGGGCATTCCAGTCGCTGTGATTCGCGGCGTGGACGCGAATTGGTTGCGTGATTCAAAAATCAGTGAGCTTGTGCGACCACCACAAGAAGATTTGTTTCGCTAGACGTTTCGCCCTAGCAACTCGCCCACACCATTTTCTAGAGTCGTCCATGGCGACCAACCAAGTTGAATTCTGGCCCGAGTCGTGTTTACCGCATTGCGTTGTAGATCTGCTGGTCGCGCCGACTCATACGACTCTTGCAGAGTCGTATCACGACCGACCAAGTGCCATAAATCTTTGATAGTTGTCTGCACCCCGGTACCGACGTTGATCACAAGTCCGCCACCTTTGTTTGTCGAACGCGCCAGAGCATCTACGGCATCGTCGATAAACAAGAAATCTCGAGTCTGACGGCCATTGCCGCAAATTATTGGCGCGCTCTGATTAACCACCGCGTTAGCAAACGCGGCAACAACTCCATCTGAAGGGCGTTGTCTTGAGCCGTAAACATTTGTCATAGCCAAAGCAGTGAATTCAACGTCGTAACTTTCGCGATAAACAGTCAACAGATCAACAAGGGTGTTTGCCATCACGTGGGCCACTCCCATCGGGTCTGACTTGCGACCTTCTTTTACTGGCAATTGACGCGCGGGCACTTCGCCATAAAGCAAGCCGGCAGGAAGTGCGACGACCACTTTCTTCACCGAAAAACGTCGGGCGGCCTCGAGTACTGAAAGCAATAGCGTCGCCGAGCGTAACATCTCGTTGGTGCGAGTCGCACCAGTGGGCAAAAGTGCGAGATGGTAAATAACAGTGGGCCGACGCAACGCGATTAAATCTGAAAACTCTGGCGCCGAAACATCGAGATGATGAAACCGCAGAGTGCCACCAGATGCTCGAGCCGCACTCAGGTTGGCAAGCGAACCAACCGAGAGATCATCGACAACTTCTACGCTGTGCCCATCTGTCAATAATCGATCAACCAGATGCGAGCCGATGAACCCGGCGCCACCGCAAACAAGCACGCCGTTCACTTGTGCCATTTAATTTTTTCAACTGGCATCAGGAACTTTTGCATTACGCAATACTGCGCCAGATCTAACCTCGCCGTCAACACCGATAAGACACCCACTCACCTGAGCAAACGAACCGACGTGGCCCATGACTGCACTATCTACAACAGCCGAGTTGTCTTCAACGGTTGCACCGTCGAGCAAAACTGAGTCAACGACCCGAGCATTCTCGCCTATTTTGCAACCTCGTCCAACGACACTTTTCGTAATTGTTGCCGATTTTGCGATAAACGACTCTGAACTAATCGCTTCGACTGCATGAATGCTCTTGCGCTGCAAAAGATCTGTGTTGGCGCGAACGTAAGAATCGGCACGACCAGCATCAATCCAGTAGTCGTTTGTTGCATAACCAAATAGTTGACGATCTCTTACTAACTCAGGAAATGTTTCACGCTCAATTGACAAAGGTGCAACGCCAGGCATTCGATCAAGAGCAGAGACTTCAAAAACGTAAGTTCCGCCATTTACATTTCGCAATGTCGTTTGACCCGGTGAAGGCTTTTCGACAAAACGAAGAACTTGACCTTGCGAATCTGTTTCTACAACGCCGTATTGTGATGGGTCTTCGACGGGTGTCAGATGAATTGTCGCTTGTGCTTGTGTTGACTTGTGAAATGAAATCAAACTGGCGATATCAAGATCTGTTAACACATCTCCATTGGCGACAAGAAAAGTTTCACCGCGCTTATGAATATCAGCCTGTCGCGCCGCAAAACCAATCGCACCTGCAGTATCTAGCGGTCGATCTTCAACTGCGTAAGTCAACTTGACACCCGCGCAAACATTTGATGGAAACGCATTCAAGAAGGGCTCTGGTTTAAAACCCAATGAAAGCACTGCATGTGTCACTCCACCCCGAGCAAGCGATGCCATGAGTCGCTCAAGCAAAGGCCGATTAGCAATTGGCAGAAGTGGTTTTGGAGTCGACAGCGTCAAAGGTCGCAAGCGTGTGCCAAAACCACCAACTAGCACGACTGCGTGCATTTGCAGATCTACTCCAATTTTTTGGTGTTAACCAGTGATCAACGGATCAAGATCAGTGATCGTGATTGGCTGCGGAACATCAACATCTTTGGCGACAAATGCCAACGTGATACCCATGCCATTGCCGGTTAGCCGAACGTTGCCTAGATCAGCGATCGAAATTTTTGGGTTGGAGATTTTTGAATCCCAGACGACGACTTGCAAACTTGCATCTTTGTCGCCACATTTCGTGTCGCCCTCGGTTATTTTTTCACCGTTATTGATTGATTCAGGAAACTCGATCGAATCGTTTGTTACCTTCAACCCATAAAGTTCAAAAATTGTCTCTAGCTTGGCGCGGCGCTCACCCGACAAAACTTGTGGCTCCCAACGCACGACACCAGCAGACTCGATGAATGCACCAGGTTTAACACTCGCAATGTCGGCAAGGTCGCTTGCGGCTGGCAGATCGTCGATGTATGCATC
>SXGS01771002.1_pt1 | contig 11574 bp, 9 predicted proteins | sample 3174681 | NCBI WGS metagenome assembly SXGS01 (sample SAMN11356861, study PRJNA531348) | freshwater metagenome | isolation source: freshwater sample F1-80 | place: China: Fuxian Lake, Yuxi | collected 2017-12-25 | reverse complement strand
GTCTCGAAGCAACAACGCCGGGCGGGTTGAAGCTGCGCGGACGGCGATTCTCCCTCTCCTCGGGGAGAGGGCCGGGGTGAGGGGATACGCGTGCTGAGACTCGCCTCTCATTCGACCAATCTTCACCGAGAGTTGGTATTACTTCCGTGGCAAGTGGCGCGTGACCGGGTTCATCTTCGAGCGCTGGCTTCTGCCCACGCGCAAGCAGCAGGTCGTCAAGCTCGCGCGCGGCATGCGCATCAACTGCAAGCTCTGGGACGAGGTGCAGAACGCCATCTGGTGGAACGGCCCCAACTACGAGCGCAAGGAATCCAAGTTCATCGGCCGCTACCTCCAGCCCGGCATGGTCTTCTTCGATGTCGGCTCCAATGTTGGCTATTATGCGTTGCTGGCTGCGCCGCTGGTCGGTAAGCACGGCCAGGTCCACGCCTTTGAGCCGGTTTCCCAGCAACACACTGACTTGCGGGCCAATGTGGAACGCAACCAATTGCAGAACGTCATCCCCAATCGCCTCATTGTCACCGACCACGCCGGCACCATGGAAATCAACCTCGGCTCCGTGGACAACGCCGGCACCGCGTCCGTGGAAATGGTCTATCGCGAGAACCGCCTCACCGAACGCGTGGACTGCACCACGCTGGACAGCTATCTGCTTGAGCGCAGCGTCAAGCAGGTGGACGTGCTCAAGATTGATGTGGAGGGCCACGAGCCGTTCGTCCTGCGCGGCATGACGGAGACGCTGCGCAAACTCCGTCCGCTGCTGCTCGTCGAAGTGCGCGGCGAGATGCTGACGGAGCTGGGTTCCAGCCGCGCGGCATCCAGCCGCGCGGCACTGTTCGCACAAATCACCCAGCACGGCTACCACGCCTACGCCCTCACCCGCAGCGGCTGGCCACGCCCGCTGGCCGTTCCCACCGACGGCAACCTGATCGTGTTCAGCCCGGACGAGAAGTTGCACGAGAAGCACCGGCCCTTCGCGAAGCTTCGGCGGAAGAAGAAAGCGGATTGAATGCCGCCGTTCGTCGCTTCACTCTCCCGCCGATGTCCTTCGTCCAGCGCCTGAAAATCGAAACGGAAGACACCCTCCGCTACAGCGACACCGTCCGCTCCGTCCTCTGCGAAGTGGAGCTGCTCAAGGACAATTCCCCGCCCGCCGCCGACCCGCAGGCCATCGCGCGCAGCATCGTCAAGCTCTGCTCCGCCGCGCGCCTCGCCGCGAGCATGCCGCAGCTCCTCAAGGTCGAGGCTCGCATCGCCGAGCGCATCCAGCTCCTCGGCAACCGCCACGTGGACTTCACCGAGTTCGAGCCGTCCTCGATGAAGAAGAAGGTCATTGACTACTTCGTCCCGCTGAAACCCTACGTCAGCGAACGCGAGAAAGGCGTTTGCTACATCGCCTTCGAGCACCGCTGGGCACGCTTCGTCCACCACTACCGTGACAAGCTCGAGGCCTTCGCCAAGCGCTACCTGCTCATCGTCCACCCCGTCTGGGCCACGCCGCACGGCCTCATCAACTACTACCTTCCCAGCATCTGGCCCGGCACCGACCCCGTCTTCGCCTGCGTCAGCGACCCCCACGATCTCGACACCCTCCCGCGCCAGTCGCCGCGCCACGCCGTCATCCCGCGCTATTGCTCGCACTGGGTCAACCCGGCGGTCTATCCGCAAGTGCCCTTCGAGCGGAAGGACATTGATATCGTGATGCTGGCGAACTTCGGGAAATACAAACGCCACTTCGCCCTCTTCAAGGCGCTGCGCGACATGCCGCGCACGGTGAAGGTCGTCTGCATGGGCCAGCACAACGACAAGCGCACGCGCGAAGTCCTGCTCGCCGAGGCCGCCGCGTTCGGCGTGGCCGACCGCTTCGAGCTGCGCGAGAACGCGCCGGACGCCGAGGTCTTCGACTGCATGGCTCGCGCGAAGGTAAACCTCATCATGTCCAAGCGCGAAGGCTCCTGCATCGCCATCGTCGAGGCCATGTTTGCCAGCACTCCGTCGGGCATGCTCAAGGACGCCGAGGTCGGCTCGCGCGTCTTCATCAACGAGCACACCGGCCGCTTCCTCACCGACGACAACCTCGGCGCGCAGCTCATGGACTTCATCGCCAACGCCGGGAAGTATTCGCCACGCAAGTGGATGATGGAGCAGAAGCACGATTGCCACGGCAGCAGCGCCGTGATGAACGAGGTCATCAAGCAAACCATGCTCGCGCGCGGCCAGGCCTGGACCACCGACCTCTGCCCGCTCCACTGGCGGCCCGACCCGCAAGTCCTCCGCCCCGAGGACCGCGCGCTGATGCAGGCGACCTACGACGACATCCGCAACAGTGTCGGCATCGAGATTGAGCTGCCGAGGAAGAGCTAGGCTTCGGCGAAGCCGCAAGCGTCGCCGTTCTCCACTTGGAGTTCGGGGTCAGCGCCTGGCCTCGGGGAAGCCCGGCGGAAGGGGCGGCAACCCTGCTCCCGGCGGCAGCGGGGGAAACTCAATCACGACCTTGCGCCACGCGGCGCGTTCCGACTCGGGCATCTTCTGCCACTGCTCCGCGTTCGCGTAGAACTGTGCCTGCTCGGCCTGCGGCATCTGGCCGAGCCTCTTGAGCGCGGTGAGGCAGGCGGCGCGTTCTCCGGCAGGAAGCTGCTCGAACTGGTCCAGCGTGCGCGTGGCCTCCGCGCGCTTCGGCTCCGGCAGCGCAGCGACCACCCGCATCTTCGCACGGTCATCCAGGCGGAAATAGTGCGTGAAGTTGTCGAGCAACTGCTCGCGCTGGCGGGCATCGAGATTCTGCCACTGCGAGACATTGTCGGGCACTGCTGGCACCAGGCCCGGAGGCAATGGTGGAAACGCGCCGGCAGCCGAGGGCCGCGTCATGGCCTGGAGCAACTTTTCGTTCGTGAAAATCTCGCGCTGAATCTCAGCAGGCAACTTGTCCCATGCCGCGAGCCGCTCCGTGACGAGCGGACGCAAGCTGTCCGGCACTGCGGCAAGCTGCGTGGCCCGGGTCGCGGGAATCGTCGTGAGCAGCGGGTTCAAGTAATAGCGCAGCTCCGTCGCGCGCAGCCGCGCCTCGCGTTCGGCGGGCGTGAGCGTGTCGTATTCGCGGAGCCGGATGGTGAGCACCTCACGCAGGCGCGTGGGCTTGGCGGCCAGCTCAGTGCTGCGCGCGTCCGTCCGCATCGCCAGCAACGTGCGGAAGACGGCGACTGGATTGCGCTCGCCAGGGCCAGCGGGTTCCGCCGCGTGGGCGAACGCCACTGCCAGCAGCAGGACGACGAGTTGGAGGACGAGTCGCATGGTTCAACGCTCCCGCTCAAACGCCGCCAGCAGTTCCAAATCTGCGCCGGACTGGTTCAAGCGGCTGATGGCCTCGAAATCCTTGAGCATCGCGACATTGGGCAAGTGCGCGAGCGTCGCGATCTGCTCGATGCTCCGGGCCACCTGCGACGGCGAACGCGCGCGGCGACCTTGGAAAACAACAACCGCCGCCAGCATCAGCACCGCGAGCGCGAACTGCTGCGCCAGCGACGGCCACCGAACCCAAGCGCGCCAGCCTGAGGGCGCGCGAACTTCGCGCCGCTCCTCCGCCTCAATGTCCTGCCAGACGCGGGCCATGAAGTTCGAGGGCACGGGCGGCGAGGGCAGCCGAAGGAGCACAGCACTGAGAGCGGTTTCCTCCGTCCAGCGCCGTTGGTCGGCAGGGTGCGCAGCCAGCCAGCCATCGAGGCGTGCTTCCTCGTCCGGCGTCAGCGGGCGCTTGTGCCGGAGGGCGAAGAGCTCTTCAAACATCGCGTTGTTCATGTTTGCCGTTCAGTTCATACCCGCGTCGCGTGCAAAGTTTCGCCTTCACCGAGAGATAACTTCCGACGAAGCCATTCGTCCGCCTGTAGCGGCGGTCTGCGGCCGCCGACGGACGCTCTTGGCATCCAAAAACACGGCGGTCGCAGACCGCCGCTACATCTGTGTTCATCTGTGTTCATCTGTGGCCGAAGTCGGATCCCATTCGCCCGTTCGGAGATACGGCTTGAGCCGCGCCTTGAGCGTCTCGCGGGCGCGGTGGATGAGGGATTTCACAGCCGAGAGTGAGCACCCCAGCACCTCGGCGATGTCCTCGTAACCCATCTCGTCTCGCTGCCAGAGCAGGAGCGCGGCACGCTGGTTCTCCGGCAGCGCGGCGACGGCTTCGGCAACCTTGGCCTCCAGTTCGCCTGTCAACAGCTTGTCCGGTGCAGCGGACACGCGCTTGTCCTCGACGCTGTGGCCGCGCGGCTCATCGGTGCCCGAGTGGGCGGGGGCGTCGAGTGAATCGGCGGGGTGACGCGAGCGGCGGCGGAATTCGTTCAGGCAGAGGTTGCGGGCGATGGTGAAGAGCCAGGTGGAAAACTTCGCCGAAGGTTTGTAGCGCGCGGCGGACTTCCAGACCTGGACGAAAGTGCCTTGCGTCAAGTCCTCCGCCTCCGCCACGTCCGGCAGTGTGCGATAGATGAAGTTCAACACCGGCTGCTGGTAGCGCGCGACCAGCTCCTCGAACGCCGCGCGATCTCCGCGCTTCACGCGGAGCATGAGCGCGGCATCAGGGTCGGTGGCAGCGGACACGTTGCGAGCGTAGCAAACCCCGGCGCGGGCGGAAAGATGCGAGCGTCGCTGGATTGCCCGCTCATGATCTTCCTGCCCAACGCAGTTGATTCGATGGTGTTGGAGCAGTCGTCTGTCAGCGCCGCTCCGCCAGCGCCTCAAACAACACGCGGCCCTCGGCGTTTTCCATCTTCAAACCCAGCAGCGCGGCCACAGTCGGGGCCACGTCCACGTTGCGGATTTCGCCGAGCTGCGCGCCGCGCTTCACGCCGTGGCCCCACGCGATGAACATGCCGTTGAGCTTCGGGTCGCTGGCGAGGTAGCCGTGGTGGCCGGGGTAAACCTCCGGCGTCAAGTCGGTGACCGCCTCGTCGCCCATGGGTTGATGCGTGAAGGCGTAGCCGTCCTTCGCCACGACGAAGAGGTCGGCCATCTGGTCGTTCTGCGCTGGCGTGGGCAGGCCGAGCGACGCGTATTCCGCCGGCTCGTAGATGCGCTCGACACCCTCGAGCTTGCCGAGCAAGTCCTTCAACTTCGGCGTGAGCGCCGCGAGCTTCGATTTGTCCGGCACGTAAATCATCGCCGAGCCGCCGAGCGTGTTCGCCACGGCCTCGCACGTCGTGATGGTCGGGCCTTGCGCGCGGAGCAGGCCGGCCTGCCGCAGCGCGACGTTGGGGCGGATGACGCGCTTGGCAGTTTTGAAGCCGTGGTCCGTGGTGATGACGAACGTGGCCTTGTCCGCAAAGCCCGCCGCCTGCACTGCGTCAAACATCTCGCGCAGGCATGTGTCCGCGAAGGCGAAGGCGGACATGCTGGCCCACGTGCCGGGGCCGGAGCGGTGATTGATGGCGTCGGTGTTCAGCAGGTGGAAGAGCAGCAAGTTCGGCTTGTGCTGCTTCACGATGTGGACGCCCGCACGAGTCCAGAAGACATCGCGCCACGGGGGGTTGCGCTGGTTGAACTCCGCAAGCTCCGTCGCGTTGATGAGTCCGGCGGCGAGCATCTCGCGCTCGATGGGATTCGCCGCGTTGGGCCGCTCGCCGAACTCGAAGTGCAACGTCCCGGCATTGGTCGTGGGCACCCAGTCCACCTGCGCGGTCTTGAGGCCGGCCTTGAACGCGAGGTCATACACCGTCGGCACGCGGATGAGTTCGTTCTTGTTCTTCCACGGCTCCAGCTTGAGCGGCATGCCCGGCCCTTGCCGCACCATCATGCCGTTGAAGAGCACGCCGTGCCGCGCAGGCGTGACGCCGGTGACGAGCGTGGTGTGGTTCGGCCAGGTGATGGAGGGGTTGGCGATGGTCATCGCCTTGGCCACCGCGCCCTCGCGCGCGAGCTTTTGGAGGAAGGGCATCGGCAGCGCCGGGTCGTCCCAAATCCAGGACGGGAAGCCGTCAATCGTCACCAGCACGACGATGCGGCCCTTGGCGGGAATCTCGGCGGCGAAGGCGGGGACGAGCGAAGCCAGTAGGGCGAGGAAAAGAGAGGCGTGGCGCACTATTTTAAGTTCGTCTTTTCAGCGGGCGAGCGCTTCCTCGGCGACCTGCTCAGCCCGTTCTGAAACCACAGCTTCCACACCATGAAGAGCGCTTCCTTCACGATGCCCTTGGACATCTTCGAGTTCCCCTGGAAGCGGTCGGTGAAGATGATGGGCACCTCGGCGATGGCCATGCCCTGCCGCCAGATGCGGTGCGACATCTCGATCTGGAAGCTGTAGCCGTTGGACTGCACGGCATCGAGGTCGAGCGATTGCAGCGTGGCGCGGCGGAAGCATTTGTAGCCGCCGGTCGGGTCGCTCAGGGGCAGGCCGGTGATGATCTGCACATACTTCGCCGCGCCGAGGGAGAGCACGAGGCGGTTGAGCGGCCAGTTGATGACGCGGATGCCGTTGCAGTAGCGCGAGCCAATGACGAGGTCGGCGGTCTGCGCGGCGGCGAGAAGCTTCGGGATGTCGTCCGGGTTGTGCGAGAAGTCGCCGTCCATCTCCATGATGAACTCGTAGTCGCGGGCGAGCGCCCACTTGAAGCCGGCGAGGTAGGCGCGGCCTAGGCCGTTCTTCTCCGCGCGGTGCAGGACGTGGATGGACGGGTGCTGCGCGGCGAGTTCGTCGGCCAGCTTGCCGGTGCCGTCGGGAGAGTTGTCGTCCACCACGAGCAAGTCCACGGGCACGGGCAGTTTGAGAATGTGCGCGGCGAGCGGGGGAAGGTTCTCCCGCTCGTTGTAGGTCGGCACGATGACAAGGGCGCGCTGGCTCATGAATGCGGTTTGGAGCGTCGGGGAACGGCGGGTTGAACTCAAGTCGGGATTCCCCGTGGTCGCGCTTCCCAAGGCGAATCTCGGTGACTGGTCTACGTCTGACACCGTGATGCCCGACGTGAATCGAAGCTCCCAGCTCCCAGCTCCCAGCTCCAAAGAAGCTCCCGATCTCAAGCTCCAAAGCATCCGCGCACGCCTTGGCTTGGGGCTTGGGGCTGGGTGTTTTTTTGGGATTTTGAGTTTGGGACTGGGAGCTTCCTCGCCGACCGAGTTCGACTTCTTCGAGCGCCGCATCCGGCCGGTGCTGGCGCAACATTGCTACGAGTGTCACAGCGCGCAGAGCAAGTCGCTCAAGGCTGGTCTGCGCGTGGACACGCGTGATGGCTTGCGCCTCGGTGGCAAGTCCGGCGAGCCATCTGTCGTCCCCGGTGAGCCGGAGAAAAGTCTTTTGCTGAAGGCCATGCGCCACACGAGCGCGGACTTGCAGATGCCGCCGAAGAAGAAGCTTTCGCCGCAGCAAATCGCCGACTTCGAGCAGTGGATTCGCACCGGTGCGCCGGACCCACGCGAAGACAAGCCGACAGCAGTCAGCGGTCAGCGGTCAGCGAAGACGCACTGGGCGTTCGTGCCGCCGAAGGACCAGCCCTTGCCCAAGGTGAAGGACAAGGCTTGGGCGCAGTCGCCGGTGGACCACTTCATCCTCGCGAAGCTGGAGGCCAACGGCCTGAAGCCCTCACCGCCCGCTGACCCGCGCACGTTGATTCGCCGCATGACCTACGACCTCACCGGCCTCCCGCCGACTCCGGAGGAGGTCGAAGCGTTCGCGAAGGCGTGCTCAATCGGCAATCGCCAACCAGCAATCGCAAAGCTCGCCGACCGTCTCCTCGCCTCGCCGCATTACGGTGAGCGTTGGGCGCGGCACTGGCTGGACGTCGCGCGCTACGCGGACACGAAGGGCTACGTCTATGCCCGCGAGGAACGCTTCTTCACCCACAGCCATGCCTACCGTGACTGGGTCGTCCGCGCGCTGAACAACGATTTGCCCTACGACAGATTCCTGATGCTTCAAATAGCCGGAGACCAGCTAACGCCGTTTCGCGTTTCAGGTTTGGAGTTTCGGGTTGGCCAAACGTCTCCGAACGCCGATGCCAACGCGAAACCCCAAACTCCAAACCAGAAACTGGACGACTTGGCCGCCCTCGGCTTCCTCACCACCGGCCGCCGCTTCATCGGCGTGACGCACGAGATTATTGACGACCGCATTGACGTGGTGACGCGCGGCACGATGGGCCTGACCGTCCAGTGCGCCCGCTGCCACGACCACAAATACGACCCCATCCCGACCGCCGATTACTACTCGCTCTACGGCATCTTCCAGGCGAGCGCGGACGAGTTGGTGCAAATCGAGTTCCCGCAAAAGTCCGACGCGCTGGCCGCCTTCGAGAAGGAATACCAGACCCGCCTCGACAAGTTGAACTCCACGCTGGCCACGCGCCGCGCCGAGACCGCCGTCCGTGTCCGCGCCCGCGTGACCGACTACCTGCTCGCGCAGTTCGAGCTGCACAAATATCCGGAGGAGGGCTTCGACCAAATCCTCACCGACCAAGACCTCATCCCCACGACCGTCCGCCGCTGGCAGGCGTATCTGGACCAGGCGAAGAAACGCGGCGACCCCGTGTGGGCGCTGTGGCACGCCAACGCGCAACTGCCGGAGAAAACCTTCGCGACGGCCAGCGCCCAACTCAAAACTCAAAACCCAAAACTCGAACCCGTCCTAACCCCGCCGCCGAAGTCCATGCGCGAAGTCGCCGAGCGTTATGGCAAGGTGCTTTCCGACATCGAGACGCAGTGGCAGGCCGCGCTGGCGCTGGCGAAGACGAACCATTCTCCGCCACCCACCGCGCTCGCGGACCCGCACGCCGAGGCGCTGCGCCAAGTGCTTTACGCCGCCGACTCACCCGCCGTGGTCCCGAACGACGGCATCGTGAACACCGAGCTGCTCTTCATCTCCAAATACACGGAGGAACTCTGGAAGCTTCAGGGCGAGGTGGACCGCCACCTCATCCGCACGCCCGTCTCGCCGGCCCACGCGCTCATCGTCACCGATCGCGAGCCGAACGGAAACCCGCGCGTCTTCCTGCGCGGCGACCCGAAGAACAAGGGGCCGGAAGTGCCGCGCCAGTTCCTGCAAGCCCTCGCCGGCCCGAAGCGCGAGCCCTTCACGCACGGCAGCGGACGCCTCGAACTCGCCCGTGCCATCGCGAGCGCGGACAACCCGCTCACCGCGCGCGTGATGGTGAACCGGCTTTGGCTGCACCACTTCGGCGCGGGCCTCGTGAAGACGCCCAGCGACTTCGGCCTGCGCGCTGAGACCCCGAGCCACCCGGAGATGCTCGACTGGCTCGCGCGGCGATTCGTGGACGCGGGGTGGAGCTTGAAGGCGATGCACCGGGTGATGCTCACGAGCGCGGCGTATCAGCAGGCGGCGCAAATTCCGAATTCCGAATTCCGAATTCCAAATTTGAAGGACCCCGACAACCGCCTGCTCTGGCGCGCAAACCGCCAACGGCTCGACTTCGAGGAGTTGCGCGATTCGCTGCTCATGGCCAGCGGGGAACTCGACCGCCTCGCCGGCGGCAAGCCAGTGGACATCTTGAGCAGCAAGCGTCGCAGCCTCTACGGACTCGTGGACCGGCAGTATCTCCCCGGCGTCTTCCGCGTTTTCGACTTCGCCAACCCCGACCTCCACATCCCGCAGCGCCACGAGACGACTGTTTCTCAGCAGGCGTTGTTCTTCCTCAATCACCCGTTCGTCGCCGCCCGGGGCAAGGCGCTCGCGTCGCGAACAGACTTCGCCAGCCTCAGCTCGCCGGAGGAAAAGGTGCGCCTCCTCTACCGCGCACTTTATCAGCGCGAGCCGTCGCCCATGCAAGCCGCCGCCGCCGTGCGCTTCATCGCGGACGCGGAGGCGAACCATCCGCAGACCCCGAAGCCACCGCCGGAAAACCAGTGGCGCTACGGCTGGGGCGAATTCGACGAGACTGCGCGCAAGCTCAAGAGCTTCGCCGCGCTGCCGCACTTCACAGGCAAGTCCTGGCAGGGTGGACCGCAGTGGCCCGATGCGAAGCTCGGCTGGGCGCAGCTCACCGCCGACGGTGGTCACACCGGCGACAATCTTCAGCACGCCGTCATCCGTCGCTGGGTCGCGCCGCGCGATTGCGTGGTGAGCATCGCCGGCCGCATCGCGCATGAGACCAGCGCGGGCGACGGCGTCCGCGCGTTCATTGTCAGCAGCGCTGCCGGCCAGTTCCGCACCGTGACTGTCCATAACTCAGCGGAGGACATGCGCGTGGCCAGCACCGCCGTGAAGGCCGGCGACACGCTTGACTTCATCGTGGACTTCCGCGCGAACCTGAACAGCGACCAGTTCATCTGGGCTCCGGTGATCACGGAGTTGAACACCTCAGTGGCAGCTGCCGGAGCCGCTGTGCTCGTGAAGGAGTGGGACGCGAAGAAGGACTTCCGTGGCGTGGACGTGCCGGCGCTGCCTGCTCTCAAGCCGTGGGAACAGCTCGTCCAGGTGTTGCTCTCGGCGAACGAGTTCCTCTTCGTGGACTAGCCGGGACTCAGGTCGGCAGGCCTTTGCCCTTGAGATACTCGGCGCGCTCGCCGCAGGCGCGGAAGCCCTTGAACATCGCAAAGAGCGCGTAGTCGTGGATCACGACCCCGACCAGGGCGAAGGCGAGGAGTTGGAACAGGCCGCCGAACGCGAGCAGAACCCCTCGTGGTTGCCGGGGCGCTTCGTTCGCTCGCAGCCTTCTGCGCGGGCTGGACTTTCCGGCGCGTTCTCCGTCTCCTCTCCGCACACGCTCATGCAACCCTGGCCGCAAAACTACGACCCGCTCGGCAACGCCTTTCTCTCCACGCTCATCGCCGCGCTGCCGGTCGTCGTGCTGCTCGGAGCCATCGCGTGGTTGGAAATCAAAATCCACCTCGCCGCACTGCTCGGCCTCGGCGTCGCGCTGGCGGTGGCACTGTTCGCCTTCCACATGCCGGTGGACGCCGCGCTCGCGACGGCTGGCTACGGTGCGGCTTACGGGCTGTTCCCCATCGGCTGGATCATCCTGAACCTCATCTTCCTCTACCAGCTCACGGTGGATAAAGGCCTCTTCGCCGTGCTGCGCGGGAGCCTGGCAAACCTAGCGCCGGACCCGCGCGTGCAGCTCGTGCTCATCGCGTTCAGTCACGAAGCAGCACCGCGAAGAGCTGGCAGTCGCAGACGGCCCACACCTGCCTTTTCGCCACGCTGCGGCGTCGGCCCGTCACGCCGCACATGCCGCAGCCACGCCGGATCCTGCGCTTTCTGATGCTCCGCCGCAAGCGCAGGCAGCCTTTGATGCAGCACATGCATGTCCTGCGCCGCTCGATTGATTTCGAGCATGTCGTCGTTCAGCATCCGGCCGCAGTACGGGCCCTCCTCCATCGAGCCCCGATGAAAATCCAGCTTGTCGTCGTCGACCCTAGATTTGACCCCCGGCCCGTCATGGAGACGAATGGAGGTGTTGATGTGGTGATGACCGCCAGCAAGTGCATGCTGCCCACACGCTCTTGCTTGCCGCATCAATTCTAGCCGCTTGATTGTCTTGGAGATCATCTCCTCGTCGTTGTCACGCCAGCAACGTTGTCCCGTCGCAATGTCAATGGAATGCATGCCGCCACCCAGGCGGAACCCGGTGATCCGATTGAGCG
>SXGS01016759.1_pt1 | contig 11577 bp, 7 predicted proteins | sample 3174681 | NCBI WGS metagenome assembly SXGS01 (sample SAMN11356861, study PRJNA531348) | freshwater metagenome | isolation source: freshwater sample F1-80 | place: China: Fuxian Lake, Yuxi | collected 2017-12-25 | reverse complement strand
TGATGCCGCCATTCGCAGGTTCGATCCCTGCCGCCCCAGCCAATTCCTTTATCCCCGTCCCTGCACCGCTTGCACTTGTCGTGAGTGGCGACCTGTCCGTGCGGGTCATGGTTCCGGCCGACGTCTGGCAAACGCATTTCCGGTAAAGGCCGAGCATCACTCAGATACCATACCAACTGGTATGTATGATAACTACCAAGTGGGTCATATTTGGGGTTGGCATATGCGGCGTTGAGAGCTAACCAATCTACCTGACCGGTAAATGACCGGCAATGAGGGGATGGGCTGGATGCGCTGTTTCACGTTTCCCGCGATGCTGACCGCGATCGCAATTCCTTCCATGGCCGACGCGCAGCAGCGCCATCGCGTGGCCGATCAGGCTCAATTCGCTCAGGCTGTGAAAAAGGCGCGAGCGGGTGATACCATCGTCCTCGCCAACGGCGTGTGGCGCGATTTTCGCGTTATGTTTGCGGGCAGGGGCACTGCCGACAAGCCGATCACGCTCACTGCGGAAACCAAAGGCGGCGTCATTCTGTCGGGTCAGTCGAACCTGCGACTGGCGGGCACCCATCTGGTCGTATCGGGACTGGTTTTCCGCGACGGGTACAGCCCGACCGGCGACGTGATCGCGTTCCGCCGCACCACCGGCGATTATGCGAGCAACAGCCGGGTGACCGAGGTGGTCATCGATCGGTACAATAAGCCGGACCGGCGGATGCAGGACAATTGGGTGTCGATCTATGGCACCGACAACCGCGTCGATCACTCGCATTTCGAAGGAAAGACCAATGCCGGCGTCACGCTGGCGGTGATCCGGCCCACGGGTGAGCCCGGCCCCAACCGCGCGCGTATCGATCACAATTATTTCGGCCATCGCCCGCCGCTGGGCGCCAATGGCGGCGAGACGATCCGCATCGGCACGAGCGACGAATCGCTGAGCGACAGCAATTCGGTGGTCGAGCGCAACATCTTCGAGCGCGCCGATGGCGAGGTGGAGATCATCTCGATCAAATCGGGCGGCAATGTGTTGCGCGAAAATCTGGTGCTGTCGTCCCAGGGTGCGTTCGTGCTGCGCCACGGCAACGGCAATCTGGTCGAGCGCAACGTCTTTCTGGGCAACGGCGTCGCCAATTCGGCGGGCATCCGCGTCATCAATCGCGACCAGACCGTGCGCCACAATTATCTGGAAGGACTGGCCGGACGCGACCTGAAAAGCGCGCTCAGCGTGATGAACGGCGTGCCGGACTCGGCGATTAACCGTTATCATCAAGTCGCCAATGCGCGCATCCACAACAATTCGATCCTCGACGTCGCGCGCGTGACACTGGCGGCGGGGGCGGATGCCGAGCGCTCCGCCGCGCCGGTCGACAGCCGGTTCGAGGCGAACCTGATCAGCGGCGCGAACGGGACCGATCCGATCGTCGCGCCCGGAGATATTGGCGGCATCGCGTTTGTCGGCAACGTCCAGGCGCGGGTCGCGAAGCCGTTGCTGGGCGAGGGCGTGGGACAAGCCGATTTTACGTTGGAGCGTGCCGCCAACGGCTTGCTCTATCCGACCGATCCCGCGCTGGCCGCGATCGGCGCGCCGCGCGACCTGAAACCGGTGACGCGGTCGGAAGTGGGCGTGAATTGGTATGAACCCGTCGCCGCTGCCGCCTTCGGCAGCGGACGCACCGTGTCGCTGTCGCCGGGCCAGTCGATCGCCGATGCGGTGGCAGGACTGGACGATGGCGGCACGGTCGCGTTGGCGCCAGGGCGCTACACCGTTGCGCGCGCCATCCCGGTGACGCGCACGATGACGCTGCGCGGCACGGGCGATCCCGCCCCGACGATCGCGCTGGCCGATGGCGGCTTTCTGGACATTGCAAGCGGCGGCGGGGTCACGGTCGAGGGGCTGGCGTTGCGCGCCGAGGCGGCCACGCGCCCGGCGATTGCGGTCACGGCGCGGATGACCGGAAATTACAGGCTGGCGCTGTTGCGTGTGACCTTTTCCGGTGACAGTGCGCAGGACGTCATAGCCTTGTCGCCCGGCACCTTCGCCGATGAAATCCGCATCGAACACAGCCGCTTCGATGCCGCGCGCACGGTTGTCGCGGCTGCGGGGGAGACGACGGCGCGCGGCTTCTATCCGGTCGAACGTCTGACGATTGCCGACAGCCATTTCGCGGGCGTGAGCATGGTCGCCGACCTCCTGCGCGGCGGCACCGACGAAAGCACGTTCGGCCCGTTGGCCCATGTAACCGGTTCGACGGTCACCGACAGCGGGCAGGGTGGCGTCTCGCTACGCCTGTCGGGCGCACAACGGGTGCGCGTCACCGGCAACCGGTTCGAACGCTCCGGTCCGGTCGAGATCATCCATTCGGTCGGCACCCCCGACACCCAGGTCACCGGGAACGCCTTTGTCGCAACGCCCGCGCCGGTGGTGCGGGAATTGATGCACGAGGGCGCTCCACGCGGTGTCTTCGCCCCCAATCAGATGGAGCAGGCCCGATGATCCGTTTCGCCCTGATCGCCGCCGCGCCGATTGCGTTGATCGCCCCCGCAACGGCCCAGACGACGGCACCGACCGTGCTGGCGACGCCCGCCGAATGGCAGGCGATGGCGGCGGAAGCGGATCGCTATCCGATGTTTGCCGCAGAGGTCGCGCGGGTGCGCGCCGGTGTCGATGCGGCAATGCGCGGCGGCATCGTCGTGCCGGTGCCCAAGGATCCGGGCGGCGGCTATACTCACGAACAGCACAAGCGCAATTACCTGACCATTCAGGGCGCGGGCGCGCTGTACCGGATCACCGGCGAGCGCCGATATGCCGATCATGTCCGCGACCTGTTGCTGGCATATGCCAAGCTCTATCCCGGTCTGGGCGACCATCCGGCGCGCGCGAATCAGACTGCGGGACGGCTGTTCTGGCAGAGCCTGAACGACAGCGTATTCCTGGTCCATGCGATCCAGGGCTATGACGCCGCGCGCGAAGCGATGACGGCGCAGGAACGTGCGACGATCGAGAAGGGCGCGATCCGGCCGATGGCGCATTTCCTGTCCGAAGGATCGGCGCGCACCTTCAACCGCATCCACAATCACGGCACTTGGGCCGCGGCGGCGGTCGGCATGACTGGCTATGTGCTCGGCGACAAGGATATGGTCGAAAAGGCGCTTCTCGGCCTCAACAAGAGTGGAACAGGCGGGTTTCTCGCGCAGCTCGATCAGCTCTTTTCGCCAGACGGCTATTATGCCGAGGGGCCTTATTATCAGCGTTATGCGCTTCAGCCCTTTGTGGTTTTTGCGAATGCGATCGAGCAGAACGAGCCTCAACGCGGCATTTTCAAGCACCGCGACGGCATCGTCTTGAAAGCGATCCGCACGGCGATCCAGCTGACCCATGACGGGCATTTCATTCCCATCAACAATGCGCTGCGCGAGAAATCGCTGCGCACCGAGGAACTCTATCAGGGCGTCGCGATCGGCTATGCGGCGACGCGCGACCCGGGCCTGTTGTCGATCGCCCAGTGGCAGGGACGCGTGGCGCTGACTCCCGGGGGGCTGGCGCTGGCGCGCGATCTGGCGGGCGGCAAGGCCAAGCCGTTCGACTTCACGACCCAGATGTTCCGCGACGGTCCCGACGGTACGCGCGGTGCGCTGGGCATCATCCGCAGCGGTGCCGACGGCCAGGGATCGCTGCTGGTCGCCAAGAATACGGCGCAAGGCATGGGGCATGGCCATTTCGACAAGCTGAACTGGCTGTTCTACGATCGCGGTTCGCCCATCGTCACCGATTACGGCGCGGCGCGCTTCCTGAATATCGAGGCCAAGCAGGGCGGTCGCTATCTTCCCGAAAACGACAGCTGGGCGAAAACCACGGTCGCGCACAACACGCTGGTCGTCGATGAGACCAGCCATTTTCGCGGGGCATTGAAACCGGCGGAAGCGGCATGGCCAACCCAGCTCGCCTTTGGGCGCAACGATCGGTTGCAATGGTCGGTCGCCGAGATGAAGGACGCCCATCCCGGCGTCACCATGCGCCGCGCGCTGGCAACGATCGAACAGGGAGGTGGCCGATCGCCGCTGGTCGTCGATCTGCTCCGCGCGACCGGGACGAAGGCGCACCGGTTCGACCTGCCGCTCCACTATAACGGCCATCTGATCGACAGCGGCATGGAGCGTCGGGCGAACCCAGCGACGCGGCCGGTGCTGGGCAAGGCCAATGGCTATCAGCACCTATGGGTCGATGCGACCGCGTCGCTTGCCGAAGGCGATCCGCGCGTGACCTGGATGACCGGCGGGCGCTTCTATACCTGGCGGATGGCTGCGCCTGTGGGGACGCAATTGCTGTTCGTCGAAAGCGGCGCGAACGACCCCGATTTCAACCTGCGGCGCGAACCCGCGCTGATCCAGCGGCTGGACGGCGCGCGCGAAGCGACGTTCGTCGGCTTGCTGGAGCCGCATGGCAGTTACGATGCCGGGTCCGAACTGACCGTCAACACCGGCAGCCAGGTCAAATCGCTGACCCATGCCCGAGCGGGCGACGCCGATATCGTCACCGTCACGTTCCTCGATGGGCGCTCGACCAGCATCGCCATCGCCGACGACGCCAGCGAAGGCGCCACCCATCGCGCCAATGTCGGCGGGCGCAATCAGAGCTGGACCGGTCCCATTGGCCGGTTCGATACGGGAGCCGCGAAATGATCCGCAAGGGCGTGCGCTGGGGCGTGATCGGGCTGATCGCGGTCGCCACCGTCATCAACTATATCGACCGCAACGCGCTGGCCGTGATGTGGCCTGCCGTGTCCGCCGATATCGGCGCGACGAAGGAGGATTACGCCCTTCTCGTCACCGTGTTCATGATCGCCTATGCCGCCGGACAGGCGTTGTTCGGGCGGGTGTTCGACAGGATCGGCGTCCGGATGGGCTTTGTCGTGTCGATCGTCATCTGGTCGGCCTCGATTGCCGCACACGCGCTGGTGCGCGGGCTGGGCCTGTTGGTCCTGCTCCGCGTGACACTGGGCGTATCGGAAGCCGGCAACTGGCCGGGTGCGGCCAAGTCCAACGCGATCTGGTTCCCGCCGCAGGAACGCGCCTTTGCACAGGGCATGTTCAATGCGGGCGCGTCGCTGGGCGGGATCGTATCCGCGCCGCTGGTCGCGCTGTTGTTCGTCGGCTTCGGCTGGAAGGCGACCTTCGTCATCGTCGGCCTGCTCGGCTTCGTGTGGCTGATCCCTTGGCTGTGGTATTACAAGGCCGATCCCGACACGCATCCCTGGGTGTCCGACGAGGAACGCGCGCTGATCGCCGCCGGGCGCGATGCCAAGGCACCGCCCGAACCCGCGCCGCCGCTGGGCGAACTATTGTCCAAACGCCAGAGCTGGGCAGTGATTTCGGGGCGATTCTTCCTCGATCCCGTCTGGTGGCTGTTCGTATCGTGGCTGCCGATCTATCTCGCCGAAACCTTTGGGTTCAACGTCGCGGAAATCGGCATGTTCGCCTGGGTGCCGTTCGTCGGCGCGATGCTGGGCAGCCTGTTCGGCGGCTGGCTGTCGGGCCGGATGATCGGCGCTGGCTATACGATCAACCGGTCGCGCAAGACCGCGATCACCATCGGCAGTTTGCTGATGCTGCCCGCGCTGCTGGCGACAACGCAGGCGGGCGATCCGCTGGTCGCGGTGCTGCTGATCGCGGTGATCCTGTTCGGTTTCCAGATGGCGATCGGCAATATCCAGACGCTTCCCAGCGATTATTTCGGCGGCGGCGCGGTCGGCAGTCTCGCGGGCATCAGCGGTATGGCCGCGGTCGCGGGCACGCTGATCGTCACCTGGCTGGTGCCGGTGCTCACCACCGAAAGCTATGCACCGGTATTCATCTTGTCGGCGGCGATCGTGCCGCTGTCGCTCCTTTCGATCTGGCTGCTTGGCGGCCGCGTCCAGCCGGTCGCGCTCAGCACCAACCGCCCCAACCCCATCACAACAGGAAATGAAGCATGAATCTATCGGGCAAGGTCGCGCTGGTGACCGGCGGCGGTCGTGACATCGGCCGTTCGGTATCGCTGCGGCTGGCAAAGGCGGGCGCGACGGTCATCGTCAATTACGCCAACAACGCCGACGCCGCCAACGCCACGGTAAAGGCGATTACGGATGCAGGCGGGACCGCACGTGCGCACCGCGCGGACGTGACCGACATGGCCGCCGTGCAGGCCATGGTGGATGCGACAAAGGCCGATCACGGGCGGATCGACATCCTCGTCAACCTCGCCGGCGGAATGGTCGCGCGCAAGACGATCGAGGAGCAGGATGAGGCGTTCTACGACCAGCTGATGGACCTGAACCTGAAATCCGCATGGGCGGTCACCCGCGCTGCCAAGCCGCTGATGGGCAAGGGCGCATCGATCGTGAATGTGTCGTCGCTGGCGGGCCGCGACGGCGGCGGGCCGGGCGCGTCGCTCTATGCCACGGCAAAGGGCGCGCTGATGACGCTGACCCGAGCCTGGGCGAAAGAATTCGGACCCCAGGGCATCCGCGTCAATGCGGTTTGCCCCGGCCTGATCGGCACCAGCTTCCACGACATCTTCTCGAAGCCCGAGGGCCGCGCCGCGGTTGCGGGCAACACGCCGCTGCGCCGCGAAGGGCACCCGGACGAAGTGGCGGAGGCGATCGTCTGGCTGGCCAGCGATGACAGCGGTTTCCTGACAGGCGTCAACATGGACATCAATGGCGGGCTGGGCTTCTCCTGAAGTCTCAAACCCGCGCAACACCGGGGAGGGTTACATGGTTCATCGCATTCTGGTCGCGGGACTGGCGCTCGCGACGCCCGTTGCCGCGTCGGCGCAAGACAGCCAGCGCGAACGCACCGACGCGCCGAAGCTGGAGCCGTACAAGGTCATCCTGGTCGGCGATTCGACGATGGCGCCGCACAGTGGTTGGGGCGGCACGTTCTGCGCCAAGCACGTCAAGTCGTCGGTCGCCTGCCTCAACCTGGGTCGCGGCGGGCGATCGACGCGCAGCTTCCGGGCCGAGGGTTCGTGGGATGCGGCGATCGCCGAGGCGAAGGTGCCGGGATATCGCGCGCGCTATGTGTTGATCCAGTTCGGCCATAACGACCAGTCCACCAGCAACTCCGAGCGCTGGACCGACCAGACCACCGAATTCCCCGCCAACCTGAAGCGCATGGTGGCGGAAGTGCGCGCGGCAGGCGCGGAACCGGTGCTGGTGACGCCGCTCACCCGCCGCGAATTTCGCGATTGCAAGCTGCGCAATACGCTCGCCAGTTGGTCGGACGAAGTGCGCAAGGTCGCGGCCGACACCAAAACGCCGCTGGTCGATCTGAACGCGCGGAGTGCAGCGATTACCGAGCGGATGGGTGCCGTGGAATCGATGGCCTTTGCGCAAGTGCCGCCCTCTGCCGAGGACAAGGCGGCAGCCGCAACCGGAACCACTGTGCCCGCGCCGCCGACACCCGAAGCAATCCCGGTTGAGAGCGAGACCGGACCGCGCGGGACCGTCACCCGCAAATTCGATTACACGCATCTGGGCGATGTCGGTGCGGCGGCGATCGCCAAGCTGGTGGCGCGCGATCTGGCGGTCGCCGTGCCGTCGCTCAGAAGCCAGATTCTCCCCTGACCAGCGCGAAGTCACCGTTTCGCGCTCGCCGTCTTTCTTCATTAACTGGTATAGACCAATAACTAACCAGAAAAGTGTTCTGACCGTCGATATTGGTCTTGACATTGATTGGTGTGAGGACCAGTCCAGTTGTAATAACAAAACACCTTCAGGAGAGGAGAGTCGCATGCGCGACACCATGTCCCGGCGCCTTGGTGCGCGTGCGTTTCGTGCGTTGTTGATGAGTGGCGGCGCGTTGGCGCTGTCGGCAACCGCAGCGCAGGCGCAGCAATCGTCGCCCGATCCCCAGGCGCAGGTTCCGCCGTCGGACGAAGAGGGCGAGGAAATCATCGTCCAGGGTATTCGCGCGACCATCCAGGATTCGATCGAAACCAAACGTCAGGAAACCGCGATCGTCGATGCGCTGTCCGCGGACGATATCGGTGACCTGCCCGCGCTGTCGGTGGGTCAGGCGATCCAGACCATCACCGGCGCGACCACTCACCGCGAAAAGGGCGATGCATCGGAAATCGCGCTGCGCGGTCTGGGACCGTTCCTGTCGAACGCGACTTTCAACGGGCGTGACGCCACCAATGGCAGCGGCGACCGGTCGGTCAATTTCGGCCAGTTCCCGTCCGAGCTGATCAGCAAGATCATGATCTACAAGACCCAGCAGGCCAATCTGGTCGAAGGCGGGGTTGCCGGATCGATCGAGTTGCAGACATTGCGCCCGCTCGACTTCAACCGCAGCCGCTTTCAGGCCGAGATCAAGGGCAATTACCATCCTTATCAGGACCGGATCGTCGGGTCGGCCGGCACCGGATCGCGGTTGACCTTGTCCTATGTCGATCAGTTCGATACCGGGGCGTTGGGGCGGATCGGCATTTCGCTCGGCGCCCAGCGCAGTCGCACCGCCAACCCGGAAGAAACCGTTGCGGGCAGTTCCACCTGGGTTGCGTGCAATGCCACGATCACGGTCGCCAATGGCAATTGTACCGAAGCATCGCGGGCTCAGGTTGCTGCGGGAACGCCCTTTTTCCTTGCGCCCAATGCGATCACCTTTCGACAGATCAGCGAACTGGACGAGCGCGATTCGGCGTTCGGCGCGATCCAGTGGCAACCCTCCGATCGCCTGGATATCAATATCGACGCCCAATATTCGCGACGCGATTTTCAGGAGGATCGGTCGGACCTGAACTTTTCCGAGATGCGCTACGGGTTGCGCAATCCGACCATTGCCGATGGCGGCTATCTGACGCGCGTCGAAGGACTGACCTCGCTCGAATCGACATCGACCTTGCTCGAACGCGACGAGGAGTATCTGGGCGGCGGAATCGATATCGCATGGCGTGCCACCGATCGGCTGACGCTGTCGACCGACCTGTCCTATTCGCGCACCATCCGTACCGAAATCAGCCGATCGACCCGGCTGCGCACCGATCCGTTCGACATCTTCAACGTCCGAACACCGGTCAACAACCAGCGCGTGGGTTATGTGTACGAAATCGTCGGCGACAATTTTGCGCCGACCATCACGCTCGACCCGCGCTTCGACCTCAACAATCACGCGCTCTATAGCGACGATGCACGCATCCGCCGCGACGAGATTCGCCGCCAGAACGAGATCATGGCCGGGCGGTTCGACGTGGATTACCGGATCGACGGCAGCTTTTTCAGTTCGATCGAAGCGGGCGCGCGTTATTCATTCCTGACCTATGACGATTATGACGATGGCGTCGAAATCCTTCAGAACGACCGTAATGTCGATCGCGACGCCAATCTTGCCTGTCGCACCATCTTTCCGCAGCGCGATTTCCTGCGCGGGGCGGAGGGCAACACGATCAACAGCTGGGCGACGTTCAATTCGCTGTGCCTGTTCCGCGAATATCTCGGCACCGAAGATCCGGGGCGCAACGACGACGTTCGCTCGGTCGCCAATCGCGACGTCGAAGAACGCGTGCTCGCGGGCTATGTCATGGCCAATTATCGCAGTTCGCTGGGGACCATGCCGATCCGCGGCAATTTCGGCGTGCGTGTGGTCAATACCAAGGTCACCTCGCTGGGGCTGCGCAGCGATCTGAACGTCATCAACAATCCCGACGGATCGATCCGACTGGTCGATTCGGGCGAGTTCGAAACCGTCGAGATCAAGGGCGAGACGACGCGCATCCTGCCCAGCGTCAACGCAATCTTCGACCTGTCGTCGGACGTTCTGGCCCGCGCCGCGATCTATCGCGCGATGTCGCGCCCGGCGCCGTCGAGCCTGGGTGCAGGGCGGACCATCCAGCTCGAGGATGGCGCAGCATTCACCAATATCGAGGATGCGATCCGCAACATCAACGCAAACGGCAGTCCGCGGCTGGAACCGCTGATGTCGTGGAATGGCGATGTGGCGCTCGAATGGTATCCGAATGCGGATTCGATCCTGTCGGCAACGCTTTACTACAAGCAGTTCACCGGCGGGTTCGAGCCGGTGGTGTTCGACGAGGATTTCGTGATCGGCGGCGCTAATGTCACGATCCCCGTGACCCAGACCCGCAACAGCGACGACAAGAGCCGCATCTGGGGGTTGGAACTGACGCTTGCCAATCGCTTTTCGTGGTTGCCGGCGCCCTTTGACGGGTTCGGCGGCAAGGTCAGCTATAATTTCGCCGACAGCGATTTCGAAAGCCAGGACATCCGCCTGGGCGAAGTCACGGACGGGGTAACCGGGGTGGTGACGCCGGGGATCGTCCCGCCCGCCAACATTTCGGGCTATTCGCGGCATGTGCTTTCGGCGCAGCTCTATTACGAAACGGGACCGGTTTCGCTTCAGGGCGTCTACAATTATCGGTCCAACTATTATCAGGACTTTGTCGGCGGCAACAACCAGCTCCGCTATGTCCGCGACAACGAGACGTTCGATCTGCGTGCGACGCTCACCGTCAACCGGAACTTCTCGCTGCGGTTCGAGGCGCTGAACCTGTTCGATTCGCCCAAGGTGACCGATATGCCGGTCCAGGGCAGCATCCGCCAATATCATTACTATGGATCGAAATATTTCCTCAGCGCGCGCGTCCGCCTGTGACGCGTGCCGGGGCGGCGGCCAGCGGTTTCCCTTGTCCTGGACGCCGCCCCCTGCTTGCGCTGGTACGCACAAAAGGTATGACAATAGCGACCAACCATTATCCGGGAGCGTTGCTGCGTGGCTGAACGTCGATTGTTCGAGGAGATCGCCGATAAACTGATCGCCCGGATCGAAGACGGCACCTATCCGCGCGGCACGCGCCTGCCCGGCGAGCGCGAATTGTCGGAGGAACTGGGCGTCAGCCGCGTCACCGTGCGCGAGGCGGAAATCTCGCTTCAGGCGGCGGGCTGGGTCAAGATCAAGACCGGCTCCGGCGTCTATGTGACGTTACATGCCGGGCGCGACGAAGAGGGCCTGCCCAAGGTCAGCGCGTTCGAGTTGACCGAGGCGCGGTCGCTGTTCGAGGCCGAAGCCGCGGCATTGGCGGCGACGACGATCAGCGAGGGCGATCTCGACAAGCTCGACCGGTTGCTGGGGGTGATGGCCGACGACGAACTGAGCGACGACGCGGTCAGTGCCGCCGATCGCGATTTCCACCTGACGATCGCCTCGGCCTCCGGCAACCAGGCGATCATCCATGTCGTCTCGACCTTGTGGCGGCTACGCAACGAGTTGCCCGAAGTGCGGGCCAGCCATGCGCTGGTGTGCAAGCAGGACGGCAACGCGCGCCAGTCGGAACATGGCGAGATCGTCGATGCGCTGCGCAATCGCGATTCGCATGGAGCAAGGCTGGCGATGCGGCGGCATTTCAACCGCCTGCTCGAATCGATGCTCGATGCCGCCGAACAGCGCGACCTGCGCGAATTGCAGCAACGATCGGCGGAAAGTCGCGAACGCTTCCTGCTGACCGCCCGGCTGGGCAGCGGTTGAGCCGCAGCGATCAGTCGCGCCAGATGCGCGTGACATGGCCCATCTTGCGACCGTCGC
>SXGS01387278.1_pt1 | contig 11578 bp, 10 predicted proteins | sample 3174681 | NCBI WGS metagenome assembly SXGS01 (sample SAMN11356861, study PRJNA531348) | freshwater metagenome | isolation source: freshwater sample F1-80 | place: China: Fuxian Lake, Yuxi | collected 2017-12-25 | reverse complement strand
GTCTTCGCGGAACTCGCCGTCCTCGACCGACTGTTCGAGCTGGGCGTTGGTCGCCGCGACCACGCGCACGTCGACGCGAATGGTGCGACTCTCGCCGACGCGCTCGAACTCTTTCTCCTGAAGGACGCGCAGCAGTTTCACCTGAAGGTGCGCGGACGTGCTGTTGATCTCATCGAGGAAGATGGTACCGCCGTGCGCGGCCTCGAAGCGGCCGGTTTTGTTCTCAACGGCCCCGGTGAACGCGCCCTTGATGTGCCCAAAGAGTTCGCTTTCGAGCAAGTTCTCGTGCAGCGCGCCGCAGTTGACACGAACGAACGGCCCGTCGGCGCGGCGGCTGAGCTTGTGAACGGCTTTCGCGATCACTTCCTTGCCCGTGCCCGTTTCACCAATCAGGAGGACGTGCGCGGATTTGGGCGCGGCAAGGCGAACGAGACGGTAAACGTCCTGCATGGCCGGCGCGCTGCCCACGATTTCGGGCAATGGCGGCTCGAACTGCTCGCTTTTCGGCATCGATTCGGCGCTTCCGGGAGAGGAAGCCGCGGGGCGAGAGAGAAACTCACTCCGTATAGAAATAGTTTAGCGTGCGGTGCCCGCCGAAGCCACACAATTTGCCCAGGAGGTGCGCACTTGGGAAGCGAAGAAACGCCACTTGTGGCTTCGCGATTATTCCTTGCCCAACACCAGATCGACGACCCAGCACCCGCGGACGTGCGGCGCGGTCGTGTCGCGGCAGTGGCCCAGCATGTCGTCGTTGTCGCAGCCGGCGTCTTGCAGCGCGTCGGCCAGAATCGGCATCACAGAGAACTCGCGCGCCTCGTACATCGTCCGCGCGAGGGCAATCGCGGTGTCGGTGCGCCACGCCGGGGCGAACACCACCGGGCGGAACGGGTTTCCGAAGATGTCGCGAACGAAGTGAGCGAGTTGGGCGGTGGTTGGGATCGAAAACTCACTCGCGAAGTTGCCGAGCGTCTGTGCGATCTCGTTGGTTCGTAACCGCGTTAGCCCGGTGGGTAAATGGAACACGTTCCACGGCCCGCCGGTCGCTGGCTTCGCCCCAACCAACTGCCTGTGACCGAACTTTCCGTCCGCGAACGCTTCAGCCGCATCGACTCCCTTCGCGTATTCGACCAACAGTTCTGGTCGAAACGACATCGCAACGTCAGCAAGAAAAACTGAGTGAGGTGGGGCGGCGGCTATAATCTCCCGCGCCCACGCCACGCACCACAGCCGCAACTTGCGAGACCGGTTGATGTCCGGTAGCGCGCTAAGCATCGCCGCCCAGTCGTTCGATTGCTCCCAGACCTGGGGATCCATCTTCCACCTCGCGCGCCGTCACTTCGTCGCGGCTGTATAATACCCGCTACCGCACTCCTGCCGCCATCTGCGTGAACCCGTGTCGCTGATCCAGGGCATCCACCACTACTGCATCGGCCTGAGCTACCTGTGCGCGCTCTTGCTCGAACTGGCCCGGCTGTTCTGGCCGGGCAAGGGGTGGCGGGTCGCGGGGCTGGTGTTCGGCGCGGCCGGGCTGTTCGCGCACACCGCGTACCTGCTGTTCAACCAGCCGTCGCCCGCGGTGCCCTACGGCTCGCTGCTCCTGCTCGCGTGGGTACTCGCGCTGTTCTACATCTACGGCACGATCCACCACGCGAAGCAGACGTGGGCGGTGTTCGTGCTGCCCGTGGTGCTGGGATTAATCGTCGCGTCGCGCGTGCTGTTCAAGACCGGTCCCGACTCCGCCGCGTTCGACGCGGCCGGCTGGCTCACCGGCGACCGCTTCTGGGCCAGCGTTCACGGCGTTCTGATCCTGCTCACGTCGGTCGGTGTGAGCGTCAGTTTCCTCGCGAGTGTGATGTACCTGATCCAGGCGCGCCGGCTGCGGAAGAAGCTCGCCCCCGTCAGCGCGCTGCCGATGCTCAGCCTCGAACGACTCGAAACGATGAACCGGCGGGCGCTGAACGTGGCGTTCCCGATGCTCACCGTTGGGCTGCTCGTCGGCACGCTGCTGCTGCCACACGGCCCGTCGCTCGGCGACAACTGGTTGTCCGTCAAGGTGCTCTCGACGGCGGCACTGTGGGTCGTGTTCCTCGTTCTGCTATACCTGCGGTACGGCGCACACGTCCCGGCCCGCCGGCTCGCGCTGTTCTCCATCGCCGCGTTCGCGTTGCTGCTCGTCGCCCTCGTCACCGCGCACCCGTTCGCGGTGGGAGGGGCGAAGTGAACTTGCGCGCGATCGGGTGCAACGTCGAATCGGCCGCGGTCGAGCTGCGCGAGAAGCTCGCGTTCGACGCCGCGAAGACGCAAAAGGCGCTCGCGGAGCTGAACGCCCGGTTCGCGGCCGAAGCCGTCGTGCTGGGCACCTGCAACCGCGTCGAGATTTACGTCTCTCGCGCGGAGACGGTCGCCCCCCTGCACGTCCCGCTCATGGCCGAGTTCCTGGCCGAAATTCACGGGCTGAGCGCGAGCACCATCGCGCCGCACCTGTACGAGCACGCGGACGCCGCCGCCGCGAAGCACCTGTTCCGCGTCGCCGCGGGCCTCGACAGCGTCGTGGTCGGCGAGAGCCAGATCAGCGGGCAGGTGAAAGAGGCCTACGAATCCGCGCTGAAGTTGACCGCGACCGGCCCACTGCTGAACACGCTGTTCCCGGCGGCGCTGCGCGTGTCGAAGCGGGTGCGCAGCGAGACCGGGATCGCGCAGGGGCACGTCTCGGTGGCGAGCGCCGCGGTCGATTACGTGCGCCAGGTGTTCAGCACGCTCACAGACAAGACGGTACTGGTGATCGGCGCGGGCGAGATGGGCCGGCTGGCGCTGAACCACCTCACGGAGCGGCACCCGGCCGCGGTGCTGGTCACGAACCGCAGCCCGGAGCGGGCCGCCGCCAGCGCCGCCGAGTGCGGCGGTCGCGCCGTGCCGTGGGAGCACCTCGACGACGCTTTGGTTCAGGCCGACATCGTGCTCAGCACGACCGGCGCGCCGGAGCCGATCGTCACCCGCCGCCGGTTCGACGACAAGGTGCGCCGCCGCCGCGCCGGGCGCACGCTCCTGGTGTTCGACATGGCCGTGCCGCGCGACTTCGACCCGGCCATCCACGATGGCGACGCGGTGAGCGTGTTCAACGTGGACGACCTGGCGCGCGTGGCCGACGAGCGCATGGCCGAGCGCCGCCGCCACCTGCCCGCCGCCGAGCAGATCGTAGACGCCGAGGTGACGAAGTTCGTGAAGGAGTGGAACACCCGGCAGGACGGCCCGGTGATCGGGCAACTCAACGCCGAGGCGGAGAAGATCCGCGACGAGATTTTGGCCGCGCTGATGACGAAGATGAACGGTCGGCTGTCGGCGAAGGAGAGGTCCGAGATCGAGTACGCCTTCCGCCTCTTCCAGAGCAAGCTGCTACACGGCCCGATCGCGGCTCTGAAGGAGTCGAGCCGCGAGGGCCACAGCGGCGGCCTGCGAGAGGCGATCATGAAGCTGTTCGGGCTGAAGGGGTGACCGGCTCGCGTCGGTCGCTACTTCGACGTAACCAGCGCGAAGATGAGCAAGGCGATCACTGCCAGGAGCGCGCGCAAGAGCCAGCCGTGGTACGGGTCGGAGCGGATCGAGAGTGCCATGACAACCTCCGCGGGAAGGGCGAAGGGCGAGGGGTTAGAGGACGTTGAAGCGTGTTCGCCCGTTACACGATTGTAACTCGCCCAAACCGTCGTGTTCAACCGCGAACCGTCACCCGTCTCGCACGTCCACGCGCAGCACCTCGAACAGCGGGCAGGCGCACCGGTCCCACACCGCGGTCCGCTGCTCGTCGGTCGATTCGTCCTGGCACAGGTCGTACCACTCCAGCCAGTCGGCGCGGCGGGCCGAGTCAGGCTCCGGCAGTGGGAAACCGCGGACCGCGAGGGCCCCGCGGCCCTCGTCGGTCGCCGCGCCCGCGTCCGGTTCTACGAACACGAACGGGTTCAGCGTGTGCCGGGCCGCGGTCGCGAGCCGGTCACGGTGAGCTTCCGTCGCGGCACGCGTTGCGAACAGCGCGAGCGGGGCGCGGGTGTTCGGGGGCGGCTCGTTCCGCTCGCCGGGGAACGTCTGATTCAGCACGACGCGGCGCTGCACGAGGAAGCCTCCTCCCGCCAGCGCCGGCACGTCGGACGGCACCGTCACCGTTTCGTACCACCGTGTCGTCGCGCGCGGGCGGCACGTGAGCCCCAGCAAGTGCCCGCGCTCGGAGCGCAGCGGCACCAGGTTCCGGTTGCCCTCGTCCGCGATTCCCAGAAACACATGCGCCGTGAACGGCGCGGCTTCGGTTACGTCGAAGAACCGGACCTTGTCGAACGCGGCCCAGGCGTGCGCGAGCTGGTCGGCGGTCCAGGTGTGCGCGAACGCCACCCACCACTCGCGCCAATCGGCGTGGCGCAGTTCGCTCGACGGCGGCTCGATGCCGGCGTCCATGAGCCAGTCGTGCAGTCGCGGGCCGTCGAGCGATGATTGAAAAAACACGAACCCGCCGCCGAACCGGAACGGGTTCTCGCCGGCGCGCGCGTCCGCTTCGAGCGCGGCGCGGTGGTCGTCGGCCGCGTCGAACGTATCGAAGGTGGCAACGACCGCCGCGCCGGGCAACTGCCGCGTGTACGGGTCGCCGTGCGGCGACTGATACCACCCCAACCCGCGAACGACGTATTGAAGGGAATTCATGGCCGCACGTCGTCAGAACAACTCTTTCACCGCGTCGCCGCCGTTGGGCAGCAGGTTGAGCACGCGGCCCGCGGCGTCGGTGTAGGTCGAATCGAGGGGCACACCAAAGTGCCGGTAGATCGTCGCGGCCAGGTCGCCCGGCGTGACGGGGCGCTCCATGATGTGCCCGCCGTCTTTTGTGCTGCTGCCGATCACCTGCGCGTGCCTCAACCCGCCACCGGCCAGCAGCATCGACATGACGTAGGGCCAGTGGTTGCGGCCGTCGGTGCTGTCCTGCGTGCCCAGTTGCGGCGTGCGGCCGAACTCGCCCATCGCGATTACGAGCGTTTGGTCGAGCAGGCCGCGCTGTTCCAGGTCGCTCACCAGCGTCGTGATGAGGTGATCGAACAGCGGCAGCAGCGGGCCGAGGCCCTTCGAGATGCCGCCGTAGGGCGGGATGTTGTCGCCGTGCGTGTCCCAGGTGCCGCTCGCGGTGTGGTAACTCAGGTCGAGCGTGACGAACGCGGTGCCGGCTTCCACCAACCGCCGCGCGAGCAACAGTTGCTGCGCCCACAGGTGCTTGCCGTAGCGGTCGCGGGTGGCTTGCGGCTCCTTCGCGAGGTCGAGCGCGTCGCGCACCCGCCCGCCGGTCAGCATCCCCACCGCTTGCTGTTCGTACTTCTCCAGGCCGGCCATCGCGCCGCTGCGGTCGATGTCCGCGCGGAGTCGGTCGAAGTTTTTGAGGAGCGATTGCCGGTCGCCCATGCGCGCGGCGGACACGTCCGTCGGCAGCTCGAACATGCGCCCGCCGGACAGCGTGCCGGTGTCCTTGCCCACGAGGTCGTACACCGGGAGCCGCGCGGCCTCGTTCGCGAGGAACGGGTCGTACTGCTTGCCGAGCAGCCCGGCGAACGCGAGGTGCGACCGCGAGCGCATGAACGCGACGTACGCCGGCACGCGCGGGTCGTTCGCCCCGCGCAACTTCGCCACCAGCGACGCAATCGCCGGGTACGAGCGCGATTCGGGATTGGTGCGCGGCTCCGCGAGCAGGTTCGCGGTCTGCATCACCGTGTTCGGCTCGTGGTTGCTGTGCCGCGGGTCGACGGAGCGGATCACGGTGAACCGGTCGAGCACGGTCGCGAGCTTGGGCAGGTGCTCGCAGACGATCACGCCGGGCAGCTTGGTCTTGGTGACGCCGAACGGCCCGCGGTTTTCTGGCGGCCGGCTCGGTTTGGGGTCGAGCGTGTCGATCTGGCTCGGCCCGCCGGCCATCCACAACAGAATGACGCTCTTGGGAGATGTGCGATTGCTTTCGCGCGCCCGGAGCAACCCCGGCAGCGTGAGACCGCCGAACCCGGCGATGCCGGCTTTCAGCAGGTTGCGGCGCGACAGCAGCAGGCCGTCGCGCCGGGCCACGTTGAGGAACCCGAATGCGTTGGGGTGTGCGTGGGGCATGTGCGGTGGGAGGGTAGTGGGCACGCGGCGCGGGCGCGATCATCAGATTATGCGCGCGCCCGGACCGCGATGCCAACATCCAATGGGCCAGTTTCGATTCCGCCCCTTGCTGAACTTCCGACCGACCCAGAGAATACGAAGGTTGTGAAGGAACGGTTATCCTCTCCACCCACGCCGCGACCGGTCGCGGCGCGGGGCGGCGCACCGTGCGGCGGAAGGCGGGCGGCTCATGCGACTGGTGCTCCTCGGACCTCCCGGCTGCGGCAAAGGCACGCAGGCCAAAGAGTTGGTCAAGAACCTGGGCCTGACGTACATCGGTACCGGCGAGATCCTCCGCGACGCCATCGCCCGCGGCACCCCCACCGGCGAGGCCGCCAAGCCCCTCATCGATCAGGGCATGTTGGTCCCGGACCATGTGGTGAACGATCTGGTGGCCGAGCTGCTGCGCGGGCCGAACCGCCCGGAGCGGTTCGTCACCGACGGCTACCCCCGAACCTACGCCCAGGCCGTCTCGTTCGACGCACTGCTCCGTGCCGAGTACCTGGAGCTGACCGCGGTCATCAACCTGACGATCTCCGACGACGAGGTGATGAAGCGGATGCTGGCCCGCAAACGGGCCGACGACAACGAGGGGACGATCCGCCAGCGGTTGAAGGAGTTCCACCAGAACAACGACGCGCTGGTCGATTTCTACGCGCGCCGCGGACTGCTGAAGACCGTGCCCGCCGTGGGCGCGGTCGGAGACATCTACGCGAACATCCTGCTGGCTCTGGGTGTCTAACCCGCTCGACAACTCGAACCCTCGAAGGGAGGAAGCGATGATACGCGACGGCACACGCCGGTCACGCGCCTCCCGTAACTCAGTGGCAGAGTTCCGGCCTTATAAGCCGGCGGTCGCGGGTTCGATTCCCGTCGGGAGGACATCCCGTTGGCTCATCTCCAGTGACGCGCTAAACTAACACCATGCTGCGACCCAATACCAACCGCCCCCCGGAACTGAAGTCGGCCCGCGAGATCGCCCTCATGCGCGAGGCCGGCAAACTGGTCGCGCGCGCTCTGCGCATCTGCCGGGAGCTGGCGAAGCCCGGCGTGAAGACCCTGGAGATCGATCAGGCCGTCGAAGCGTTCTACGCTAAGTACATGGCCGTGCCGCTGTTCAAGGGCTACCCCGGCAAGACCCCGTTCCCCGCGGTAACGTGCCTGAGCGTCAACGAGCAGGTCGTCCACGGCATCCCCGGCCAGCGGGTGCTGAAGGAGGGCGACCTGCTGAAGGTGGACACCGCGTGCAAGCTCAACGGCTGGTGCGCCGACCGCGCCATCACCATTCCCATCGGCCAGGTGTCGCCGGAGAAGGCCCGACTGCTGAAGGTTGGCGAGGAGACGCTCCAGATCGCCATCGACCTGCTGCCGAAACGTAAGTGGTGGAGCCAGGTGGCGAGCGAGATGCAGCGGCACGTCGAGAAGGCCGGGTTCAGCGTGGTCACGTCGTACGTCGGCCACGGCATCGGCCGCATCATGCACGAGAACCCGCAGGTGCCGAACTACGTGGACCGCGAGACCCGCAAGAACGACTTTAAACTGGAACCGGGGCTGACGCTCGCCGTCGAGCCGATGGTGAACATGCGCCGGGCCGAAGTGGACACGCTCGGCGACCAGTGGACCGTGGTGACCCGCGACCGGCTCGCCAGCGTCCACGTCGAGCACACGCTGGCCCTGACCGCCAACGGCGTGGTCATCATCACCGCTGACGAGGGCGCGTTCGACGACGAACCCAAGCCGCCCGCGCCCGCGCAGTCCTGATCCCTTCTGGAGCCGGGGTCGAAGCGTCTCGTTCGCGAAACCGCCCCGACCGTGAGACGTCATCACTTCTGTAGCCGGGGTCCGTGACCTCGGTGCCGTGCGCGCGGTTCAGCGCCGGCCTCACTGAGGTCGGCTACAGAACGCCACCCCACTCCGAAGGTCCGAATGCAAGTCCGCTCGCTACCCGTGTTGCAGAACTGGGACTGTCACTCGTGCGGCGACTGCTGCCGCTCGTACGCGGTGCCGGTCACGGCCGACGAGCGCCGGCGGATCGAGGCGCAGGGCTGGGAGAAACTGCCCGAGTTCGCGGGCGTGCCGTACTTCGTCAAGCGCGGCGGCGAGTTCTTCCTGAACCACCGCGCCGACGGCGGGTGCGTGTTCCTCGGCCTCGACAAGCTGTGCCGCATCCACGGCAAGTTCGGGTCGGCCGCGAAGCCGCTCGCGTGCCGCATCTACCCGTTCCTGCTGGTGCCCGCCGGCGACCACTGGAACCTGGGCCTGCGGCTCGCGTGCCCGTCCGCCGCGGACAACAAGGGCCGCCCGCTCACCGAACAACTCCACGACGCGCGCGAGTATGCCGCATTCTTCGAGTCCACCGCCGCGCCGGGCGCGCTGACCGGGCCGCCGCCGGCGCTGCAGGGCCGGCAGGTGGTGCCGTGGGGCGACGTGGCCCGCATCGCGGCGGCCGTGTCGAAGCTGCTGGCCGACGACGCGGAGCCGTTCGAGCGCCGCTGGCGCAAGGTGCTGTTCGTCGTCGCGACACTCAAGAAGGCGAAGTTCGACGGCGGCGGCGATCCCAAAAAAGCAGTGACCGCCGGGCGATTGAGCGAGTTGCTCCACGTTCTGGGCGAAGCGGCCGGCGACGATGAGCCGGACACAGCGGAGGAGGTGAAGCGGCCGGGCTGGGCCGGGCGGACGGTGTTCCGGCAGTTGGTCGCGGTGTTCTCGCGCAAGGACCACGGTGCGGAGAAGGGGACCGCGCAGCGCGGCCCGCTCCGCCGGTTCGTGTCCGCGGTACGGTTCGCCACCGGGTGCGGGGTCGTGCCGAAGGTTCACGCGGCGCTGCCCGACGCGGCCACGTTCGCTGCCGGCGAGGTGTCACTCGGCCCGCTGAGTGACACCTCGGTGTCACTGCTGGCGCGGTGGCACCGGGTGAAGGTGGAATCGCTCCAGTTCTGCGGCGCGCCGAACTTCGGGCTGGCAGTGTGGGAGGGGCTGGAGTCGCTGGCGCTGACGTTCCCGGCGGCGATGTGGCTGGCCCGCGTGCTGGCCGCCGGCGGGCGCACCCCGGACGCGGCCGTGGCGCAAGCCGTGCGCATGGTGGACGACAACTTCGGGTTCAACCCGCTGCTCGGCTCCGCGCGGCAGAAGTTCGCGCTGCGGGTGCTGGCGAATCGCGGCGACCTGACGCGCTTGGTCGCCTGGTACGGTCGCACGCAGTAGGCCCGGTGCTAAACACAAACAGGGCGGCGCGAGCCGCCCTGTTTGGCTGTGAGAACAGGGGGGCTTACGCCCCCCGCTCGCCGGCTTACGCCAGCACCTTCTCGATCACACGGCCCTCGCGGAAGATCTGGACCGGGCGGCCGGTCGGGGTCTGCAGCTCGGTGTTCGGCGCGATGCCGAGGTTGTGGAAGATCGTGCCGGCGACGTCGTCCGGGGTGACCGGCTCGGTCGCGGGGGCCATGCCGCTGGCGTCGGTGGTGCCGTGGGCGTAGCCGCGCTTGAACCCGCCACCGGCCAGCACGCACGCCATCGAGCGGGCCCAGTGGTCGCGCCCGCTGTTCTTGTTGATCTTCGGCGTGCGGCCGAACTCGCCGGCGCACATCACGATCGTGCTGTCGAGCAGGCCGCGCTCGTCGAGGTCGCGGATCAGGGCCGCGAGCACCGTGTCGGTCGTCGGGGCCAACCGGGTCTTGTGGGCGTTGAACGTCTGGCCGTGGGTGTCCCAGCCGCCGAAGCTGACCGTGGCGAACCGGACGCCGGCTTCGACGAGCCGCCGGGCCGCGAGCGCGCCCTGTCCGAACGGCGTGGCCCCGTCCATGTCGCGGGTTTCCTTCTTCTCGGCGTTCAGGTCGAGCGCCTTGCGGGTCTTGTCGCTCTTGAGGATCTCGAGCGCCTGTTGGTGGAAGGTGTCGAGGCCGTCCACGAGGTCGTTGGACTTGTCGAGACCGGCGAACCCGGTGTCGAACTTGCGGAGCAGCGAGTCGCGCTTCTCCAGGTCTTCCAGCGTGAACGTCCCCTTCAGGGTGAGGCCGCGGACGCTGAACCCGCCGCCGCCGCCCTTGCCGCCCTCACCGCGCTGCGGCGCGCTGCCTTCGATGATGAACGGGTTGTAGCCGGTGCCGAGGTAGCCGGCCTGGCCCGCGGCCCCGTTGCGGAGTTCGCCGAAGGTGACGTAGGGGGGCACGCCCACTTCGGTCTTGAGCAACTTGGAAGCGATCGAGCCGGTCGCCGGGTACTGCAGGGCCGCGGTCGGCTTGTTACCCGTGGTCATGAACACGGAGGCCGGGCCGTGGCTGGGGATAGTGTGGTACAGCGACCGCACGATGGTGGCCTTGTCCGCGACCTGCGCGAACTTCGGGAACGTCTCGGCGACCTGGATGCCCTTGACGTTCGTGTCGATGGACTTGAACTCGCCGCGGATGCCTTCCGGGGCTTCCGGCTTGTTGTCCCACATGTCGATGGTCGCCGGGCCGCCGGCGAGCCACAGCAGGATGACGCTCTTGGCCTTCGCCTTGTCAGCGGTCTCCTTCTTCGCGGCGGCCTTCGCCTCGGACGCGAGGAGGGCGGGCAGCGACAGGCCCAGGGCACCGGCCGCGCCGATGGTGAGCACGTCGCGGCGGTGGAACCCCTGGCAATCGGTACGGGTCGTGGACATGGCAGCGGTCTCCGTTAGGAAGGTGGGGAACAGTTGACTCTTGGCGTATCTCGAACAGGGGGAACACGCCCCCTGTTCGCCTAGTGGTTCAGAATGAACTCGCGCGTGTTGACCAGCGCCCAGAGCAGGTCGGTGACGCCCTCGGTGCGGTTCTTGGCGTCCTTCAGGTGGGCCAGCGCGTCGGCCTTCTCCTTCGCGGTGGGCAGGCGCGAGAGCGTCGCGAGGAAGGCTTCTTCGGCCAGTTCGTCGTCGGTCATCTTGGTCTTGGCGAGCTTCACCGTGCGGCCGTTCGCGTCGGTGAACTTCGCCAGCACCGCGGCGTCGGTCATGCGGAACAGCGTCTGGGGCAGGGCCGGTTCGGTGGCCCGCTCGCAGTCGCACGCGGTGGTGCGCGGCGGGCGGCCGAAGATGCGAAGAGCGTAGGCCACGCTCCCGTTGAGCCGCGACGAGCCGAGTTCGACCATCTTCGTGCCTTCGGGCGCGGCCTCCTGGCCGGTGAAGCGTTCTTCGACACCCAGCGCCGCGTTCAGCACGTCCACGACCTGTTCGGCCATCAGAGCGCGAACGTAGGCGTGCGAGTAGTTGTTCTTGTCGAACTTGTTCGTGCCGTTGGGGACGTAGCTCAGTTGGTAGGTGCGGCTCAGGAGGATCGTGCGCTCCAACTTGCGGATGTCGTAGCCGCTCTTGATGAAATCGGCCGCGAGCGCGTCGAGCAGCCGCGAGTTCGTGGGCGGGTTGGCGAGCGAGAAGTCGTCCACCGGGTTGACGAGACCGACGCCGAAG
>SXGS01039844.1_pt1 | contig 11580 bp, 7 predicted proteins | sample 3174681 | NCBI WGS metagenome assembly SXGS01 (sample SAMN11356861, study PRJNA531348) | freshwater metagenome | isolation source: freshwater sample F1-80 | place: China: Fuxian Lake, Yuxi | collected 2017-12-25 | reverse complement strand
CTTTCGGACATCGTTTGCAGGCATTGCTTCCAACGCACAGGGCTCGATAGTTGCGCCGAGAGAAGCGTTGTCCATTCGTTGCCGTGGCTGTGCGCCTTGGCGTCGACATTCGAAACAATCGGCACATCCGAGTCGCGAGGTTTTGCCAAAGCGATTGCATCACGAAGTCTGTCGCGTGCCGGCGTCATTAATGGAGTATGAAACGCGCCAGAAACCGGGAGAGCGATAACGCGCTTGGCGCCGATTTCTTTGGCGTGATCAGAAGCGAGTTGGACGCCGACTGCCGTTCCCGCGATGACGACTTGTCCTGGCGCATTGAAATTGGCGACCCAAACATCGCTGTCGGCGCGTCGGCACGCGGTTTCAACCTGGTCGTCTTCAAGACCGAGCACCGCAGACATCACACCTGGTGACTTGAGACCAGCATCATGCATCGCAGCGGCCCGCTCGATCACGAGCCGAACACCATCATCGAAGCCGAGCGCACCGTTAGCAGTAAGCGCCGTGTATTCGCCAAGTGAATGTCCTGCGCAAAGGCTCGGCTCAAAACCGAGGCGCTCAACCGCGTCGAGCACCATCAAACTAGAAACAAATGTTGTGAGTTGAGCATTGCGAGTATCTTTCAATGTCTCGGCGTCAGCGTGCAACAACAAATCACCGACATCACGACCCGCAATCTCGGACGCCTCGTCGACAAGTTCCCAACTTTCGTGGTCAACCCAAGGTGCGCCCATGCCTGGTCGCTGGGATCCTTGACCAGGAAAGGTGAATGCAAGCATCGTCTAGGGAGTGCCTTTCGTGTTGCCTACATCGTAGAAGAATTTCGCGTAGTTGAGTAATCTCTTTGCAGTGTGGGCTGGACTAAACGCTAGATACGCTTAGCCCGCAAGCCCGAGTGGCGGAATGGCAGACGCGACGGACTCAAAATCCGTTGTCTGAAAGGGCGTGCGGGTTCGACTCCCGCCTCGGGCACTGAATGACAACACCAAATTTAAATGATCGCTTTGTTCAACGGCGCTTGCGCCGTGGTACTCAGACGATGCGCGAGTTGCGTGAAGAACTACGTATTACCTCCGAACAACTCGAATTCGTAGAGAACGAAGCGCAAGAAAAAGAGATGCGTGCGATGGTTGCTGAAACTGCAGACGCAGCATTGGAGCATCATGAAGCGCAACGAAATCTTGAGGCGATCCAAAAGTATCACCGATATCTGTTGACGACAATTGCCGATCATGAACTGCGCCAAGATCAGCTTCTTGACAAACTCGGCGATTAGAACCGAGGTCTTGTAGTGGCAATACGAATCGTGCTGGCAGAAGATGAGGCAATTATTCGTCTTGACTTGCGCGAGACGCTTCAAGAAGAAGGTTACGAAGTGGTTGGTGACGTTGGTCGCGGCGACAAAGCGGTCGAGTTGGTTCGCGAGTTGAAACCAGATGTCGCCATTTTCGATATCAAGATGCCGGGCATTTCAGGCATCGAAGCCGCGAAAATCATCTCGAAAGAAAAGATCTGCCCGGTGGTGATGCTGACGGCGTTCAGTCAACGCGAGATTATCGAAGAGGCGCGAGATGCTGGTGCGTTGGCATATCTTGTTAAGCCATTTCAAAAGACCGATTTGGTTCCGGCGATCGAGTTGGCAATCGCTAGATTTGCCGAAATGCGGGCATTGAGCGGAGAAGTCGACGCGCTTGGCGCGCAACTAGAGGTGCGCAAGTTGATTGACCGAGCCAAAGGCGTGTTAATTGATAATCATAAAATGTCAGAAGCCGATTCGTTTTTGTTCATACAGCACTCGGCGATGTCTGAGCGCAAAAAAATGGGTGAAATCGCCGAGCGAATAATCGCCGGCACGCTCAAACCATAGTTTTATGAAATTGATGGCGTTAGACGGCAACTCGTTGGCGTATCGGGCATTTTTTGCATTACCGACCGACATGATTACGGCAAGCGGGCAAGTGACCAACTCAATTTACGGTTTCACGTCGATGTTCTTGACTTTGCTCCGCGATCATAGGCCAGACGGTGTCGTTGTCGTGTTTGATCGCAAGGAGCCGACATTTCGCCACGAAGCCGCCCCCGAGTACAAAGCGCAACGCGAATCACAGCCTGACATTTTGTATCAACAACTGGATCTGATTCGCGAGATGCTGTCAAAAATGGGAGTGGTGGCGATTGACGCTGCTGGTTTCGAGGGCGACGACTTGATTGCGACGATCGCCGATCGTGCGCTGAAAGCAGGCGACGATCTGATAATTGTCACGGGTGATCGAGACAACTACCAATTAGTCAGCGACCCGCACATTCGGGTTCTTTACAACAAGCGCGGCGTCAGCGACTATGCGCTTTACGATGAGGCCGGAATTTTTGAGCGAACTGGCGTCACGCCGAAGCAATATGCCGACTACGCGGCTTTGCGTGGAGACCCGAGCGACAATTTGGATGGCGTTCCAGGTGTCGGCGAAAAGACAGCGGCCAAGTTGATCAATCAATACAAAAATATCGAGGCGGTCTTTGATCATGCAGACGAACAGACGCCGAAACTTAAGCAGTCTCTGATTGAAAGTCGAGAGCGAGTGTTGCGCAATGCAAAGTTGATGAAATTGCGTCGCGACGCACCCGTAGATATCGATATCCACGCTTTGTCACCGAAGCCAAATATGCTCGCCGTAAAGCAGATCCTCGCGCTATTTGAATTTAAATCGATGTTCGCACGGTTCGTCGAGGCGACCAAGCATTTTGCAGGGATCGATTTGATAGCTGGTGATTCTGGTGCGACGAAAGACGATGATACCGAAGGTGTCAGGTCGGCAATCGTCGCGGTGACAAATAAATGTCAATCAGTCAAAGACGCGATTGCCGCATTAAACAAGAATGCAACAACCGATCTCGCAGGAGCTTGGTTGGGTGACCCTGGCAGATCAGAGTTGGCTGGTCTCGCAGTTGTCCAAGACGCAAAGATTTCGACCGTGTGTTGGATTCCGACTCACTTACTGACATCGCCCGAGGTCAAAAAGATTCTGACCGGAGCTTTCAAGTTTCGGGGGCACAACGTCAAGCCGTTGATGCGCAGTCTTTTGAATTTAGAAATTGATTTGGGGGACATGGTCCTGGATACTGCGATTGCGGCATATTTGCTTGACCCATCCGAGTCGAGATATGAAATCAAACAAGTTGTATCTCGTTACCTCGATGTCGAATTTGGTGCCTCTGATTCGAAGACTGGAGAAGGTCAACTAAATTTTGAATCACCTGATTCGGCGAGTGTCGCCAGCACCGTTGCCGCAACAGAGGCACTGGGTGTTGCGTTGGTTGCACAAACTTTGGTGGATGCTCTGGCCAGTCAAAAATTGACGAATTTGTATTCCGAGATCGAACACCCATTGGTGCGCGTGTTGGCGAAAATGGAGTTTCTCGGTGTGGCTGTCGACAAGCATCAACTCACCGAGATCAATAAGCGTTTGACGGCCGAATGTCTCGCGTTGACCAAACAATTGCATCAGGTTGCCAAGCAAGAGTTCAATTTGAATTCGCCTTTGCAATTGCGCAAGATTCTTTATGAGGACAAGAAACTCACTCCAGGCAAGAAGAACAAAACAGGACCGAGCACCGACGCTGCAACACTGGAAAAACTAAAAGATCAATGGCCCGAGTTCATCGAGCCGTTGCTCGAATATCGTGAGGTCGAGAAACTCAGGTCTACTTACGGTGAAGGCTTACTCAACGTCGTTGAGCAGGACAGCCGAATCCACGCCACTTTCAACCAGACTGTTGCGCGTACCGGGCGATTGAGTAGCGATCAACCGAACCTGCACAACATTCCGGTTCGTAGCGAACAGGGCAAGGTTTTTCGGTCTGCTTTCGTGCCGCGCCAGAACTGTCAATTTTTGGTCGCCGACTACAACCAAATCGAATTGCGTTGCATTGCGCATCTCGCCAACGATCCAGGACTGATTGATGCGTTCAACAAAAATATAGATATTCATAATCTGACAGCAGCTAATGTGTTTGGTGTAGCGACCGACAAAGTCACGAGCGAACAACGATCCAAGGCGAAAATGGTTTCGTATGGTCTGGCTTATGGCATGGAGGCCTATGGCTTGGCTCAAAGACTGGCGATCGGCGTCAGCGAAGCCAGCGAAATTCTTGAAGCATATTTTTCTGCGTTCCCGAGAGTGAAAAAGTACATGGATGAAACCGTCGAAGAGGCGCGAAAACGCGGGTACACCGAGACTCTTTTTGGTCGACGGCGATCAATCCCCGAATTGCAGAACACGAACTTCAGGGTGCGACAGATCGGCGAGCGTCAAGCCATGAACTCGGGCATTCAAGGCTTGGCTGCCGACATTTTTAAGGTTGCACTGGTGCGACTCGACCAGGCTCTTGAAGCCGGCGGTTTTGAGTCGCGGCTGGTGTTGCAAGTGCACGATGAGGTGATAGTTGAAGCGGTGATCGCGGAGAAAGACAAAGTCGAAGCTTTGGTACGCAAGTCGATGGCGCAGGCGGCAGAACTGGCAGTAACCCTCGAGGTGAATCTCGCATGGGGCGACAGTTGGGCCGCGGCGAAAACCTGATATTCGAGCCGAAAAAACCGTGTCGCAGATAGGCTGAAGCGTCCTATCCACCTCTCCTATCCACCGAAAGTAATAACAGTGTCTACAACTCAATTGATGTCGAGTCCTGAAATGGGAACATTCGACGCAGAAGGCAATTACACCCCGCGCAAAGTTACTGAACGAGATGTCTCGTTCGTAGATTCAATCAACGAAACGATTGTTGAATTAAAAGAAGGAAAACTAGTGATCGGCACCGTCGTGCGAATTACTCGTGATGAAGTACTTGTCGAAATCGGCTACAAGACCGAGGGTGTGATTCTGAATCGTGAACTCTCGATGCGTCATGATGCCGACCCGAACACAATCGTTAAATTGGGCGAAAAGATCGAGACAGTGATTCTCACGCTTGAAGACAAAGAAGGTCGTTTGTTGCTCTCCAAGAAGCGAGCTCAGTACGAGCGCGCTTGGGGAGATATCGAAGCAATCAAAAAAGCGGATGGCACAGTCGAAGGACTCGTAATCGAAGCAGTCAAGGGTGGTCTTATCGTCGACATCGGTTTGCGCGGCTTTTTGCCGGCGTCACTCGTCGAATTGCGTCGTGTGCGTGACCTCGCACCATATCTTGGCCAGAGAATCACCGCAAAGATCCTCGAACTCGACCGTCAACGCAACAACGTCGTGCTGTCGCGCCGTGCATTGCTCGAAGAAAGTCAAAAGGGTACGCAGACAGATTTCCTCGAGAACATTGCAGTCGGCGAAGTTCGCACTGGTCGAATTTCGAGCGTCGTCGCGTTCGGTGCATTCGTCGATCTTGGCGGCATGGACGGTTTGATTCATGTGTCCGAACTTTCATGGAAGCATGTCGACAATCCGGGTGCGGTCGTGAAAATCGGTGATGAAGTTTCGGTGAAGGTGCTCGAAATTGATCGTGAACGCGATCGGATCAGTCTGTCGCTGAAGGCAACTCAGCAAGATCCATGGCAAGAGTTTGCGACCAGCCACCAAGTTGGGCAACTTGTTTATGGTCGTGTCACAAAACTTGTTCCATTTGGCGGTTTCGTGCAAGTTGGTGACGGAATCGAAGGTCTTGTTCATATTTCTGAAATGTCGACACACCACGTTGAAGCACCAGAGCAAGTAGTCACGCCCGGCGAAGAGCTGTGGGTAAAGATCATCGATCTTGACCTCGCCCGACGACGAATCAGTTTGTCGATCAAGCAAGCCGCCGAAGGTGGCGAGTTGGCCGAAGAGTATCGTGGCCAATTCCAAACCGATGAACAGGGCAACTGGGTGAGTGGCGATGATTCGACACGAGAGACGGCATGGGCCGAGTTTTTTGATCCAAACGGTGCTCCTGCAGAGGAACCAAAAGCCCCAGAAGAACCAAGCGTTGGCTGAGTAAAAATCAACGGTTAGATACGGTGAGTATCTGATGATTTTGATTGGACTCACTGGTGGCATCGGCTCGGGTAAATCTGAAGTTTCGCGTCTGTTGGTCGCTCGCGGCGCCGTAGTAATCGACGCCGACTTGATTGTGCGCGAATTGCAGCAACCAGGCGCCGAGGTCTACAACAAGATGGTTGAGATTTTCGGCTCCGAAATTATCGCACCTGACAAATCTTTGGATCGTGCGGCGATCGCAGCGAAGGTGTTCAGCGACGAGAAACTGCTCAAGACGCTAAATGATCTGATCCATCCGACGGTGCGCCGAGTGATGAACGAACGAGTGGAGAGTTTTCGAAAAACAGACAAAGTGGTGGTACTCGACATCCCGTTGCTCGTCGAAAATCCGCGCGAAGGCTTGGATGGTGTGTTGGTCGTGGATCTGGATGTAGAAATCGCAGTATCTCGGTTGGTCGAGCAACGCAACATGAAGTTAGAAGACGCACGGGCACGAGTTGCCAAGCAGGCGACGCGAGAACAGCGCTTGGCAATCGCCAACCATGTGATTGACAATTCAGGAGACAGGGACTCGTTGTTGAAAGAGATCGATACGGCATGGTCTTGGATTCACTCGTTGAAATGAGTGATCGCAAATTTGTAGTTGAGTCCCCGTTCAAGCCAGCGGGCGATCAACCCGAGGCGATTGCCAAACTGGCCGCCGGGGTAAAGCGTGGCGACCGTTTTCAGACACTCTTGGGCATCACGGGTTCTGGTAAATCGGCGACGATCGCCTGGACGATAGAACAAGTTCAGCGACCAACCCTGATCTTGGCGCCGAACAAATCATTGGCGGCACAATTGGCCCAAGAGATGCGCGAGTTCTTTCCGAATAATCGTGTTGAGTATTTTGTCAGTTACTACGACTACTACCAACCCGAGGCCTACATCGCCTCGAGCGACACATTTATTGAGAAAGATTCTTCGATCAACGATGAAATTGATCGTCTGCGCCACTCGGCGACCGCCGCGCTTTTGACGCGACGCGACACGATTGTCGTCGCATCGGTGAGTTGCATTTACGGCATGGGTGACCCTGGTGAATATCGGGGTCACCTGCTCGAGTTGCATGCAGGCGTCGACTATGACCAGCGCAGTATCTTGGCGCGTCTCGTCGATTTGCAGTACGACCGAAACGACATGACCCTTGGTCGTGGCAACTTTCGTGTGCGCGGCGACACGATCGAAGTTCATCCTGCTTATGAAGAAACGGTTACGCGTCTTGAGATGTTTGGTGACACCGTTGAGCGCATAAGCGTCGTTGATCCGGTCACGGGCGAGACACTTCGCGATTTGAGTGAAGTAGTCGTCTTTCCCGCGACGCATTATGTGGCAGGCGAAGAACGCATGCGTGTCGCCACCGAAAACATCGAACTAGAACTCGCGGAGCGATTGAAAGTCTTTGAATCGCAGAATAAATTGCTCGAGGCCCAACGAATCCGCATGCGCACGATGTTCGACCTCGAGATGATGAAGGAGGTGGGATATTGCAACGGCATCGAAAACTATTCGATGCATATTGATGGGCGTCAACCCGGTGAACCGCCGTTCACCCTGTTGGATTATTTCCCAAAAGATTTTTTGCTCGTAGTTGATGAAAGTCATGTTGCGATACCCCAGTTGCATGGGCAGTTTGCGGGCGACAGAAGTCGTAAACAGACTTTGGTCGAGCATGGATTCAGATTGCCGTCGGCGATGGACAATCGTCCGTTGCAATTTGAAGAGACGATGGAGCGCCTGAATCAGTGCATTTTTCTTTCTGCAACACCCGCAAAGTTCGAACTAGAACTCAGCGACCAAATTGTCGAACAAATCGTCCGGCCTACTGGTTTGATCGACCCAGAGGTGATCGTGCGCTCCACCAAGGGTCAAATCGATGATCTGATTGAAATGATCAAGGCCAAAACAGCTCGGGGCGACAGGACACTCGTGACGACCCTGACCAAAAAAATGTCCGAAGATCTTTCTGAATATTTGATCGAACAGGGTCTGCGCGTCAGGTATTTGCACTCGAATATCGACACGATCGAACGCATCGAGATATTGCGTGCTCTGCGCCTGGGCGAGTTTGATGTCTTGGTCGGCATCAATTTGTTGCGTGAAGGTCTAGACCTACCCGAGGTTTCGCTGGTCGCAATTTTGGACGCCGATAAGCAGGGCTTTTTGCGCAGTCAGACATCATTGATTCAAATGATCGGTCGTGCGGCACGAAATGTCGACGGTCAAGTGATTATGTATGCCGACAATCGCACGGCAGCAATGGACTATGCGATTTCCGAGACTGCACGGCGCAGAGAATTGCAGATCGCCTATAACACGAAGCACGACATCGATCCCCAAACCGTGCGCAAGGCGATCGGTGATATTTTGTCTGTATTGCGACCGAGCAATACGGCGCCGATGCCAGGTAAGGGCAGGCGCAAAGACCACGAACGCGACAAAGTCGTCCGCGAATTGCGGGCGCTGCCTGAAAGCGAGTTGGCGCGCTTGATAATGACGCTGGAAGAGGAAATGAATTTGGCGGCCGAAGAGTTGCGGTTTGAGTATGCCGCACGTCTCAGGGATGAAGTCAAGGAATTAAAGCGCGAATTAAGGGATGCCCATTAAGTTTTTGTAGCCTGCCTGTGATGGCAAATCAGATAATTGTCCGTGGTGCGCGAGAGCACAACCTCAAGAACGTCAGCGTCGAGTTGCCGCGCGACAAGTTGATCGTGCTGACAGGTCTGTCGGGTTCTGGTAAGTCGAGTCTCGCATTTGACACCATATATGCCGAAGGGCAAAGACGATATGTCGAATCTCTTAGTTCGTACGCCCGTCAGTTTTTGGGACAAATGGACAAGCCGGACGTCGATCACATAGACGGACTCTCTCCCGCGATTTCAATCGATCAAAAATCTTCTTCGCGCAACCCGCGCTCAACGGTTGGCACGATCACCGAGGTCTACGACTATCTGCGCCTGTTGTATGCGCGAATCGGGGTGCAGCACTGCTCTAAAGACATGACCAAACTGTCTCGTCAAACCCCACAACAAATAGTGGATCGAATCATGAAGTTCGACGAAGGTACACGATTTCAGATCCTCGCCCCCGTTGTGCGGGGGCGAAAAGGCGAGTATGACACCTTGCTGCAAGATTTGGCGGCGCAAGGGTTTTCGCGTGCGCGCGTCGACGGAGAAGCAGTTGACATCAACGAATTCTTGAAAAAAACGAATCGACTGGCAAAATATGAGCAGCACCAAATTGATATCGTCGTCGATCGTCTCGTTCGTCGAGACGGAATAACCAGACGATTGACCGATTCGTTAGAGACGGCTCTGAAGCTCGCCAATGGCGTGGCAGAAATTGAAATCGTGGACGGCGCCGAGCCGATTACATTCAGTCAGCACTTGGCTTGCCCGAAGTGCGGCACGAGCTATGAAGAACTTGCTCCGAGAAATTTTTCGTTCAACTCTCCATATGGTGCTTGTGAGACCTGCCTTGGTCTCGGCACGAAATATGAGGTGGATGTCGACTTGGTGGTGCCCGACCCAAATCTGAGTATCAATGACGGCGCGATTGCTCCGTGGCGGTCTGCGCACACGCAATATTTCACACGGATGCTCGAAGCGGTGGCTGATCGTTTTGATATCGACCTAGACAAAAAATGGTCGAAACTTTCGGCCAAGGCGCAAAAGATCGTGATGAATGGTGTCGACGACAACATGATGGTCAAATATCGCAATCGTTACGGTCGCACGCGCGAATACAGCACGTCATACGAGGGTGTGATTCCGTGGATAAAGCGGCGTCATGAAAGTGCGGAAAGCGACAACTCGCGTGAGCAGTTCGAGGGTTATATGCGCGAAGTACCGTGCCCATCTTGCAGTGGCGCGCGCTTGAAGCCGGCGTCCTTGGCTGTGCTCGTCGAGGGCAAACATATTTCTGAAGTTTGTGAGTTGTCGATTGGCGAGTCGGCCAAGTTTTTGGCCGCGCTCAAACTCTCTGACCGCGACGTGATGATTGCCGAGCGCATAACAAAAGAAATCAACGCACGGCTGGGTTTTTTGTTAGATGTCGGCCTCGATTACCTGACGCTGTCGCGAGCGGCAGCGACGCTTGCCGGTGGTGAGGCGCAACGAATTCGTTTGGCCAGCCAAATCGGGTCAGGTTTGGTTGGCACGCTCTATGTGCTTGATGAGCCAAGCATCGGGTTGCACCAGCGCGACAACCATCGACTGATCGAGACCTTGCAACGCTTGCGCGACCTGGGCAACACGGTGATCGTCGTTGAACACGATGAAGACACGATCAGATCAAGTGACTGGCTCGTAGATATCGGTCCCGGTGCAGGCGAGCATGGCGGACAAGTCGTCTATAGCGGGCCAGTCAAGGGTGTGCTCAAGGTGAAAAGTTCTATCACTGGTCAGTATCTCTCGGGCGAACGAAGTGTCGAGACGCCGGCGATGCGCAGGCAACCTGGCAAAGAGTTCTTGAATATTCGCGGCGCACGGGAGCACAATCTGAAAAATCTCAACGTGAAAATTCCGCTTGGGTGCTTCGTCGCCGTTACTGGCGTTTCTGGCAGCGGCAAGAGCACCTTGATCCGCGATATTTTGCTGCCATCGCTGATGCAAAAGATCTATAAATCAAAAGATGCACCGGGGCGTCATACGGGTGTGGACGGCGTGGCGCATCTGGACAAGGTAATCGACATGGACCAATCTCCGATTGGTCGCACGCCTCGCTCGAACCCCGCCACTTACACGGGCGTGTTCGACGACATTCGCAAACTTTTCGCGTCAACCCCCGAGGCAAAAGTTCGGGGCTACATGCCGGGACGTTTTAGTTTCAACGTGCCAGGTGGCCGGTGCGAGGCATGTTCGGGTGATGGAACGATCAAAATCGAGATGCATTTTTTGCCAGATGTTTATGTGCCATGTGAGGTCTGCAAGGGTGGTCGCTACAACCGTGACACGCTGGACATCACTTTCAAGGGCAAAAATATCGCCGAAATGCTGGACATGCCGATCTCGGACGCCGTCGATTTCTTCGCCAATCAACCCCGAATCGCCCGTCATATGCAAACTTTCGTCGACGTCGGACTTGGTTATGTGCGACTCGGGCAGTCGGCACCCACCTTGTCCGGTGGCGAAGCACAACGAGTGAAGCTTGCCAGTGAATTGTCGAAACGCAGCACCGGGCGAACAATTTATTTGCTGGATGAACCAACTACCGGTCTGCACTTCGAAGACGTGCGCCGGTTGCTGATCGTCTTGGCAAGGCTCGTCGACTCTGGCAACACTGTTTTGGTGATTGAGCATAATTTGGACGTGATCAAATCAGCAGATTGGGTTATCGACCTCGGACCCGAAGGTGGCAGTGGTGGTGGAGAGGTGATTGCCGAAGGCACGCCAGAGTCGGTGGCAAAAGTTTCGGCGTCGCACACCGGCAAATATTTGGCGCAGATTCTTAAATCCAACAAGCCAACTACCAAGTCAACCAAAAAGTAGGTCCAAGAAGATATGCAGCGTCCGGCTGGTGTCATACCTGAAACACCGGGCTCGTATCAATTCAAAGATGCGGCTGGACGGGTGATCTATGTTGG
>SXGS01358305.1_pt1 | contig 11585 bp, 13 predicted proteins | sample 3174681 | NCBI WGS metagenome assembly SXGS01 (sample SAMN11356861, study PRJNA531348) | freshwater metagenome | isolation source: freshwater sample F1-80 | place: China: Fuxian Lake, Yuxi | collected 2017-12-25 | reverse complement strand
TGGTCGGCTCGTCGAAGAACGCCTCGATAAATGGCTGCGTCATGATTTCCTCCATCAGCGCTTGCTTATATATTAGCGAGTGCTACATAAGCAATACCTGATGGAGTAGTGACGATGCTCAAGCCGCCGATGGACATGGCGACGTTCCAGACGAAAGCCGGCGCGGTCGCCGACACGCTGAAGGCGATCGGCAATGCGCGGCGGCTGATGCTGCTGTGCAAGCTGGTCGAGCATGGCGAGGTGACGGTCGGCGACCTCGCCCGCGATGTCGGCCTTTCGCAGTCGGCGTGCTCTCAGCACCTCGCCAGGATGCGCGACGAGGGGCTCGTTGTCTTCCGGCGGGAGAGCCAGACGCTCTGGTATCGGATCGCCGATCCCCGCGTCGAGACGCTGCTCGCCACCCTCTACCAGCTCTATTGCAAGGACTGACGCCCGTGACCGTGACGACCCTTTCGCCTGCCGATGCCCGCCGCACGATCGAGCGCGGTGCGCGCCTGATCGATATCCGCGGTGCCGACGAACATGCACGCGAGTGGATCCCGGGGGCCACCAACGTGCCGCTCGACCGCATCGGCGCCCTGCCACGCGACGGGCGTCCCGTCGTGTTCCACTGCCGTTCGGGCATGCGGACCGCGGCCGCCGCGGCGCAGTTGCGGGCAGCCGCCGCCGACGCGCCGGCCTTCCTGCTCGATGGCGGGATCGATGCATGGCGGCGCGCCGGGCTGCCGACGATCGCCGACCGCGCCCAGCCGCTGGAGATCATGCGGCAAGTGCAGATCACCGCCGGCACGCTGATGCTGACCGGCGTGCTGCTCGGCCTGTTCGTCGCGCCGGGCTTCTTCGGTCTGTCGGCGTTCGTCGGTACGGGGCTGATCTTCGCCGGCACGACGGGCTGGTGCGGCATGGCCAATCTGCTGCGGCTGATGCCATGGAACCGGCGCGCGGCGGCCTGACGATCGTGCAGACCGTTCTCGCCCTCGCGTCCGGCGGCCTCATCGGGCTCGTCCTCGGCCTGGTCGGCGGGGGCGGGTCCATCCTGGCGGTGCCGCTGCTCGTCTATGTCGTCGGTGTCGGGTCGCCGCACGCCGCGATCGGCACGGCGGCAGTGGCCGTCACTGCCAATGCGCTGGCGAGCCTGATCGGACACGCGCGGGCGGGGCGGGTGAAGTGGCGGTGCGCGGGGGTGTTCGCGGTGGCGGGCGTCGTCGGCGCGGCACTGGGCGCGGAGCTTGGCAAGGCGGTCGACGGCAAGCGCCTGCTGGCGCTGTTCGGGCTGCTGATGATCGGCGTCGGGCTGTCGATGCTGCGCAAGCGCCGCGGGGCGGAGGCCCCGGACGTGCGGCTGACCCGCGACAGTGCCGCCATGTTGCTGCCGCGGCTCGTCCCGATCGGCCTCGCGGTGGGGCTTGCCGCCGGCTTTTTCGGGATCGGCGGTGGTTTCCTGATCGTGCCCGGCCTCATCCTCGCGACGGCGATGCCGCTGTCGTTCGCCATCGGCACGTCGCTTGTCGTCGTCACCGCGCTCGGCCTGACGACCGCATCGTCCTACGCGCTGTCCGGCCTCGTCGACTGGCGCATCACCGCGCTGCTGATCGCGGGTGGGATCGTCGGCACGCTGGGCGGTATCGCTGCGGGCCGCCTGCTCGCGGCGGGCAAGGGCCTGCTCGAGCGGCTGTTCGCCGTCGTCGTGGTCGGGGTCGGCCTCTACGTAGCCGCGTCGTCGATCTGAACGCCGGGCCGGAGCGATCTCTAAAACGCCCTCGCCGGGTCAGCGAAAATGACGCCTTTCCGACAGTTTCCGAAGATGGTGCCCCTGGCCGGACTCGAACCAGCATGCCTTGCGGCGTTCGATTTTGAGTCGAATGCGTCTACCATTTCGCCACAGGGGCAGCGGCGACGGACCTAGGCGATGCGGCGGGGGCGGGCAAGCCCCGCGCGATCAGCCTAGGAGCAGGCTGACGCGGGCACCGGCGTGCCGCTCCAGCCGGCCGGCGAGTTCGAGTTCGAGCAGTACGGTCTGGACGATCGCGGGGGACAGGCCGGACTGGCGGATCACTTCGTCGATCGCGGTGGGGACGGGGCCGAGCAGGCCGGTGACGGCGGCGCGTTCGCGGTCGCTGGCATCCTCGGGCGGCGGCGCGCCCCATCCGTGCGTCGGTGAACGGAGCGCGCGCAGGTCGATCGGGCGGAGCAGTTCGAGCACGTCGGCAGCGGTCTGGATCAGCGTCGCACCCTCGCGAATCAGCGAATTGCACCCTTGCGCGCGCGGGTCGAGCGGACTGCCGGGAACCGCCATCACCTCGCGTCCCGCCTCCGCCGCCAGTCGCGCGGTGATGAGCGAGCCGGAGCGCGGTGCCGCCTCGACCACCACCGTTCCCTGCGCCGCGCCGGCGATGATGCGGTTGCGCTGGGGAAAGAAGCGGGCGAGCGGCTGCGTGCCCGGCGGCTGCTCGGCGATCAGCAGGCCTTCCTCGGCGATTCGTGCCTGGAGGCTTTCATTCTCGGGCGGGAAGGCGATGTCGATGCCGCTGGCGATCACGCCGACCGTGCCGGTCGCGATCGAGCCCTGATGCGCGGCGGTGTCGATGCCGCGCGCGAGGCCCGAAACGACGGTCACGCCGGCCTGTCCCAATTCCTGCGCGAGGCCCCGTGCGAAGCGGCACGCCGCGGCCGAGGCATTGCGCGCGCCGACCATCGCCGCGCTCGGCCGCGCAAGCAGCGACAGGTCGCCGCGGACGATCAGTACGACGGGCGCGCCGTCCGCTTCGGCCAGCAGCGCTGGGTAATCGGGATCGCCGGTCAGGCAGTGGCGCGCGCCCGCCTTGGCCACGCGGCGGATTTCGTCGTCGATGCGGCGGGGATCGGCCGGCTCGATCGGCTTGCCGCCGCCGCGCGCGGCAAGCGACGGGAGCGCCTTCAGCGCCGCGGCCGCGCTGCCGAAGCGGGCGAGGAGCGCGGCATAGCCGACCGGCCCAACCCGGTGCGTGCGCGCGAGCCGGAGCCGCGCGCGACGCTCCGGATCATCCACGCTTGCCGCTGCCGATGCGCGGTTCGGTGCCGCTCGCCAGCCGGTCGATATTGGCGCGGTGCTTCCACAGGACGATCAGCGCGAGCGCGAGCAGGACGAGGACGATGTCGAACCGCTCGAACCATGCCGCCGCCACCGGCGCGCTGACCGCCGCGGCCATTCCCGCGACCGAGGAGATGCGGACGAGCGCGAGCAGCCCCAGCCAGACGACGGCGTACACGCCGGCAACCGGCGGGCTGAGCGCGAGGGCGATGCCCATCAGCGTCGCCACCCCCTTGCCGCCGTTGAAGCGCAGCCAGACCGGGTAGCAATGGCCGATGAACGCCGCCGCGCCCGCGACAGGGGCGAGGTCCGGCCAGATCGACGCGACGATCCACACCGCCGCCGCGCCCTTCAGCGCGTCGAGCAGCAATGTCGCCGCCGCCAGCCCCGTGTGCCCCGTGCGCAGCACGTTGGTCGCGCCGATAGTGCCCGAGCCGCTCTGGCGCAGGTCGCCGGCGCCCGCCATCCGCGTCAGGATCACGCCGAACGGGATGCTGCCGAGCAGATAGCCGATCAGCAGCGCGGCCACGGGCGGCAGCCAGAGGATCTCGGTGGTCAAGTCGCGCGCCCCATTTGTACCGCCTTTAGGGCAGGGTGGACCGTCTGCGCAACGATCTCGATCAGTCGGGGTCCGAAGCCGGCCCGTTGTCCGTTTGCGTACGGACGCCTATCGCCGCGAGCATGAGCGACGCGCGGCCGATCCTGTTCTTCGATTCGGGCGTCGGGGGCCTGTCGGTGCTGGCGCCGACGCGGGCGCTCCTGCCGACTGCGCCGATCGTCTATGCCGCCGACAATGCGGGCTTTCCCTATGGGACCAAGACCGAGGCGGAAATCGCCGCCCGGGTGCCCGCGCTGCTCGGCCGGCTGGTGGAGCGGGTACGGCCGCGGCTGGTGGTGATCGCGTGCAACACTGCCTCGACGATCGCGCTGGCGGCGGTTCGCGGGGGGCTGGACCGGCCCGTCGTCGGCACGGTGCCGGCGATCAAGCCCGCGGCCGGGATGAGCAAGGCGCGCGCGATCGGCGTGCTGGGGACCGAGGCGACGGTGCGCCAGCCCTATGTCGACGACCTCGCCCGGCGATTCGCCGCGGATTGCACCGTCGTGCGACACGGATCGTCGGCTTTGGTCGCGCTGGCCGAGGCCGAGCTGGCGGGGGAGCGGCAGCCGGACGAGGCCTATGCCGCGGTGCTCGCGGGGCTGCTCGATCAGCCGGGGGGCGAGCGGGTCGATGTGATCGTCAACGCCTGTACGCACTTCCCGCTGGTGGCCGACCGGCTGGCGGCGGCGGCACCGCGCGCGCTCGCCTTCGTCGATGGCGGGCCGGGGATCGCACGTCGGATCGCGTCTCTGACCGAGGGGCAGGCATGGCCCGATGCCGCGGTGCCGGGGCGGGCGAGCGTCACCCGGCTAGACGCCCACGCGCGCGCGCTGGCGCCGGCGCTGGCGCGCTACGGGATCGAGACGATCGAGGCGCTCTAACGCTTGAAGATCACCGCCGGCAGCCGGAGCGCCGCGAGCATCGCCGCGGCGAGCAGTGCGGCGAACGCGGCACCCGCCGGATAGAGCCCCGCCAGCCGCGCCGCCGCCCCGTCGCCCGCGGTGAAGTATGCCGCGCCGATCAGCGCCACCCCTGCCGCACCGCCGATCTGCTGAGCGGTCTTGAGCGTCGCCGATGCCGCGCCCGCCTGTGCCCGGTCGACGTCGGAGACGATGACGGGCGGCAACGGCCCGGCGAGCATCCCCATGCCGAGCCCCGTCAGCGCCAGCAGCGCCATCGTCAGCGGATCGCGCGCATCGCCACCCGCGACGCGGATGAGCACGGCCGTTCCCGCCGCCGCCATCACGATCGCCCCCGCGACGAGCAGCTTGCGCCCCAGCCGTGGCAGGAACCGCCGGCCGACGACGCTGATCCCCGCCATGACGCCCAGGCTGAACGGCACATGCGCCAGCGCCGCTTGCAGCGCGGAATAGCCGAGGCCCTGTTGCAGCGCGACGGCGAAGATCAGCAGGAACCCCGCCGACGCCGCCGAGAAGGTGAGGATCGCCACCAGCCCCCAGAAGAAGGTGGGCAACGCGAACAGCGCGGTGGCGATGACTGCCGAGCCGTGCGACGCCTCACGCCGTTTCGCATGCCGCCACCCGATCGCGATCAGGGCGATGCCGGTCGCCAGCGCCAGCAGGGTGAGCGGCGGCCAGCCGCGTTCCGGCCCCTCGATCAGCGCCGCGAGCAGCGCGGCGAACCCGGCCATGAACACGCCCGCGCCGATGAGGTCGAGGCGGATCGCCGCTTCCGACCGGAGCGGCGGCACGAACCGCCACGCGGCCAGCAGCGCCACCGCGCCGATCGGCAGGGTGACGAGGAAGATTGCCCGCCAGCCGAGCCCCAGCACGTCCGCCTCGATCAACAGGCCGCCCGCGATCGGGCCGAGGATCGCGGCGAGCCCGCCGAGCACCCCGAACCAGGCGAGCCGCGCGACGCGTTCGAGCGGGGAGTAGAGCAGCTGGACGATCGACATGATCTGCGGGGCCATCAACGCGCCGGCCGCGCCCTGAATCAGCCGCGCGACCACCAGCTCGTCCGGGGTGCGCGACAGGCCGCACAGGCAGGAGGCGACAACGAATGCGGCGACGCCGGCCATGAACATCCGCCGATAACCGAAGATGTCGCCCAGCCGCCCGCCGATCAGGAGGAGCGAGCCGAGGCCGAGGAAATAGGCCGCAGCGATCCACTGCATCGCGATATCGCCCGCGCCCAGACCCTGGCGGATCTGCGGCAGGGCGGTGTTGACGATCGTCGCGTCGGCGATCTCGACGACGAATGCGGTGAGGACGGTGGCGAAGGCGAGCGTGCGCCGCCAGTCGCTGCGCCCGGCCCCCACCGGCGCGGCTTCGATGGTCGACACGGGCGGCTCCCCCTTCCGCTCAAATAGAATGTTGCTTCTATTATCGTTCGGGTTACGCTAGGCGTCAAGCATCAGCGGCAAAATGGCGCGCGGGGAGAGGCGAGTTGACGAGCGAGACGGGCGTGCGGCGGCCGGGGCCGGCACAGGGACTGACGGTCATCATCGCCGGCTTCCTGCCGATCCTGGCGATCGTTTCGATGTTTCCGGCGGTGCCGGCGATGATCGCGCATTTCTCGGCCGATCCCAATGCGGGGTTGAAGGTGCCGGCGATGGTGTCCGCGCCGGGGCTGACGATCGCGATCGTCGCGCTGTTCGCGGGTGTGCTGGTCGACAGGTTCGGGCGGCGGCAGCTGCTGCTCGCGGCGACGTTCGTCTACGGCATCTTCGGCGCGCTGCCGTTCCTCCTCGAATCGCTCGATGCGATCTATGCGTCGCGCCTCGCGCTCGGCGTCGCCGAGGCGGTGATCCTGACGACGCTCAACACGCTGATCGCCGACTATTGGGCGGAGGACGGGCGGCGCAACTGGCTGACGCTGCAGGGGCTGGTGGGGCCGGCCTTGTCGTCGGTGATGATCTTCTTCGCCGGCAGCCTGGCGGCATGGCGGTGGAACGGCATCTTCCTTCTCTACCTCGTGGCCTTCCCGATCTTTCTCGCGATGCTGCGCTGGATGTACGAGCCGGCGAGCGACGCGACCGCGCGGCGGATGCTCGGGATGGACGAGGATCGCCTCGGCTCGCGCTTTCCCTGGCCGACCGTTCTGTCGATCGGCGCGCTGACGCTGTTCGCCTCGGCGCTCTATTATGTCTTCATCATCAACGGCGGGCTCGTCTGGAAGGAACTGGGCGTCGCCGATCCGCATGCGATCGGCCAGATCAGTGCCTTGCCAACGCTGTTCATCCTCGTCGGCGCGGTGATCTTCTGGTGGACGGGCAAGCGCGGCTTCTCCTCGCGGGTGCAGATCGCGACGTTTCTCGCGCTGCTGGGTGCGGGTCTGGCGATCATCGGCCTCGCCACCGACTGGCGGTGGATGATCGCTGGGATGGCGGTGCAGCAGACGGGCGCGGGCATGGCGATTCCGTCGCTGATCGCCTGGGCGCAGTCGAAACTGCCCTTCGCGCATCGCGGTCGGGGCATGGGCGTGTGGACCGCGTGCTTCTTCTTCGGCCAGTTCAGTTCGCCGCTGCTCGTCAATCTGGTGTCGCGCTTCACCGGCACGATGCAGGGCGCGTTCCTCGTCGCCGGAATGCTCGGCGTCGTGGGTGGGGTCGTCGTGCTGGTGCTGCTCGGGCGCCGGGACGCGCCGCCGCTGATGGGCGCGCCGGCATGAAGGCGCTGCTCGCACTCGCCGCGATCCTTGGCGCGATGCCCGCGGCGGCGCAGACCTTCACCGCGATCGAGGCGCCGCCGCAGCCGGGCGAAGTCGTGATCGGCGATCCGAAGGCGCCGAACCGCGAGCAATGGATGCTGCGCGACGGCAGCGTCGACGTGCGCAACGTCACCCGCGCGACGCTGACCCCGGTGCTGCCGGTCGGCCCCGGCAGCGGCGCGGCGGTGATCGTCGCGCCGGGCGGCGGCTTCCTCGGCCTCGCGATCGAGGACGAGGGGTGGAAGGTCGCGCGCTGGCTCGCCAATCACGGCATCGCCGCGTTCGTGCTCAAATACCGCGTCCTGCCGACGCCGCGCGACAATGCGGTCTTTCAGGACAGCCTGGCGCGGGCGATGCGCGGCGAAAAGACGGGGGTGGCTCCGCCCGAAGATACGCCCGCCGAGGCGCTGGCAGATGGGATCGCGGCGCTGCGATACGTGCGCGGACACGCGGCCGACTATCGCGTCGATCCGAAGCGCGTCGGGTTCATGGGCTTTTCGGCGGGCGGTTTCCTGACGCGCAGCGTCGTGGCCGACGCGGGCGCCGACCGCCCGGACTTCGCCGCGCCGATCTATCCGAACATGAAGCCGATGAAGGTGCCGGCCGACGCCCCACCGATGTTCGTGACGATCGCCGCCGACGATTTCCTGCTTGAGCGGGCGGGCGGCTTCGGCCTGATCGACAGCTATCGCACGGCGGGCAAGTCGATCGAGTTCCATCTGCTTGCCGATGGCGGCCACGGCTTCGGCCTCGGCAAGCCGGGGACGGGGAGCGAGGGGTGGATCGAGCGGTTCTACATCTGGCTCGAAACCCGCGGCTTTCTGAAGGGCCGGCCGTGAAGCGCGCGCTTCTCTCGCTGGCGCTGCTGGGCGCCGCGCCGCCGCCCGACAACCGGGCCATCGTCGCCGACTTCGCACGGCTTTTCTATACCGAGCGGGACGTGAAGACCGCGTTCGATCGCTATGTGGCGCCCGATTATATCCAGCACAATCCGGGCATCGCCGATGGCCGCGCGGCCGCCGTCGCCGCGCTCGCGCCGATGTTCGCTCAGCCCGGCCGGGTGTTCGCGATCAAGCGCATCCTGGTCGACGGCGACATGGCGGTGATCCACGTCCACGCGATCCCCACGCCGGGATCGCGCGGCGCGTCGGTGTTCGACATCTACCGGCTCGAGAACGGCCGGATCGTCGAGCACTGGGATGCGATCCAGCCGGTGCCCGAGCAGGCGAAGAACGCCCACCCGATGTTCTAGGCGGCCTCAGCGTGAGGTCGCGAGATAGGCGAGCACCATCTCGGCCAGCTCGACGCGCAGCGCGCCGAACGCCGCCTGGTCGGCGCCCTCGGCGGTCGAGCCGAGGCTCAGGTGGCGGGCCATCGTCGCAAAAATGATGTGATAGGCGGCCAGTGCCTTGGCGGCGGGATCGGCGGCGGGCATTTCCTCGCGGTAGCGCAGCATCGCCTCGACCGATGCCCTGGCGGTCTGCGCCGCAGTCGCCTTGCCCGGCCCCGACACCGCCGGATCGAACGAAGCGCGCTGCATGACCAGCCGCAGCATCGGCGCATGATCGGCCAGCAGCTGCGAGTAGCGCTCGACATACAGGGGCACGAATTCGGCGAGCGTCTTCGAAGCGGCGGCGACCTCATCGAGCATGGCTGCCTCGCTCGATCCGATATCGGTCAGCGCCTCTGCGATCACCGCGTGGATGAGGTTGTCCTTGCTCTCGAAGCGCAGATAGATCGAGCCGATCGAGACGGCCCCGCGCTCGCTCACGTCCTGAAGCGTGAATTCCTCACTCGCGCGCTCGAGCATCAGCTCGCGCGTCGCCGCCAGCATCCGTTCGAACGATTCCTTGCTGCGCCCCTGGCGCGGCTGACGCGAGACGGCGGAGGCGGCGAGCTTGGCCGTGGCGGCGAGGCTGGAAATGGCAGTTGACATGGCCGCGACGTTGAAACAAATAAAAACAGAACGTCAATTCTAATTCATCTGCCGGTCTGGGTTCTGATTCGGACGGATGAAGCCTTGGGAGGGGTCCGGCCATGCGTTTCTCTGTGTTCCTCAACGCGCGTACGATGCGGCCCGAAGAGGACCGCCAGCTGATGCGCGACCTCGAAGCCCATGCGGTCAAGGCGGCCGGGCAGGGGTTCTCGGCGATCTTCATGCCGGACCATCATTTCAACGGGTACATGCCCGTCGCCAGCGACAGCTTCATCTTCGCCGGCTACCTGGCGGCCAAGCTGCCGCACATGCATTTCGGTTTTTCGGTGGTGTCGGTGCCGCTCCACCACCCGGTGCGCCTGGTCGAGCGGATCAACATCCTCGACCAGCTGACCGACGGCAAGCTCCTCGTCGGGATCGGGTCGGGCACCACGCCCGAGGAGATGATCGGCTTCAACGTCAACTACAAGGACGCCGGGCCGATCGCGGAAAGGACGCTCGAGCTCGCCGAGGCGCTGTGGGCCAAGCAGATGGACGATCCCGCGATCGTCATCGACACCGGACCCCATCAGGGCCGCGTGCTGCAGCGGATCGCGCCGACCAACTACACGCCCCGCCACGCCCGGCTGATGCCCGTGGCGATGAAGGAGGCGAGCATGCGCCGCGCCGCCGACAATGCCTGGCCCGCGTTCATCCCCGCCTTCACCCCGCCGGTCATCGGCGGGACCGAGCCGTTCGTGCACGTGAAGAAGTATTTCGACGCCTATCATGCCGCGCTGACCGGCGCGGGCCATTCGGACGACGCGGTGGCGGCGGCGCTCGACTGGACGACGCACACCTATCAGTGCGTCCATGTCGCCGAAACCGACGAGCAGGCACGCGAGGAGCTGGAAGTCATCCTTCGCGCCTATCAGGAAGCGATCGAGCGCGAGGCCGAATTCAATGCGCGGGCCGAGGGCGACGCGGCGAACAAGAAGACCGACCGCACGCCCAATGCGCTGACCGAGGACTGGATCGGCACCTGGTGCCTCTATGGCTCGCCCGAGACGGTGATCGAGCATCTGAAGCCCTATCGGGAACTCGGCATCGGCAACATCCTGTGCGGAACCACGACCGGCCCCCTGACCGAGGAGCGGCTGCGCCTGGCCGACCAGACGCTCGACCTCATTTCGCAAAAGGTGATGCCCGCGCTCAGCCCGTCGCCGGCGGCTGCCTGATGCGCGTCGTCGGCATCGGCGGCACGCTGCGTGCCGGATCGTCGAGCGAGCGGCTGACCCGCGCCGTCCTTGCCGCGTGCGAGGCGCGCGGCGCCGAGGTGCGGATGTTCGACGGCCCGCATCTGGCGCGGCTGCCGCATTTCGATCCGGCGACGCCCGACCGCTCGCCGGCGGAGGCCGAGCTGGTCGAGGCGGTGCGGACGGCGCACGCGCTCGTCATCGCCTCGCCCGGTTATCACGGCGGCGTCTCCGGCCTCGTCAAGAACGCGATCGACCTGCTCGAGGATCTGCGCGGTGACGCGCGGCCCTATTTCGATGGCCGGCCGGTGGGGCTGATCGTGTCGGCGGCAGGGTGGCAGGCGGGCGGCGTCACACTCGCGGCGCTGCGCGGCATCGTCCACGCCATGCGCGGCTGGCCGACGCCGATCGGCCTTGCCGTCAATTCGATCGAGCAGAAGCCGTTCGATGCCGATGGCAAGCTTGCCGACGCAGGCATCGCCGCCGCGGTCGAGGCGATGGCGACGCAGTTGACGCAGGGCGTCCATCCGGGCGCTTGACAGCGAACTGAAACGAACTAGAACAACTATTCTATTAACAGAGCGTCGGCCCGTTCGAATCGACGCGCGTAATGGGGAGGGTTTGATGGCTCATTTTTCGAAGAAGTGCGTCCTGCTCGCGGGCTGCGGCCTGATCGCGGTGGCGACCCCGGCGATGGCGCAGGACGTGCCGCCGCCGGCCGCGACCGCGCAGGTCGATGACGACGCCGCCGACATCATCGTCACCGCACAGAACCGCGCCGAGCGGGTCGAGGACGTGCCGATCGCGATCGACGTGGTGGGCGCAGAGGCGATCGCCCAGGCCGGCGTCACCGACTTCCGCGAGGTCGAGCGGATCGCCCCCGTGCTCCAGATCACGCAGGATTCGCAGTACACCCGCGTCGCCGTGCGCGGCGTCGGCACCAATTCGAACGACGAGGCACAGGACCAGTCGATCGCCATCAACATCGACGGCGAGTATCTGAACCGCCCGAACATCCTCAACGTCTCGCTGTTCGATCTCGACCGGGTCGAGGTGCTGCGCGGGCCGCAGGGC
>SXGS01236796.1_pt1 | contig 11585 bp, 8 predicted proteins | sample 3174681 | NCBI WGS metagenome assembly SXGS01 (sample SAMN11356861, study PRJNA531348) | freshwater metagenome | isolation source: freshwater sample F1-80 | place: China: Fuxian Lake, Yuxi | collected 2017-12-25 | reverse complement strand
TGACTTAGCCACACATTTTGATGAAGATATGCTTCATCTTGAAAAATGGATTCCCGAACGACCAATAGCAGCTGTTTATTTCGATGGCGAAAAAGAATTGCATTTTGTTAAACGTTTTACCTGCGAAGTTTTATCGGATAAACGAGTAACATTTATTAGTGAAAGCGAGGGCTCTTATCTTGATGTTGTTTCTACTGCCTATCGCCCGGAAGTAAAAATCGTGTACAACAAAGTGCTAAAAGAAACTAAAAATCTTCCCGATAATGTGATGCATTTAGCAGATTTAATTGACGTAAAAGGAATGAAAGCGCGGGGAAATCAAATCACCAAATTGAAGGTGAAAGAAATCCTTCTTACACACCCCATTGATGAGGGAAAAGAACCTTGGCCAGATTCAAGTAGCGATGAAACTACAGAAAAATTAAGTTCCAGTGAAGATTCAACAACAATGGAATGGGATGTTACCAAAGAGGAAGGTGATGAAAATGACCAAATAACCTTATTTTAAACTTTTTTCATTTACTTTTGGTTTATAGAGTATTAATATAATGACAAGAAAATTTATTAAGTTTAATTTTTTTCAAAATGGCTCTAACTAAAGACTCTAAAATCAATTATTTAAACATTGGCTTAATGGCAATTACGGCCATATTTGCTTTTTTCATGCCTTTTGAAACTTTTTTGTTGGCTTATGCTTTTCTTGGTCCATTACATTATTTAACTGAAATAAGTTGGCTCCACGATCGTCAGTATTTTACGAAAGGAAAATATGATTTCGTTCCTCTCTTATTAATTGGTATTGCTTTGTCGTATGCTGCTTTTGCAAAAGATGCAGATTTTAATATGGAGTTTTATAACAAATTTGTTGAATTGGCATTGTTTGATAAACTACTTGTTTTGGCTCTTTTTAGCTCACTTTTATTCGCATTTGTTAAAAATTTACCAATCAAAATAATTTCCATTTTATTTTTATTCATCTTTATCTCAGGTTGGTTTAGCGATGATAACAAAGAAGCAAATCAAAGTAGCACAACCGTCTTCGCTCTTACCTCCTTGTTGCCGACACTTATTCATGTGTATTTGTTTACAGGATTATTCATGTTATTTGGCGCTTTAAAATCGAGAAGTAAAACTGGCTTATTGTCTGTTGCGGCATTTATAGTTTTACCGCTTATTCTTGTATTTGGTGTGCCTGTAAAAGCAAAAGAGAATTACATTTCTAATTATGGTAAAGAGGCTTATTATGCCGATGGAGATGGTTTCTTTTTTACTAATGTAAGTATTTTAGACCATTTTAAATTAATGAATGAACCCAATTTAACAAACAAACAATATCTTGATTCGGTGGTCAATAAAAAATCAGCAAGTAACCAACTTTCTGAAGTGGAAAGAAAGCGAATTACGGATTCTTTAAGTAAGAATTTAAATGCTGCTTTTCTTGTTCCGAATCCTGAAAGTGAGTACTATATGAAACCCATTCCAGTAAAATTGGCTATACCAGTTGATTCAAAAGAATATTATTGGAACTATGTTTTTTTCTCAAGTATCGGCATCATGCTTATGCGTTTCATTGCATTTGCTTATATGTACCATTACTTGAATTGGTTTAGTAAAACTGAAATTATTCAATGGCATAAAGTCCCAAAAATACGTTTTGTTGCAGTAATAACCTTATGGTTAACTGCTTGCGCTTTGTATGCCTATAATTATTCTTTAGGTCTGAGCTTTTTATTCTTTCTCAGTTTTACGCATGTCCTTTTGGAATTTCCTTTGAATATGCACTCAATTGTTGGTATTGGTAGAGAAACACTTTCTATAGCTAAAAATGGATTTAAAAGTCCCGTCGAAACAAAGGAAAAATGAAAATTATAGTTGTCTTCTTCTTATTCTATTCACTTTCAATATTTAGTCAGAACCTTGTTGATAAATTAAAAGACGATCGTTACATACTTTCTCAGGAAGGTGCGTCTTATTTTGCCAAGTTGTCATTAGATTGTACTCGCAAATCTTCTCCTCATTATTTTTATAGAGCATTACGAGTAAAGGGAGAAAAAATGGGCCCTAAGGATTATTGGCCATCTTTCTATGGTTGTTATGATTGGCATTCAGCTGTTCACAACCATTGGGCAATGGTAAAAATATTAAAGTTATATCCTTCTATTCCTGAAGCTGCTGAATTGCGAAAAAAATTGGAGTTAAGTTTTAGTAAAGAAAATATACTGGATGAACTTTTTTATCTACAAACACACGAGGATGGCCTTTTTGAATTTCCATACGGTCAGTCATGGTTATTAAAAGTTGCTGATGAATTAATTCATTGGGATCACCCCGACGCAAAAAGATGGTTGGACAATTTAGAACCACTTGCAGATTATATAGCAAATGTACATTTAGAAATTTGGCCGAATATTCCTGCTGTAGAATTATCAGGAAGTCATGATAGTCCGGCAATGGGGCTTTCTTTTGCTTATGATTATGCTGTCAGTTCAAAAAATAGCAAGCTAAAAAAAATAGTTTCAAATGCCGCAATTCGATTTTATGGTCAAATAGAAGATGCACCTCTCAAAAACGAGCCTTTTGATTATGATTTTATGTCTGCAGGATTACTAGTGTCGGATTTGATGAGAAAGGTATACTCAACCAAAGAATACCTTACCTGGCTAAATGCTTTTGCGCCTGAATTATTTATCTCAGATAAAGTACATATTCCCCTCAAGATAATTTATCTTGAAAAGCATGATGGCTACGAAGCACATTTTGATGGTTTCCATTTGAATCGTATTTGGTGTCTAAATGGCATGTTAAAATCGCTGCCCCCAGATGCTTTGAATCCAGCTACAAAAAAAGAATGGGTAAAAGCAATGAATGCAATGTGGGATTATGCACAGGAGTCTATTGGCAAAGGCAATTATGATATAGATCACTGGTTGTCTTCTTTCTCTGTTTTTGCATTGATAGGCTATGAATAATTTTTTTTTGTAATTTTGATTATAACTATTATTTAAAATTTATAAAAATGAAAACATTAAAATACCAACAATTTTTTTTCTCGTTTATACTACTATTTCTTGCTTTTAGCTCAACTTGCCAAAATGCTACAATTACTGGCTCAGGAGTTTTAATACGTTCAGACCATTCGACTAGCGGCGCGAAAAAAGGCTCTTTAAAATTAAACCAAGAGGTATATATTTTAGATGTTTATTATCCCTCTAATAACTTTAACGAGGCTATTTTAAGAACTAAAACAAATTTTTACGATAATGATGGAAATGGTAATTTCATGTTTTCGTTAGGCGCAGGAAAAGCAGTTAAAGTGGTAGAAAATATTGATCAATATCGATACAGGATTTCTTTTAGAAATACAAATGGTAGCTTAGGTTTTGCAAATATATCTTCAAATAGTTTAGAATTTATAAATGGTGAAAAATGGTATAAGGTTAGAACAAATAGTGGACTTGTTGGATGGGTTTTTGGAAAATATGTCCAAGAATTTTATGGAGATGGAGAATAAATTTTATGTTTCAAATTATTATTAATATTTTTTAATCTAATATTTTTAAATGTTTCAAATTCTTATTCTTAACCTATTCTTAATTCTTTCTTCCCAGATTTCTGTAAATAGCTTAATATTAAAACCAGTTGATTTATCTTCTAAGGATCAAAAAAAAATTGATACAGAAGAAATAAATCACTTGTTAGGGAAATTTGATTATAAGAAGGATTCCAATTTTGTTTTTGTCGATTCAAAATATTCCTCTAAATCTATGTATCTTCATAAAGAAACGTATGCAAAATACAAGGAAATGTATGATTCTGCCTTCAAAGAAGGTATTACTCTCACAATTATTTCTGGCACTAGAAATTTTTATGAGCAAAAAGCTATTTGGAATCGTAAATGGTCTGAAAACATCACAAAAATGGATAGTTTATCGAGCGCGAAAAAGATTTTGTTATATAGCTCTATGCCTACTACATCAAGGCATCATTGGGGTACAGATATGGATTTAATTAATCTCAACAATAGTTATTTCGAAAGCGGTATTGGATTAAAAGCATATAAATGGCTTACTCAAAACGCCTCTAAATTTGGATTTTGTCAAGTCTATGACGATAAAAAAGTTACCAAGAGAACAGGCTATGAATTGGAGAAATGGCATTGGTCTTATATGCCCCTATCATCAAAATACCTAGTGAGGTATAACGAACTAGTAGATTATTCAATGATTAATGGTTTTGCGGGAAGTAATTTGGCAAAAAAAATACAACCTATAGAATTGTATGTTAATGGCATTAATAAAGAATGTAAATGACACTGTCTTTTCAAAGGTTTTTTATTTTGCTATTTCTTGGAACTATATCTTGTAATAATTCATGTGATATAGAGAATAATGATAAGAAAGCTAATCAAAAAGAAGAAGAGAAAAATAAAAACAAATCTTTAAATTATAATAAGGATTTCTTGTTAGGTAAATTTGATTATCGAGATCACCCTAATTTTGTATTAGTCTCTGAACAATGGAGCGATAAAGAAATTTACCTTCAAAAAGAAACACTAGAAGCCTTTGATAAGATGGCAACAGCTGCTAGTAATGACGGCATACCTCTTATTATTCTCTCTGGAACTAGAAATTTTGATGAACAAAAAGTAATTTGGGAGAATAAATGGAATTTAAATAAACTTGAAATGCAAGATGAAACAAAGATTGCTTTGAAGATTTTGACATCAAGTTCAATGCCAACATCTTCACGTCACCACTGGGGTACTGATATAGATATAAATTCGGTAGAAGAAATTTACTTTGAAAGTGCCATCGGAAAGCAAGTATACAATTGGCTAAAAAACAATGCTTCGAAATTTGGCTTTTGCCAAGTTTATGATGATAAAAAAGTAACAAAAAGAACAGGCTACGAAACTGAAAAATGGCATTGGTCATATTTACCTTTGGCAAAGGACATTTTATCGGAATACAAAATGCAAATAGAACTTAAAGATATAAAAGGTTTCCAAGGAGATTATTTAGCAGGAAACAATGATATTCAAATTATTAACAATTATGTTTTGGGAATTAGTAAAGAATGCAATTTTTAATAGTTCATTTTTTTCTTTCTTTTCTATATTCTACTCAATACCTTTCATCAATTTCTTCAGAAAAGGAGCAGCTACAATAACCACAATTCCTGTGATTATTCCATAAATCGCTAATTGGTGGTATCCTTCCGTGTAGAGATTTAATTTGACAGTTGCACTTGCATTTTCGTCTGGTGAAGCCATTCCAGCCCCGAGAATTCCAGCTACATACTGACCATAAGCACTTGCTAAAAACCATAAACCCATCATAACTCCCCATAATTTTTTTGGAGACAACTTGGTCATCAGTGACAAGCCAATCGGAGAGAGTAATAATTCTGCGATGGTAATAACAAAATAGGCAGCGGTAAATACAAGTAATGAGGTTTTTCCGTCGGCATCCGCGAAAAATCGGTTAGCATAAAAAACATAAAATGCCCCTCCAAGAAATAAAAATGCGAGTCCAAATTTCGCAAAATAATTAGGCTCAATTTTCCTTCGGTTTAACCAAATCCAAAGTAGGCCAATTAACGGACTAAAAATTACTACAAAAAGTGAGTTGGAGGAGTTATTTATCACATTAGGATCCATATTAAAAAAGAAAAGATCGGAATGAAGATTGTCTTTGGCAAATAAACTAAGGGAGCCACCACTTTGCTCAAAAAACGCCCAAAATAAGATAGATAGAAGAATAAAAACAAGTGCTGCAATCATTTTTTTATTTTCCTCCCAGCCTAGCTTTACCATTTCAAAAAGTAAATAAACAAGTGTAGCAGGTCCGATAACATACATAAAAATATCGGTGTAGTAAGTATTGGTAATCATAAGGTAAATGCCTGGGAGAATTAAAATGGACCCAACATAGACCATCCATTGATTACGTTTCGCAGTTTCAGGTTTAGCAGGTATTGGCGCCAAACCGATAGGACCAAGATTTGCTCTGCAAATAAGAAAAGTAAGCAAGCCAATAATCATGAAAACACCTGAAAGTAAAAAAGCCAAATCCCACGAATACATTTTACCAACATACACACAAATGGCACCGCCAAAAAGGGCCCCAATGTTTATTCCTGCGTAAAATAATCCAAAACCAGCATCTCTTCTTGCATCTCCTTCCTTGTACAATTCTCCGACCATTGTAGAAATATTCGGTTTAAAAAAGCCCGTTCCAATAATCAACAAACAGATTCCAAAATAAAAATAATCCTGAGCAGATACACCCAAAACAATGCTCCCAGAAATCATCAACAGCCCACCCCAAAGTAAAGATTTTTGAAAGCCCAAAATCTTATCGGCAAACAAACCGCCAATGAAGGTGAAGGCATAAACGAATGCTTGAATTGCTCCGTATTTTAGATTGGCACTTTTTTCAGAAAGTAACAATACATCTACCATAAAAATTGTGAGCATTCCTCTATTTCCGTAGAAACAGAAACGCTCCCACATTTCTATAAAAAACAAATACCATAATTGCTTGGGATACTTGCCTTTAAAATCTTGTATTTGTTCGAGGGTTAGATTATTTGCCATTCTAATTGATTCCTTTTTCTTGCATTACTTTATTCAGTTGTTTTAAAAAGATAAACATCAATAAAGAGGCAAATAGTAATAAACCAAAGTTTATCCAGAAGAAATCGGCTTTGTCGTCGTAAGTGTCCCATAAGCTTGCTAATACACCACTTAATTTATTTCCAATTGATGTTGATAGAAACCAGCCTCCCATCATTAATGATGTTATATTTACAGGACTTAATTTTGAAACAACAGAAAGTCCCATTGGACTCAGAAATAATTCCCCAATTGTAATTATGCCATAATTAGCAACCAACCACCAAACACTTACTTTTTCTGTTCCATTTCCACCAATTTGGACAGCTGCTACCATCACCAAAACTGACAGAGCCGAAATAAGCAAGCCAAATGCAATTTTAGTTGGCGTACTTGGTTCTTTTTTCCTATTTCGTAAAAAAGTAAAGAAAGCAACAATAAGAGGTGTCAATATAATAACCCATCCTGGATTGATAGACTGACTGAGATTAGTTGCCCAAATAGAAACTGTAGTTCCTTCTTTTGGTAATTTTTCTTTAGCTACATTTCTAAAATAAATTGGATATCCAAGTTCTTTTTTAACAACACCATTTGTTTTTTGAAGTCGAAAACTTGCATCATACATTTCAACGGAATCTGACTTATATACTATCTCTTTTGATAATTTAAGACCATTAAAAACTTGTTCAGTTTTCCCTGATATTTCTCTATCTGTATAACGATCCGCCCATGTATTTAAAGCAGATCCGTTTAATTTAAAAACAGCCCAAAATAGAATTACAACAGCAAAAATGGTTAGAAGTGCGCCAATTGGACGCTTATCTTCCGCTTTTGCTTTAAAGTATAAACTCCCATAAAAAAATATAACAGGAATGCATGCAAATATAAAAGCGTCAGTACTATCAGATCCGAAAATGAAACTATCAAGATTTGCATCTGACTGTACTCCTTTAATTAACCAGCCAATAACTCCAAAAACCACTGACGGAACTAAAATGTATAATACAATTTTAGAAAATGGCATATCGCCTTCTTGAATTCCTTTTTTATCGGTTTTGTCTCCATAGTATTTCGTTCCTAAAAGGAAAACAATTACACCGATAAACATTCCTAAACCTGCAGCCATAAAAGCATATTGCCAACCTAGTAAAATTTGCAAAGCAGCTCCAAAAAAGTTACAAATGAAAGCACCAATATTTATTCCCATATAGAAAATATTGTAACCTTCGTCTTTCTTTTCTTTGTATTGGTCTTCATTGTAAAAATTACCTAATAAAGTTGAGATATTTGGTTTAAAGAATCCATTACCTACAATCACAAGAGTCATAGCAATATAAAGCATCGTGATATTATGAATTCCCATCATAAAATAACCTGCGCCCATCATTATTCCACCAATGACAATTGATTTTTTATAACCAAGATATCTGTCGGCAACTAATCCGCCAATGAAAGGTGTCAAAAAGACAAGAGCAATAAATGTTCCATATAAGTCTGAAGCTTCTTTTTCAGACATCGCAAAACCAGCCTCAACATCTTTAAGGTAGAGCGTGAAAATCCCGATCATTAAATAATATCCGAAACGCTCCCACATTTCAGATAAAAATAAAAATGGCAATGCTTTTGGGTGATTTTTCCACATAACTTATAAATATAAAAATTTGTTCATGCCACTTAATACAGGGAATAATTGCATAAACTGTAAAGTATTAATTTTTTAGGCTTGAGCTTCTACGTGATCATTATGCATTTTTTTCTCGAGCCAAGAACAAAGGAAGAATAATATAGCAGCTGCAACACCAGACATAATAATAAATAGAACAAAAAACTCGTATAAATTGGTAATTTGAAAACCTAAGAAGGAAGTCGCCCCACCTTTACCATCTTCTCCACCTGGAATTAAGGCACTTAAAGTACCTGCAAACTTGTTAGCTGCAGCATTCGCTAAGAACCAAGTTCCCATCATTAGAGAAGACAACCTAAGTGGTGCAAGTTTGGAAACCATTGATAAACCGATTGGAGATAAACATAATTCACCAATTGTATGAATTACATACAAGCCGATTAGCCACCACATTGATACTTTATCACCCAATCCTAGGCCTTTAACTGCTATTGCAATTACTACGTAACCAAGGGCAACTAAGCCCAATCCAATTGCCATTTTTTTAGGTGAAGATGGCTCTAATTTTCTTGCATATAGAAATCCCCATACCATTGTCATAATAGGAGCAAGAGCAATTACCGCCAATGGATTAACAGATTGAAAATAAGAGGCGGGCATTTCCCAACCGAATAATGTCCTCTCAGTTTGTCTGTCAGCAAATAGTGTTAGTGAGGCTCCTGCTTGTTCAAAAGCTCCCCAGAAGAAAATCACGAAGAATGCAAGTATAAAAATTACAGAAATCCTTTGAATTTCAATTTTCGATAAACTTTTATCACTAAAAATTAATATTGGCATGAGTACCATTGCGCCATAAATAAAATAGCTTATTATGTCAAGATCACTTTTAAATAGTTGTTTAAAGTTTAGCATGAAAAAGATGATTGCAATTGAGCCAATTATCAGTCCAGTGCTTTTAAGGTCGAGTTTCTTTACTGGAAGTCCTATGTCTTTTCCATCCTCAGAAATAAGGTATTTTTTTTGACCTAAAATGAATGCTACTAGTCCTATTAACATTCCTATTCCAGCGCATAAAAATCCCCATTTAAAGTCCATTGATCCGCAAACTAAAGGTGAGAAAAAAGCTCCGAGATTTATACCCATATAAAAAATTGTAAATGCACTATCTATCCTTCTGTCATTTGCGGGGTATAGCTGCCCAACCATAGTTGATATATTTGGTTTGAAAAACCCATTACCAATTATAATTGCTGTTAATCCCATCCACATCAGCATAATACCACCATCAGCACCAGCGGATGCGCTAAAAAACAAAAAAAACTGACCAATTGCCATAAGAAAACCTCCAAATATTATACTTCTTCTGTTTCCTAGGAATTTATCACATAAATAACCTCCCAAAAGTGGCGTCAAGAATACCAGGCCAGTATAGCTTCCATAAATCTCCGAAGCATCTGCATCTTTTAGAAGTAATATTTTGGTCATAAATAACATAAAGATTGCTCGCATTCCATAGTAACTAAAGCGTTCCCACATTTCAGTAAAGAAAAGAAAGTATAATCCTTTTGGATGACCAGTTTGTGGTTGAATCGTATTTGAGTTTTGGGCACTATTTTCCATAATTTTTGATTTATTTTAGCCGAATATACTAATTTTTATTTTAGAGTTCATAAATGTTTAATTTTTGTATTTTTTTTTAAAATTAATGGCGTACTTTTAAGCTCAAATTAAATACCTTAAATTATGAAAAAATATACTTTATTATTTGTCTCCTTTTGTTCAATTGGAATTTCTTTTGGGCAACTTTTTTCTGAAAATTTTGATTCCTACACTCTTGGTTCTTATTTAGGTCCGCAATCTGCTTCTTGGTCGACTTGGAGTGGGGCAGAGGGAGGAGCAGAAGATGTTGTGATGAATAATACGCAGTCTTCAAGCCCATCAAATTCAATTTATTTTTCGTCAGTAGCAACAGTCGGTGGACCACAAGATGTTATCTTAAAATTTGGTCAAGTTTATACCTCAGGTGTTTTCACTTTTGAATCAGATTTTTATGTCAATTCAGATAAAACGGCTTATTTTAATTTTCAAGCTAATCAAACGGTTGGTCAAGTTTGGGCACTAAATGTAAATTTCGATGCTGGAAATTTATATGTAGACGATGGCGTAACCTCAAATTTATGTGTTTCAACCTATCCTCAAGCAACTTGGTTTAACATAAAAATAGAGGCCAACTTAACGCTTCATATTTGGAAAGCATATGTAGACGATGTTTTGGTTGGCACTTGGACTAATGGAATAAATTCTCTTGCTTCAACAGATTTTTTCCCAATTTTGAATAGCCAATTCTATGTGGATAATGTTGTTTTTGATCATGCACCTTATGTACTTCCAAATTTAAATGCCGCAATTTCAAATGTGGATTTGGGAGGAGAAATAGCTGGTCAAAGCGTTACTCCTATTATTTCTGTTCTTAACGGAGGAGTTACAGCAATCAACTCATTTGATGTTTCATTGTCCTATAATAATGTTGTCTACAATGCGAGTGTTACAGGTCAAAATTTAGTTAGTATTGCTAATTACAATGTTTCCATGCCAACTTTTCAACTAGTTCCAGGAAATCAAACCTATACTGTTGTTATTTCCAATATAAATGGAGGAAATGACGACAATTCTGCAGACAATACTTTTTCAAACTCAATCAATCCTGTGGTTCCAGCTCCGGGAAAAATGGTTGTAAGTGAAGAGGGAACAGGAACATGGTGTCAGTGGTGCCCGCGTGGCGCTGTATTCATGGATCAGTTTAATGAAAAATACAACGAGTTTTGGGCAGGAATTGCTGTGCATAATGGAGATCCGATGACGGTAGCAGAATATGATGCGAGCATTGGACCATTAATCGGAGGATATCCAAGCGCGCTTGTTGATCGAGGAGTTGATGTAGATCCTTCAGGAATGTCACCTCAGTTTTTTGCACGTTTGCAAACACCCCCCGTTGCCACAATGATAAATGGCGCTACTTGGAATCCTCAAACTAGGGTTTTAAATGTTTCTGTTAAAGCTGATTTTGTTCTCCCTGCATCAAATTCATATAAGTTGGCTTGTGTTTTAACAGAAGATGGCGTAACCGGAACAGGTTCTGGATACAATCAATCAAATGCATATGCTGGCGGAAACAACGGAGTTATGGGAGGATTTGAGTTATTGCCAAGTTCAGTTCCAGCAGCTCAAATGGTTTATGACCATGTTGCAAGAGCTATTGCTCCTAGCTTTAGTGGTGAGGTAAATAGTTTTCCTACGACGGTTCTTGCAGGTCAATCATATGCATTAAATTATTCCTTTACTCTT
>SXGS01154839.1_pt1 | contig 11585 bp, 7 predicted proteins | sample 3174681 | NCBI WGS metagenome assembly SXGS01 (sample SAMN11356861, study PRJNA531348) | freshwater metagenome | isolation source: freshwater sample F1-80 | place: China: Fuxian Lake, Yuxi | collected 2017-12-25 | reverse complement strand
GGCAGCTTCTCGTCGCGGCCTTTGAGCGTGAGCTGCATGGTGTTCTCGTCCACCCGAACGGCGGTGGCAATGTGGCGGCTATTGACCAGCACCGAGCGGTGCACCTGCCAGAACTGCTCGGCATCCAGCTGCGCCAGCAGCTCTTTGAGTGGCGTGCGGATCAAGGCCTCGCCGCCCTCGTAGACCACGCGGGTGTAGCGGTTGTCGCTCTCGAAAAAGATGACGTCCTCGGGAGCGATCATCTTCACCTCGCGGCCCAGGCTGGCCTGAATCAAACGGTTCTTGGCGGGCAGGGCGGCAGGCAGCAGTTGCTTGAGCAGTGCTTGCAGATCGGCCGAGGGCGCCGGCACGCTGGGGGCCGTTTGCAGGCGCGCCTTGAGCCGCGTGATGGCTTGGCCCAAGCGGGCGTCGTCCACCGGCTTCATCACGTAGTCCACGGCACCGGCATCGAAGGCCGAGAGCGCGTGGTCGCCGTAGGCCGTCACGAACACCACATGGGGTGCATTGGAAGTGGCCGCCATGCGGCTGGCCACCTCAATGCCGGTCAGGCCGGGCATGCGGATGTCCAAGAAGCAAATCGCCGGCTCGTACTCTAGAAAGTCGTCCCAGGCGTCTACGCCGTGCACGCTGGCCGCCACGATCTGCAGCTCGGGCCACAGGCGGGCCAGTGCGGCGCGCAATTGTTCGCGCGGGCCTTCCTCGTCGTCGGCAATCAGCGCGGTCAGGGGCTTGTTCGGGGTGCTCGTCATCTTGGGTCTTCTCTCTCGTTCTGAAGGGGTCAATGGATCGCGGCCGCCGGGGCAGCTGCGGCTTCTGGCCGCACCAGCACCTGGGCCATGCAGCCTGCGGGCTCGGCCGGCGCCAAGCGCAGCCGGGCGCGGGCGCCGAAGGCCTGGGCCAAGCGCAGCGAGCTGTTGCGCAGGCCGTGCCCGGCTTGCGCCCCCGTGGGCTGGGCTTGCGTGGCGGCACTGAATTCCAGCGCTTGCGGCAGGCCCGGACCATCGTCGACCACGTCGACCTGCAGGCTGCCATCGGCCAGCACCTCGGCTCGAAGCAGCACTTCGCCACCCGAAAGCTGCGGCTGCACGCCATGCTCAACGGCATTTTCGACCAAGGTCAGCAGCAGGCCCGGTGGCAGCTGGCAAGCCGCAGCCGCATCGCTGATCTCCACCCGAAAGCGCAGCCGCTCGCCCAGCCGTGCCTGCATCACTTCCAAATAGCGCTGCACCGCCTCGCCTTCCTCGCCGACCGACAGCAAGGGGCGGTCGAACAGCGGCAGCGTGGCGCGCAGGTAGGCCGTCAGGGAGTTCAGCATGGGCGCAGCGCGGTCGTCTTTGCTGGCCACCCAGTGCTGGAGGGATGCCAGCGAGTTGAAGAGGAAGTGCGGCTGGATTTGCGCACTGGAGAGCTGGCGCGCCAACTCATCGGCCTGCTCGCGCAGGCGCTGGTCGCTCAGCCAATCGGCCAGGAACTCATTGCGCCACATCGCCAACACCCACAGCCCGAAGACGCCCACCAGCAGCAGCATCCCGCCCATCTGGGCCACCGTGGTCTTTCCGACCTCGAAGTCCAGGTGCATGAAGCCCGCATAGACCCCCATCAGGAAGGTGCAGGAGATGCAGATGGCGATCACCCACAGGTAGCCCAAGTACAGCGAGCGAATCGTGGGCCGCCGCCACACCCAAAAGCCCACACGCGTGAGCGCCAGGGTCATCACAAAGTCCACCACGAAGCCGGCGGCGCGCAGCTCGGGCTCCAGCATCCAACTGAGCAGGGTCGAAATCGCCAGCGCATTGATGATTGCGGCCGCTTGCATGCTGGGCGAGATGGCCGAGGCCCGCTGGCCGAGCAACTGCCACTCCGCCTCAGTGAACTTGTGGCGTGGGCCCAGCATGAGCACCACATGCCAGTCGAGTGCGGCGAGCCAAGCCCGGGCTTTTTGCAGCGCCGTTGTGTTCGTGGTCATGTTCGTTGTGGATGTCGTCGTCACGGGGTTTGTTGTCACTGGGCAGGGGCCCGCAAAGGCAGGCTCAGGGTGGCAATGCAGCCGCCGGTCTCAGCGGAATTGGCCAAGGTCAGGCTGGCCTCGGCGCCAAAGGCCTGGGCCAGGCGCAGGCGTGAATTGCTCAGACCGATGCCGCGGCCCGGCGTGCTGGCTGTTGGCGTGGGGGGCAGGCCGGGGCCGTCGTCCATCACGCTGATCAGCACACGCTGCCCTTGCTGCTCGGCATGCACCCGCAGCAAGGTCGAGCCCAGTTTAGGCATCACGGCATGCTCAATGGCGTTCTCCACCAAGGTCAGCAGCAGCGCGGGCGGCAATTGCACCGACTGCAGTGCCTCGGGCACTTCGAGCTCGACTTGCAGCCTATCGCCCAGCCGCGCCTGCATCACGGCCAGGTACTCGCGCACGGCGGCCAACTCCTCGCCCAGCGAAAGCTGCGTCCGGTTGAACAGCGGCAAAGTGGCGCGCAAGTAGGCCGTCAAGGCATCCAGCAAGGGCGCAGCGCGCGCATCCTGCACGCGCACCCAGTGCGTCAGCGAGGCCAGGCTGTTGAAGAGAAAGTGCGGCTGAATTTGGGCTTGCACCAGTTGGGCTTGGGCCGCTAGAGCCTGAGCGCGTTCGTCCAGCTCGCGTCGGCGAGCGTCGACCTGCTGGCGCCGGTAAAGGCAAAGAAAGCTGATGCCGCTGTTAAGTGCCACGCCCAGCAGAAGGAAGACCAGCGTCAGCCATTCGCGCTCTGCACCCTGACTGGCCAGCTTCTTGACGGCCAGTGCGGCCAACAGCAACCAGACCCCGTTGATGGCCACGCTGATGCCCAGTCGGGCGCGGCTGGGCAAGTTCCACAGCCAATTCGCCTGCAGGCCGAAGCTCAGCGCCGCTGGCACCAACATGGCCAGAGCCAGCGCGCGGCCAGTGGCCCCCTGAAGAGGCCAAGTCAGGAGTAGGGCCAAGGTGGCCGTATTCACAGCGAGGGCGATCCAGAAGCGCCTGCTCAGCGGCGCCAAGCCCAAGCGCTGCATTTCAGTGGCATCTGGAAGGGTCGTGGCCTGGCAGGGTAGGACGGAAGCCATCGTCATGGCGCGCGTTCTCCCATGGCGGCACCCGGCAGCGGCAGGTTCAGCGTGGCGCTGCAGCCGCCTTCGGCATTGGGCTCAAGGGTCATGGTGGCGCTGGGGTGCAGGGTCATTAGGCGTTGTCGGGTGTTGCTCAGGCCGAGGCCCTCGGTGGGGGGGGCTGCGATGCCGCGGCCGGTGTCGCTCACCACAAGGCGTGCGCCCTGTCCTGTGCGCTGCACGCTCACCTGCACACTGCCGCCGCGCAGAGCAGGCTCGATGCCGTGGGTGATGGCGTTCTCTACCAAGGTCAACAGGCTGCCGGGGGGCAGCTCCAGGCTGTCCAGATCCGGGTCGGTGTCCATCGACCACTGCAGGCGCTCACCCAAGCGAGCCGCCATGATGGCCAGGTAGCGGCGCACCAAGTCCAGCTCCTCCCGCAAAGACTGGCGCTCGCGCTCGAACATCGGCAGCGTGGCGCGCAGGTAGGCGTTGAAGTCGCGCAGCATGGGGGCGGCGCGGGGGTCTTGGGTTTCCACCCAGTGGGTGAGCGAGGCCAGGGTGTTGAAGACGAAGTGGGGGTGGATTTGGGCGGTGGCGAGGCGGCGCTGGAGGCGTTGTTCGGCCTCCATGGCGTCGAGGTCGCGGAGTCGGCTCTCAATCTGCTCGACACGGTAGATCGACAAAAACCAACCGGCCGCGCTGGCCATGCCAAACAGCAGGATGCAGGTCAATGCGAAACTTTGGCGTTCAGGGCGGCTCAAACCAGCCCACTGGTCTACCCCAAGCATGACTGCAAGCATTAGCAGTGCGCCAAACTGCATGCTGACGTTCAGGCGCAGGCGTGTGGGTTGTCGCCAAATCTGGCGCGACGCCCAGAGCGCCATCGCCGTGTAGCCCAAGATGGCCAACGCACCCACCACCCAAGCTGAAAATCGCCAATTGGCGACGATGCCGATCAGCGAAAAGATGCCGCTGCTGATGACGATGTATTGATCAACTCCTTTGGGCCAAGCCTGCGTTCCCGCCCTCGCCAATTCTTCGGGCGTGAATTTCCGGGTTGGGCCGGGGCAAAGGTACTGACCCCAGTCTTTGAACCAGGGCTTGGCTTGGGTGACTTCGTTCATGGCCGCCAGTCTAGGCAGGCAGCACGCCTGGACAGTCCGCTTGCGGCCAATGGCAGAAACGGCGACACGAGCGGCCGCCAGCCGGAATCACTGGCCCTTGAACAAATGCTGAAACGGCCGCGACACCGTCAGCAAGTCGGGCGAGCCGCGCAGGCGCAGCTGCATGCCGCCTTCGTCATCGCGCACCGCGCTGGCAATCACGCGCTGCGCCACGATGACGGAGCGGTGCACTTGCGTGAACTGGGCAGGGTCCAGCTGCACCAGCAAGTCTTTGAGCGGTGTGCGCAGCAGCGCATCTTGCTGGGTGCCACTGCTTTGGTAGACCACCCGGGTGTAGCGGGCGTCGCTTTCAAAGTACAGCACCTCAGCCAGCGGAATCAGGCGCACTTCTTTGCCAATGCTGGCCTGCAAAGCCACTGGCTGCGCCGGACGCTGCGGCGCCAGATGCTGCAGCAGTTGCTGGAGGGCTTTGGCGTCGAGCGGGGCGGCGGCGGGCTGCAGGCGCTCTTTGAGCCGCGCCACGGTTTGCGCCAGCCGTGCCGGGTCAATCGGCTTGACCAAGTAGTCAACGGCGCCGGCCTCAAAGGCTTGCAAGGCGTGGTCGCCATAGGCGGTCACGAACACCACGGGCGTGCGGCCTGCAATGCGCTGGGCCACTTCGATGCCGGTGAGGCCCGGCATGCGAATGTCCAGAAAGCAAACCTCGGGCTGCTGTTCTAGCCACTGGTCCCAGGCATCCGCCCCATGCTCGGCTTGGGCCACGATGTGCGCCTCCGGCCAGGCGTCGGCCAGGGCATCGGCCAGCTGTTCGCGCGGCGCGGCTTCGTCGTCGGCAATCAAGATTCGGGTCATGGCAGGGTCATCTCCGCTTGCGTGCCGCCTTCGGCACGGGGGCTCAGGGTGAAGCGCGCCGTGGCGCCAAAGTGGTGGTGCAGGCGCTGGCGCAGGTTGGAAAGCCCGACGTTATCGCTGGCCCCGACCGCGATGCCTTGGCCGTCATCGAGCACGGCCAAGCGCCAACCTTCGGGCAAGCTCTCGGCGCGCACCCACAGCTGCCCACCGCCAATCTTGGGCTCCAGGCCGTGCTCGATGGCGTTCTCCACCAAAGTCAGCAGCAGGCCTGGCGGCAACTCGCGGGCGGACAGCAATGGGTCGGCCTCGATCTGCCACTGGAGCCGAGAACCCAAGCGGGTTTGCAGAATCGTCAGGTAGTGCCGCACCGCCTGCAGCTCTTCACCCAAGGGCACGCTAGAGCGACCGAGCATTTCGGTGCTGCCGCGCAGGAAGCCCGTGAGCTCGCGCAGCAGGGGTCCGGCACGGTCGTCCTTTTTGTTCACCCAGTGCTGCAAGGTGGCCAGGGTGTTGAAGACGAAGTGGGGGTGGATTTGGGCCTGAAGAAGGCGGAAGTCGGCTTCTGCGGCGCTGCGCGCGGCGGCGTCACGCTCTGCAATCAGCGCCAAGCGGGCCAAGCGCCGCTCCCGGGCTTGTCGGCTGGCCCAGGCCACGCCGTTGATCAACAAGGCAAGGCCGGCGCCAATCAAGAGAAGGATGGGAGCGCCGATCTCTATAGCGCGAGTCAGTCGGTCGTAGTCGATGCTGCCGTGACGCAGCCAGTGGCCGAAGCTCAGCCCCAGCAAGGCCGACAAGCCCCAGGCACCCATGCCCAGCATGAACTTGCTCGTTAAGGCGCGGCTTTGCTCGGGCGTGTTTTTGCGGGGCGCCATCCAAGCGATCAACAGCACAAAGCTGCAGCTCAGCCAAACGAGAAGGGCGGCTACCGCGGCGAGCGCCCAAGGCATGCCGGCCGCAATCAAGCCGGCCACGCAGCCGGCCAGCCCCATCAGCCACCCGAGCCACGCCCAAGCGCCCTTGCGGGTGTAGAGGAACTGGTCGATCTCTTCAACCTCAAGCCGCAGGTCGGGGCTGTCGGCCTCGAAGCGTTCGTAGTAAGGCAAAGCCCAGCGGTAGTAGGCGCGCTGAAGCCGGTTGCCGTCGCGAAGAGGGTGGGGGGTGTTGGTGTTCATGGGCGCACTCTAGGCAGCGCCCTGTGCGGCCGGGGCAAGACTCGGGCGAAACGCGCCCTCCATGACACGAATCGCCGTCAAACCGGCATCAAGCGATGCGCACTCCGCCTTGCAGCACGGCCAATTCGCCCGGTGGCAAGGCCTGCCAAGGCTCGTTCAAGGTCAGTGGTTGGGTCGCCACCAAGGCCACGCGGTCGGTCGGCGAGGTGTGCTGTGCGAAGTCGACGCGCAAGTCAGCGTCCAGCAACTGCGCCGGCTTGAAAGGGTGGGCGCGCTGCAGCAGGTGCAGATGCGTGGACGCATGGGCGAACAGCGCCTCGCCGTTGCTGAGCAGCAGGTTGAAGGTGCCGTGCCGGTGGATGAAGGGCAGCAACTCGCGCAGCGTGAGCGTCAGCTCCGCCACGCTGGGCACTTGGCAATGCGCCTTGGCCAACTCCTGCATGAGCCAGCAAAAGGCGCGCTCGCTATCGGTGTCGCCCACCGGGCGAAAGGCGGCATGCAGGCGCGGGTTGAAGTCCACCAAGTTGCCGTTGTGCGCCGCCACCCAGTAGCGCCCCCAGAGCTCGCGCTGGAACGGGTGGGTGTTCTCCAGCGCCACGCGGCCTTGTGTGGCCTTGCGGATATGGGCAATCACCACTTCTGAGTGGATGGGGTAGCGCTGAATGGCCTCGGCCAGCACCGAGTGCCGGGCGCTGGCGGGGTCTACAAACAGGCGCAGGCCTTTGCCTTCAAAAAAGGCAATGCCAAAGCCGTCCTTGTGCTCGTCAGCCCGCGTGGCCAAGCCGGCGAAGCTGAACATCACATCGGTCGGTACGTTGGCGTTCATGCCCATCAATTGGCACATAGGGCTTACTCGGTGAACAGGCGGTAGATGCCTTTGAAGCTCAGGAGGTTGCCAGGGTTGCTCGTCTCTTCCAGCACGCCGCTCATGCGGCGCAGCAGGCGCTCGCTCTTCTTGGCGCGCCAAATCAGCAGGTCCGTGAGCCAGGGGAATGCGTTCACCCGGTTGGCGCGCTCATAAAGGCGGTACGTGGGGGCCAGGGCGGCCAGGCCGGCTTCGTATTGCGTGCGGGCGTCGGCATCGCTTTGCGGGTGCGCCAAGATGGCGTCGGCCGCCAGCATCGCGGTTTGCATGGCTTTGCCAATGCCTTCGCCGGTGAAGTCGTAGGTGCTGCCTGCGGCCTCGCCCACCACCATCAGGCCCGGTCGGGTGAAGGTGGCGCCGGCCAGGGTGCAGCGCAAAGGGGCGCCCTTGAGCTCGCCCACCAGCTTGCCCTCGCGCATCAACTGCGCTGCAGGGGGGTAAGCGGCCACAAAGGCGTCAAAGAGCTTGCGCAAGTTCACATCCTTGCTTTTCTTGCCGCCTCCGTAGGAGTCGGACACGCCAGCGCCGATGTTGAAGTGTCCATTGGGTGCCGGGAAGATCCAGCCGTAGCCGGGCCGCACGGCGTAAGACCAAGCCACTTCCAGCGCGGTGATCTTGCCCACCATGCTGGGGGCGTGCACATAGCCCCTCAGCGCCACACCGCTGGGCGTTTGGCGCAGGCACATGCCGGCGGCTTGCAAGGCTTTGGGCACGGCGCCGGTGGCGAGCAGCACCCAGCGCGCGGCTTGCTCCACCACTTGATCACCGAACTTCAGCCGTGCGCCGCAAACGCGGCCGTCGCTGTTCAAGAGCGGGGCTTCAAACCGGGCCTGCTGAAAGCTGGCGCCGGCCGCCATGGCGGCGCGGGCCAAGATTTCGTCCAGCACTTGGCGCGGCAGCACGGCGAGTGCGCCGGGTACGTCAATCCGGCCGCCACTTGGCCCGATACAAGCCACATGGCTTGCGCCTTCAGCCTGGGCCATCACGCTATCCAGCACGCCCAGGCGGCGCAGTGCGTGGTGGGCGTCGGGAATGAGGGCGTCACCACAGATCTTGTCGCGGCCGAGTGGCGCTTGGTCAATCATCAAAACGCGATGACCTGCAGCGGCCAGCATCTTGGCTGCGGCGCTGCCGGCGGGCCCGGCGCCCACCACCAGGACGTCGACAGGGGTCAGGGCTTGGGCAGATTCAGGCACAGGGCTTTGCGAGGTCGAATGAATGGGGCATTGTTCCTTGCGACGGGTGGGCGTCAGCAGTTGGAACGAGCTTACTGAGTGCGTGTCGGTGCGCCAAGCCCAGCGACTTGAACGAGCGGTGGTGCCCTGCATACCCGTTTGCGCGCTGCGACTGCGCAAGACCTGTCATGACGGAGCCATAAAGACCTGCTCACCCTTTCAAGAAGGGTGAAAGTGGCGAGATTGCAACGTTTTGTGGGGCGCGCATTGGAGTTTTGGCGGAAGAAGACCACGGAATACCGTTGGTTAACGCCAACTTGCCGGGGTTTGCCAGGGGTGCCCTTGGTAACCCTATGTCCCCCGGGTGGGGCGGCCTAGAACAATCCGATCCTTTGGTGGTCATCTTGAGTGGTGACTTTGTTTCAATGGGTTTCCGGAGTTCATCCATGTTCAAGCCTTCACGCCTCGCCATTTGCCTGAGCGCCGCTTTCGGCGCCGCAATGGTCAGCGCACCCTCCATTGCCCAGCAGCAGCCCGAAGCTGCCAAGCTGGAGCGCATCGAAATCACCGGTTCGCGCATTCGTCAAATCGATGCCGAAACCGCCCAACCGATTTTGAAGATCACCCAAGCCGACATCCAAAAGACCGGCTTGGTCACCGTGGGTGACATCGTTAACCAGCTCACCTCCGCCGGTACCCCCGCCTTCTCGAAGGGCGCGGTGCTGACGTCGAACCGCGAGCAAGGCGGTCAGTACCTGAACCTGCGCGGCCTGGGCGCTCAGCGTCTGTTGGTGCTGGTGAACGGCAAGCGTTGGAGCCAGTCGGTTGGCGGCTTCACCGACTTGTCGACCATCCCCGCCTCGATGGTGGACCGGATGGAATTGCTGAAGGACGGCGCTTCGTCGATCTACGGCTCTGACGCCATCGCCGGCGTGGTGAACTTCATCTTGAAGAAGTCGATGGACGGCGGCCAGATGAGCCTTTACGCCGGCCAGAACGAGCTCGGCGACGGCAAGGCCAGCGACTTCAGCCTGAGCTATGGCGCCAACAACGACAAAGCGTCGCTCATGTTCGCCTTCACCTACAACAAGGTGGAGCCGGTCTACGCTCGCAGCCGCGAAATCACCAAGTACACCTTTGGCGACAACCGCAAAGAAGCCGCACTGGGTGGCGGCCCTTGGGGTCGTATCCGTCCGGTGAACGCTGCTGGCACGGGTGTAGCTGCTGCAAGCACCCCGGGTTACTTTGACCTGGTGCTGAACCACACCGGCACCTACGACGGTGTTGGCGTTGGCCAAGCTTCAAACAACCGCGCCAACTACCACCCCTTCACGGGCGCTGCCGTTGACCTGTACAACCCGTCGCAAGACATGATGTTCAACTCGGGCACCGAGATGTCGTCGATCTTCACCAAGGGTTCGGTTGACATCACGAAGGACATTCGCGTCGTCAGCACCGCGATGTACGCCGACCGCAATTCGGCGCGCCAAATCGCTGGCTACCCAGCGCAGTCGTTGGCGCAGTCCAGCTTTCCAGTCTTCATCGACAAGAACAGCTTCTACAACCCGGTCGGTAACCAGGGCGTTGGTGTTGCCCCGGGCGCAGGCGTCGATGCCTTCTGGAATCGCCGCACCATCGAAGTGCCGCGCGTTACCCAAAACAACAACCGCACGTTCCACATTGATGCTGCTGTCGAAGGCGATTTGGAGTTCGCCGGCCGTGCGTTCAACTGGTCTGTGGGCATCAACTACAGCCAGGTGTCGGGCACGACTCTGTCGACTGGTAACCAAAACTTGGTCAACCTGAAGAAGGCTCTGGGCCCCAGCTTCAGGAACGCTGCGGGTGAAGTGCTTTGCGGCACGCCAACCGCCGTCATTGCCGACTGCGTTCCTTTCGACATCTTGGGCGGCCCTTCAGCTTCCACGGCCAAGGCCATCAACTACGTCATGCACACCGGTACGGCCACCTACGGCTCGACCGTGCGTAGCGTGAACGTTGACGTCGGCGGTGAAATCGTTTCCCTGCCGGGCGGCATGATGGGCTTCGCAGCCGGTGCAGAACAGCGCAAGGTCAAGGGCTTCGACCGCCCGGGCGCGCTGGAGCAGGCCAACCTGACGTCTGACTTGGCCGGCCGCGCCACCGAAGGCAAGTACACGGTTGACGAGGCTTACCTTGAGCTGAACATTCCGCTGCTGAAGAACCTGCCTTTGGTCGAAGCTTTGAGCCTGAACTTGGCTTCGCGCTTCTCCGACTACAGCAACTTCGGTGAAACCACCAACAGCAAGGCCAGCTTGACCTACCGTCCGATCAAGGACGTTCTGGTTCGCGGCACCTGGGCCGAGGGCTTCCGCGCCCCGACCCTGGGTGACATCGCTGGCGGCGGCTCGCAGTCGTTCGACACCTACCTTGACCCTTGCGATAGCGCCTTCGGTTCGGCTGCTACCACGCCGTCCACCGCCCAGCGCTGCCAAGCTGCAGGTGTTGCAGCCAACTTCCGCCAGCGCAACCAAGCCGGTAACCCGGTTCCAGGCGCGGGCGGCGGTCAGACCCCATTCCCGTTCCAAGCCGGTGCGGGCAATGAATTCCTGCAGCCCGAAACAGCAGTGACCAAGACGGTCGGCCTGGTGTTCAGCCCAAGCTTCTTGCCTGGCTTCAACGCATCGCTGGACTGGTACAACATCTCGATCGACAACCGCATCACTGCGGTGTCGGCTGGCTACATCTTGGGCCAGTGCTACGTGCAGGGCGTGCAGCCGTTCTGCGGTCTGTTCACGCGTGACGCTTCGGGCCAGATCAACGACCTGCGTCGCGGCAACGCGAACCTGGGCCAGATTGAAACTGAAGGCATGGATCTGAGCTGGACCTACCGTCTGCCGGCCACCAGCATTGGTCGCTTCACGGTGCGTAGCGACAGCACCTACGTGAGCAAGTACGCCATCAAGTCGACCGCGACGGCGAATTTTGTTCGGTACGAAGGTGAGTGGGGCACCCCGCGCTTCAAGACCAACCTGAACCTCGACTGGACCATGGGTGACTTCGGCGCCAGCTTCGGCACGCGCTACACCGCACCGACGAAGACCAGCTGCTGGAGTGTGGGTAGCGCCACCGTTGCGCCGCAGGATTGCAGCAACCCAACCGACGGCTGGACCTCGGGTGGCGTTGGCTACAACAAGCTCGACTCGGTTTACCACGACCTGAGCGTCAGCTACAAGACGCCTTGGAAGGGTGAGTTGCGCATTGGTGCCAACAACATCTTGGACACCAAGCCGCAGATCAACTACAGCGCCAACGGCACCTCGTCGTCGTCGTCTGTGGACCCAGATCTGCCGATCGACCGCTT
>SXGS01490873.1_pt1 | contig 11587 bp, 7 predicted proteins | sample 3174681 | NCBI WGS metagenome assembly SXGS01 (sample SAMN11356861, study PRJNA531348) | freshwater metagenome | isolation source: freshwater sample F1-80 | place: China: Fuxian Lake, Yuxi | collected 2017-12-25 | reverse complement strand
TCGCCGCTTCAGCATGGCGAAGTTTACGTGACCGAAGATGGAGCCGAGACGGATCTCGATCTTGGTCACTACGAACGTTTCACGACGATCACGGTTCATCGCTCCAACAGCGTGACGACAGGTCAAGTGTACGAAAGCGTTATCGCTAAAGAGCGTCGTGGTGATTATCTCGGCGGAACAGTTCAAGTCATTCCGCACATCACCGACGAAATCAAATCTCGAATTTACGAAGCCGCGCAAGGAGCCGAAGTCGTTATCATCGAGATCGGCGGTACGGTCGGCGATATCGAGAGCTTACCGTTTCTCGAAGCGATCCGTCAGATGCGCGTGGATGTAGGGCATGAGAACTCGATCTTTGTTCATGTCACATACGTTCCCTACATCGCAGCAGCTGGCGAGCTTAAATCGAAACCGACTCAGCACTCCGTTCAGAAGATGCGTGAGATCGGTCTTCAGCCGGACTTCCTCATCTGCCGCAGCGAGCGGACGATGAGCTCCGAGGTGAAAAAGAAAATCGGCTTGTTCTGCTCCGTACGTCCCGAGAATGTCATTGGTGCTTACGACGCGGCAACGATCTATGAAGTCCCGTTGATGTTGCATGCCGAAGGTTTCGATGCACGCGTTGTCGAACGCTTGGGTCTCGAAGCAAGTGAGCCTGAGCTTGATGGTTGGACGAAAATTGTCGCAACTCTCAAAAGCCCAGCGAATCACGTCTTGATCGGGATCGTCGGTAAATACGTTGATCTCAAAGAGAGCTACAAATCTCTCAACGAAGCCATCGTTCACGGCGGCATCGCCAACAACACCAAAGTGGAAGTCGCCTGGATCGATTCGGAAACTTTGACGGATGATAACGTGGAGAAAGCGCTTGCGGACGTCGATGGCATCCTGGTGCCGGGAGGCTTTGGCGAACGTGGAGCCGAAGGCAAAATGGTCGCCATTCGTTATGCGCGCGAAAATAAGACGCCCTTCTTCGGGATTTGTTTCGGCATGCAGCTAGCGGCCATCGAATTTGCTCGTCATGTTTGCGGCATCGGCGATGCGACTTCACGTGAATTTGAAGCCAACAAGAGGGGCGCCCGTAACTTCGTGATCGATATCATGGAAGAGCAACGCAACGAGAAAAATAAAGGTGGCACGATGCGCTTGGGTGCTTACCCTTGTACGTTGGGTAACGACACTCGCGTGCGCGAGATCTACGGCACCGCTCATATTCAAGAGCGTCATCGTCACCGTTACGAGTTCAATAACAAATATCGACCGCTTTTCCAGAAACACGGAATGACTTTATCCGGCGTCTGCGAAGAGCGTGATTTGGTTGAGATCATCGAGTTGAGTCAACATCCATGGTTCGTGGGCGTGCAGTTCCATCCGGAATTCCGCTCGAGACCGCTGGCTCCGCATCCTTTGTTCCGAAGCTTCGTGGAAGCAGCGCTTGATAACCGCTTAAACAACCGAAAGACGTCACGGGTCCAAGACGGTCGCAAGACTTCAAAGAGTGTGACGAGCGGAAAAGGTCCGGCGAACGCGGCTCGTGCGTCGAAGACGGCACGTCGTCCTCGTCGTGAGCCGTTGATGTAATTGTTGGCTAACGGTCGTTGGCGATAAAGGAGTGCCGCGATGATAAAAGACATCGAAGAAGCGATCCGCGTTTTAGATATCGAAACGCGCGCGCTGCAGGCATTAAAGGGACGGATCGATGAGAAGTTCGTTCGCGCGTTGGATTTAATCCATCGTTGCGAAGGAAAAGTCGTCGTGACCGGAATGGGTAAATCTGGACAAGTCGGCCGCAAGATCGCGAGCACGATGGCTTCGACAGGAACGCCTGCCGTTTTCTTGCATCCGGCTGAGAGTTCTCACGGAGACCTTGGTGTCCTCGCTGGAAACGATGTGATCATCGCGATCAGCTACGGGGGAGAGACTCCCGAGTTGAGAGATGTCTTAAACTTTGCGGCCCGCAAGGGGATTCCGGTGATCGCGATGACGGGCGTACACAAAAGCAGTCTCGCGCAAGCCGGCGAAGTCATGCTCGACATCAGCGTTGAAGAAGAGGCCTGCCCCATGGGCCTTGCGCCAACGGCAAGTTCGACGGCAACATTGGCCTTGGGCGATGCGCTCGCCATGTGTCTTCTTAAACGACGTGGATTCCGCGAAGAGGATTTCGCCGAGTTTCATCCAGGCGGGAAGTTAGGTCGCAGACTCCTTACGCGAGTCGAAGACGTCATGCACACGGGTGAAGGATTCCCAGTCGTTCGTCCCGAAACGAGTATGAAAGAAGTGATCTCGCTCATGACCCGCAAAGATGTCCGCGGGGTCGCTGGCGTCATCGATGAGAAAGAGAACCTAATCGGCGTCATCACGGACGGTGATCTCCGGCGTTCGCTCGAGCGAAGCCATAACCCTCTCGACGACAAAGCGGGCGAAGTGATGTCCCGAAATCCGAAGACGGTCGAAGCAACCGAGCTCGCGGAAAAAGCTCTGTTCGTAATGGAGCAGTTCACGATTCAAACGCTCTTTGTGGTTCGTCGCGATTCCCCGAATCCGCGCAAGCCGGTCGGACTCCTCCATTTCCAAGATCTCCTTAAGGCAAAACTCCGCTGAAGCACGACCTTCGACGTGACCTCGCACCGAATGGGCGGGGTCCTGTGGACGTCATTCGAACTTCTCTGACATCATAGTCGCTGGATCCGGCATCATAGTCGCTTGATCCGGTATCGACGTTGGCTCGGGAGGCTTCAGGTCATGGATGGCTTGCGCAGAACGATCACATTCAAGAAGACTTTGATATTGGCGGCCGTCTTGGTGAACGCAACTCTCGCGACACTCGACGCGCAGGCCGCGGAAGTCATTCAGTTTCCTGACGACGAACTCGCTTCAGAATCAGTTCTTCCGGTCTTCGATCAAACCGTGAGCGTAAAGAACAAGGCCGTTCTGACGCGCAAACGTTTCGAACTCGGACCAATCGCGGGTCTTGCGTTGATGGAGCCCTTCTATAACCCGCTCAACTACGGGCTGACGGCTTCTTACCACTTCACGGAAGAGCATGGCCTAAACTTCATGGGCGTGATGTATCTGGAAGGCCTTTCGAACAATGCGAAAGGATTGAATCCGATCCCGCGAACCAATCCGCCTATCTACGCCAACTTGCAATATGCACCTTCGCCGAAATGGCTGTTTCTTGCGAACTATCAATACAGCGCCTTCTACGGAAAGATCTCGATCACCAAAGACTTCATCATGAATTTGAATCTTTACGGAATTGCCGGCGCCGGTGGAATCGGAGTCGGGGATACCGTGAAGCCCGTCATGAACTTTGGACTCGGGCAGAAGTTCCATATCACACCGAGCTTCGCGCTTCGCGCGGATCTTCGCTTCTTCTTCTACCAAGGTCCTGATGTTCTCTCGCGTCCTCTCGATACTGAGAAGGCCGTCGTCTCCGCAAGCACCATGGGCGAAACGCTCAACTACGGAACTCTGCTCACGGCAGGTGCCGTTTTCCTCTTCCCCGGAATGTGAGTCCACTCTTCATCCGTTCTTAGTCGCTGCATTCGGGCTCCCTTCTTAGGTCGAGCCCCGAAGGCCAGGAAATGCGGCAACTCTTTAATTCAGCGACCTTTTTGCTAGAATAATTCGAGAGACAAACAACCATCTGGCTCAAGTCTACGGATCACGGGACGACGTGTCCTCGTTCTGATAGCGAAGCCGGGTGACGAAATGCGCGAGTATTTCGGGCGCGAACGGATTCGCACGGGCACCAGGGAAGGTTCATCACGTCATGACCAAACAGCTTTTGTTCGTCTTTTTCACTGCGGCCTTCGTCATCGCAGGCTCGATGGCCTCAAGCCAAGCGCTCGCGCAAGATTCGATGGATGACATCGAAAATCTTTTCTCGAAGGACGAAGAAGCTCCCGTTGCGCCAGCGCCGGCAGCAACGCCTGCGCCTGCGTCTCCCGCATCCCCCGAGAAGAAAACCGGGGAACCCATACGTGACGTCACCGATCTTGGTAAACTCCAGCCATTTAGCGATATCGCAGTCATTTCAAAGCGCTATCTGCCGAAGTCGCAACGCTTCGAACTCTTCCTCGCTCCCACAATGATCTTGAACGATGCGTTCTTCTTGAACTACGGCGGCACCGGACGACTTGCTTATTATTTCCGTGAACGCTACGGCATCGAAGTTCTCGGCACCTTCTTAAGCGTTACCGAACGCTCCGTCACCCAGAAGCTCGCTGAACGCCGCGTTCGTACGTCGAGCTTCGTAACGCCGCAGGTGTTTTACGGAGTCGATTTCAAGTGGACTCCGATCTACGGAAAGATGAGCTGGATCAACAAAAAGATCACGCCCTTCGATCTCTATTTCTCGGGTGGTGCGGGTCTTACTGGAACAAACCAAGCTACGAGTGATCCGACCCTTCACTTGGGCACAGGTCAAATCTTTGCGCTCTCGAAGAACAGTGCATTCCGCTGGGACTTCAGCTGGAACATGTACGTATCGAAGACAAAAGAAGACACCGCAGGCTCCCTCTATCACAACATCTTCATCTCGATGGGCTGGAGCTTCTTCTTCCCGGAGGCGAGTTACCGATGACGTCATCCCAACCAAAACTCTCGTTTAAGATGCGCCGGCTTCTTCCGGTTTTTGCCGTTATCGGCCTCCTGGGTGTCGGCCACAAAGCACACGCGGTGGAACTGCCTGATGCTGAACTCGCGGCGCAACCTTTGAGCGAGAAAGAGCAAGCGGGTGCGGTTCAAGGTTTGATTCTTGATGGCATCAACGAGTTCGATTCTCTCGAAGAGCTGATGCACGATGCAACCGAGCTTGCGCAGAACACATCAGGAAATCGAGCCCGCACGCGGACTCGGTCGTCGTCGGCTCGGCCCGCAGCCCGCTCGGCGAATGGGCGCGCGGGCGGCAAGATGGATTCGACGCTCGCGAAAGCGCGTCAGCTCGCGACGAGCGGGCAGTATCAGGATGCTTCGAAGCTACTCTTCCAAATGAGCCGAAGTCCCAAGTACGAAAAAGAATCCTCGCAGATCAAGTACATCCTCGGCCTAATGCTTTACGAGATGAAGCTGAACCAAGCCGCGGCGTTTGTTTTCTACGACGTCATCCGCAATGAAAGTAAAAGCGGCTCGCCGAGTCGTTATCTGCGATTGAGCTTAGAGAAGCTAGCTCTCGCTGCCGACAGCTTGAACAGCGACGTCCTCTTGAAGTACGCGATCAAACAAATTAAAGAAGACGAATTCCCGGCCGCGAGCCGCGACATGCTCTACTACCGCATGGGCGAACTCAAGATGCAGGAAAAAGACTTCCCCGCAGCGACACGCGAGTTCGTGAAGGTGCGGCAGGGGAGCTTGTTCTATCATCGCGCCCGCTATAAGTTGGCATTGGCGCTCACTGAAGCTGGCCAACTCGATAAAGCCCTTCTTGCGTTTGAAGACTTGGCAGAACAGTCGAAAGAACTGGGTGTAACGAACCCGATTCGCGTCAGTGCCCTCTTGGGTCGCGCGCGCGTACTCTATCAAAGACAAAACTTTGAAGGTGCTCTTGAGGCTTACCGCGATATCCCTCGCGATACGGAGCAATGGCACGAAGCTCTCTTCGAATCGAGCTGGGCGATGCTGCGTGACGGTCGATTCCGTTCCGCTTTGAGCAACTTTCACTCCCTCCACTCGGCGTATTACGAAGACTTCTATCAGCCCGAATCGCTTTTGCTTCGCGCAATCGTTTATCTCTACATTTGCAAATACGACGAGATGGATAAAGTCATCTCGCTATATGAGCGCGTTTATCGCCCGGTTCAGCGCGACGTTAAAAACATGCTCACGACCGTTAACGAGCCGCTCGCCTATTATCGTGAGATCGCCAAAGTCGCGGATCGGTTTGAGTCCATTCGCTCCACTGAACGCGTAAGTCGTAAAGGCTTGCAGCTTCCTTTCCTTGTCGCGCGGCAAGTTCTTCGCGAAGGCGATGTCCGTCGGACTTTCAACTACCTCCACAATCTGGATGTAGAAAAGAAGCGCGTTGAAGGAATGCCGGCAGGCTGGCGAACGGCGGGTGTCGGTCAATACGTGAAAAAGATCGTGGAAAAGCGGATTCAAGCTACGCAAGGATTCGCGGGCAAGCAGATCCGTCACCACTTGATCCTCATTCAAGAAGAGCTTCGCGATTTGTTCGAGCAAACGGGCTTCCTTCGTTTCGAGATGCTTTCGAGCAAAAAAGAAACGGTGAAGAAGGAAATCGCCGGCAAGAGCCTCGCCAAGGGTCGCGTCGACGACTCCCAAAACCGCAACTACTACATCCAAAACGGCTACGAATATTGGCCCTTCACTGGCGAGTACTGGCTGGATGAAATCGGTAACTATCATTACGTCGGGGTAAAGGCCTGTGAGTGATTTGAAAACTAACAAACGTTTTTTGAACGTTACCGTTTTGGTCTTGGTAACAAGCCATCTTGGTCTCTTCTCATCGATCGCCGTGGCCGCGCCCTCAAAAGCACAGCAGAGGGCACGAGTGCAAGCGCAGGCGGCCGCTCCCGATCAGGGTTCGCGCGGGTCCGCAAAAGCGCTCAACCTGCAGCGCTCGCAAATGGCTCTGCCTCAATCCCAGGCCTTCGGTGATACGGCAAAAAAGACTCGCAGTCTTGAAGCCGTGAAACCGCCGAAATCGGGTGATCTCTACGAAGTGAATACCAAAGAAGCTGAATACGAGATGCTCCTCGACAAGGAGATCGCGCAGCTCTACAAACTCTCGCGCCAGAGCAAGAAAAGCTCGAATCGTGGAGAAGTTTGGCTTCGCTTAGGTGAGCGATACGTTGAGAAGGCAAAAGTGATCGACATGCGCGAGCAGGCCGAATACGAAAAACGCCTTAAAGACTTCGCCGAAAAAAAGACGAAGATTCGTCCGCAGCTCAATCAGAAGGCGGCTAGGGAATACAATGAAAAGGCCGTTCAGCTCTACGAATGGTTTATTAAAGACTTCCCAAGCGATCCGAAGGTTGACCAAGCTCTGTTCTTCCTCGGTTACAACCAATTCGAACTCGGCAACACGCAGTTAGGTGAGCGATACTACATTGAGCTCACGAAGCGCTATCCCGACAGCATGTTCGTCACCGAGTCGCACTTTGCGCTCGGCGAGTACTACTTCGAAAATGAAAATTGGAAACAAGCCCTCGAAAATTACGCGAAAGTTATCAAGGTCAAAAAAGCACGCTTGAACACTTTCGCGCTTTATAAATCCTCATGGTGTCTCTACCGTTTGAGCCGAACGAAAGTGGCGCTCCAGGCATTGGAGAAGGTGATTCGTCAAAGTCGCGCGGCTGAATCCGCGGATAACGGACCAGGGCGACGCTCTGTTAACAAGCTTCGTCTCGCTTCCGAAGCGATCAAAGACTACGTTCCGTTTTACGCCGAAGTCGGGGATCCAAAAGAAGCAGGAAGCGAGTTCCAGCGTTTAACCGGCAGCGAGAAACAAGCAAACCAGATGCTTGAGCGTCTCGCTTTTATCTACGCTGACAGCGGTAACCGCGTTGCTGCCAATTACATCTTTAAGCAGTTGATCGGAAAAAACCCTACGGGCGAACGAGCAGCTGAATATCAGTACCAAGTCGTTCTCGCTTACGCGACGGTTGAACCGAAGGAGTTCCGTAAAGAGCTCGACATTTGGCTTGAAAGCTTTGGACCCAAGAGCTTCTGGGCTAAAGAAAACGCCGCGAACAAAAAGCTCGTTGAGGACGCAACTCGACTCCAGGAGACGACACTCCGCAACTTCGTTCTCCAACAGCACCAGACGGCGCAAAACTCTCGCGTGCCGTTTGCTCAACAAGTGGCGAGCGCGTATTACTCGCAATACTTCAAGTACTTCTCTGATTCTCCTAAGATTACGGAGATGATGTTCTTCCACGGCGAACTTCTCTTCGATATGGAGAAGTACGAGGACGCGGCCAAGCATTATCTTTGGGTCCTCGACAAAGACCCGAAGGGTCCCTACGCCGAAAAAGCAGTCGTGAACTCGCTGCTCGCGCTTGAGAAGGATCTTCCTCCAGCTTCTGAAATTGATAAAAAACGCGGCAATTCGACGGAGAAGATGCCGCTCGATCCGCCGGTTCAGCGCTTCGAGAAAGCAGCCCTGCGATACATTCAAGCTTTCCCGAAAGGCGAGAAGACAAGCGACATTCGTCGTCGGTTGGGTGTTTTGTACTACAGCTACAACCACTTCGACGAAGCTCAAGAAATTTTCGAAAAACTTCTTTTCGAGAATCCGAAGTCTGAGAACGCCGAAGTCGCCGGAAACTTGATCCTCGATATCTATAAACTCAAAAATGATATGGCAGGCTTGGCCGATAAAGGTGCTCAATTTCTCGCTAATCCAGCTATCGCGAGCTCGAAGTTTGGTGCACAAGTCCGCACCATCATGGAAAAAGCGAGCTACCTCCGCGCTGAGAAAACGGCCGCGAGCGGTGATACCGCGAAAGCAGCTAAAGAGTTCGAAGCCTATGCAACAACTCATAAGTCGTCTGATCTAGCAGCTGCCGCGCGTTTCAATGCAGCAACCAACTACGAAAAGGCGGGCGACATGATCTCGGCGATTCGTATGTACAACATGGTGATGTTGGCGCAGACGAATGATCCGAAGATCAAGACCGCGCAGACAGATTCGCGCAACGCTCTCGCGCGTATTTATCAGCAGACGGGTCAGCTCGAAGCTGCCGCTAAGCTCTACATGGCTTACGCGACGGCAAACCCGAAAGATCAGAAGGCGATCAACGCCTACTACAATGCCGGCGTCCTGTATGATGGTCTCGGGGAGACGAATGAAGCCATGCAAGCTTACCAAGCTTACTTCGATCATTCGAATCGTCCAGACCGCGTTGAAGTTCTCTTCTCGCAAGCCGAAATCTTGAGAAAAAAGGGTCAGCTTTCCAAAGCTTCGAACCTTTATGACAAGTATCTGCAAGCGGGTCCTCGCAGCCAGTCGCAGGCGACCAAATCGGCATACATGATTGCGCAGATCGCTGAGCAGCAGAATCTCGATGCGCGAGCGCGCTACTGGTATAAAAAGACTCTCGAAATGTACAACGGGTCCAAAGGTCGCGCGCGAGAAGAGACGGTGAAGTATGCGGCTGAAGCTCGCTTCATCATGGCGCAAGATGTTCTGAAAGAACTGGCGGCCGTTCGTTTCGGTACGAGCGACAAAACGCAGGCGAATGCGGCTAAGCAAGTTCAGGCCCTGCGCGAGCGCTACATCAACGAGATGAAAGACGTCATCCGTTTCGACCACGGACCTTACATCATCGCGGCTTTGGCTTCGACGGGTAAGATGTTCGATTCAATCGCGCGGGTCTTCGAGAAGGTTCAACCGCCAAACGGTCTGAATCCAGAGGAAGCAAACCAGTACAAAGGGTTGCTCCAACGCGAGATCAACAAGTTCAAAGCTGAAGCAAAGAACTCCTATAAGTCAGCGGTCGATAAATCTCACGAGCTAGAGGCCTACAGCACCTGGACTCAAGTCGCGATCTCGGGACTTGCGGCTCATGACACGAGCGTTGTCGATGCTGGAGAAGTCGCGGCGGATGCGCGTGCGGCTGATTGGATGGGACTGTGAAATCGTTTGAGCTAAATACATTTAGAATGATGTCGAAAGGCTTGTTCATCGCAAGCTTGACGCTCGGTCTTCTCGCGTCTTGTTCTTCGTCAAAGAAAGCGCCTGAAGGTTCGGCAACGGTCGCAGCGGGCGGCGACTCTCTGGATGACGAAGTCGAACAAAAGCCGATCGTCCCGGAATCGAAGACGGCGCCGACGAAAGAGACGGTGAGCGAGCTTCAGACAAAGTCAAATTCCATCGATGGTCGTTACAAGCCGATGTCAGTAGCTCTTCGTGCGGGACAAGCCCAAGCGGTGAACGAAGAAGCCGCGAAACTATTGGGAACGAATCCTGATGACCCGACGGCTCTCAATGCGCTCGCGATGATTCACCTTCGTCGTGGCAAGATCGGTGCAGCGAAACTTCTCTTGAGTCGAGCTTTGGAGAAGAACCCGCAGAATGCGGCTCTTCATAACAACCTCGGCGTCGCTCTCCTTGAAGAAGGTGAGCACGTCCTCGCGATGGGTCAGTTCAAGAAGGCGCTGCAACTCGACGATCGTCATACCGAAGCCCTCGGGAACTTAGGTTCGCTTTACGTTCGCAATGGCGACTTCGTAAAGGCCGCGTCGTTGTTGGATCAGAGTTACCGCCAGAATCGCGCGAACCAAGCGATCGCCACGAACCTTGCGCTTGCGCTCCGACATAAAAAAGATTTCGAAGGTGCTAAACGCATCTACGAAGAAATTTTGAAAGCCAATTCGCGAGACGTCTCCGCGCTTTTGAACTACGCGATCCTCTTAATCGACTTCATGGGCAAGCCTAAAGACGGTCTAGATCTCGTCTACAAGCTCAAGTTCATCGAGACCGAGAGGAAAGACGTCCTGAATCGCGCGAATGCTTTGGAAAAAAAAGCGAAGTCTGAGCTAAAATGAAATGAGCACCGCACCAAGGTTCAGAAAAATGACCCGCAACTTGTTAAGCGTCCTAGTTAAATTCGGATCGTTTACATCGTCAGCGCTCACTGCGCTTGCGGTTGTCGTTTGTCTTTCTTCGAACGCGCACGCGCAGTCGGAAGAGAGTTCAGGCGCAGCAGCAACTGCAGGTGGAGCGTCCGGCGGGGCTGCAGCCACTTCCGGCGGGGCCCAAAAAGGCGGCGCGAGCGGTGGCTCGAAGCGCACCTCGATCAACTTCGAAGACCAATTGATCGAAGGTCAGGCGCAAAAGCCTGAACTCTTCTATCTTCTCCAACAGCGCAACGCCAACTTCAACCGCCTCATCAAATTGCGTGAGAACTTCATTCCTGAGATGCGCAAAACATCTGAGGACATCGGTCGTGGCAGCGGCAAAGGAAATGGCAATTGAAAAAGCCGGTCGTACTTCGAATCTATAAAGGTGACCAGCTGCTCGGAGTGAAGCAGTTTCTCGACGCGCAAATCGTGATCGGTCAGCCCGGTGACGTGCAAGTAGCCCTAGAAGGGGAGAGTGTCTCCTTCATTCACGCATCTATCGAAGAGCGTGGTGGCGCTTACTTTGTCAGCGATCTTGGTTCTGCATCGGGTACGTTCCGCAACGGCCAACAAGTTCTCGATTCGGCACTTGAGTCGGGCGACACGATCCAAATCGGCGACTATAAAGTTGAGTTCTTCATCGGACCGCCGAAGCCGAAAGCTACTGCAACAACAACGACGGTTGTTGCTCCGACTCCAGCTCCGCCGATGCCTGCGGCCGCACCTAAAGCACCGCCGCCTCCTTCCGCTCCGGTTGAAGTAAAGTCCGAGCAGCCTAAGCCTGTGGTTCCGCCCTCCGCTCCGAAAGTGGAGAAGCCTGCAGTCGCCGACGCTAAAGTTGAAGAAGCTCCTGCAGATAAAACTGTTACTGAATTTGATTTCTCGGACTTAGCCGAAAAGACGGCGCCCGCCATCGATCTTAAGCTCAACGCCGAAAAAGGTCCTGAGATCAATTTCGCGCTCGAGTTGACCGCGCCGGAAGTTGCAAAGCCGAAAG
>SXGS01343561.1_pt1 | contig 11588 bp, 9 predicted proteins | sample 3174681 | NCBI WGS metagenome assembly SXGS01 (sample SAMN11356861, study PRJNA531348) | freshwater metagenome | isolation source: freshwater sample F1-80 | place: China: Fuxian Lake, Yuxi | collected 2017-12-25 | reverse complement strand
GCATCATCGAGTATCTGACCGACGGCACCTGGACCAAGCGGCTGCATGCCGGTTGGGCCGCGCAGATCGGCCTGCGCGCCACGGCGATCGGCGCCAATGCGTTTTCCGGCCCGCGCACGGTGTTCGAAGGTCCGCACGGCCTCTTCCATGGCTTCGCGCGCTCGCCCAAAGGCGACTACGACCAGTTGCTCGGCGATCTCGGCCAACGCTGGGTAACGGAGACGGTGGCGTTCAAACCGTATGCCTGCGGCACGATGATCCATCCGTATCTCGACTGCGCCGTACGCCTGGCCAAGAAGGGCGTGAAGCCCGACGACATCGAATCGATCCTCTGCGAAACGGCGGAAGGCATCGTCCACCGCCTGTGGGAGCCGCTGGCCAGCAAGCAGAATCCTGCCAATGCCTACGCCGCCAAGTTCAGCATCCCGTTCTGTCTGGCCCTTGGCTTCTATACCGGGAAGGCCGGCCTCGAATCCTTCACCGAGGAGGCCGCAGCCGATGCCCGGCTAAAGGCACTGGCTGGCCGGGTCACCTACCAGATCGACCCGAACAATCCCTATCCGAAGGGCTTCACCGGCCACGTGCGCGTGAAACTGCGCAACGGCCAGAGCATCGAGGAGCGCCAGCCGCACATCCGTGGCGGCGCGCAGGAGCCGCTCAGCCGTCAGGAGATCGAGGAGAAGTTCGACCGTAACGCGGCCTTCGGCGGCTGGCCGGCCGAGCGGCGCCGCGCCTTTGTCGCCTATGCACGCCGCGTATTCGACGGTGGCAGAATCGATCTCTCGGAGTTTCGCGGCTGATCCAGCGGCGCCCACACGGCCGTTTCAGGTCGCGGCAATGACGTCGAAGGCGATGCTGACCCGCTCGCGCGTCCCCTCGAACGGGACCGTTCGATGCCACATGTACGACGGGAAGCTCAGCATCATCCCTTCGATCGGGCGTATCAAACGGACTGGACACTCTGCCGACGCGTAGAGCGGCTCGGGGCCTCGTCCGAACTCGATCCAGCCTTCGTGGCCGACCTGATTGGCGCCGACGACCTCCGGCAGCTGGACGTAGTACACCCCGCTCAGCCACGCCTTGCTGTGGATGTGTGGCACCTGATAGCCCTCGCGCCACATCTTCACGCCCCAGGACATGGTGCGCCACTTCCTCGGCGCGGCTGCGGCAAACGGGTGATCCGCTTCGGGCAGGTCGCGCAGCCGGGCTTCGATCTGGCTGTAGATGAAACGCTTGAGGGAAGCGGCGGCGGGATTCCCCGAATCAAGAATCTCGCCGGTGTCGAGCCCGTGCACGGTGGTTACATCCTCGCGCAGCGTCTCGTTGTCGATCACATGAGCCGCAAGAGCGCGATTGAACTCCCACAACGAGGGGAAACCGTGCTGATCTCCGATATGGGCGGGCTTGATCAGCCGATCGAAATCGACCAGCCGGCTTAACGCCGCGAGATCCCCCAGCTGAGCCATGGCAATGGCCCGGTGCCCATGGGTTCCGGCGCTGGCCGCGCCCAGCTTCACACAGATGTCGAAATGCTCCAGGGCGCCGCGACCATCACCTTGCTTGAGCAATGTGGTGGCCAGAAGCTGGCGGGCTGTGACATGGCGCGCATCAACCGCCAGCAGGCGTTCGAGCACCTCCGATGCTTCGTTGCCCCGCTGCATATTGATGAGCTGGTTTGCCAGATTGAAGAGGAACGAGGTGTTGCCCGGCTCGAGCTCAACGGCTCGCTTGAGCGCCGCCAGAGCCTGGTCATGCTGCCCCAGACCGGTTAGCACGAACCCGAGATTGTCGTGCGCCTTGGCGTGGTCCGGCGCGACGCGCAAGGCCTCGTGCAGCCACTTGCGGGCTTCCTCCCCGTCACCGCGCTGAAAGCGCAGTACGCCGAGGAGGCGCAAGGCATCGACGTCAGCCGGATTGCCGGCGAGCGCACGCCGATAGAGAGTCTCGGCATCGTCCAGTCGCCCGGCCTGATGGTGCGCGACCGCCGCGGAAAGATCGGCGGAGAACGAAGACACAGTCGTCATGGCCCGGAATGTTACACGGCGGCGCGCATGGCCGTCATGGACAGTTTGCTTGCGCGACGCCGGAGCACGCGGGAAGCTCCCCGTCATGGCGACCCTGAGCCGCGAGGATTGTCTGGCCCGCGATCGGACCGACGCGTTGGCGCGGCACCGTGACGGATTTACGCTGCCAGCGGGCACGGTCTATCTCGACGGCAACTCCCTTGGGGCGCTGCCCAAGGCGACTGCAGAGAGGATCGACCGGCTGGCCCGTCACGAATGGGGCACTGACCTCATCACCAGCTGGAACCGGCACGGCTGGATCGACCTGCCTCGGCGGGTTGGCGGCAAGATCGCCCGGCTCATTGGTGCGACGGCTGACGAGGTTGTTGCCGCGGACTCTACATCCGTAAATCTTTTCAAGGCCTTATATTCCGCTCTTGAGATACGCCCGAACCGACGGACCATCCTTTCCGAGCGCGGAAATTTTCCCACCGATCTCTACACCGCCGAGGGCCTGATCAAAGCCCTGGGAGGCAGGCATCGCCTCCAGCTCGTCGGGCGCAACGAGATCGTCGCGGCCATCGACCGCGACACCGCCGTGGTCATGCTGACCCACGTGAACTACCGAACCGGTGAGTTGCACGACCTCGAAGCCGTGACCGCCGCGGCCCATGCCGCCGATGCACTGACGGTCTGGGACCTCGCGCACAGTGCCGGCGCCGTCCCGCTCGATCTCAACAGTGCCGGCGCCGACTTCGCCGTCGGGTGTGGCTACAAGTATCTGAACGGGGGGCCGGGGGCGCCGGCCTTTCTCTACGTTGCCGGCCGGCACCACGCCGACTTCACCCAGCCCCTGACGGGCTGGCTCGGCCACGCTGCACCCTTCGCGTTTGAACCGTCTTTTCGTCCGGCCTCCGGCATCGCTCGGGCGCTCTGCGGAACACCGCCGATCCTTTCCCTGGCAGCCCTGGAGGTCGGCGTCGATACCGTGCTGAGCGCTGATCTTCACGCCTTACGGGCAAAATCCATGGCGCTGGGCGACCTGTTCATCCAGATCGTCGAGGAGCAGGGTGGGGAGGGGCTTGGCCTGACCCTGGCGAGCCCGCGAGACGCGAGCCGGCGCGGCAGCCAGGTCTCGTTCCAGCACGCTGAAGGCTATCCGCTGATGCAGGCCTTGATCGCCCGCTCCGTGATCGGTGACTTCCGTGCGCCGGACATCCTGCGCTTCGGCTTTGCGCCGCTCTATATCCGCTACGTCGATGTCTGGGACGCGGCCCTTGCCCTCGTGGACGTCCTGAAAAGCCGGGCCTGGGATCGGCCGGAGTTCAAGCACCGCGCCACAGTGACCTGACCTGAATTGGGCACCTGAAGGAGAACGTCATGGCCGAAACACCGCCCGGAGCCCATGTCGATTTCGCCGGTGACAGTTATGGCGACTACCTGGCGCTCGACCAGTTGCTTGGCGCACAGAAGCTGCGCTCCAGCCAGCACAACGAGATGCGGTTCATCAGCCAGCACCCGACCACCGAGCTGTGGCTGAAGCTGGCGCTGCATGAGTTGCGGGCCGCACGCGGCCGCATCGCCGCCGACGATCTCGCTCCCGCCTTCAAGATGCTGGCCCGGGTCAGCCGGATCATGGCGCAGCTGATCCAGGCCTGGGACGTCCTCTCGACCCTCACGCCCAGCGAGTATCTCGCATTCCGCGACACGCTGGGGCGCGCCTCCGGCTTTCAGTCCCACCAGTATCGTCTGATTGAGTTTCTGCTCGGGAACCGCAATCCAGGGATGCTGGCGCCGCACCGGCAGCGGCCGGACCTGCATGGCGAACTTGCGGCGGAGCTGGCCGTGCCCAGCCTCTACGACGAGGCAATACGCTTCCTGGCGCGGCGCGGCTTCAAGGTCGAGCCGGCGGCCCTGACCCGTGACTGGGCGGCCGCGCGCCCGCCGGACCCTTCGGTCGAGGCGGCGTGGATCGCGGCTTACCGCGATCCCGCTCATCATTGGGAGGTTTACGAGCTGGGGGAGGAGCTGGTCGACCTGGAAGACTATTTCCGCCAGTGGCGCTTCCGGCATGTGACGACCGTCGAGCGGGTCATCGGCAGCCGGCGCGGGACCGGCGGCACCCAAGGCGTCCCGTACCTTAAGTCCTTGCTTGAGGTCAGGCTTTTTCCCGAATTGTGGGATCTGCGCACGCATCTCTGAGCCCGCCAGCGACTCCAGCCGGAGGGAGTCCGTGAGCCCGCTGGCCCGGAGGCGCCCCTTCATCATTAAGTAATCGGTTTCGGCGACTATGGTATTGTTCGACCAGCAGAAAACGTCTTATCCACGTTGGCGGCCCGGCCGCTTTTAGTTTGCAGTTATACGGCCATATGATTTAGTTGTTAGGGCCTTATCCGGTCTTCGACCGACAAGAAATATGGCGCACGAACACTTGAGCTGTGACCGGGAAGGGGCCTACGGGCCGGAGCAAGCACCGCAATGAGCCGACAGCAGCCGCAACGTCCGACGCGCGATCACGTGCGCCTGATGCCGGGCCAGCGCACCGGCGGAGGCTTGTCGCAGCCCAAGGAATACGACGACACCAAGCTGATGGCGCTCCTTCAATCCGCCAAGAAGGAGCTGCAGGGGCTGCGGCTGGTGCATCTGCATCTCGGCATGCTCGAGAACACGGAGTTCACGGACACCGCGCTGATCACGCGCGTCCTCAAGGAAGTGGCGGACAACTCCGCCTACCTGCAGATCTTCAACATCTCCAACGGCGACCTGATCATGCTCTACAAGGGGCTGAAGTTCTCCGCCGTGGAGGAGGTGTGCAAGAAGCTGGAGATGCTGCTGCTCGCCAAGACGCGCATGACGGGCGCCAATCCCTACAAGGAAGACACGCTCTACACGATCCTCGAGCTGTCTCTCAATTTCGTTCACGTCATCCGTTTCCTCGAGATCCTCGGCAAGGAGGACTCTCCGGCTCCCACGACGGGACCGGATGCCAAGCCGGAAGTGACGCTCGACGAGCTGGCGAAGATCGACAAGGCGCTGACCATGTTCGATCTGACGCCGTTCATCTTCAACCAGCCGGTGGTCAACATCCGGGACGAAAGCGACCAGAACAAGGAATACTTCGAGCTCTACATCTCGATCAAAGGCCTGCAGGATCGCCTGTCACCGGATTTCGATCTCTCGGCGAACCGCTGGCTGTTCAACTATTTCACCTCCAGCCTCGACCAGAGCCTGCTGCGCAGCCTCAATCACGGGCTGGATTTCATCGGCAACGAGTCGATCGGCCTCAACATCAACCTGTCGACGGCGCTCTCGTCGACCTTCCTGAAATTCGACGAGCGCCTGCCGGCGCCCTATCGCGGCAAGGTCGTGCTTGAGATCAACAAGGTCGATCTCATCGAGAACCTGCCGCTCTATCGCGAGCTTCTCGATTTCGCCATCAAGCGCGAATACAAGATCTGCATCGACGGGCTGAACGAATTCTGGGTCTCGCAGCTGGATTTCGACTCGCTGGGCTGCGACTACGCCAAGGTCTTCTGGTCGGCCGACATGCTGACGCTCGATCCCGACCTTGAGCGCGCCTTCCTCGACAAGGTCGCCTCCGGTGGCCGCTGCAAGTTCATCCTGGCCCGCTGCGGCACCATGGCCGGGCTGCTTTACGCCCACAAGCACGGCATGGACCATGTGCAGGGCAGGGCGATCGATACGATCCTGCGCAAGAGCGTCAAGGTCACCGAGGCCATCCGCACGGCGATGCAGCTGGACGACTGACGAGGGCCGCGCGCCATCGTCGACTTCCGCCCGGGTTGAACCGCGGCCGCCCGCCAGCTAAGACACGGGCGGCGCGATATGGATCCCTACCTCATCCTTTCCAAACTGTTCTGGCTCGTCGCCGAGCCAGCCAGCCTGCTTCTGACGCTGCTGCTGCTCGGCACGGTGCTGCTGTGGACCCCGTGGCTCCGCCTCGGCCGCCTGGTCGTCGCCTTTACCGCCCTGGCCACCCTGGCCAACGCCATGCTGCCCATCGGCCAGTGGGCCGTGAAGCCGATCGAGGACCGCTTTCCGCCGCTGGTCAGCCTGCCGCCGCGGGTCGACGGCATTCTCGTGCTCGGCGGCGTGATCGACGATTTCGTCATCGGCAAGCGCGGCCTGCCGCGCTCTCTCGCCGCCGCCGGCAGCCCGCGCCTCGACGCCTTCCTCGAGCTCGCCCGACGTTATCCGATGGCCCGACACGTCTTCACCGGCGGCTCGATCGAGCTGATCAACGACCGGGACACCGAAGCCGACGTGGTGCGCCGCATTTTCGCCCGGCTGGGCCTCGACACCACGCGCATCATTTTCGAGGACCGGTCGCGCAACACCTTCGAGAACGCCATTTTCAGCTACGAGCTGATCAAACCGCAGCCGGAGGAGTTGTGGATCCTGATCACCTCGGCGCGGCACATGCCGCGCGCCGTCGGCACGTTCCGCAAGGCCGGCTGGACCAACATCCTGGCCTTCCCCATCGACTACGTCACCGGCGAGGCCGAGCCACCGATCCAGCCGGTTTTCGGGCTCGGGGCCAACCTGCAGATTCTCGGCGAGGCGATCCGCGAGTATATCGGGCTCGCGGTGTATTATTACCTTGGGCGGACGCCGGAGTTCTTTCCCGGCCCGTAAAACACTCGCCTCCGCGGCGCCGCTGTGGCAAGTAGGGGGTCGGCTGTCCAGGGCGATTCGCCGGGGCGATTCATGAAGCGCAGGGATTTTGTAGCCGGGCTGCCCATGGCAGTGCTGGTCTTGTACGGGTTGTCGCCGGCCTCAGGGCGCGCCAATACCGTTGATTTCGACACCTGGCTGGAGGCGCTGCGCCTCGAGGCGCGTCAGAAAGGTCTGTCGCAACGCACGATCGCGGATGCGCTGAGCAACGTGGCGCCGATCGCCCGGGTGCTCGAGCTCGATCGCCGGCAGCCGGAAACGACGCTGACCTTCGACCAGTACGTGACCCGCGTGGTCAACGACGCACGGGCCGAAACGGCGCGCCAGCGCGTCGTCGAGAACCGCGAGCTGCTGCTCCAGGTGTCGTCGCGTTTCAACGTGCAGCCGCGCTTCATCGTGGCGCTGTGGGCGATCGAGACCGATTTCGGCCGGATCACCGGAGGCTTCCCGGTGATCGAGGCGCTGGCCACACTGGCCTATGACGGGCGACGCAGCGCCTTCTTCCGCGAGGAGCTGCTCAACGCCCTGCGCATCATCGAGCGTACCGGTGTGCGCGCCCGCGACATGAAGGGATCCTGGGCCGGCGCCATGGGGCAGAGCCAGTTCATGCCGTCGAGCTACCTGGCCTATGCCACCGATTTCGACGGCGACGGCAAGGCCGATATCTGGAACAGCCGGCCGGATGTCTTCGCCTCGATCGCCAACTATCTCAGCAAGGTCGGCTGGCGCATGAACGAGACCTGGGGCCGGCAGGTCCGCCTGCCCGCAGGCTTCGATCCCGCCCTGATCGACGACCGCCAGTTGAAGAAGGGGAGCAAGTCCCTGGCCGACTGGCAGGCTCTGGGTGTGCGCAAGACGGACGGCTCACCGCTGCCCCAGCGTGAGGTGAGTGGCTGGATCGTCCAGCCCGGCGGCAGCGACGGGCCTGCCTTTCTCGTCTATCAGAACTTCCGGGCGCTTCTGCACTGGAACCGGTCGCTCTTCTTCGCCACGGCCGTGGGATACCTTGCCGACCGCATCGGTGAAGGTTAACTTCAATATCTGGCTGCCGGTTCGCTTGGAAACCACAAGATGAAGTTCCGCCGCTGTGCCTTGCTGCTGACCACGGCCCTGGCCGGATCGCTTCTGGCCGGCTGCGCGGAGACCACCTTCGCGGTCAACGCCGCCAAGCAGGCGACCCGCGAGGCGCCCAAACAGCAGGGCATCTACAAGATCGGGGACCCCTACCAGATCAACGGCGTGTGGTACTACCCGGCCGAGGATTATTCCTACAATGAAACCGGCGTCGCCTCGTTCTACGGCGGCGAGACCAGCGGTACGAATTTCCACGGCCGCCTGACCGCCACTGGCGAGCTCTACGACATGAACGCGCTGACGGCGGCGCATCAGACTCTGCCGATGCCGAGCCTGGTGCGCGTGACCAATCTGGAAAACGGCCGCTCCATCGTGCTGCGCGTCAACGACCGCGGCCCCTTTGCCCGCGGCCGCATCCTCGATGTCTCGCGCCGCTCGGCGCAGCTCCTCGGCTTCGAGGGCAGGGGAACCGCCAAGGTCCGCGTGCAGCTGCTGACCGAGGAAAGCCGTCAGCTCAAGCTCGCCATGCTGCAGGGGACAGGCACGCCGGGAACCGACCTGGTCGCTGCCGCCGCACCGCGTGGCGCGATCGAGAGCGACACGCTGGCCCCGCCGCCGGGGGCGCGTTCGGCCGGCAGTATCGCCTCGGCGCCGCTGCCGCCGCCGTCGGAGACACTCTCCCAGACGCGCCAGGTGACGACACAGCAGCAGCGCGGCGGCCGCACCCGCACCACCACCGAGCCGCTCGCCAAGCCGGCAGCCCCGGTGACCGCCCCGCCGACGGCCACCCCCTCGAGCCCGGTCGCCAGCGTTCCGGCCGGCACTCCCCGCGGCCTGGTCGGCAGCGGATCCGCCGCACCCGTGACACCCGCGGCGCCTTCCGCCCCGGTCTCGCGCGAGGTTGCCGCTCTGCCGGTGCAGGAGCAGGCGCGCGCCCGGCCAGTCGTCACCCAGCAATCCGTGCGGCCGTCCAATCTGTTCGTGCAGGCCGGCGCCTTCGCCAATTACGACAACGCCTATCGCCTGAGCGCCCGGCTGTCGCGCTACGGCACGACCCAGGTCACCGAGGTCCAGGTCAACGGCCAGCAGCTCTACCGTGTGCGCGTCGGACCGGTGTCGACCGTCCAGGACGCCGACTCAATCCTCGAGTGGATCGCCGACCTGGCCCCGCAGGCCCGCATCATTGCTGATTGAGGAGTCATCCCCCATGACCCTGGTTCCCGTATCCCGCCGCCTGACCATCGCCGCTCTGGCCGGCATCATCACGCTGGCACTGACCGTCGACGCCGTCGCCCAGCAGCAACAGCAGCGTCGCTCCCGCCAGGCTCCCGCCCAGCCGCCTGCTGCCGCTCAGGCACAGCAGGCCCCGGCCGCCTCGCTGACACCGGATACCACGGCAAAGCAGGCGATCCTCATCGATTTCAAGACCGGCAAGGTCCTGTTCGAGAAGAACGCCGACCAGCGCATGCCGCCGTCGTCGATGAGCAAGATCATGACCGCCTACATGGCGTTCAAGGCGCTCAAGGAGAACCGGTTGCAGCTCGACAGCATGCTGCCGGTCAGCCAGAAGGCCTGGCGCATCCAGGGCTCCAAGATGTTCGTCATGGTCGGCACGCAGGTGAAGGTCGAGGACCTGCTGCGCGGCATGATCATCCAGTCGGGCAATGATGCCTGCATCGTGCTGGCCGAGGGCCTGGCCGGCAGCGAGGAGGCCTTCGCCGAGCAGATGACCGTCGAAGGCCGGAAGATCGGCCTGACAGGCAGCAATTTCCGCAACGCCTCCGGATGGCCCGACCCGGATCACTACACCACCGCCCGCGATCTCGCGATCCTTGGCCAGCGGCTGATCGCCGACTTCCCGGAATTCTACAAATACTATTCGGAACTCGACTTCACCTACGGCACTGACGAGAAGGGCAAGCCGATCAAGCAGGGCAACCGCAATCCGCTGCTCTACAAGAACACCGGCGCCGACGGCATCAAGACCGGTCATACCGACGATGCCGGCTACGGTCTCACCGCATCGGCCGCCCGTGACGGACGCCGCGTCATAGGCGTGTTCAACGGCTGGCAGAGCATGCGCATCCGTGCCGAGGAGAGCGAACGCATGATGGAGTGGGCCTTCCGCGAATGGGGTACCTATGCCCTGTTCAAGAAGGGTGACAGCATCGACAAGGCCGATGTCTGGCTTGGCACCAAGCCGTCGGTCCAGCTCCTGGCGCCGCAGGACATCGATTTGACCATCCCGCGCCGGCTGCGGCCGCAGCTCAAGGTCGTCGCCAGCTTCGACACCCCGATCGCCGCGCCGATCGCGCCCGGACAGGAGATCGGCCGGCTGGTGATCACGGCGCCGGGCCTCGACACCCTGGAGATCCCGCTTGTCTCCGATACCGGCGTCGAGCGGCTGGGGCTGGCGGGCCGCATGAACGCGGCACTGGCTTACCTGCTCTGGGGGCCCGCCAAAAAGTGACCAGACCCCGCCCAGGAAAATTCATCACCCTCGAAGGCGGCGAGGGGGGCGGCAAATCCACCCAGATCTCGCGGCTCAAGCAGGCGCTGGAGAACGCGGGCCTGACCGTGATCACCACGCGCGAGCCCGGCGGCACGCCTTCCGGCGAGCGCATCCGCACCCTGCTTGTCGAGGGTGAGCCGGGCAGCCTCAGCCCGATCAGCGAAGCGCTGCTCAACTTCGCACAGCGCGCCGAGCATCTCGAGCGCGTGATCAAGCCGGCCCTGGCGCGCGGCGCCTGGGTGATCTCCGACCGCTTCGCCGATTCGACCATGGCGTATCAGGGCTACGGCCACCGCCTGGGCCGCAAACCGATCGAGGCGCTCTACAAGCTGGTCTGCGGCAGTTTCAAGCCGCACCTGACCCTGATCCTCGACGTGCCGGTGGAAACCGGCCTGGCGCGGGCCGCCTCGCGTCGCGGCAGCGAGACCCGCTACGAGCGCATGGAGACAGCGTTCCATGAACGCCTGCGCCGCGGTTTTCTCGATATCGCCAGGCGCGACAAGCGACGCTGTGCGCTGATAGACGCCTCGGAGCCGGCCGACGCGGTGACGGCGGCGGTGCTCGCCGCCGTCACCCGTCGCCTGAAAGTCAGGCTTTAAGCCCGCGATTCACCGCGCTGGCCACCGCGCGCAGGCTGGCCACCACGATGTTCGGATCGATGCCGACGCCGAACACCGACTTGCCGTTCACCGTTGCCTCGACATAAGCCGCCGCCTTGGTGTCGGCGCCGCGACCGAGCGCGTGCTCCCGGTAGTCGACGACCTCGATCACCGCCTGTGACAGATCGCGCAACGCATGGACGAAGCCGTCGATCGGCCCCGTACCTTCGCCCGCGATCTTCCGCTCCTGGCCCTCCCATTTCACCTTCGCCTCGAGGCGGCGATTCCCGTCACCGGAGGGCAGGGACGTGTGCTGCAGGAATTCGACCTTGCCGGCATCGAGATACTCGCGCTGGAAAGCCGACCAGATGACGTCGGAGGTGATCTCCTTGCCGGTCTCGTCGGCGATCCTCTGGATCACGGGAGCGAACTCGATCTGCAGGCGGCGCGGCAGGTCGAGCCCGTGATCGGTCTGCAGCAGATAGGCGATGCCGCCTTTGCCCGACTGGCTGTTGACCCGGATGATGGCCTCGTAGCTGCGCCCGACATCCGCCGGCTCGATCGGCAGGTACGGCACCTCCCAGATGCCGCTGTTCGAGCCCTGCATCGCCGCCATGCCCTTCTGGATCGCATCCTGGAGCGAGCCGGAGAAGGCCGTAAACACCAGCTCGCCGCCATAGGGATGGCGCGGGTGGACCGGCAGCT